>Ga0307373_10000056_pt1 | contig 169452 bp, 137 predicted proteins | sample OX2MG_FD_202534 | JGI IMG/M metagenome (GOLD analysis project Ga0307373, IMG submission 202534) | Soil microbial communities from Risofladan, Vaasa, Finland - OX-2 | ecosystem: Environmental > Terrestrial > Soil > Coastal area > Acid sulfate soil | place: Finland: Risofladan, Vaasa...
TGGTGATGCCGGGCGACAACGTGCAGCTGGTGGTGGAGCTGATTACTCCGGTGGCGATGGACAAGGGCCTGCGCTTCGCCATCCGCGAAGGCGGCCGCACCGTGGGCGCCGGAACCATCTCGGAGATTATCAAGTAGTTTGCAGAAATTGACAGGTCCGGCGCGCGGCGTGCCGGGTTCCGGGCCGGTGAGGAACTAGAGGATGCGCGAAATCGTTACAATGCAGTGCACGGTGTGCAAGGAGCGCAATTACACCACCACGAAGAACAAGAAGACGACCACCGGCCGTCTCGAGTTCTCGAAGTTCTGTAACCGCTGCCGCAAGCACCAGGCGCACAAGGAATCGAAGTAAGACAGCCACTGGCTGCTAGCCTTCAGCTGCCAGCCTCAGTATCGGGAAGCTGAGAAGTTGACCCTCCCGCGAACAAGCTACAAGCTAGTAGCTAAAGGCTGGGAGCTAGCTTTTAGGGGCGTAAGCTCAATGGCTAAACTGTCGGTCTCCAAAACCGAACTTGGGGGTTCGAATCCCTCCGCCCCTGCCAGATTGAGAATGGATGCGGCCGGCACAGACTCTGGTCGCGAAGGATTGGAAGTATGGCGAGCAAGGCAGCAATGGAAAAAGGCGAGCAACGCTCGTCCAAGCTGCAGGATCCGGGAACGCTGCAAAATATGACGGGCGGCGTGATGGGCGTTTGGAACAACATGACGCGCTTCCTCGGCGACGTGCGCGCGGAAATGCGCAAGGTGGTGGCGCCCACGCGCAAGGAAGTGGAGAGCACCACGACGGTGGTCATCATCACCGTCTTCCTCTTCGGTGCTTTTTTCTGGATCGTCGACCTGGTCTTCAACCACGCCTTGCAGGTGGTCATTCAGAAGTTTACCGGCGGGCAGTAATCCGTCCGGACACGAATCGAGAGACGCATGACCGAAGAAATGGAACAACCCGCCGAGCAGCCGGAACCACAGCCGGTGCGCAACGAGCGTTTCAAGTGGTACATCCTGCACGCCTATTCGGGCTTCGAGCGCAAGGTGCGCGAGTCGATCCAGAGCCGCATTGCGGCCTTCGGGCTCGAGGACAAGGTCGGCCGGGTGATGATTCCCACCGAGCCGGTCACCGAGATCGTCAACGGCAAAAAGCGCACCGTCGAGCGGGTCTTTCTTCCTGGCTACGTGCTGGTGGAGATGGACCTGGACAACAACCTGTGGCACGTGATGAAGGAAACGCCCAAGGTCACTGGCTTTCTGGGCACCGGCGACAAGCCCGTGGCCCTCAGCGAGGAAGAAGTCAGCGGCATCCTCTTCCGCAGTGAGACCGCGAAGGACAAGCCGCGGCTCAAGATCAAGTTTGAAAAGAACGAGTCCGTCCGCATCACAGACGGGCCCTTTGCCAACTTCAACGGCGTGGTGGACGAGATTAACGAAGATCGCGAGACGCTCAAGGTCATGGTGACCATCTTCGGCCGCTCCACGCCCGTCGAACTCGAGTTCGGCAAAGTGGAAAAGATTGAGTAGTTGGTACTGCTTTCAGCCAGTAGCTTCAAGCTTCTAGCCCGGATGCCACCTGGCGGACTCCGGGTTCAAGCCAACGCTGAAGCGCCAACACCAAAATTCGCAGAAGGAATGACCAGCCGGCAGCTAAAAGCCAGGAGCTAGCGGCTGGTTAAAGAAGGAACCCGAATGGCACCTCCGAAGAAAGTTTCCACCTACGTCAAGCTGCAGATTGAGTCCGCCAAGGCCACGCCCGCGCCGCCCGTGGGCCCCGCTCTGGGCCAGGCGCAGGTCAACATCATGGAGTTCTGCAAGCAGTTCAACGCGCGCACGCAGAACAAGGAGATGGCCGGACTCATCATCCCCGTCGTCATCACCGTCTACGCCGACCGCAGCTTCACCTTCATCACCAAGACGCCGCCCGCGGCCATCCTGCTGAAGAAAGCCGCCGGCCTGGCCAAGGGTTCCGGCACGCCCAACAAGGAGAAGGTGGGCACGGTAACCGAGAAGCAGGTGCGCGAGATCGCCACCCAGAAGATGCCCGACCTGAACGCGGCCTCCGTCGACGCCGCGGTGAGGAGCATCAAGGGCACGGCGCGCTCCATGGGCATTGAAGTCGTGGCCTGATCCAATTGCAGCAAGCATGTGCAAAAGCCCTCCCGCGGGAGGGCTTTTCTGCTGCCTGCTTCCGGGCAAACGGAAGCCGCCCGAACCATGGAGGGCTCGGGCGGCCTGTGGATCAGCCTACTTGCTGGGCGGCGCCGGCGTGAACAGTTCGCGCTTTTGGCCCGCTTCCGGCTTCGGCTTGGGTTTCGGTGCCTTCTTTGTTTCTTTTCGGCCTTTGTCTTTGTTTCCCATACGTTCCAGCATGACACAAAATCGGCCGGGGCGGAATCGCCGCCTGGCAGGGAATCGCCGGAGGAGGTGCTATCCTCCCCCGGATTCTCCGGTCAGGGTTTCGCGGCCGGCTTCTCAATCGTCCTGGGCTGATCCAGGCGGTCGTGGTTGAGGATCGCGTTGAAGACCAGTCCATAGGTGCCAATGGTCTCGCCGCGATAGACCGGGTTGTTGCCGAAGAGCAGCACGTTGCCCTTGCCCAGGTGCGCGTCCACCACAATTGCATGCTCAGCAATCGGGCCGGGCTTGTTCAGCAACCCATCCAGCAGCATGTGCTTGGCGTCTGCAAAGCGCAGAATCACGTCCGGCCTCAGCGCCTCCGGAATCAGCAGGAGGTTGTTGCGCATCTGGTCCTCGTTCAGTGACTTCGGCTGCCAGGGCTCCTGTTTTTTCAGGGGTACGGGCGCCACGATCTTGCGGCCCTCCGGCTCGTCGCTGTCCTCCAGGCCTCCGCGTCCGGTCGGCCGCGCGGCGTAGGGGTCCATCAGCTTCATTGAGATGCGCCCCTCCCCGCTTCCTTCCGTGTTGCTCACGTTAAAAGCCAGTCCTTTGTCGCTGATGACGGGAACGCCTGTGCCGTAGCCGTCGGCCACCGGGCTCTGGCGGTCCACGAAGACGGTGTTCAGCACCGTGCCCACCACGCGCGCATCGCCGTGCGGCGCCACGCTCACGCCCGGCGCCAGCCCCATGTCGATGGCGAACTCGGCCGTATCCTCGCAGGTGATCAGCAGCCCGCCCTGCTCCACGAAGCTCTGCAGGTGCGCCAGCCCGTCAAAGCCCAGGCCGGGCCGGACGTCCGGGGTCGAGTCGATCCGTCCCAGGTTCGGCGTCAGCGCGGTCTTCTCCCACGGCATCGGGTTGTTCCAGCGCGGCAGCCCGTCGATGATGGCCTGCGGCGTGGCGTGGCCCACGGGCGCAAAGATGATCACGTCGTACTTCGCGCGCAGGTCCGCTTCCTTCTCGGCCGTCTGCGTGCTGATGTAGTCGTAAGGCACGCCCTCGGTGTCAAAGGCGTAGCGCCACCAGCCTTCGGTCTGGGTGCTGAGCCAGGTGTGCATAATGGCCACGCGCGGCGCGGTGACTGTGTGTTTGGCCACCAGCGGCTCCACGCTCAGCCGGGTGCCGTCCAGCGCATACTCGTGCAACGCGGCGGTCAGCTCGGCGTCGCCCACGCCCGAGATCAGCAGCGATCCGGCGTTGAAGTGCTTCTCACCCGCATCGAAGGGCTTGTCCACTGCCTCAATCTTCGCGCCCTTCAGCTTGTACACAAGTGAAATCAGCGAGACCTGGCCATCGTCGGGCACGGCCACCACCGAGCCGATTCCCGTCACCTTGCCCGCCAGTGAAAGCGGATCGGTGAAGGGCGTCATCTCGGCCTTCAGAATCGACGTGTCCGTCACCCGCACCACGTTCAGGTTGAACAGGTCGCGGAAGGACCATCCCGTGTCGTCGTAGGGATGCTTCTGCGGATCGTCCGGCGCCCAGAACTGCCGGTCCAGCAGCGCGTCGGCAATGGGCGAGTAGGGCTGGTCCATGCGCACCACCAGCGTGCCCGCGGGGAAAGTCTCGTCCTTGGGCTTTTCGCCGCGTTTTTCCCCCGGCACTTCGCAGGTGGCCGCCTTGGCAAGCCTATGCATTTCCACGTGCTGGCGCTGCATCACTTTCAACAGCTCCACCACGCGGTTGTTGTCGGCCGGGGTGGGCGGAATCAGATACGCGGCCGGCCCCGCAAGGTCCGGCTTCTCCACGGAGCGCTTGCTCTTTGCGTAGTAGTTCTCAAGGAAGTGCTCGGTATGGTGCGAAAAGTAGGAAATGGTCGTCAGCAGCGCCGTCTCCTCGTAGTTGTTGTTGTCGCGCTGCGACCACTCCACCTGCGGCCACGGCGGATTCTGCCGGTACCATGTGCGCGAGTACTCCTCCGGAGTCAGAATGCGCTTCTCCGTGTCCGCGCCGCCGTTGCCGAAGGTCTCATAGAGCCGGCTGATGCCGTTGTGCATCGCCGCAAGGAACATCAGGTAGCCGGGGCTCCAGGTGTCGAAATCCCCATGCGTAAAAACGCCCGGCATGCCGAAGCTCTGCATCTGCGCCACGTTGTTCCAGCCCAGCTCGGCCCACTCGTCGGCCAGCGCCGGGTCCACCCATGCGTTGTATGGCCCGTCGCCCACCGTGTTGTCGTAAAGGAACGGCACCGACTCGTGCAGATCGTGCAGCACCTGCGCATGCCACTTCAGATAAGTATTCAGCACGTTGCGCGTCAGGTCCAGCGTCATGCCCATCGCGTCGCGGTTGTTGTCGTGCGCCACGTAGTGGCCCCAGTAAATCAGGTGCGGCCACTTCTCATCCGGGTGAGCGCGGTGCCACTTGTAAAGGTCCACCATGCGGTCGCGCCCGTCCACCTCCACCACCGGCGTAATCAGCACGATCATGTGCGAGCGGATGTGCTGGATGTAAGGCGAATTGTCCACCGCCAGCCGGTAAGCCATCTCCATCAGCGCTGTGGGCGCGCCGGTTTCGGTCGAGTGGATGGTTCCCGTGATGTAGTACACCGGGTAGGATTTCGCGATCAGCTCCTTCGCCTTTGCGTCGTCCATCCCGATTTTTCTCGGGTCACCCAATTGCGCCAGCCGCGCGTCATTCTCCGCGGCCTGGTCCAGAATGTCCTTGTCGGCGATGGCCACCGCGATCATCTCGCGGCCTTCCTCCGTGTGCCCGATGGTGAAGACCCTCACCCGCGGCGTGGCTGCCTGCAGCATGCGAAAGTACTTGTACACATCCTCGGCGTAGGGCAGCATGTTCGGCGCGCCCGACACATCGCCCAGCACTGTTTCCGGCGTGGGCACGGTCTTTGAGGCGGGAAGGTAATCCACCAGCGGCGAAAGAAACGCCTTGTTCGTTGTGTACTTCAGAATATGGTCGGTGTAGGACTGGTCGACCGGCTGGCTGGGGTCCCGTGCGTAGCGTGTGTCAAGCTGCGGTGCGGCCTGCTGTGCGGCAAGGGGCGTCAAGGCAAAACTCAATGCGACAAAGGAAAACAGAACTGCCTGCAAGGGGCGTTTCATAGTCCTCGTTTCATGGAATCCATCACGGAATCTCGGCGGGATCGAGCGTCCCGGAAGACTCCTGACCGGTACCAACAAACTATACGGCGACGCGCCGGGTCTTCAAGCTCCGGCGCGTTGGCAGTGCGCGCCGGGCGCTGAAATTGAGGGGAGGGAACCGGAAGGAAATCGAATCTTCGGCGCACTTCGGTCCTTCAGCCGGAGCGGCCCCACGGGGGTCAGGAACTCGCCGGTCTGCACTCGCAACTCAACGCCGCAGCCGCGGAGATCGAGGCCGCAGCTGTGGAGATCGAAGATGGAATCGGCCAGGCTCTGCGTGCGTGCGCCGAAGCCCACGTGGCTCGTATCCACCGCAAAGTGCATGTGCCGGCCGTGCAAAAGCGCCGGCTCGGCGCCGGCGTTATTCGCCGGCGAACTTTGTCACATACACCTGACCGGGCGCAACCACCTTGGCCGCCGGACCGCCCACGTGCAGGGCCAGCCGCTTCACCTCGGGCTTGCCCATCAGCCCGGAGGCAAAGCTCAGCCGGTACTGGTTTTCCAGCCGCCACGCAATGTCCTTTAAGTAGGGCTGGACGGAGACCGGATTCATCAGTCCGGTATAGTAGCTGGCGCCGCCGGTGGCATCGGTCACCTGGGCCATCAGGCTTTGCCCGAATTCCGAGCCCATCCCTCCGCCATTCCGACCGCGATCAGACCAGAAGATGGAATAAACCACCAGGCCGGACTTCACCGCGTCGTGAATCGAGGCCTGCACATACGGGTCGTCCATGTCCCCCGGCTGGCCGTACTCATCCACGCCATTGGTGATCATCACCACCTCGCGCCGCGCCATCGTGTCCTTGGAGGGCCAGTGCTTGGCCAGGTCCGACAGGCAGAAGTACGGGCTCGCATTCGAGCCCGGAATGCCGCTCGGTATATGAAGCTCGTGTGCCACGGCCTGGTGGTCGGTGGAAAGCGGGCCGGACATCACCGCGCGCCCGTTCTGCATATAGGCCAATCCGGCCTTTGCATCCGGCGGCAGTCCCTTCAGGAAACCTCGAATGTCGCCCAGTTGGTTTCCAATGTCGCCGCTCGCGCCTCCGTCAATCAGCACCACCACTTCCAGGTCGCTGTTGGCTCCGCGCAGTGGCACCCAGCTGGTCACGCTGGAAAGCCCGCCATTCACCTTCACTTCGAGGTCCCGCGCTTCAATGCGCACCGGTCGCTCGTGGCTCTTCTTGGGCAGAATGGTCACCACCGCCTGGCCTTCCCCGCCCGTTGCCGGCGCCTGGGCAAAGACCGGAACAGCCAGGGCGAGCCCGGCAATCAGGCTCAAAGTCAATCCCGGTCTTGTGAATCCCGGCATTCTCATGGTGTCACTCCTTCTCTCCCGCGGACGCTCCCTGCTAAAAACCGGGCTGCATCCGCGGGCTTCCACTCCTTTAGATGAACTCCACGGCGAATAGTCTCAATCGCCCGCCCTGCCGCCCCTCTTCGTGGCCTCTCACAAGCACTTCTGAACCCGCGGTTTGCCTGCCGACCCCCACGCGCGTCACAATGCGCATAGAGGACCCGCAACCCGGGCCGCCTCATTCCGCGCCGCTCGACCGCCGGACACAAGGATCCCAGTTCATGCACAGATTTCGCCTAGCCGCCTTGCTCGTCTTCCTTGCCTCATGCCTTGCCACACCGGGCCTCTCAGCCCAGACTCCGGCCCACACGCCCTACAAATGGAAGAGCGTCGCCATCGTCGGCGGCGGTTTTGTCGACGGCGTCATTTTTCATCCCACCGCAGCCGGCGTGACCTACGCCCGCACCGACATGGGCGGCGCGTATCGCTGGGACGCCGCCGCGCACCGCTGGCAGCCCATCCTCGACTGGGTGCCTTTGAAGGATCTGAACCTGATGGGCGTCGCCTCCATTGCCGTCGATCCCGAAGACCCCAATCGCGTCTATCTCGCCTGCGGCACCTACACCAATCCCCGCGCGCCCGACGGCGCCATTCTTCGTTCCGATGATCGCGGACGCACCTTTGAGCGTACTGACGTGCCGTTCAAGTTCGGCGCGAATGAGGACGGACGCGGCAACGGCGAGCGCCTCATGGTGGACCCGCGCGACGGCCGCATTCTCTTCCTCGGAACCCGTCATGACGGCCTGTGGCGCTCCCAGGACCGAGGCAAAACCTGGTCCCGCGTCGAAGGATTTCCTGACGTCACCGAGCCCGTGCCTCCCATGCCGCCGCCCATCCCCGGCGAAACCCCCGGGCAGCGCTGGCGGCGCATGCCCATCCGAGGCGACGGCGTCGTCTTCGTCAAATTCCAGCCCGCGGCCAAGTCTTCAACTCTGTCGTCAGGCCACGCGCACCGGCCCACGCAAACCCTCTACGCCGGCGCATCGCTCATGCACCGTCCCAACCTCTTCGTCTCGCATGACGGCGGCGCAACCTGGAAGCCCATTCCGGGCGAGCCCCAGCAGTACCGCCCCACGCGCGCGGCCTTGGCCTCTGACGGCATGCTCTACGTCACCTACGGCACCGCGCCCGGCCCCTCGCGCATGACCGACGGAGCCCTATGGAAGCTCAACACCCGCACCGGCGCGTGGACGGACATCACGCCCGACCGCCCCGTGCCCGGCAAGCGCGAATTCGGCTACGCCGCCGTCTCGGTTGACGCGCATCATCCGCGGACCCTTATTGTCAGCACCTTTGGCAGGCCGGGCGGCGACGACATCTTCCGCTCCACTGACGAAGGCGCAACCTGGCGGCCCATCTTTACGGGCGGCGGCAACGGCACCTTTGACTACAGCCTCGCGCCCTACGTGGAAAAGACGCCCATCCACTGGCTCTTCGACATCGAAATCGACCCCACCAACCCCAACCACGCGGTCTTCACCACCGGCTACGGCGGCTGGGAGACCTTTGACCTCGCCGACGCCGACCGCGGCCTTCCCACCCACTGGAGCATCCTCGCCCGCGGCATTGAGGAGACCGTCGCCCTGGCCCTCCTCAGCCCCAGCAAAGGCGCACACCTTATCTCGGCCATCGGCGACTACGGCGGCTTCGTCCACTGGAATCTCGACCGGCCCGCGCTCGAGGGTTCCTCATCTCAGCCGCGCTTTGGCAATACCACGGGCCTCGCCCTGGCCGCGCGCAATCCGCTGGAAGTCGTGCGTGTGGGCATCAACAGCCGCCACCTGCCCGGCCAGAACATCAGTTACACGCTCGACGGCGGCCGCAGCTGGCAGGGCACGCCTGCCGCGCCCACCCCACGTAGCAGATCCGGCTCTGTCGCCGTCTCCGCCAACGGTGCAATCTGGATCTGGACCCCCGAGCGCGAGACGCCATCCCTCACCCGCGACCGCGGCGCGACCTGGACGCCCGTCGAGGGACTCGCCGCCGACACGCGCGTCGTGGCCGATCCCATCGAGCCCAAAGTCTTTTACGCGCTCTCGATCGCCGACCGCACGCTCTTCCGCAGCACCGACGCCGGAGCCCACTTCACGCCGACGCCGCTCACGCTCCAGGACTCGACGCCTAAAGCCGCGCCCACCGGCTTCAACCCTCGCCAGCGCGGTGACAACCGAGGCGGCCAGGACCAGATCTACGCAACCCCCGGCCGCGCCGGCGACCTGTGGATTGCGGCCTACGACGGGCTCTACCACGCGGCCGAATCCGTTGCACCCGTGGGCTCCGTTGCGCCCTCCGGCGGCGCGCCGCAGTTTCTCCGCATGCCCGGCGTCCAGCAGATGCAGGCCTTCGGCTTCGGCAAGGCCGCCCCCGGCGCGCGCTACCCCGCGCTTTACATGGCCGGAACCGTCGACGGCCAGCCCGGCGTCTTCCGCTCCACGGATGAGGCCCGCACTTGGCTCCGCATCAACGACGACCGCCACCAGTGGGGGCTGATTCTGCAAATCACCGGCGACCCGCGCATCTACGGCCGGGTTTATGTTGGCACCCACGGCCGGGGCGTGCAGGTCGGCGCCCCGGCGCGCTAGGGCTGCTGGTAGTGGTGTAGTTTGGATTTCCACGGCCTGCGGGACGGTGCCAGACTTGGGATATGTCTACGCAGAAGAAGGATGCCCCGAAGAGATAGCGGAAGCCGAGTGAAGATTTCATCCAAGCCGCAGTCAGAATTGTCCGGAAGGAAACGAAGAAAAATCAATGCGAGCCTGTTTGACGTGCGGAGGGTAAAACAAACCCACGATGATCCAAGAACCAGGGTGCTGGTGCACTGTCCCTACGAAGAATTGGGTGTCTAGTTTCTCAATCATCTCTGTCTCAAATCTCTGTCGGAACTTCTCCTCCCACTTGTCCCCGTATTGATGTCGCCAGCGCCGATACGCCTCTGCCATTTCCCAGTCAGTACAGCTCAGAGTATGGCCTTTGCACTCAGGATCATCGCACAAGAACCTGTATTGGAACTTGTACGGTATTTTCTCTAACTGCTGTTTCGGTTGCTTTGCGAAGAGGTGCCCTTGGGTGAGGATATCCAGTTGGGCCTGGGTCCAGTTCGGATCGTCCGGCGTGATAATCAGACGCTCGATAGTCTTCGGCCTGAAAACACCTAATGTCGGGTGCCCGTCTGCATCCCGCTTCTTAACCAGGCAGCACAGACAATGCGCCCGCAGAGGTTCGACGATCTCGCGCCTGAATAGCCACCCGTTATCTAGGCTCAATGGAGCAGAGACAATCTTGATGCCGTTTTGGGTGAGCTTATAGCTTTCCGGTCGTGGGTCGCTGGCTTTCTCGACGGTGACTTCAACCCACTGATAGCGGCGAAACTGCTCTTCGGCCGCAAGGTATCGCCATGGCACCGGAAAAAGGCGCAGCCATTCGCCCTTGTCAGTAATCGCGGCAGTGCACGAGACCTCAGCCCCCTTTTTCGCGGGCGTCGGGTAGGTCTTGACTACGATTAGAGCCTTCTTCGTTTCGCGCTGTGGCATAGATTCATAGGTCGAATCCGCTCATGCCCATGCGTTCAAGGGCGACAGACAGCCGATGCCGATGGCACTCCTGCGGGTCGATTTCAGTACACATGAGGGCGACTGGATGCTCAACGCAATTCAGGAAAAAATGCAGGTTCCGACCGGTACCAAAGAATTCGTCAATAACGTGTTCATCGTACCAGTCCCAAATGACGTCGCGCGTGCCGGATTCAATGGCCTTTGCGCGAATATCACGGGGGACGCCTAGCTGTGGAAAGTGCACATAGTTCAGTCCATGCGAAGCAAGAAGCTTAGCCAGGTTGCCTTTGCTCAGCTCCGGCCTGTACATGCTGATGGCATTTTGGCGAATGTCAACTAGTGTTCGCACCTCGCTAGCCAGCAATGCCGCAATGATTTCGGGTGTCGTTCTGCCGGTATAGCCGAGAGTGAAGAAGTTCGCCTCTTTGAGCGAACGAGCACCGTTCCAATGCTCCTTGTTTTCTACCTGCTGCTTAACCGGGAGCGACGGAAGGGACAATCGGTTAGCCTGGGGCATGCCTAGATTTTAGCCCAGACTCCACTTGATGATCCCGTGCGTATCTTTGTTCCTTCGTAGGTGAATGTCGGCCTCCATGCGACGCACCCACTTGTTATTGGGAAACGCCTGAGGAAGCTTCGCAGCAGTCCGAATCTCAGTCCAAGTAAGCGGTCCAATGCTCTTCAGTGTGTCGCGAACCTTGTCGCGGAAGTCTTCATATGTCAGCATCGCAGCAGCCTTTTTCGGGATGCTCCAATACGGGCTGTGGCACTTGGGGCAAACTCGTGGCTCCTTCTCGCCGTTCGGCACCCACTCGTGACCGCATCTTTCGCACCTATAACCCATAACGGTGATCGGAATTCTCGCCATGCCTCTCTCTCTTTCCAAAATCATGTACTTTAGAAGATATTACTTCATAGAATTCCAGTTCATAATATATTATTATTTAATATAGCTTCAGTGAAGGAAAAAGTGGACCAGCCGCGCCTTGCATTCAGCCTGCCCTTTCGGTATCATCGATGGATGTGCCCGGAAGTGTCTTCGGGCCGTCCATAACACCACGGCTTTTGAGCCCGTTCGAGTCCGGCGCCGGCGCGGAAAATATGAAAGACAACCGCACTGGGGCGCTCCGGGTTCCCTGCAAAGCAGGGCTGGCAAAAGCGGTGGGAGACGAGGGATGCATGGCCAGAAATGCCAGCAAGAATATTGCGAAGGCGCGCGCGGCTGTCAACAAGCCGGCCTACGCGCTGCCCGATGCCGTCGATCTGCTCAAGCAGGTCAAGTACGCCAAGTTTGATGAAACCGTTGACCTGACCATGCGCCTGGGCGTCGATACGCGCCACGCTGACCAGATGGTCCGCGGCACGGTGATTCTGCCGCACGGCCTGGGCAAGACCAAGACCGTGGCGGTCATCGCCAGCGGCGACCGCCAGAAGGAAGCGCAGGAAGCGGGCGCGGATTTCGTGGGCGGCGAGGAGATGGTCGAGAAGATCCAGAAGGAGAACTGGACCGCCTTCGACGCGCTGATCGCCACGCCGGACATGATGAAGGTGGTGGGCCGGCTGGGCAAGGTGCTGGGACCCAAGGGCCTGATGCCGAATCCAAAGACCGGCACGGTCACGCTGGATGTGGCTGCGGCGGTGAAAGAAATCAAGGCCGGCAAGGTGGAGTTCCGCGCCGACAAGACCAGCCTGGTGCACGTGCCCGTGGGCAAGCTCAGCTTCGCCCCGGAGAAATTGGTGGAGAACGCCACGACCGTGATCACCTCCATCGTGCGGGCCAAGCCTTCGGCGGCCAAGGGCAGGTACATCAAGAGCGTCACGCTCAGCTCCACCATGGGTCCCGGGGTTCCGCTGGATTCCGCGGTGGCCGACGCGGCGGGCAAGCACTAGGGGCGCAAGCCGGGAGCGCGGCGGGAGTTTTCCCTGCGGCTCCACGGAAGAGATTGGATTCAACCGGGCGTCTGTTGGCGCCAACCCCCAGAGGGGAGCAGGAAGATGGCGATTTCAAGGGCAACAAAGGCAGAGAGGGTTCAGTGGCTTTCCACGCAGCTGGAGTCCTCGACCACGGCGATCATCGGCACGTTCAGCAAGCTGACCGTGGCCCAGGATTTCGAGCTGCGCAAGGTCGTCCGCGAGGCGGGCGGCAAATATCGCGTGGTCAAGAACAAGCTGGCGAAGATCTCCTCCCAGGGCTCGCCGGTCGGGGAGGCTTTTAAGGGCCTGAAGGGCGTCAGCGCTGTGGCCTTCACTTCGGGTGACCCCGTGGTGCTGGCCAAGAGCGTTGCCAAGTGGGTCGGCGACAACGCCGAGTTTCAGTTCAAGCTGGGCATCGTGGACGGAAAGCTGCTCTCCGTCGAGGAGATCAAGGAACTGGCCTCGATGCCGGGCAAGGAAGAGCTCTTCGCGAGACTTCTCTTCCTCATCAATGCGCCGGCGCAGCGGCTGGCCACGGTCATCAATGCCACGGGACGCGACCTGGCGGTGGTTCTGGGCCAGGGCGTCGAAAAGGAAAAGTTTGCCGGGGCCGCTTAAAAGCTGCCCTGGGCGCATCCTGCGGGATGCGGCGAGTTTCACGGGTTAGGGTCGCAAACGCAATTCGGGAAGGGCGCGGGTCTGGCGCATCGGAAACTTCCGGGTTGGGCAGTCGGCCGGCAACAAAGAATTCAAACGGTTCGGATTGGAGAACAGACATGGCGGACATCGCGCAGTTGGAAGAACAGATTGTGAGCCTCAGCCTGCTGGAAGCCTCGGCTCTGGTGAAGAAGCTCGAAGAGCGGCTTGGCGTTTCGGCGGCCGCGGCGGCCCCGGTGATGGTTGCCGGCGGCGCGGCGGGCGCGGCGGCTCCGGCGGTTGAGGAGCAGACTGAGTTCCAGGTCATCCTCAAGGATGCCGGCGCCAACAAGATCAACACCATCAAGGCGGTGCGGGAAGTCACCTCGCTCGGCCTGAAAGAAGCCAAAGACCTGGTCGACGGCGCTCCCAAGGCGCTGAAGGAAAGCGCGACCAAGGACGAGGCTGCAGCTATCAAGAAGAAATTCGAAGGCGTGGCCACCGTCGAGGTCAAGTAGACTCGATACTTGCAAGAGGTACTTGCAAGGCGGACCGGGACGCGTTACGATATCCGTTGCGCGTCTTTTCGGCCCATTCCGGTTTTCCAGGGAACGGGCGGAAACTGGGTCGCGCGTCTTGAGCATACGGGCAGGGCACGCAGGCAACCGATTTCGGAGAAGTGCCAAGCACTCCGAAGACGGATAAGCGGCGAGGTTCAAGTGCCTTAGGGTCAAGGAGATGGGCGGATTTTCCTTGACGAATGGCGATTGGTTGGCGGGCGAGCGGCAGAAGCGAGCTTTGGGATCGGCGAGAGCAGGAAGCAGAATTCGGTTGGGAGCACAGGCTATGAGCCGCGCTCGTGGGGCATTGCGTCCCTGCGAGCCTTTCGTGTCTCTCGGCTTCCCTGAATAGGGCCTTCCTTTGTGTGAAGTCTCCGGTTTGTGCGCATCACGGGGCCGGTCGGCTCCGGGCGCGCTCAGGCTCCTCCGATTGTGCGCAGTCTAGCGCAACCAGGCGTTCAGGGCAATGCCCCCTTCGCCTCCCGGTCTAACGCGAAAGGGCAATTCGCTTGGCAAAGCAATCTCCGGCGCTCTTCCGGTCCGCCCACGGGCCGCCAGAGGGAGCCGGGCGGGGCCGGAGGCAAGTCGCCGGCACGCAGCACGGGAAGAGAACTCGTAATCTGCCGCCGCGCGAGAGGCTCGCGTGCCGGTGCGGCAAGGCCCCAAAGGGTTGGCCGCAGTCATAAGCCTCAGGAGTGAAGCATGCCCAACGAGAAGCGCGCGATTCGCAGCCGGCTCGATTTTTCCAAGATTCCCACCGCAACCCAGATTCCCAACCTCATTGAGGTGCAGCGCCGCTCCTATGAGCGTTTCCTGCAGATGGACAAGCTGCCCAACGAGCGCGACGACTCGGGGCTGCAGTCGGTCTTCGTCTCCGTCTTCCCCATCACGGATTTCCGCGGCATCTCGCAACTGGACTTCGTGGATTACTCGATCGGCAACTGGGAGTGCAAGTGCGGACACCTGAAGGGTCTGCACCACCTGCGCACCGCCTGCGTGCAGTGCGGCGCCATGGTCATCACTGACCCCTTCCATCCCGGCGATGTGCTCTGCCACAAGTGCGGCACCTACAACAAGAACACGCCCGACTTCTGCAACAAGTGCGGCGACCCGGTGGGCCTGCAGCTGAAGTATGACCAGCAGGAGTGCGAAGAGCGCGGCATGACCTTCTCGGCCCCGCTCAAGGTCACCGTCCGCCTCACCATCTACGACAAGGACCCCGAGACCGGCAACAAGACCATCCGCGACATCAAGGAGCAGGAGGTCTTCTTCGGCGACATTCCGCTGATGACGGCCAACGGCACCTTCATCGTGAACGGCACTGAGCGCGTCATCGTCTCGCAGCTGCACCGCTCGCCCGGCGTCTTTTTTGAGACGGCCAACAACCGCACCTACTTCCTGGGCAAGATCATTCCCTATCGCGGTTCCTGGGTGGAGTTCGAGTACGACCAGAAGAACACGCTCTACGTGCGCATCGACCGCAAGCGCAAGTTCCTGGGCACCATCTTCCTGCGCGCTCTCGGCCTGCGCTCGGACGAGGAGATCCTCAGGACCTTCTACACCGTGGACCGCATCCAGATTGGCGACGGCAAGCTTTACTGGACCATCCCTCAGGACTCCCATGTGCACACGCATCTGCAGGGCGCCAAGCCCGCGCATGCCGTCACCCACAAGGGCGAGGAGATCGCACACTCCGGCCGCAAGATCACCGCGCACTCGCTCAAGGCCATCCGCGCCGCCGGCATCAACAAAGTTGAAATCGAAACCGCGGAGCTGGACGGCGCATTGACCGCCAGCGACGTGGTGGATACGGCCACCGGCGAGGTCATCGTCGAGGCCAACGTTGAACTCACCGCCGACCGCCTGCACAAGGTGATGGCCAGCGGCGCCACCGCCCTCGAGCTCTTCTTCCCTGAGCGCGATGACGTGGGCAACATCATCACCAACACCCTCAAGCGCGACTCCGTGCGCAAGCCCGAAGAGGCGCTCATCGAAATTTACCGCAAGCTGCGCCCCGGCGACCCGCCGACCCTGGACACGGCCACGGCCCTGTTTGCAGGCATGTTCTTTGACGCGCGCAAGTACGACTTCTCGCGCGTGGGCCGGCTCAAGTTCAACATCAAGCTCTATGAGAACCAGGACGCCACGCAACTGGACCACCGCACGCTGACGCCCGAGGACTTCTACGCCACCATCCGCTATCTGCTCAAGCTGCGCAAGAACATCGGCATGGTGGACGACATCGACCACCTGGGCAACCGCCGCGTCCGCGCCGTGGGCGAGCTGATGGAGAACCAGTTCCGCATCGGCCTGGTCCGCATGGAGCGCGCCATCAAGGAAAAGATGAGCGTCTACCAGGAGCTGACCACGGCCATGCCCCATGACCTCATCAACGCCAAGCCGGTCATGGCGGCTATCCGGGAGTTCTTCGGTTCCTCGCAGCTCTCGCAGTTCATGGACCAGACCAACCCGCTTTCTGAGATCACGCACAAGCGCCGCCTGTCGGCTCTCGGACCGGGCGGCCTTTCACGTGAGCGCGCCGGATTCGAAGTCCGCGACGTGCACCCCACGCACTACGGCCGCATCTGCCCCATTGAGACGCCGGAAGGTCCGAACATCGGCCTCATCAGCTCGCTCAGCTGCTTTGCGCGCATCAACGAGTACGGATTCATCGAGTCGCCCTACCGCAAGGTGAAGGACGCCCGCATCCTCGACTACGTGGAAATCACCAACGCCGGCGAAAGCGGCCTGCGCGTGGGCGATCACATCGAGAAAGTGGAAGCAGCCAAGCTGACCGCGCAGCTCAAGAAGGCCGGCAAGCGCACTCTCGAGCACATCCCTTACAGCTTCTACCTCTCCGCATGGGAAGAGGACAAGCACACCATCGCGCAGGCCAACATCGAGTTCAATGACGAGGGTCAGATCACCGAGGACCTGGTGAACGCGCGCCGGCAGGGCAACTTTGTGCTGGTCAACCGGTCTGACGTGGACTACATCGACGTCAGCCCCAAGCAGCTCGTCTCGGTGGCCGCTTCGCTGGTGCCGTTCCTTGAGCACGACGACGCCAACCGCGCGCTGATGGGCGCCAACATGCAGCGCCAGTCGGTTCCGCTGCTGGTGGCTGAAGCGCCGCTGGTGGGCACCGGCATGGAGGGCGTCACCGCGCGCGACTCCGGGGCCGTCATCCTGGCCAAGCGCAACGGCATCGTGGACTCGGTCGACTCCGAGCGCATCATCGTGCGCGTCGAAGGCGAGCACCATCCCACGCAGCTCTCGCGCGAGGTCGGCTCGGACATTTACACGCTCATCAAGTTCAAGCGCTCCAACCAGAACACCTGCATCAACCAGAAGCCGGTGGTGCACGAGGGCGAGCGGGTCCTCAAGGGCCAGGTCATCGCCGACGGACCCTGCACCGAGCAGGGCGAACTGGCTCTGGGCCGCAATGTGCTGGTGGCCTTCATGCCCTGGCGCGGCTACAACTTTGAGGACGCCATCCTCATCAGCGAAAAGCTGGTGCGCGAGGACTACTACACCTCGGTGCACATTGAGGAGTTTGAAATCGAGGCCCGCGACACCAAACTGGGCCCCGAGGAAATCACGCGCGACATTCCCAACGTCAGCGAGCATGCGCTGCGCGACCTGGACGAGAGCGGCGTCATCCGCATCGGCGCCCAGATCGGCCACGGCGACATTCTGGTCGGCAAGGTGACGCCCAAGGGCGAAACCCAGCTTACGCCGGAAGAGAAGCTGCTCCGCGCCATCTTCGGCGAAAAGGCCGGCGACGTGCGCGACGCATCGCTCACCTGCCCCCCGGGCATTGAGGGCACGGTGGTCGACGTGCGCATCTTCAGCCGCAAGGGCCAGGAGAAGGACGAGCGCGCCAAGCAGATTGAGGGCGAGTACATTTCCAAGCTCGAAAAGAACCTGGGCGACGAAATCCGCATTCTCACCGACGAGCGCCTGAAGCGCCTGGAGTCCATCCTGGGCGCAAAAGAAGTGCTGGCCGACCTGCATGACGAGCGCACCAACAAGCGCCTGATCACCAAGGGAGCCATTCTCGACCGCGACACCATTGAGCGCATCTCCACCAAGAACCTCAAGCGCATCCGCTACGCCGACAAGGATCCCCGCGTCAACGAGCAGATCGATGAGATCGAGGAGATGACCTCGCGCCAGATCGAGGTGCTGCGCAAGATCACCAACGAGAAGATCTCCAAGCTGCAGAAGGGCGACGAGCTGCCTCCGGGCGTCATCAAGCTGGTCAAGGTTTATGTCGCCATGAAGCGCAAGCTCTCCGTCGGCGACAAGATGGCCGGCCGCCATGGCAACAAGGGCGTCATCGCGCGCATCCTGCCCGAAGAGGACATGCCCTACCTGCCCGACGGAACGCCGGTCGAGATCGTGCTCAACCCGCTCGGCGTGCCTTCGCGTATGAATGTGGGTCAGATTCTTGAAACCCACCTGGGCTGGGCCGCCGCCGGCCTCGGCAAGAAGATTGCCGACCTCATCCGCGGCAGCAGCGACGCCGAGTATGTGCGCACGGTGGTTAAGAAGGAGTTCGCCGGCACGGCCGCACTGCGCCAGCTGCTTGAGCTCGACGACGAGATGCTGCTGCGTGTCGCCGCCGGCATGGAGCGCGGCATCTGGTTCGGCACCGCGGTCTTTGACGGCGCCAAGGAAGATGAGATCAAGGCGCTGCTCACCGCCGCCGGCCTGCCCACCTCCGGCAAGACGGCGCTTTACGACGGCATGACCGGCGAGCAGTTCGAGCAGCCAGTCACCGTCGGTTACATTTACATGCTCAAGCTCTCGCACCTGGTGGACGACAAGATTCACGCGCGTTCCATCGGGCCCTACTCGCTCATCACCCAGCAGCCGCTGGGCGGCAAGGCGCAGTTCGGCGGCCAGCGCTTCGGCGAAATGGAAGTCTGGGCGCTGGAAGCCTACGGCGCCGCTTACATCCTGCAGGAACTGCTCACCGCCAAGTCCGACGACGTCTACGGCCGCACCAAGATTTACGAGGCCATCGTCAAGGGCGAAGCGGCCATCGAGCCCGGCGTGCCGGAGTCGTTCAACGTGCTCATCCGCGAGCTGCAATCGCTCTGCCTTGACGTGGAGCTGATCAAGCGCGCCGATCTGGTGCGCAAGGCTCCCGCGCAGGAAGTGGCTGCGGTAGCCGACTAATCACGACCGGCCGGGGGCTTGCGCTGTTTCGCTCCTTGCCGACCGCTTTGAAATGCACAGGGTTCTTCTCAACGGCGGCATTCGCCGCCACCCGGGAAGGAAGAACCTTTCAGTCATCCCGGGAAAAGCCGCGGCGCGCTGCCGAAAGGCCCGCCAGGGAGGGTCGCCTTGTTCCGTTCGAACCCGTTTGAGCTCACCAGCCCGATTACCGACTTCGACGCCATCCGCATCATGCTCGCTTCGCCTGAGAAGATTCGCAGCTGGTCGCATGGCGAGGTCACCAAGCCGGAGACCATCAACTATCGCACCTTCAAGCCGGAGCGCGACGGCCTGTTCTGCGCCCGCATCTTCGGGCCCGTCACTGACTGGGAGTGCCTCTGCGGCAAGTACAAGCGCATGAAGCACCGCGGCGTCATCTGCGACAAGTGCGGCGTCGAGGTCACCGTCAGCAAGGTGCGCCGCGAGCGCATGGGCCACATTGAGCTGGCCTCGCCCTGCTCGCACGTGTGGTTCTTCAAGGGCCTGCCCTCGCGCATCGGCCACCTGCTGGATATCTCTCTGCGCGACCTCGAGAGCATTCTCTACTTCGAGTCCTATGTCGTCATCGACCCGGGTGACTCCGGAGCGCGCGAGCGCGAGATCATCAAGGACGAGACCCGCTACCGCGAGCTCGACCAGCAGTACCGCCCCTCCGGCTTCAAGGCCATGATGGGCGCAGAGGCCATCAAGGAGCTGCTCAAGCGCGTGCAGATTGAGGAGCTCTCTGTCGAGTTGCGCGAAAGGATGAAGACCGAGACTTCCGCGCAGAAGAAAATCAAGTATGCCAAGCGCCTCAAGGTCGTCGAGGCCTTCCGCAAGAGCAGCAACAAGCCGCAGTGGATGATTCTCGACGTGCTGCCGGTCATTCCTCCGGAGCTGCGTCCCCTGGTGCCGCTGGATGGCGGCCGCTTCGCCACCTCTGATTTGAACGATCTCTACCGCCGCGTCATCAACCGCAACAACCGGTTGAAGAAGCTCATGGACCTGCACGCGCCCGAGGTCATCGTGCGCAATGAGAAGCGGATGCTGCAGGAAGCCGTGGACGCGTTGTTTGACAACGGCCGCCGCGGCCGCGTGCTGCGCGGCGCAAACAACCGCCCGCTCAAGTCGCTCTCTGACACCCTCAAGGGCAAGCAGGGCCGCTTCCGCCAGAACCTGCTCGGCAAGCGCGTCGACTACTCCGGCCGCTCGGTCATCGTGGTCGGCCCGGAGCTCAAGCTCCACCAGTGCGGCCTGCCCAAGAAGATGGCGCTCGAGCTTTTCAAACCCTTCATCTATCACCGCCTGGAGCAGACCGGCCACTGCACCACCATCAAGCAGGCCAAGGAAATGGTGGAGACCCAGGAGCCCGTGGTGTGGGACATCCTTGAAGAGGTCATCAAGGACCATCCAGTGCTGCTCAACCGCGCCCCAACCCTGCACCGGCTGGGCATCCAGGCCTTTGAGCCCGTGCTCGTCGAGGGCAAGGCCATCAAGATTCATCCCCTGGTCTGCACCGCCTTCAACGCCGACTTTGACGGCGACCAGATGGCCGTGCACATCCCGCTCTCGCCTGAGGCGCAGATTGAAGCCAGCGTGCTCATGCTGGCCTCGCACAACATTCTGTCGCCGGCCTCCGGTCATCCCATCACCGTGCCCACACAGGACATGGTGCTCGGCCTCTATTACCTGACCAAGGCCAAGAAGGGCGCCACCGGCGAAGGCCGCGTCTTCTCGAACACCGAGGAGATTCTCATGGCTCTCGAAGCCCGCGAGCTTGAGACGCTCACGCCCATTCGCCTGCGCTACACGGGCAAAGTGCTGGACATGGCCACGGCCTACGACGATCAGGACCTGACCCACACCGAGCCGGTGGACTTCAACAAGGAGTACATCTCCACCACCGTTGGCCGCGTCATCCTCAACGATGCGCTGCCCGCCGGCATGCCCTTCATCAACGGCCTGCTCAAAAAGAAGGGCATCGGCCAGCTGGTGAACTACTGCAACCAGAACCTCGGCCTGGAAGTCACCGTCCGCATGCTGGACCGCATCAAGCAGCTCGGCTTCAACTACGCCACGCTCTCCGGCCTCTCCGTCGGCCTGGACGACATGGTCATCCCGGCCAGCAAGTACACCACGGTGCACGAGGCCGACAAGAAGGTCATCGAGGTCCAGAAGCAATACATGGACGGCGCCATCACCAACGGCGAGCGCTCCAACAAGGTCATCCAGATGTGGTCTTCCGTTACCGACCAGGTGGCCGAGGAGATGTTCGGCAACATGAAGAAGGCCGACGACGACGGCGCCATGAACCCGATCTACATCATGGCCGACTCCGGCGCCCGCGGCTCCAAGCAGCAGATCCGCCAACTCTCCGGCATGCGCGGACTGATGGCCAAGCCCTCGGGCGAAGTCATCGAGACGCCCATCACGGCCAACTTCCGTGAGGGCCTTACCGTGCTCGAGTACTTCATCTCCACCCACGGCGCGCGCAAGGGCCTGGCCGATACGGCGCTCAAGACCGCCGACTCCGGCTACCTCACCCGCCGCCTGGTGGATGTGGCGCAGGACGTCATCGTCACCGAGTACGACTGCGGCACCAGCGAGGGCATCTACGTCGGCTCCATCGTCGAGTCGGGCGAGATCATCGAACCCATGCGCGACCGCATCATCGGCCGCGTCTCACTGGAGCGCATCAAGGACTATGACGGCAACGTCGTGGTTGAGGTAAACCAGCCCATCGATGAAGACATCGCCTCGGCCATCCAGGGCGCCGGCGTGGAGAAGGTGAAGATTCGCTCCGTGCTCACCTGCGAGTCCCGCCGCGGCGTTTGCGCGCTCTGCTACGGCCGCAACCTCGGCTCCGGCCGCATGGTCGAGCTGGGCGAGACCTGCGGTGTCATCGCCGCGCAGTCCATTGGCGAGCCCGGCACACAGCTCACCATGCGCACCTTCCACGTCGGCGGCACCGCCAGCCGAGTGGCAGACCGCTCGCGCCTGGACGCCAAGAACAACGGCTTCGTGCGTTACTTCAATCTGAACACCGTGGAAAGCAAGGACGGCACGATGGTCGCCATGAACCGCTCCGGTTCGGTGGCCATTGTGGACGAGCGAGGCCGCGAGAAGGAGCGCTACCAGGTGGTCTACGGCGCGCGCCTTCGCGTCAGGGACGGCCACACTGTCAAGCTGGGCGACCTGCTGGCCGAGTGGGATCCCTACACCTACGCCATCCTCACTGAGATTGGCGGTACGGTGCAGTTCAAGGACCTGCAGGAAGGCATCACGCTCAACGAGGAAGTCGATGAGGTCACCGGCCTTTCGCGCTGGGTGGTCGGCGACTCCCCCGACGAAAAGCGCCAGCCCGCCTTCGTCATCAAGGGCTCCAAGGCGCAGAAGCGGTACCTGCTGCCCCGCGGCGCTCACCTGATGGTGCAGGACGGCGATGAGGTGGGTCCCGGCGACGTGCTCGCCAAGATTCCCAAGGAGAGCACGCGCACCAAGGACATCACCGGCGGTCTGCCTCGCGTCGTGGAGCTGTTTGAGGCCCGCAAGCCGCGCGAAACCGCCATCATCAGCGAGATCGACGGCGTGGTTCGCTTCGGCGAAGTCACCAAGGGCCAGCGCAGGATTTACGTCACGGCCGACAACGGCGACGAGAAGGAGTACTCGGTGCCGCGCGGCGTACACGTCAACGTGCAGGAAGGCGAACGCCTGCGCGCCGGCGACCCGCTGATGGACGGCCCCCTCAACCCGCACGACATTCTTGCCGTGCTGGGCGAAAAGGAACTGCAGGCTTACCTGGTGAACGAAATCCAGGAGGTCTACCGCCTGCAGGGCGTGGCCATCAGCGACAAGCACATCGAGGTCATCGTCCGGCAGATGCTCCGCTGGGTGCGCATCGACGAGATCGGTGATTCGAACTTCCTGCTCGAGCAGCAGGTGGACCGCTTCCGCTTCCGCGAGGAGATGGAGCGCGTGCTGGCGGAAGGTGGCCGTCCTCCCATGGGGCGTCCGCTGCTGCTCGGCATCACCAAGGCCTCGCTTTCCACTGACAGCTTCATCTCCGCGGCCAGCTTCCAGGAGACCACCCGCGTGCTCACTGAGGCCAGCATCAACGGCGCGATCGACAACCTGCGCGGGCTCAAAGAGAACGTGATCGTCGGGCGTCTCATCCCCGCCGGCACGGGCCTGGAGTACTACCGCAACGTGCAGCTCAGCCCCGAGCTCGAAGAGGCGGCCGCACGCGTGCAGCAGGAGGTCTCTGCCGAGATCGAAGCGGCGGAGCGCGAACTGGAGCTCATGCGCCAGGAGGGTGAAGCCGAAGAGATGGCGGCCGAGTAACCTCGGCTCGCGCAGCAATTCCTCAACTGAAGAAGGCCCGGCATTGTGCCGGGACTTCTTTTTGTTGCTTCGCATGTCTCAGGACCGCGCGCTTCAGGCGCCGCGGCGCGAGCGCATTCCGGTCGACTGGCGGCGGGTGTGCTTGGCGGTGTACATGGAGGCGTCCGCCGAGCTCAGCAGGCTGTCGGCCGTCGCGCCGTCGTTGGGATAGAGTGACACGCCGACGCTGGCCGCGCCGCGAAGCACATAGCCCTCCACCGTGAAGGGCGCATCAAAGCAGCGCTCCAGCCGCTGCGCGATCTCCTCCACGTCGGCGCGGTTGCGCACCACGGAGACCAGCGCGGCAAACTCGTCGCCGCCCAGCCGCGCCAGCACGTCGCCGGAGCGCAGCTGCCGCTTCATCCTGAGCGAGACTTCCTGCAGATACTGGTCGCCCACGTGATGGCCGTAGAGATCGTTCACCTGCTTGAACTCGTCCAGGTCCACGTAAATCAGTCCGAAGACGCTCGACGACTCCTGCGCCTTCCTGATCTGATCTTCCAGCAGCCGGTCCAGCGTAAAGCGGTTGTACATGTCCGTCAGCTGGTCGAACTCCGAGCGATATACCAGGTCGGCATAGAGCTTGCGCGTTTCGATGGCGAGCGTCGCCAGCCGCACGCCGGTGACGATCGCGTCCTCTTCCTCTTTCACTTCCGGCTTCTTGTGGTCAAAGGCCACAAACATGTGACCCAGCACAATGCCCGTCCGCGACGGAATCTCGCGCGAGGCGATGCGCTTGTCCGTCTTGCTGGCCGGCGGCTTGCCCAGCACGGGCCCATCCACCACCTCGCACCAGCAGGGCACGCCCTCCAGGCTGAAGGAGACCATTTCCGTGATGTGTTCCACCACGTCGGAGAGCGACTGTGAGGCGTTGATCTCTTCCAGAATGCGGCTTCGCCACTGCTCCAGTTGCACGATGCGCCGTTCCTGGACGGTCTCGGACTCGGTCTGCTTCGTAATCTCCGCCGTCTGCGCGCGCACCCGCCGACGCAGCATCCAAACCCACACGCTCGACCCCACCACGGTCAGCAGCAGAAAGGCCACCACGCGCAGCAGGTTCACCACCGTCATCATTGGCGCCGCATTCACCACCGCAATGTCATCGGGCGAGCGCAGCTGAATGTTGAAGGAGTTCCGCGCGTGGAAGGAGTTCGAATTGTTCATGAAGCAGATGCCCGTCACGCGCACCGTCGAGCCCGGCGTCACGTGCTTCATCGGCGCCAGCACCCCATCACCGTCCGCCGCCAGCGGATGCTCGAAGGTGGCTGAGAACAGGTTGCCGCCAGCCTCCAGCACATACTCGTCCTGCGCTGCGCTGCGCACTTCGGCCATCACCGTGCCGTCCACGCTGACCAGGTCGAACAGATGATTGCTCGACGCCAGCTGGGACCACGACACCGAAATCGGCGCCACCGGAGCCGCGGTGCCAAGGTCCTGAATCTCGGCCTCGGTCAGCGTCAGAAATCCGTCATGCACCTCAGGAAAGCCCGTGGCGTCGGCAAGGTTGCCCACGTGCAGCGGCGCAATGGAGGCCACCAGGATGCGAAGGCTCTGCCCGCCGCTCTGCAGCACAGCCGTCGAGCCCGGCTCATAATAAGTGAGCGTGCCGCGAACCCGCACCCGGCTCTCATTCGCCATGTGATAATTGTCAAGAATGCCGTTCATCGGCGTCAGCGGCAGGCTCCACGGGTCGGTCGTCGCGCGGCGAATCACCTTCACGTCCTGCATGGAGGCCACATGCACCACGATTCCGGTCTGCCGCATCTTGCCGTCAAACCGCGCCGAGGCCACACCCGTCACCAGCACCTGCGCATCCAGCAGCCCGGAGAGCAGCGTGGGGTTGTCCACGTCCACTTCCGCATCAATCGCGCCGACGTCGGTGTGCATCTGCAGCAGCGTGCTGCGCACCCCCGACCGCATCACCGTCGCCGCGTCGCGCACCGTGGCAAACACCGTCACCAGCCGGCTGTCGAATGCCGAGTGAATCAGTTGGTCATAGGTGGCAGAAACCGGCTGCGGCAGGGCGCCGTGCCCGATCACCGCAATGCTGTTGGCCATCACCATCGGCCGGAATCCGGCCGCCGTGGTTCCCTTGATCAGCACCTGGTCGCCCGGCGAAACCAGGATGGTCGAGCTGGGCTCGACCAGAATGCCCGCATCGCCGTCCTGCACAAAGAGCATCTTCTCGTAGCCGCGGAAGTAGGTGACCGTAGCGCTCAAGTCCACCGGATAGCCCAAAGCGGCTTCGCCCTGGGAGAGGGCGGCAACGGCGCGAACCGAGGTCAGCAGCCCGGGCGTTGCCCAGGCCGTTGACGCCCATGCCAGCAGCGCCAGCATGAGTACCGATTTGCGCTTCAGGGAGCCGCTGAAAACACCCTCGGGCGTTCCGCCTTTCCCTGTCCTGTTTCTCACTTGGTCTTCCCCATCCACCGCCCCCGTCTGTGCTCACCGGAGCGTGGCCAAAACCTGCGAATCTAAGCGAATTGCTTTAGATTCTTGAGCCTTCATCTTACTCTGAACAGAATCTGCTCTAATAACCCTTTTAGGGGATGCGGCAGCACTTTGGTATGCGCGAAACATGCATCGTACCAACCGCATTCGAGAGGGCCAGAATCGTCCGCAGGCAGCACCAGCGCCGCCGGAAAACCGGGCCCGGGGGAGTGCCATAGCCATGAGCCGAAAATCCGAACTGAACACCACTCCCGCCACCGCGCTGCCGGGCAGCGGCACGCAGGCGCAGCCCGTCCGACCCATTCGCGTCCTCGGTGTCCCGCTGGACATGGGCGCCAGCCGCCGCGGCGTCGACATGGGCCCTTCAGCCATCCGCGTCGCCGGCCTCGAAGCCCGGCTTGAAGCTCTCGGCCACCATGTGGAGGACGGCGGCAACATCACGGTCGAGATTGCCGAAACGCAGGACTTCGGCAGCCACAACGCCCGCTATTTGAATCAGATAGCCGAAACCTGCACGCGCACTTCTCAGGCCGTTCTCCAGGCGCTTGAATCGGGCCAGACCCCGCTCGTCCTCGGCGGTGACCACTCCATCGCCGCCGGCAGCGTCTCCGGTGTCGCCGAGTTCTACCGCCGTCAGGGCCAGCGCATCGGCGTCGTCTGGATTGACGCCCACTCAGACATCAACACGCCGGAGACCTCGCCCTCCGGCAACGTCCACGGCATGCCGCTGGCCGCGCTGCTCGGTCTCGGCCCTGAGCCGCTCAGCTCCATCCTCGGCCCCGCGCCGAAGGTCGCCGCAGAGAACACTGTCCTCGTTGGCGTGCGCGACATCGACGCCGCTGAGCGCGAAAACATCCGCCGCGCCGGCGTTACTGAAGTGTTTACGATGCGCGACATCGACGAGCGCGGCATGCGCGCCGTGATGGAAGAAGCCCTGCGCGCCGCAGGCCACGGCACCGCCGGCTACCACGTCTCGCTCGACATGGATTGGATCGACCCCGAGGACGCGCCCGGTGTCGGAACACCCGTCCGCGGCGGCGCAACCTACCGCGAGGCCCACCTCGCCATGGAGATCATTGCCGACCACGGCCGTATGCTCAGCCTGGAAATTGTCGAGGTCAACCCCATCCTCGACGAGCACAACCAGACCGCGGACCTGGCTGTGCAACTGGCCTGTTCGGCATTTGGGAAGAAGATCCTCTAGGAATGGTTACGGCGCGTCTAGGCCAGAATCGGCAAGAGCGTCGAAGAGGATGTGCCGTAGCTTATTCGGATTTCCTGCGCCAACTCCTTGGCGGTCGAAGCGGGTATCGTTGGGTGACTTGTGCGCTTCGGGAATCCATCGTAGGTTCGTCCATCCAATTCACGGCCGGCGTGCTTCTTGCGCACTCCGCCCCATTGCTTGAAGAAGAAGGGGATGCGCGCCCTGGAGCATTGGTCCCGGATCGATGTGACCCATTCCCTTTGAAGCGGCCTGGCTCCGTGACCGCTTTCTCCACCGACAATCACCCAGTGAATTCCAGCGAGGTTCAGTCTTCCCACGTCTTCCAGAAGCGGCTCAACCGAGAGGAATCTCACTCGCGCCGGCGCTTTTTGCAGGTCAGCAATTCTCGGCAGCCCATACGCCTTGTTCTCAACGCTCACGCCCCACCAGATGTGCGAAGATTGCGCCGCAAAATGCAACCTACTGCGCAAAAGGCTTGCCATCCGCGCGGAACGCTTGGTCAGGACTTGATATGTGTGCCAATTTGCTTTGACCATCACAGTTGCAACCGCTTCGATGTATTCGTCAGGAACGCCATCCTGAAAAAGATCGCTCATGGAGTTGACGAAAATCATCTTGGGCTCGCGCCAGCGTAGCGGCTCGGCCAGCTTGTCCGGAACCAGCCGCAAATCGAAGCCCTGCTCATATGGGTGGCCTGGAACTCCGCGAAATCGCTCCGCGAAGGTCTCAGCGTAGCAATGCTTGCACCCCGGACTGACCTTCGTGCAGCCTCGCACAGGATTCCAGGTCGCGTCGGTCCATTCGATTGTGCTTTTCTCGCTCACAAGGACCTCCTTGAAAGGGTTTGGCTATTGTGCAGACTTGAACGTAATCACAGTTTGGTCACCCATAGTGTTGGGTCGTCTATGGTCTCGTGAAGGATTCGCAGAAATGGCTTTGCGCTCTTCCATGCCACGCAAAACGTCCTTATAGTTTTTGCGAATATAAGGGCGGCCGACATTATGCAAGTTATAGATTTCGCCAACCGACAACGCCTGTCCTCGGAATTCTTTCACTAACATCTCCTCAAGGTCATCGAGTGGGCGATTTAGCTCGAACAGAAATGGTTGCAGCTCTGTTGCGGGGCAGTAGCCGAACGAAGGAACTCCTTGATGCAGCTCAGAGCTATATTTCGCCATGATGCCCTTCATAATCTCGTATCCTTTGGGATGCTTCGTTGCGAAGATCAAGTGGTGGCTGGTCCTTTTGCCAGACTCGTTCTTGAAGCAGAAAGGAAGCACGTATGGTGCTCCGAGCTGTCTGAGTGCTTGACTAAGCTCCTCGACGATGGCGACCTCACGCTCCCGCGGACTGAGCATTTCAACTTTGAGTCGCAACTGTTCGGCACGCTCACAACCGAAGAGCATGTCCATATGCTGCTTAACAAAAGGATTCATTAGCCCTGGGTTGATCCTGTTGTAATTAAAGAAAAAGATGCAATCGCAGCCCCAGTTCCGAAGTACGGAATTAACTAAACCAAGCGATAGGCCCTTGTACCCCCATGGATCCACGAAGAAAAGGGTAGGAACGTTCTCCCAGTCTGCAAACATCGCGACGATCTTTTCCCCGACCTCCTCTTTGTAAATGCGTGGTCTGTAGCGGAGCTTCTCAACACCTTTCAACTGGTTGATCTCCGCCTGGAGTCTATTCGCGTTTTCGAGGTTAAAGTCGTTGAATATAACTTCCAGTCGCTGACAAATGTCCGGGTCACCAATAGCTTTCTCCAAAACGAGAATCGGAGTCGACTTTGTATCGTCGCCATACCGCCCAGGTCCAGCAAAGAGATCGATGTACGCGATCCTTCCTCCCTTAGCCTTGACAACAGGCAGAATTACTCTTGCCCAGGCCCAGAAGTACTCGGCAACGATAGCAGCCTTAACGCGGGACTGATCACTAGATTCATCGAAGAAGGAATCATTTTTCATAGGGGCGAAGAAAAATCGAATATAGTTTACGGCGACCTTTGGCTAAAGGGCAAGTGCCGCATGAGATGCCCACCGCAAGCAGCGCGCTCAAACCAGTTGCAACACAATAGTATTGAATAGCGTATGGCAAAAAGACTTCGCGTAGGTGTGTTGTTTGGCGGCCGCAGCGGCGAGCATGAGGTCTCGCTGCTCTCCGCCGCCTCAGTGTTGCAGGCGATTGACCGCCGCAAATTTGACGTGGTGCCCATCGGCATCACCAAGGAGGGCCGATGGCTGGCCGCGGCTGACGCTGGCCACCTGCTCGCCAGCGGCCACAGCGCCATCGCACGCCCCTTGCGCGCCGGCGACCCTGCGGCCACGCCCGGCGCCAAGCTGCTGCATGAAGGCATTCCCACGCTCATGGCCCCGGAGCCGGCTCTCTCTGCGGCGTCCGGCCAACACCAGCGCCCCGGCGGCCAGCCCCTCGACGTGGTGTTTCCCGTCCTCCACGGCACCTTCGGCGAGGACGGCACCATCCAGGGCCTTTTTGAAATGGCCGGCATCGCCTACGTTGGCGCAGGCGTGCTGGGCTCGGCTGCCGGCATGGACAAGGACGTGATGAAGCGCCTCTTCGCCCAGGCCGGCCTGCCCATCGTCCGCCACGTCACGCTGCTCCGCGCGGAGTGGGAGTCCGCGCCGCGCAAGGCCGTCGCGCGCATTCAGGCGGCGCTCAAGTATCCGGTCTTCATCAAGCCCGCCAATCTCGGCTCTTCGGTTGGCATCACCAAGGCCCACACCCGCAAGGAGCTCGGCCCGGCCCTCACGCTCGCCGCGCGCTACGACCGCAAGCTCATCGTGGAAGAAGGCGTGGGCGGCGGCAAGGCCCGCGCGCGCGAGCTTGAAGTCGCCGTCCTCGGCAACGACGATCCCCAGGCCAGCGTCGTCGGCGAAATCATCCCCGGCAAGGAGTTCTACGATTACGAGGCCAAGTATCTTGCCGAGGGCTCCGTACCCGTCATTCCCGCGCGCCTCACCCGCGAGCAGACCCGCCGCATCCGCCAGATGGCCGTCGCCGCCTTCCGCGCCTGCGATCTCTCCGGCCTGGCCCGCGTTGACTTCCTCATGGAGCCCGGCGGCAAGCGCCGCATCTTCCTGAATGAAGTGAACACCATGCCCGGCTTCACCCAGATCAGCATGTACCCCAAGTTGTGGGAGGCCACGGGGCTCGCATATCGCGACCTCATCACGCGCCTCATCGAGCTCGCCCTCGAGCGCCACGCCGACAAGGCCCGCACCCGCTTCAGCCGCGACGATTAGCGCCCAGTGCAGGGAACACCTGCGCGCCCGCCGGTGTCTAAATCTTGGGAGTACGGTGTCTTGGCCACGGTGTCTTGGGGTACGGCCCGCACGCGTAATCTCTTCGCCGCGCCGCGCCGTGGCAACCCCACGCGCACTGTGCCGTATCCTATAAACACCAGGGGACCTGCCCGATGACTCTGCTCGACGCACCCGCCTATGACGCCGCCCGCGCCCGCCGCATCCGCATCGCGCTTTACTCCGGCGCAAGCCTCTGCTTGGTGCTCTTCCTCGGCAGTTGGTTCGCTTCCGGCATGCCCGTCGACTGGCCCTGGAACTGGTGGACCCACTTCCGCGGCCGCATCGTCACCAACAGCTTCTTCCGCGACGTGGAGCACAACGACATGAAGCAGGCCTACGGCGTCTGGACCCACGACCCCGGCTGGCAGCAGCACCCGAACCAGCACGGCGCCTATCCCTTCGACCGGTTCGAGAAAGACTGGGGCCCTGACAGCGCGCAGAACGACTACGGAACCATCCGCAGCCACAAAATCGCCGTCACGCGCCTCTCCGGCAACGTGCTCATCCTTGCCATCTACGTCAACGGGCAAAAAAGCAACGCCACATTCCTCTACTACGACCCGCACGACCACACGCTCGGCTTCTCCCCCGTGCAGTTGTATCTCGGGCCGTAGCAGAAGTGTGTCCGGAGAGCGGTGGGTTCCATTGCTGGAATCTGCCAGACAAGCCGGTCTTGAAAAGGCATGGCTTCCGCAGTGCCGATGCACAGGCGGGCAGGAAGGGTCTCAACCCCTGAGGGGATTTGCCCCGCAATAGCCATTTTCTCCGAAGTTTTTGGGCAAGACAATTGCTTTTATGGCAGAGGCAGAAAGGTGACCCGGCTCACGTCAATTCGACCATTGCCGACAATACTCTCCGAACTGGGGTTTAAACTTTGTGGCGGCGGCTACTTCTTTTTCGCGTGCTCGCTCCTGTAACGTTCGCGACATATCTGCTCTCCCCACCACTTGATGTTCTGACGCTCGAACCAGTGAGGAACATAGCCCATGTCGTCGAAGTGGATAGGTTGGTTGTTGAAGATACGATCCAAGTCCTCTTCGGAGAGACCCGTGTGACGATTGACAGCGAGAGTTTCCTCTATCGCTTGCCGAACGAACTTCCTCGCCACCTCAATGTCTACGATCTGTGCCCTCTGCTTCTGAGTGAGCTTGCGTTTCGCCCTAGACACCCTGAGCTGCATGAATGTGAGCATTGGCGTTATTTTACAACTCCCAAACAACGGTCCTTAGGCACCTTTTTGGCTACAATTGCGACACGGCGAGTGACCGGCTTCTACCCTTCCCCTCTTGAAAAGCCTTCGCCTTCCGGCGCCAGCGGAGCTTGACCCGTAGCCGGTTAGGGATTTATTGCGCAAAGCCCGCCTGCGAGTTGCTGCCGGGGAGGCAGTGCGTCTATCCGCTAGCCTTGCAACGCACGCAGCTCGGCCAGCGTCTTCTCCAGGCTTGCCGTGTCTTCCACATTCAGCGCCTTCCGCGCCGCGTCAATCTGTCGCATCAGCCCGCACAGCACCTTGCCCGGCCCCACTTCGATAAATAAATTCGCGCCCGCTGCCCCCAGCGCCTGTGCGCACTCCACCCAGCGCACCGTGCCGGTCACCTGCCGCGTCAGCGCATCGCGCGCCTCATCGGCTTTGGTCACCAACTTGCCGGTCACATTCGCAGCCACCGGAATCCTCGGATCTTTCATCGTGAGCCCGGCCAGCACCCGCGCCACTTCCTCCTGCGCCGGCTGCATCAGCGCGCAGTGGAACGGCGCGCTCACCGGCAGCATCACGGCACGCCGCGCACCCTTGGCTTTGCAAAGCGCCGCGGCCTTTTCCACCGCCGCCAGCGCTCCGCTAATCACCGTCTGCCCCAGCGAGTTCAGGTTCGCCGCGGCCACCGTCAGTCCCGTCTCTGCCGCGGCCTCCGCGCAGGCCTCGGCCACCGCGGCCGCGTCCAGTTGCAGCACCGCCGCCATGCCGCCCTGGCCCGCCGGAACCGCCTCCTGCATCGCCCGTCCGCGCGCTTTCACCGCGCGCACCGCGTCCGCAAACTGCAGCGTTCCGGCAGCCACGTGAGCCGACCACTCTCCCAGCGAGTGCCCCGCCGCCAGCGCCGGTTCCACGCCCTCGGCAGCCAGCACGCGCGCCGCCGCCACGCTCACCGTCAAAATCGCCGGCTGCGTGTTCTCAGTCAGTTTCAAATCCTCTTCCGGCCCCTCGAAACAGAGCCGCGAAAGTGCGAATCCGCAGGCCTCGTCGGCCTCGGCAAAGGTCTCCTTTGCAATGGGGAAGCGCTCGGCAAGTTCGCGGCCCATGCCCACGGCCTGCGAACCCTGCCCCGGAAACAGAAAGGCAATTTTCGTCTTCATGTCAGTCAGAATTTTATCGCGCCGGCGCGGCGTATCTCTCGCTTGATGGGCACATCGGTCCGCACATCAGCCGCCTCGCGCCTCAGTTCCAGCGCTTCTTGTCCTCGTCCTCGTCAATCAGCTTGCCCTGCCCGTCAAAGCGCACCGTCCGCCCCTGCCGCTTCATATACACCTCAAACTTGCGCGCGGCGCGGTGGCGCTTCCAGCGGTAGTAGCGGTTGCGCACGCCATACAGGCTCTCGCTCATGGCAAAGGTAAAGCCACGCTTCGGCGCACGCCGAATGTACAACCACCCCGCCAGCGCCCCGCCCAGCTCGGCAAAGGCATAAAGCCGCTGGCTGGTGAACAGCATCGCAATCGTCACCAGCCCGTAAACAATCGCCAGATACCGCGCCTTGATGCCGATGGGCAGCGGAAACATCATGAACTCCATCTCGCCGTAGAGCACCCCGATGGCCACCAGCAGCCCGAAGATGCCGCCGAAGCACCCGGTCAGCACCGCCGTGCCGGGGTCCATGCGCAGCCACATGCCGCCCAGAAACACCACCACCGCCGCCAGCGCCGTCCCAATGACCGACACGGCATACAAACCCATCACCCAGCCGTCGCCGCGCATCCCCTCAAGAAAACCGCACAGAAACCACAGTGACAGCAGCTCCAGCGCCGTCTCAAGAATGGCGCCGGTAGGGTGGATAAAGCTGTAAGAGATGGGCTGCCACAGCGCGCCGTGCAGGAACGCCTGCGGCCAGAACGCGAGCCATCCGGCAATCCGGGCGGTCGGCCCCGCCGCCAGCAGCGAACCCACCGCCAGCGCAAAGTACGCCCCTAGGTTCCAGAAGACCAGCCTGCGCGTGGCGCCGCGAAACTCCGGAAACGCCAAGGATGTCGAACCGAGCCTGCGCATCGCTTCCAACAGGGTACATGCCCCGGCGCTCCAGTGTCATCGCCCGTTGCCCGGCCATGTCTCCAACTCCGTCTACGGCACCACCACCAGCCCGCGATGCCCCTTCGTGTCCACCGCGCGCACGCCAAAGTAAACATTGTCCTTGGAGATGGGCAGCGTCACCGTCACCGCCGCGCCCGGCCCGTTGCTGTCCACACGCCGCATGTACTGCCACTCCGGCGCGGTTGTCACGCGCCACACCACTTCGTAGTGCGTCCCGGCCGGCGCGCCCGCCGGCGGCTCCCATGTCAGCGTCGTTCCGTCCTCCAGCTTCTTTGTCACAATCGCCAAATGCTGCGGCTCGCCCGGCCCCATCGCCAGCGTGGCCAGCGTGGCCGCATTCAGCCGCGCCACCCGCGCCACGTAGCGGTAATCCACAAACCGCGGCAGGTCGCCTTTGATGGGCTCGTTCGAGCCGGCCGGCGGAAACACCACATCCTGGTGCTGGTGGTTGTAGTCCTCGCGCCATTCGGTAAAGCGCACCGCCGCAAAACCCTCTCGATTAAACGACAGGTGATCTCCGCCGCGCAGGTAGCGGTCCGGCCGGTCCACCAGAAAGGCCTTGAACTCCTTTGGCCCTGCCTGCGGAAAATACGTCCGCGCCACGCCGTGAATTGCCCGCGCCAGCTCCCGGCTGGCCGAGTCGTTCTCCAGACCCAGCCCCCGAATCCGCCGGATCTGCTGCGGCGTGGCCGCCAGCGGAATCCCCTCGGAAAACACGCGCACCCGGTCTTTGAGTTGCAGCGTGTCGCCCGGCGTGGTGTTGCCGCCCACAATGTCGTTGTTCAGCACGGCCTCGAGGTCCCAGCCCTTGCTGCGGGCCAGCTTGGCCAGATGCTCTGAGCCCACAAGGCCCTCCTCCTCGCCCGCCACCGCCACAAACACCACCGTGGAGAGCGGTTTCAGCTTGCTCAGCGCCCGCGCGCACTCCAGTGAGACGGCTACGCCTGAGCCGTCGTCGTTCGCGCCCGGCGCCGCGCCAGAAGTATCCGCCCAGCTCTTGAAGACCTGGGAGTCAATCGAGTCATAGTGCCCCGTCACCAGCACCATCCGCCCGGCCTCGGCCGGGTCCGTCCCCCGCAGGATGGCGTAAATGTTGGTGAGCTTCGTCGGCTTCAGAATCCGCCGCGCCCAGGGCTCGCCGCTGGCCGGATCGGCAATAAACACATCCCGCTTCACCTCCAGGCAGCCGCCGCACTGGCGCGAAATCGCCTCGAACTGCCCGTAAATCCAATCCGCTGCGGCGTTAATGCCCTTGCCGGGGGGCAGCTTCGCGTCCATGCTGGTCATCGTGTTCCGCGTCCCGAAACCAACCAGCGTCTTAATCGTCTGTTCTATGTGCGCGGGCTGGATGGTTTTGAGCGCCCGCGCAATCGCTGGGTCAACCGGCGCTGGGGTTATGGGGGTGGCATGTCGCTGATAATCGGGCTGGGCGCTGCACACGGCAGGCCCCAAAATCAGGGCGCACGCAAGAGTTGCAAGGGCGATTCGCATGTCCTGGCCTCCACGGTTGGGAATGGTTTTTCCCGTCGCGCCCTCCGCCTCTTGACCCGCCTCTTGACCTGGAAGCGGGTTGTCTCTAAAACTAGCGGAGTCGTACTGCGAGGTACCGCCATCCTACAACACGAGACGCCTTGAGAGAGGAGGCTCACATGCCCAGTTGCCCTGAATGCGAGAACAATCTGAATATCGAGGTGGACGAAGTGGAAGAGGGCGACGTCGTCGCCTGCGAGGAGTGTGGAACGGAATTTGAAGTCGTCGGCGTCGAACCGCTGGAACTCTCCCGCGTCGACGAGGACTATGATGAAGAAGACGAACTCATCGATGAACAGGAGGAAGACGAGTGACAAGCAGGCGCACAACCCTTGCAGCCGCGGCGCTTTTCCTGGGCCTTGCCGCGGGGCTCATCCCGCTCGACGCGCATCACGCGCCGGCTATGGCCGAGGCCCAGAACCTGGGCCAGCGCATCGTCTCAGGCGATGTGATTGACTCGAACTCCGCACTCGTATCCGGCGCAATCGTCTTCCTCAAAAATCAAAAGACCAAGGCCATCCGCAGTTACACCACCGCCAAGGACGGCCGCTTCCACTTCGCCCAGGTCAGCATGACCGACGATTTCGACCTCTGGGCCGAAAAGGACGGCAAAAAGAGCTCTTCCCGCACCGTCAGTTCCTGGGACGCGCGCGAGCAATACATCGTCGAGCTCAAGATCAAGTAAAATCCGCCAGTCCGGCCTCCGCTGCTCCTCACGCGCCGCCCGCCGTCAGCGCTGCCTGGCCCAGATCGCGCCGCCCTTTTCGCCTGTCTGCCGCACGCGCGCCACGCGAAATCCCAGCCCTTCCAGTGCGTCCGTGGCCTGCTTCACCGTTTCGCCGTGGAACAGGTGATACTCCATCCGCACATTCCGCACCGCCTTCCACCACGGCCCGGGCCGCAGAATCTCCCATTCCGCGCCCTCGCAGTCTAGCTTCAGCAGGTCCGCCACTCCGCCCATCCGCTCCATCACCGTCTCCATGGTCACCTGCGGAACCGCGTGCCCATCCGCGTGCCCTTCCACCACCCGCGCCCGGTTGCTGGGGCCGTCATCCTTCAGCGTCACCATTCCTGCGCGCCCGCCCACCGCTTCGGCAAACACCGTCACGTCCACCGCCGCTGTATTCGCCCGCAGCATCGGCAGAATGCGCGGATTCGGCTCGTAAGCGTGAATCCGGGCACGCGGATAATACGCCCGCGCGGCCAGCAGGAAAAAACCCAGATTCGCGCCAACGCCCACAATTGTCCGCACCTCGCCCAGCCCGCGGCCCAGCCCGTACACGTTGCGCAGCATGCAGGTCAGCAGCTCGGCTTCCACGCCTTCCTCGTCCGGCGCATGCAGCCGAATCCACTGCCCCGCCACACGCACCCGCCGCGGCATCCGGAACCACCGCGGCAGCAGGAATGGCACGCGAAAGCGCACGTCGTTCGCGCAAACCTCAGGCAGCGTCTCCACAAACGACACCAAACGCTGCATCATCGATTGCTGTTCTTGCATTGAGAGTATCCGCGCCCCGGCCGGTCCGCGCTCAGCCGTCCAGCTTCTTCGTCACCAGCTCGTTCAGCAGCGCCGGATTCGCCTGCCCCCTGCTGGCCCGCATCACTTGGCCCACAAAAAAGCCCGCCACCGTCTTCTTGCCGCCGCAATACTGCTCCACCTGCTTCGGGTTCGCCGCGATCACCTCGTCAATCATCTTCTCAAGCGCCACCGTGTCCGTAATCTGCTGCGGCTTCTCGCGCTCATAGACGGCAGGGAAGTCCTCACCCTTCTCGAAACAAATATCGAACAACTGCTTCATCTGCTTCGAGCTGATCGTGTTCTTTTCCAGCAGGTCCGCCGCCATCACCACGCCCGCCATTGACACCGGCGACTGCTCCAGCTCCAGTCCTTCCGCCTTCAGCCGTCCGCCCAGCTCGCTCAGCAGCACGTTGGCCACGCGCCGCGGGCTCTTCGCCGTCTTCGCCGCCGCCTCAAACCGGTCGGCAAACGCGCGCGAGGCCGTCAGCGTGTGCGCATCCTGCGTCGATAGCTCATATTCGGCAATCATCCGCGCCCGCCGCGCCTCCGGCAACTCCGAGAGCGTCTTTTTCACCTCCGCCAGCAGTTCCGCGGTCACCACCAGCGGCGGCAAATCCGGCTCGGGGAAATAGCGGTAATCGTGCGCCTGCTCCTTCGATCGCATCGGGTACGTGCGCCCTTCGTGCGCGTTCCACAGCCGCGTCTCCTGCGCCACGCGTCCGCCGCTCGATAGCACTTCCACCTGCCGCTCAATCTCGTACTCCAGCGCCGCGCGAATGAACTTGAAGCTGTTCACGTTCTTCACCTCGGCCTTGGTCCCGAACTTCTCCTGGCCGCGCAGCCGCACGCTCACGTTCGCGTCGCAACGCAGCGAGCCCTCTTCCATGTTGCAGTCGGAAACGCCCGTGTACAGCAGGATTTCCTTCAGCCGCGTCAGGTACTCAAAGGCCTCGTCCGGCGTGCGGATATCCGGCTCGCTCACAATCTCCACCAGCGGCGTGCCGCAGCGGTTCATGTCGAGGTAAGTGCGCGTGGCCGAGTCCGCAAAGCCGTCGTGCAGGCTCTTGCCCGCGTCCTCTTCCATGTGTAGCCGCGTAATCCCGATCCGCTTCGTCGCGCCGTCCGCCGCCGGCACATCAATCCATCCGTGCTCGGCCAGCGGCTTGTCGAATTGCGAAATCTGGTAGCCCTTCGGCAGGTCGGGATAGAAATAATTCTTCCGCGCGAAGATTGACCGCTCGCGCACCTCGCAATTCAAGGCCAGCGACGCGCGCACGGCAAACTCCACCGCCTTCTCATTCAGCACCGGCAGTGCCCCCGGCAGCCCCAGGCACACCGGGCAAATGTTCGTGTTCGGCGCTGCGCCAAAGCGATTCGCGCAGCCGCAAAAGGCCTTGGTGGCCGTCAGCAACTGCACATGCACTTCCAGCCCGATCACGGGCTCATACTTGGCCAGAACGTCCGGTGAAATCGCGGCGGCAGGCATACTTTGATTCTAGCGCGGCCGGCGTACGCCATTCTTAGTCCCTCAGTGCGACGGGTCCGGCGCAGTAAACGCCGAGCAGCACGGCTTCTTGGTCGCATGGAAGTTCATCAGCTCGATCCGGATTCCGTCCGGGTCGTACAAATTGAACTGCCCCTTGCCGTCGCGCCCAATCTGCGTGTGCCCGTCGTTGCGCACGTCCTTCAGCCGGCCCTCGCTCTTCAGCTTCGCAAAGGCCGTGTCCACGCTCACTTCGCCAATTGAAAAATGGTCCAGCACGCCCAGTTGGCGCTGCGAGATGTTCGCCGGAATTCCCGAGCCCGAGGGCCCGCTGGTCAGCATGTACTCCAGCCAGTCGTGCCCATTCGGAACCTGCTGGCTCACCCAGTCAATCTTGCCCGGCTGCATGCCGCCCCACCAGTAGGGCTTGAAGTCCAGCAGCGCGCGATAAAACGTGTCCTCCTTCGCGCGGCTGTGCACCAGGAAGCCCATGTGAATGATGTGGTGACCGATCGCCTTCGGATCATTCGGAGCCTTGGCGTGCGCCGGCGGCTGCACAAACTGCACCTTGTTGCCCTCCGGGTCCAGCACCTCAAACCATCGGCTGCCGTCCGCGCCGCGCGTCACCTTCGCCGGCACCTTCCATCCCTTTGCGGCCAGGTACGCGCGCATTTCTTCGTCATTCGACACATTCCATGCCGTATGGTCCAGCCTGTCCACGCCCGCGTCCGTCGGAAGCGGCAGCACCTCAACGAACTGCGTCGCGCTCAGCGCGTAGCGCACTCCATCGGGATTCTCCGGGTCCGGCTCCTTCGTCGCGCCCACAATGTCGCGGTAGAAGTGGTCGGTGGCCGCCGGGTTGGACGTGTAGACGGCAATGTGCGAAATCCCCGTAATCCGCGGGCGCGCCGGTGCGGCCGCCGCCGCAGCAGTCAACGTCAATCCCGCGCACAGGACGGCGGTTCCAAACTTTGCTCTCATCCTTCACCTCGAAACATGTCGCGCGACCAAAATAAATCGCTTTGCCCACATCTGTAAACCCAGAGCTCGTGCATTTTCACCTGCCCCCGCGCCGCCGGCGCGCCGTACAATTGCGCACATGCACCACTCATTCTGCCTCACCCGCATCCTTTCCGTTTCTGTTGCCTTGCTGCTCGGCCTTCCCGCAATCGCCCAAAGCACCATCCCCGCCGCCTCCGCCGCGGACCGCGCCCAGGCCGTCGACCTCTTCAAGCAGCTCATCGAAATCAACACTACGGACACGCCGCAGGGCAACGTAACCACCGCCACGCGCGCCATGCAGCAGCGCTTCCTTGACGCGGGCTTTCCCGCCGCCGACGTCCACCTGCTCGGCCCCAATCCGCGCAAGTTCGATCTCGTGGTCCGCTATCGCGCTCCCGGCCATCCCACCCTCAAGCCCGTGCTCTTCCTTTGCCACGTGGACGTGGTGCAGGCCCTGCGCTCGGACTGGCACACCGATCCCTTCAAGTTTATTGAGAAGGACGGCTATTGGTACGGCCGCGGCACCCAGGACATGAAGAATTCTGACGCCGCGCTTGTCGCCACCTTCCTCCGTCTGCACAAGGAGGGCTACAAGCCCAAACGCGATCTCATCCTCGCCCTCACCGCCGACGAGGAAGGCGGCAAATACAACGGCGCAAAGTGGCTCGTACAGAACCATCGCGACCTGGTCGATGCGGCCTTCGTCATCAATCCTGATGCGGGCGGCATCGACCTCCAGAACGGCCGCGCCGTCATCGCCGACGTCGAAGCCACTGAGAAGGTCTACGCCGACTACCAGGTCATCACGCGCGACCGCGGCGGCCACAGCTCGATCCCGCGGCCGGACAACGCCATCTACGAGCTCGACGCCGCGCTCACCAAGCTCGCTGCCTACAAATTTCCGTTTGAGATGAACGCCGTCACGCGCACTTACTTCGCGAACCTGGCCAAACGCGAAACCGGCCAGGAAGCCGCCGACATGCGCGCCATCCTGCAGGGGCCGCCGGACATGGCCGCCGCCGCGCGCCTCAGCGAAGAGCCCAGCTTCAACTCCAACTTCCGCACCACCTGCGTGGCCACGCGCCTCTTTGCCGGCGACGCCAACAACGCCCTGCCGCAGTACGCCCAGGCCATCGTCAACTGCCGCATCTTCCCCGGCCACTCGCCCGAGGAGATTCGCCAGCAGCTCGTCGCCCTCTTCAACGATCCCAAGCTCGAGGTCAAATACGAGTCGGATATGGGCGTCGTCTCTGACACGGCTCCGGACCGCAAGGCCATCGTGCCGCCGCCGCCCATCCAGGCCGTCTTTGGTCCGCTCACCCGCATCACGCAGGACATCTGGCCCGGTCTGCCCGTCACCCCCATCATGGAAGACGGCGCCACGGACTCCATTTACTTCGCCCAGGCCGGCATCCCGAGCTACGGCTACTCGGCCATCGCGCTTGAGCTCGATGACGTGCGCGCCCACGGCCGCGATGAGCGCCTCCCCATCGACTCATTCTGGAAATCGCTCGACTTCTTCTACTCCTTCGCCAAAGCTGTCGGCAACGAGTAGGGAAGGGAATCACCTGCACCCCATGGGAGAAGCATGAAGGAACTCACGAAGCTGCATTTCGTGCTTTCAGCCCTCGCGCTTCTCCTTCTCATCCCCGCCTGCCTCTACGCGCGCGTCCGCCCGGACAATCCACGCCTTCTCCTCATCTTTGTCCTTGGCGGGATCTTTCAGTCCGCGGCCTGGGCCGGCCTTCTCTATCAGCTCGGCATGCGCGGAGCCTGGCGCGCGCTCGCAACCCGCTGGCAGCGCTTTCTCATCACTCTCGCCATTCCGCTCATACTGCTCCCCATCTTCGGCGTTGACCTGCAGGGCTTCCTCATTTGCTTTGTCGCCGTCGTCATCGTCGAGTTCCACTTCCGCAGTGGCCGCTGGCGCGCAGCCCTCGCCTCATTCGCGCCGTGGCTCTACCTCATCCTCTGCCTGCAGATCGCTCTCGCCTGGAACACAGCGATCGTCTCCGTCCGGCACTACAATCTTTACGACCGCTTCTTTCAGCGCCTCGACTGGACGCTCTTCCATCTTTCTGTCCAGCACCTCGCCCACTCCGCCTCAGCCTTTTACATCCCGGCCGAGGCGCTCTACTACTCCATGCCCGGCGTCATGGGCGCGGCCATGCTCTTCCTCTGCATCTCCGGCGACCGCGCCGCCGCGTGGGATCTCGCCGGCTGCATCGCAGTCGCCTACTATTTCTCTCTCGCCCTTTTCTTCTGCTTCCCCGCCAACGGCCCCTTCTCGCTCGATCCAGTGCACATGCCGGCGAATCTGCATACGGCCGCCATTCAACATGCATCGCAGTTCAACGCCCGCGTCCTTTACCACCACAGTGGGTGGATTGAGGCGGCCTACGGCTACTTCGTCGCCTTCCCGTCCATGCACGTCGTGCAGCCGCTTCTTGCCGGCTGGTATCTGCGCCGCTGGAAGCGCGTTGCCGGCCTCGTCTTCTTCTATTGCGCGCTGCTCGCCCCGTCCATCCTCATCCTCGAATGGCACTACGCGGTGGACATCGTCGGCGGCATTTTCGTCGCCATCCTAGCCGCCTGGCTGGCGCCAATGTCTCTTCGAATAATTCCGCGCACTGCGCGCCCGTCCGCGCCCGAACCCGAATCCGCGCAGCCCTCAGGAAGTTGAGTCCGTGCTTCACCCGCGTTTTTCGCTGCCCACGCGCGTCATAGAGCCGCCCCGGCGTCGATCCTTCCAAACTGCTAAACTAGCTCTGCATGATCCTCCCGTTTGTCCGCGAAATTTTCGCGGAACTGGAGCAATCCCCCGGGTTCGAGCGCGTTCGCAGGCATCTCAGCCTGGGTACCGGTCGCCGTCGTGTGTCCGGATTGACCTCCACCGCTCGCTCGCTCTACCTTCCCCTGCTGGCCCGCGCCGCCCGCCAGCCCGTCGTCGTCGTCGTGGCTGACAACAAGGCCGCCGAGGCCCTTGAAGCCGCCCTCCGCGCCGGCTGCGAGCTCACCGCCGCCGTCGACCCCTCCCGTGTCGTCCGCCTTCCCGCCCACGACGTCCTTCCCTTTGAAAATCTCTCCCCGCACCCTGACCTGCAGGAGCAGCGCGCCGCAGCCCTCTGGAAGCTGGCCACCGGCGCCGTCTCCATCCTCATCGCGCCGGCGGAGGCCGCCGCCCTCCGCCTCTTTGATCGCGATTACTACTCCAGCCTCGCCGTCACACTCCGCCGCGGCGAGGAGCTCGACATCGAAATCCTCACCGCGCATCTGGCCGGTGTCGGGTACACGCGCATGGATCTGGTCGAAATGCCCGGCCAGTTCACCCGCCGCGGCGGCATCCTCGACGTCTACTCGCCCGAAGCCGACCGCCCCGTGCGCATCGAGTTCTTCGGCGACGAGATCGAAACCATCCGCAAATTCGACCCTGAAACCCAGCGCTCGCAGGCCGGCATGGATGAAACCCTCCTGCTGCCGCTCACTGAAACCCCCGTCACGGAGCACCTTCTCGCCGCCGTCCACGCGCGCCTCAGCCGCCAGCGCGTCCAGGTCGAAGACCGCGTGGAGGGCGAAGACAGCGTGGAAGGCGAAGACCAGGCCCTCGCCGCCGAAGAAGCCGCGGCCTCCGGCGTCAGTGTCTTTCCCGGCTGGGAGTTCTTCAGTTGCGTGGCCGGCGCGGAAAGCCATCTTCTCCAGCTCCTGCCGCGCTCGATGCTCTTCGTCGACGAGCCCGCCATGGTCCGCAACCAGATTGATCGCTGGTGGAACAAGGTCGAGCAGCTCCACGAGCGCTCCGGCATCGGCTCGCTCATCCGCCCCGAAGAGATCTACCTCCGCCCCGAGATCCTTCAAGGCTTGCTAGCTTCGCACCCGGGCCTCGATCTCGACCAGCTCGGCGCAATCGACGTGCTAGACGAGGACAACACCCTCGGCGAAGTCGAGCTTCCCTCGCGCCCCACCCTCCGCTTCCATGGCTCCATCCCCGCGCTCACCGATCAGTTGCGCAACCTCATCGCCGCCAATCAACGCATCGTTCTCGCCGCGCCCACGCAGGGTGACGTCGAACGCCTGGCCACCGTGCTGCGCGAGTATCAGCTCCCTTATCGCCTCGGCTCGCGGCCAGACCACGCCAGCAGCGAAACCATGCTTGAGGAGGCCAGCTATCTCGCCGGCGACCTTCAGGCTCCCGTCATCGTCCGCACCCGCATCGCCTCCGGCGTCAGCTTCCCTCAGTCCAATCTCGTCCTCTTCGGCGCCAACGACCTCTCCGACGAAGCCGACGTCCTCGCCCGCCCCGAGCCCACGCGCTCCAAAACCGCCGCCTTCGTCTCCGACTTCCGCGACCTCGCTGTCGGCGACTACGTTGTCCACGTCGAGCACGGCATCGCGCAGTACCAGGGCCTCAAGGAGATCGTCCAGGATGGCCTCTCCATCGAATTTATGATCCTCGAATTCGCTGAGCAGGCCCGCCTTTACGTCCCCCTCACGCGCCTCGACCTCATTCAGAAATACCGCTCCACGGACGCCGGCCCCGCGCCCGTCCTCAGCAGGCTCGGCTCGCAGCAGTGGACCAAAACCAAGGCCCGCGTCCGCAAAGCCATGCAGGACATGGCCGGCGAGCTGCTCAAGCTCTACGCCGAACGCCACACCGCGCAGGGCACCGCCTTCTCTCCGGACAACGAATTCCAGCGCGAGTTCGATGACTCCTTTGACTACCGCGAAACCGACGACCAGCTCACCGCCATCGCAGCCATCAAGCAGGACATGGAATCCACCACGCCCATGGACCGCCTCCTCTGCGGTGACGTGGGCTACGGCAAAACCGAGGTCGCCATGCGGGCCGCCTTCAAGGCCGTGCAGGACGGCAAGCAGGTCGCGGTCCTTACGCCCACCACCGTCCTCAGCTTCCAGCACTTTGAAACCTTCAAGCGCCGTTTCGCCCAATTCCCAATCAACATCGAAATGATCTCGCGCTTCCGCACCCCCAAGGAGCAGAAGCTCATCGTCGAAAAAGTGGAAACGGGGAAAGTCGACATCCTCATCGGCACCCATCGCCTGCTTTCGAAAGACATCAAGTTCCAGGACCTCGGCCTGCTCGTCGTCGATGAAGAGCAGCGCTTCGGCGTGCGCCACAAGGAGCGCCTCAAGCAGCTCCGCAAGGAAATCGACGTGCTCGCCATGAGCGCCACGCCCATCCCCCGAACCCTCCACATGTCCCTCGTCGGCCTGCGCGACATGAGCGTCATTGAAACCCCGCCCAAGGACCGCATGGCCATCCAGACCGTCGTCGCCAAGTTCGACGAAAAGATTGTGCGCTCCGCTGTCGAGCTTGAGCTTGAGCGCGGCGGACAGGTCTACTTCGTCCACAACCGCGTCGAATCCATTTACGAAATCGCCGCGCGCATTCAGGAGCTCGTTCCCGCCGCGCGCGTCGCCGTGGGCCACGGCCAGATGGGCGAAAGCGATCTGGAAAAGGTGATGCTCGGCTTCATGCATTACGAGTTCGATGTGCTCGTCGCCACCACCATCATTGAAAACGGCCTCGATATCCCTCTCGCCAACACCATGCTCATCAACCGCGCTGACCGCCATGGCCTCAGCGAGCTCTACCAGCTCCGCGGCCGCGTGGGCCGCTCCAATCGCCGCGCCTATGCCTATCTGCTCATCCCGCCCGAGCAGGAGCTCAGCCAAGTCGCGCGCCGCCGCCTGGCCGCGCTCAAGGAGTTCAGCGACCTCGGCGCGGGCTTCAAAATCGCCGCGCTCGACCTCGAACTGCGCGGCGCCGGCAACATGCTCGGCGGCGAGCAGAGCGGCCACATTGAGGCCGTTGGCTTCGAGCTCTACACATCGATGTTGGAAGCGGCCGTGAAGGAAATGAAAGGCGAAAGCAGCGACGAGCGCCCCGCCGCGCAGCTCAACCTCGGCATCGCGCTGCGCATCGACGAAATCTACGTTCCCGAGGAGAACCAGCGCCTGCGCCTCTACAAGAAAATCGCCGGCGCGGCCTCTGAATCCGCGCTCGCCGAACTCCGCGCCGAGATGGAAGACCGCTACGGTCCGCTTCCCGACGCCACAGTTTATCTGCTGGAGGCCGCCGCGCTCCGCCTCGAGTGCGCGCGCATCGGCATCGCGCAATTGGACCGCCGCCGCACTGAGCTGCAATTGCGCTTTACTGAAAATGCGAAGGTCGATCCCCAGCAGCTCATGCGCCTGGTCGCGCGCAACGCCAAACGCGGCGCGCAGTTCACGCCGCAGGGTGTGCTTAAATATCCGCTCGCCGCCGCGCGGCCTGACGAAGTCCTGCTCGAAATCCGCGAGCTGCTCGGCAGCCTCGCCGCCGAGCCCGTGGCTTCTTGAATCTCATCCCGCGTCTGGCTCGCCGCTCGTTTCCGCAAACCGTCCTGCACTGATCCACGTGCGCGTCGCCAGCGTGATCGTGCCGTTCTGCTGGAACCGGGCGAAGAATTCCTTCAGCGCGCGCTCGAACGCGTCAAACTCCACCGCGCCCGGCATCGGCGCGTGCGAGTATGACAGCGTCAGCCCGCGCAGGCCCTCCCAGTCCATCACCATCTCGCCCGGAATCTGCACATGATGCACCTCGCCTCCGGCGAAGTACTCATCGATCCGCCGATAGACCGCGTAACCGGCCCGCACCCGCTCCAATTGTCCTGGCAGCGAGTGCAACAGCTCCTCGAAACCCTCGTTCTCCGCGCGCCCGCGCTCTTCCCGCCCGCAGGCCACAATCGCCACCCAGCCGCGCGGCTTCAGGATCCGCCGGAACTCACCGAGCGCCCGCTCCGCGTCGAACCAGTGCAGCGCGCGCCCCACGGCAATCATCTCCACGCTCGCAGCGTCGAGCCCGGTCGCTTCCGCCGTGCCGTTCGCAACCTCGAATTGCGCATCGCCCGCATGCAGCCGCGCGCACACCTTGCGCATTTCCGCGTTCGGCTCAATCGCAATCACGCGATTGCCGTTCGCGCGGAACACATCGCCCAGCATGCCTGTCCCCGCGCCCACGTCGGCCACCGTCCACTGCGGCTGCAGCCCGCACCAGTGGCGCAGCGGCGGCAGCATCAGCTCCGCGTCGTAGCGTTCGCGAAACTCGGCATACACGTCCGCTTTCTCGCTGAAGGCCTCGCAAGGATTCTTCGGCTCGCCGTCCATCACGGGAATTGCGCGCCCTAAACCTTCCACTTGATGTTGCAGCCGATCGACGGCCGCTGGTCCGCAAGCGGCGGCTGGCCCGCAAGCACGGCATCCATCGCCCCGCGCAGCTCCTCGCCCGTCACCGCAATCCCGTTGCCCGGCCGGCTGCGGTCAAACTCCCCGCGATACACCAGCCGGAACGCGCCGTCAAAAAGGAAAAAATCCGGTGTGCACGCGGCCTTGTACGCCTTTGCCACGTCCTGCGTCTCGTCGTAGAGATACGGAAACACAAATCCCAGCGACTCGGCCTGCCGCTTCAGTCCCGCCGGACTGTCATCCTCGAACTTCGACGCATCATTGCTGCTGATGGCCACAATCGCAAGCGGCTTGCCCCAATAATCGCGGCCCAGCTTCGCCAGTCCCTTCTCCACGTGCTTCACATAGGGGCAGTGCGTGCAGATAAACATCACCAGCAGACCCTTCCGCCCGCGAAAATCCTCGCTCCCCACCGTCCCGCCGCTCACCACGTCCGGCAGCGCGAACTCCGGCGCCTCCGCGCCCAGCTCCAGCATCATCGTCGATTCCGTCAGCGCCATCGCAACTCCTCCTTCTGCGCCTTCTGCTCAAAAAATATCTTCCGCTCGTTCCGTTCAGAACAGTCCTGACTGCCGTCCCGGCATCGCCAGCCCAAAGTGCTCATAGGCCAGCCGGGTCGCCACGCGCCCGCGCGGCGTGCGGTCCAGGAATCCAATCTGAATCAGGAACGGCTCGTACACTTCTTCCAGCGCGTCCTCTTCCTCGGCCAGCGTCGCCGCCAGCGTGCCCAGTCCCACCGGGCCGCCATCATACTTCTGCATAATCGTCAGCAGCAGCCGCCGGTCAATCTCGTCGAATCCGTGCGCGTCCACCTCCAGCATCGTCAGTGCGGCGTTCGCCGTCGGCCGGTCAATCGTCCCCGTCCCGCGCACCTGCGCATAATCCCGCACCCTCCGCAGCAGCCGGTTGGCAATGCGCGGCGTGCCCCGCGACCGCAGCGCAATCTCCGCCGCTCCGTCCGCGTCAATCGGCACCTGCAGCACCTCGGCTGAGCGCTCCACAATCACCCGCAGATCCTCCTCGGTGTAAAACTCCAGGCGCAGCAGAATCCCAAATCGCGACCGCAGCGGCGAACTCAGCAGTCCCGGACGCGTCGTCGCACCCACAAACGTGAACGGCTTCAGGTCCATCACGTGCGTCCGCGCGGCCGGCCCCTGCCCGATGATGATGTCCAGTTTGTAATCCTCAAGCGCCGTGTACAGCTTCTCTTCCAGCACCGGCTGCATGCGGTGAATCTCGTCCAGAAACAGCACCTGCCGCTCGCGCAGGTTGGTCAGGATCGCCGTAAGGTCGCCCTGAATTTGCAGCGCGGGCCCTGAAGTCTGCTGAAAGCCCACGTCCAGTTCGTTGGCAATAATCGTGGCCAGCGTCGTCTTGCCCAGTCCCGGCGGCCCAAACAGCAGCACGTGGTCCAGCGCCTCGCCGCGGCTCTTCGCCGCTTCCAGCGCAATCCCCAGCTGTTCCTTGGCCTTCCGTTGCCCGATGAACTCGCCCAGCCGCCGCGGCCGCAGCTTCAGCTCAAAGCCCTGCTCTTCGTCCGCGCGTGCCGCGCTCACCAGCCGTTCCGGCGAATTGTCGTGCGCCATCGCCATGCTGGGTGCAGTGTAGCGGCTGCCGGCGGCTCGGGCAAAGTCTCTCCGCCTGCGCATCCTCCGCCGGCCTTCCTTCCCGCCCCGAACGCCGCCTAACTCATTTACACGTAAGTAACCTAACGCGCCCGCAGACTCAAAGAAGTTATTGATTCCACCTTTTTGTCCGTCGTATGATTGCGCTACCTCACAGGTAGTCGGCGCATGAGGCCGGCCTTTGTTGTGCCGGGCATTTGGCCCTGAAATCGGACACAACGCCGCATCTCCCGCTTGAGGAATCGCACGCTGCCTGTGCTGCACGACCGTTTTTGGGAACTTCACAAGGAAGGGAACGGGTCGGTCAAAGAAAGGGTTGCACCGGCCTCCCGAAACAGCATTCAACTCGCGGCTGGGCACAACTGCGATGAGCCGGCCGGGCTGAAAAGCCAGGAGATCTCCATGCCTCACCGTTCTTTGCTTGGCGTAGCGCTTCTTGTCGGCCTGACGTTGCCCCTCACCAGCTGCAGCGTGGACCCCGCTCTCACCTCCATCACCATCATTCCCAGCACTATCACCTTCGGTGGCGCCGGGCTCACCGCGCAGCTCACCGCCGTCGGCACCTACACCCGCCCCAGCCACGCCGCTGTCACCAAGGACATCACGGACTCGGTCACCTGGCAAAGCTCGTCCGTCGGCTGCGTCACCGTCAGCAACACCGGCATGATCACCTCCGGCGTAGACGTTTGTTCAGGCATCGTTGTCACCGCCGCGGCACCCGGCTTCCACGGCGACATCGTCGGCCAGATGACTGTGAATGTCACCGCGCCGCCCGCTTCGGGCGCGGCCGTCACCGGACTCCGCTTCACCCAGGCTCCTCAGCTCGGCTCCGTGGGCCACACCGCGCAGTTCTCCGTCATGGGACGCACCGCCAGCGGCGACCTCGTCAAGCTCTCCGGCCAGCCCACCTGGAAGTCCACTGACAATCAGGTTGCCTCGGTCGACGCATCCTCCGGCCTGGTCACCGTGCGCGGCCCCGGCAGCACCACCATCGTGGCCACTTACACCAATCCGGACGGCGCCACCGCCGTTGGCGTCACGCACCTGCGCGTCCCCGCCGGATACGAACCCGGATATTAGCGCTCCTCAAGATCTCCGCGCAATCCAGCAAGCCGACCGCTTCCCGCGGCCGGCTTTGTTTTGTCCTTTACCGCAATTCCTGAGTTGCTGTACCTCGAAGCCGCCGCACTCAAGTCGACGCGACCATCCCGGGGCCACCAACGACAGGTCTTCGTCGTTGGGGTGGCGCCATCAGGGAGCGGCGACCCTCCACAGAACCACGAAAGGACACGGCAACTCAGGAATTGCCATATAGACTGGTAACCGGCCCTCTTTCCTGATGACCCACCGGTTCGGCATCCTCCGTCGCTTCCGCTTCAACCGGCCCCAGCGCATTGCCGCCGGGCTGCTCTTGCTCTTTCTCCTCCAGGGCCTCTACGTCACCACACGCCAAACCCTCACCAATCGCGATTACCAGTACGCCCGCTGCGGCCGCGAAACCTGGGAATCCCCCTCGCCCCTCAACGGCTACTTCACCAGTTGCGGCAACATCCGCGACGGCATCCTCGCCTATCGCGCCGCCGGACTCCCGCTCACCCTCAACGTCCTCCTTCAGCGCGGGCTCGACCACTTCCGCCGCCCTGAAGACCGCTTCCTGCAAACCGGTGGCCGCGTCAGCCTGTGGGAACTCCGCCACCAGATGACCCACGTCCTGCTCCTCCTGCGCCTGCCCTTCCTTTTCGCCGGCTGCCTGCTCGGCGCGGGCCTCTGGTGGGTCACGCGACGCCTCTACGGCAACCTCGGCGGTTACACCGCCCTCGCGCTTTACTGCTTTTCCCCCAGCATCCTGCAGGCCTGCCTCTCGCCCAGCCCTGAAATCCTCGCCGCCCTCGGCGTCTACGGCTCGGTTTACACGGCCATCGGCGTCGCCCACGCCATGCAGGGCCCGCGCCGCAAGGGTCGACCTCGCATCGTCCTGCTCACCGCCGCCCTGGCCATCGCAGCCTGCTCCCACATCGTCGCCCTGCCCATCGCCGCGCTGCTCGGCCTGGTGCTCATGCTCTGGGTCGCCGAGGGCCGCCGCAGTCAGACCCTTCCCATCGTTCTGTTCGCCGCCGCCGGAGCCATCGTCGCTCTCTTCGCCTGTTACAACTTCTCGCCAGACGCCTTCAGTTACGTCTTCCGCTCCGCCTCCGGCTTTCTCTGGTTCTCCGCCGACCCCGCCCGCCGCTTCTTCACCAGCCTGCCCAACGCCGGCCTCATCATCGCCGCATCCTCGGCCATCCTGCTTTACTTCGCCGTCCGCCGCTCGCGCTACTTCGGCAACACCGCGCCGCTCTTCTCGGCCGTCGTCCTCTTCGCCCTCGTCATGACCGGCGCCCCCGGCTCGCCCTGGATCTGGGCCCTGCCGTTTCTCTTCACCTTCATCGCCGGCGTCTTTGCCGACGCTTATGAAACCCCCCGCGGGCGCCTCGCCTTCGCCTCCCTCATCGCCATCGTCGTCCTCCAGGCCGCCCTCTGCGTCCCCACCCTCCTCGGCATCATTTAGCCTTTGCGCGCCTGGTCGCTTGAACGAGAATCAGGATACGAGCCACCCGGCAAAACACGCGCGGTTGCCCCACCCTTGTCACTCCCGCTGTTCGAGCGACAGGGTGGGAGTAAAATCTCGTCATCGCCCGCCCTTCGCCAACACCGTGCGAAAGGACAGGCAACCCACCGGGGAGCCGTGAAGGGAAAGGCTGGGCCAACCCGCCACCTCAGGTGACAGGTCGATAGTCAGTTCACGAGGACGAGGCTATGCTTTCAGAGGTATCGCGCGGACTTGGAAGATCTCTTCAGTGCGCCGTCGCGCTCGGCATCGTGTGTGGCACGGCCTTGTGTTTCACGGGATGCGCGTCCGGCGGAAATACGAGCTCGACGCAGTCGGGCCAGAGCGGCGCCACGTTTGTCGCGTTGGTCGCGGGCAGCGACGCCAATGACCAGGTTGACGTCATGACCCTGGATTTCGTGTCGATTACGCTGACCAGCCAATCGGGGGCATCGGTGACTCTGCTGCCTCAACAAGAGAATGTCGAGTTCATCCACCTGAATGGAACAGGGGAGCCCATCGCGATCGCGATGATCCCTTCGGACACCTATACCTCGGCGACCGTCACGGTCGGCCCTGCCAACTTTGCATGCATCGGCGGCCTTTCAAATTCAATTGAAACCAGGACAGACGCGGTTTACCTATACGGGTGGACGCCGCAGGACCATGTAAGCGTCACTTTGCCGAAACCCATCGTGGTGACCGGTAACTCGATGCTGCTCTCTCTCAGGCTTCTCGTATCGCAGTCGGCAAGCTGGGGGTCGGCAAACTGTTTTACAGCCGCTCAACCACCGTCCTTTACCATCACGCCAGCCTTCACCCTGCAGGCCGCCAGCACGGCAACGCCGGAAACGGGGGCGCTGGTAGGACTGAGAGGAATCGTGAGCTCGGTTTCTCCCTCTCAGGGGAGCCTCGTTGTCACGTCGGACGATCGGTCCAGTGGCGGCACCGCGCCGGACGGTTCTACCCAGACATTTGCCCCGCCCACCTGGAGCGTTGTCACAAGCTCGGCAACCGTTTTTGACGGTATCCCCGGAATCTCCGCACTGACCTCGGGAATGCCCGTGCACATGGATGCGTCGTTTCAGGCTGATGGATCGCTCCTCGCGACGAGAGTCGCTGTTTACGACACAAACACCTCCGACCTGAGCGAGGACATCGGGCAGAACACAGTAGTGCTTTCCTCAAATCCGATTCTCGACCTAGATGCAATGGAAGGCAGCGGAATTCTGTATGAGGATATGAACATTGGAGACGCGGGAGGGGGGAGCTTCAATAACGCTCAGTTCAATGTCTCTGGCGCCATCTCGAATCTGCAGCAGCTTCCGTTTCCGGCGAAGTTTGACGCCACCAGCCTCGCCGCCGGCCAACTGATTTCCGTCACCTCCCATGCCCTGTCCGTCCAGCCCGCCCCGGTCTACATCCCGCTCAGCACCGTCACCCTGCTGCCGCAGATCGTAGATGCAACCGTCACGGCCATCACCTCCAGCGGAAACTTCCAAGTCTATACGCTTTCTCTGGCCAGTTACGAGCTTTTCCCGCAGTTGGCGAATCAAACCATTCAGACGACCGTGTTGACCGATCCACAGACCATGATGATTTACGCGGACAAGAGCGTTCAATCGTTCACGCAAAGTCCCATTGCCGTCGGAACGACGTACCGGTTTTACGGCGCGGTCTTTAACGACAGCGGCACACTCAGGATGGACTGCCTGCGGATCTACGACGGGGTGCCCCTGTGAGACCGCCGCCCGCCCCATCGCCTCCCCGTTAACCCAAAGCAAATTAAAGACTTATTCTCCGCTCCAAGCCTTGCTTTCAGGCCCCCCGGAAGAGTAAACTAAAGCTGCAGCCCGCGGAGCCCGGCGTCGCTTTTTCCTCGCCCACCTGCCGCTTTTCCGCGAGCCCCAAGAACTTATGGCAGACGACAAGAATCCCCAGCTCCCTCTCGACGGCGGCACACCGCCCAACGGCAGCCATAACCTCATTTCAATCAACATTGAAGAGGAGATGCGCCGATCCTATCTCGACTACGCCATGTCGGTCATCATCGGCCGCGCGCTGCCTGACGCACGCGACGGCCTCAAGCCCGTCCACCGCCGCGTCCTCTACGCCATGAGCGAGATGGGCCTGGAGCACAACAAGAAGTACACCAAGTGCGCCAAGGTCGTCGGCCAGGCCATGGGCGTCTACCATCCCCACGGCGACTCCGCCATCTACGACACCCTCGTCCGCATGGCCCAGCCCTTCTCCCTGCGCTATCCCCTCATTGACGGCCAGGGCAACTTCGGCTCCGTCGATGGCGACCCGCCCGCCGCCATGCGTTACACCGAGTGCCGCATGGAGCGCATCGCCGGCGAGCTGCTTGCCGACATTGACATGGAGACCGTCGACTTCACGCCCAACTACGACGAGTCCACCCACGAGCCCACGGTCCTTCCCACGCGCATTCCCAACCTCATCGTCAACGGATCAAGTGGAATTGCGGTGGGCATGGCAACGAACATCCCGCCCCACAACCTCACTGAGGTCGTCAACGCCACCATCGATCTCGTCAAGAATCCCAAGGCCGGCCTTCTTGATGTCCTCAAGCACGTGCAGGGCCCCGATTTCCCCACCGGCGGTTTCCTTTACGGCAAGGCCGGCATCGTCCAGGCCTATAAAACCGGCCGCGGCCGCTTCATCATGCGCGCCAAAGTGGCCACTGAGAACCTGACCAAGGAAAAACTGGCCATCATCGTCACGGAGATTCCCTACCAGGTCAACAAATCCAGGCTCATTGAGCGCATTGCCGAGCTGGTGAATGACAAGATCATCGACGAAATCAGCGACGTCCGCGACGAGAGCGACCGCGACGGCATGCGCATCGTCATTGAGCTCAAGCGCGCCGCGCAGCCTGAGATCGTGCTCAACCAGCTCTACAAGCACACCCAGATGCAGGAGAGCTTCTCCATGATCTTCCTGGCCGTGCTCAACGGCCAGCCCAGGGAGTTGCCGCTCGACGACGCCATCCGCTGCTTCATCAATCACCGCATGGACGTCGTGCAGCGCCGCACCGCATTCCTGCTGCGCAAGGCCCGCGAGCGCGAGCACATCCTCGAGGGCTACCAGATCGCCCTCGACAATCTCGACACCGTCATCCGCCTCATCCGCGCCTCCGCTTCGCGCGTTGAAGCCCGCGAAAACCTCTACGCGTGGGGCAAGGGCAAGGAGATCGTCATCCGCTTGGATCGCGAGCGCCTGGCCACCGAAGAAAAAGGCCTCACCCTCCGCCAGGTTGACGCCATCCTCGAGCTGCAGCTCTACCGCCTCACCCAGCTTTCGGTCGACGAAATCCTCAGCGAGCTCGCCGAAATTCGCAAGAAGATCGCCGACTACCTGGAGATCCTCGCCAGCGAGAAAAAGCTCCGCGCTGTCATCGTCAAGGAGCTTGAAGACGTTCGCGACCGCTACGGCGACCCGCGCCGCACGCAAATCATCGACGAGTCCGCCGAGCTGCAGCTTGAAGACCTCATCGCTGATGAGCAGGTCGCCGTCACCGTCAGCCATCAGGGCTACCTCAAGCGCACCCCCATCTCCATCTATCGCCAGCAGCGCCGCGGCGGCACCGGCCGCATGGGCATGAAGACCCGCGAAGAGGACTTCGTCTCCCAGCTCATCGTCGACTCCACCCACGCTTACCTGCTCTGCTTCACCAACTCCGGCCGCGTTTATTGGCTCAAGGTCTACGAAATCCCCGACGTCAGCGCCGCCGGCAAAGGCAAGAGCATCCAGAGCCTGCTCAGCCTGCAGCCCGGCGAAAATGTCCGCGCCATCCTCCCCGTCCGCGACCTCGAGGAGGAAGGCAAATACATCTTCTTCGCCACGCGCCAGGGCACCGTGAAAAAGACGCCCCTCAAGGACTTCTCCAACGTCATGGCCCGCGGCATCATCGCCATCGGCATTGACAACGAGGACGAGCTGGTCGAAGTTCGCATCACCGACGGTTCGCAGATTCTCTTCCTCGCCACCCACCTCGGCATGGCCATTCGCTTTGACGAGAACGACGTCCGCTCCATGGGCCGCCCCGCGCACGGCGTCCGCGGCATTGACCTCGCCAAGAACGACTACGTCGTCGGCGTCGCCGTCACCCCCAAGGAGCACGAGCCCGGCGCTTACCGCATCCTCTCCGTCACCGAGAACGGCTTCGGCAAGCGCACGGACGTTGATGCCTACCGCCTGCAGTCGCGCGGCGGCAAGGGCGTCAAGAACATGGCCATCACTCCGCGCATCGGCCGCGTCAACTCCATCCAGCTCGTCGATGAAAACTCCGAACTCATGGTCATCAGCCAGTTCGGCAAAATCATCCGCATTGACACCAAAACCATTCGCGCCGCCGGCCGTGCCACCCAGGGCGTCCGCTTGCTCAACCTTGACGCCGACGACAAGGTCGCCGCCGCCGTCATCATCCCACCGGAGGAAGCCGCTGCGGACGACCAGCCCACCCTCGTGCAATAGCCCCGCGCCGGCCCTGATCCGGTCCCGGCCCGCGCTGAGCGCATGGCGCTCCTGGCCCGATTCATCGTTTCCGGTCCATCGCAACTCCGGTGCCGAAAGGAACCCCCTTCGGCACTCCTTCTTCAAATTTGGACCACCCAAAATCCGCCACTTGCGTCATACACTACATATGCTCAGGCTTCTCCGCGCGCTCCCCATGGTGCGGTCCGCTTTTATCGCAATCGTCTTCGCCGCTTTGGTGGTCATTCCGGCCCGCGCCCAGTCCACGGCGCACCGGACTCATCATGCCTCAGCGCACGCCCGGTATGCGCACGCCCGGCCCTCCCGTGTCAGGTCCTCGCGCGTCGGGTCTTCGCATGTCGGGTCTTCGCATCATCGCGCCGTGCGACACACCTCCCACGACCCCTCGCACACCACGGCTCACGTCGCCGCGCACCGCGCCACAACCCGCACCGCGCACCGCCGCACCCGCCATGCGTCTTCCCGCCGGCTTGCTCGCTCGCGCCGCCCCGCGCACCACCCTTACGCGCATTCCCGCCGCATCGCCCGCTTGCACCACTCCCGGCGCAGGCGCCCCGCCGCTGCCCAGCGCGAAGCAGTCACCGCATCGCGCGGCACCTCCAGCGCAGCCTCCGCCCTGGCGCTCACCCTCGCTTCTCCAGCCTTCGCGCATGTGGCCTCGCCTTCCGTTCCACACCTCGCGCATCCCGCTCTGGCCGCCGCGGCCGACATTCCGCCCGTCCCGCGCGAAACGCCCCTCGAAGCCGCTTCCTTCCATCCTGAGCGCATCGTGCCCACGCCGCCCCTCCGCGGCACCTTCGCCTCGCTTGAGCGCCAGAACCAGCGCACCCTGGCCGACGGCCTCGAGCGCATCCTCAACAACACTGACCTCAATAACCGCATCGCCCGAGGCTTTCTTGTCCGCGTGCCCACCTCGGCCGACCTCACCGTCAACGACCGCCTGCCGCTGAACCACCGCTACTGCCGCCCCTGGACCGCCGACTTCCTCGCCGACCTCGCCCGCGCCCATCAGGCCGAGTTCCACCACCCTCTCGAAGTCAGCTCCGCCGTCCGCACCATCGACTACCAGAAGCGCCTCGAACGCATCAACGGCAATGCCGCCAGCGCCGTCGGCGAAATCGTCAGTCCCCACGTCACCGGCGCCGCCATCGACATCACCAAAAAGGGCTTGAACACCCGCGAAATCTACTGGATGCGCATCGTCCTCCGCGACCTCCAGGATCAGGGCGTCATCGATGTTGAAGAGGAGTTCCACCAGGCCTGCTTCCACATCACCGTCTACAAGAGCTACCTCTCCCGCAACGCCCTCCGCCAGACCCGCCGCCGCGAGCTCGACACGGAAGCCTCCTCCTCCTCCTCCTCCTCCTAGCCCCCTCGCATCCTTCTTTCATTCCCCTCCGCCGCAAAGCAGGGTACAATCTCCGGCGAAACCAATTTTCCCTTCGGACGGTCGTGTGCGGTCGAGCCCCTCCTGGGATGTTCTCAGGGCTCTGCTCTTCGGCAGCCCGTCTGAATGCGGGCGGGACCTCCGTCCCTTCAACACAACTCTTGCAAAGGGGTAACCATGAGCGATCCCATTCTTCAGCCCGCGCCGGCCGCTCCCGCGCCAGGCCTTTCCCAGTGGCAGCGCGTCGCCGGCATCTTCTCTTCGCCCTCCAAAGTCTTTCAGGACATCGCCGCCGGCCACCGCAGTTGGTGGCTGCCCTTTCTCCTTGTGGTCCTGGTCAGCTACGGCTTCTTTGCCACCATCACCGTCAAGATTGGTTGGGACCAGGTGGCGCAGAATGCCATCCATTTCAACCCCAAGGCGGAAGCACGCCTCGCGGATGCACCTCCGGCGCAGCGCGCAGCCAGCCTCAAGTTCACCCGCTGGGCCATGGAAGGCAGCTTCGCCGCCTCTCCCATCTTCATCCTCGCCATCGGCGCGCTCACCGCGCTCGTCCTCTGGGGCACCATCAACTTCGGCTTCGGGGGCAAGTCAAACTACGGCGGCATTTTCGCAGTCTGGATGTATGCCAGCCTGCCCTCGCTCATCAAAAGCCTCCTGGGGATGATCGTCATCTTTGCGGGGATGGCTCCGGAGTCGTTCAACCTCAAGAACTTCGCGCCCACCAACATCGGTGCATTCCTCAGTCCCACTGACACCAATGCTGCGCTTTACTCGCTGGCCACCTCGATGGATTTCGTCACCATCTGGACGCTGGTCCTGCTGGGCATCGGCATCGCCGCCGTGGCGCGCGTCAAGCGCGGCTCCGGCTATATGGCCGTCTTCGGCTGGTGGGCCATTATCGTCTTGGTCAGCGTCGGCATTGCCGCAGTAACGGGCTGACGCACACAGCGCGGCGCAATCGTCTAGTCTCCAACGCAGCAACGGCGCGCATCCCACGATGCGCGCCGTTTGCCTTGCACAAGCTTTCTGCCTGAATGTGTTTACTCCGTCCACCGTCGCATAATCAGCGTGGCATTAATCCCGCCGAAGCCGAACGAATTCGACAGCGCCACGTCAAAGCTGTGCGGCGCGGCCTTGTTCGGCACGTAGTCCAGTTTGCAGTCCTCGCCCGGCGTCTCCAGATTCGTCGTCGGCGGCAGCATCTGGTGTTGCAGGGCCAGCACCGTAATGCCCGCCTCCAGTCCGCCCGCGCCACCCAGCAGGTGCCCGGTCATCGACTTCGTTCCGCTGATTCGCAGCTTCCCGCTCAGCGCATGCTCGCCGAACACCAGCTCAATTGCGCGCGACTCATTCCCGTCGCCGGCCGGCGTCGAAGTGGCGTGCGCATTCACATAGCCCACGGCTTCCGGCGCAATGCCCGCGTCCTTCAGCGCCGCGCGCATGCTCCGCTGCGCCCCCGCGCCGTCCGGAGCAATGCCCGTCATGTGGTGCGCATCGGCGCTCATCCCGTAGCCGGTCACCTCGGCCAGAATCTTCGCCCCGCGCTTCCTTGCGAACTCGAGCTCTTCCACAATCAGAATGCCCGCGCCCTCGCCCATGACGAATCCGTCGCGGTCCTTGTCAAACGGCCGGCTGGCTTTCGTCGGCTCGTCGTTCCGCGTGGAAAGCGCCCGCATGCTCGCGAATCCGCCCACTGAAAGCGCCGTCACCGCGGCCTCTGAGCCTCCCGCGATCATCGCGTCCGCGTCCCCGTGCAGAATCATCCGCACGGAGTCGCCAATCGAATTCGCGCTGGTTGCGCAGGCCGTCGCCGTGGCGGAAATCGGGCCCTTCGCGCCGTACCGGATGCTCAGTTGCCCCGCGGCCATGTTCACAATTGTCGCCGGAATAAAGAAGGGCGAAATCTTGCGCGGTCCGCCCTGCAGCAGGTTTGCGTGCTCCCGCTCGATGATCTCGAACCCGCCGATTCCCGACCCGATGAACACGCCCACCCGGTCGGCATTCTCCGGCGTAATCTCCAGCGCCGACTGCGCCATCGCCTCCTGCGCCGCCGCAAAGGCAAAGTGGATGAAGCGCCCCATCTTGCGCGCTTCCTTCTTCTCCACAAAGTTCAGCGCATCAAAGTCCTTCACCTCGGCGGCAAACGTCACCGGAAAGCCCGTGGTGTCGAACGCCTGGATCGGCCCCATTCCGCTGGCCCCGGCCATCAGGCTCTTCCAAACCTCGGGCGCGGTATTGCCTACTCCGCAGATCAGCCCCAGGCCCGTGATGACTACGCGACGACTCACCAGCTACTTGCCGCCTTTCGCGTTCTTTTCGATGTAGTCGATCGCGTCCTTCACCGTCTTGATCTTCTCGGCGTCTTCGTCCGGAATCTCAAGGTCAAAGGCCTCTTCAAACTGCATCACCAGCTCGACCACGTCGAGCGAATCGGCTCCCAGGTCTTCCTGGAAGCTGGCGCCGGGCGTCACCTCCGCCTCGTCCACCTGCAACTGCTCCACAATAATCTGCTTCACCTTCTCTTCAACGGCCATGCACGGTTCTCCTTGTTTCATCTCCAAACTGCGGACACACTCCGGGGCTCGTACCCCCGCCGCGCTCCGCCTGCCTACAATAACGGCCCGCGACGGGAAACACAACCAACACGCTCGAATCCGCGACACAATCCGCGTCTACATCCGCGAGTGGCCCCGAAATTCCAAGTCTACCGGGCGTCCCATCACCTGTAAAGCCGCGCTCCCGCAGACAATTACCCGCACCGCGGCCCTCAGCGCGGCACTCCTTCCGCGCCCCCACCTTTCCACACCCCGCCCCGCCTCCGCGGGCGTACATTAGGCGAAGAGGAAACTCCATGGGTACAACTGCAATTCTTTCCGCGCTGGTCGGCGTCCTCGTCTTCCTTGCGGGCCTCGCGATGGGTTCGCGCCTCAAGGGAAATGCCTCCAAAGCCCAAATGGAGGAAGCTGTGGCCAATGAGCGCAAGCTGGGAGCAACACGGGAAGGCGCTCTGAAGGAACAGCTTGACGGGTCCAAAGCTGAAATCGCAGAGTTGAAGCCCAAGGCGGAGGAACTGGTCGCTGCCAAGCAAAAACTCGAAGGCGAAGAGAAGAAGTACGCGCAAATGAAGGCCGACCTCGACACGGCCTTCAAGAGCGCCGCCGCCGACGCCCTTCTCGCCAACACGAAATCATTCTTGACTCTTGCTCAACAGGTGCTCGGTGGCCAAAACCAGGAGGCGCAAAACACTCTCGAACAGAAGGAACAGGCCATAAAGGCCCTGCTCGATCCTTTGAAAGAAACATTAGGCAAGCTTGACCTTCACACTCGTGAGATGGAGAAGACGAGGGAGGGAGCGTATGTCGGCGTGCAATCACTCATTGCTGAAATCAAAGAATCGATTCCAAAGTCTGTCGATGCGTTGAGGAATGAGACCGCACAACTCATCGCCGCATTCCGCGCACCCAAAACCCGCGGCAATTGGGGCGAACTCCAGCTCAAGCGCTGCGTGGAATACGCAGGCATGGTGCAGTACTGCTCCTTCTCTCAGCAGGTCACCGCACGCGACGATGAGGACAAGCTGCTGCGCCCCGACATGATCATTCAGTTGCCCAATGGCCGCGAGATCGTGGTCGACGCGAAGACGCCGCTCGATGCCTTCCTCGATGCAAGCGCTACAGCGGACGCCGCTTCGCAGGCGCTCCGTTTCACCGCGCACGCCCAGCGAGTCAGAACCCACCTCAAGGAACTATCCGGCAAGGCATATTGGAGGCAATTTGAAAAAGCTCCGGATTTTGTCGTCTGTTTTTTGCCCAGTGAAGCCCTTTTCAGCGCAGCGCTTGAGGCCGATCCCTCACTGATTGAATTCAGCGCGCAGAGCCACGTAGTCATGGCCACTCCCACCACCCTCATCGCGCTACTCAGGGCAGTTGAATTTGGCTGGCAGCAATCGGAAATCACACAGAACGCGAAAGCGATCCATGAAATGGGCCGCAAAATTTACGACAAGCTCGTGGTTGCCCAGGCGCACGTCATCCGGCTCGGCAACGCGCTCTCCAGCAGCGTGGATCACTACAATAGGTTTCTCGGGTCCATCGAAGGCAAGGGCGGCGTCTTCTCCTACGGCAGACAATTGGGCGACTTGGCTCACTCCGATGGCGAACTGGCAGAGATTAGAAAACTGCCTACCGATGTGAGGGAGATGGATTCGCAAGAATGGTCTCAGCCGCTTCTGTCCATTGCTGCCGGTGGCGACGAAGACCCTTCTGACCCCGCCCGCTAACTCCCCGCTTAGGGCACCATCGCCGCTCCCGCCCCCTGCGGCGAGGCCGGTGCGGGCGCAGCCGCCGGCGTGGCTGCCGGCGCCGGCGTCGCATCCTTCTTCTCCCGCTTCAGCGTCATCGTCATGCCCGGGAACTGGTCGTTGTCACTCGAGGTCGTCATGTGGATCTCTTCGCCCTCCACCGTGCACACGTGGTGAATCGTCATCCCGTTGAACGATACATCGAACGTGAACTTGTCCCCGTCCACCTTGCCGTTGGAAATCTCCATCGGCTCGCCCTGCGGCCCCTGCACCGTGCCCGACAGCGTCGTGCCGTCCTGCTTGAAGGTAAAGGTCAGCTGGAAATCCCCGTTCGGCGTCTGCGCCGTCGTCGTCCAGCTTCCCGTCACGTCCGTCGTGCCCGCGGCCCGCGCCGTCATCGTCGCCGCCAGCGCCATGGCCAATCCTGCACATAAACAAAGCAACCGCTTCATCGGTCCCTCGCAGCCGCGTTTTGCGGCGCAGCCATCATACACGCCAATCAGCCGGTTGGCAGCAGCCCGCGCGCCGGCTCATCGCGCCTCATTCCCCGCCCGATTCCGCCACCACTTCCGCAAACGCTGCCCGCAGCCGCTTCCATGTCGTCTCCAGGTCCTCGGGCAGCACGCGCGTCTCGGCCACCGTCGTCATAAAATTCGTGTCGCCGGCCCAGCGCGGCAGCGCGTGCAGGTGCAAGTGCCCGGCCACGCCCGCTCCCGCCGCGCGTCCCAGGTTCATTCCAAAATTCAATCCGTGCGGCCGGTAGAGCCGCTCCAGCGCCGTCTCCGTCCTCTGCGCCAGGTCCATCATCTCGTGCGCCGTCTCGCCCGGCAGCGCCGCCAGCCGGTCAACGTGCGCAAAGGGCAGCACCATCACATGCCCGCTCGTATACGGATACGCATTCAGGCAGATGTAGCAATGCTTCCCGCGCATCACCAGGCCGCCCGCGGCCTCGGCCTCCTCTGCAGCCATACCCTCGGCAATCGCGTAGTCCACGCTGGCCACCAGGTTGCAGAAGACGCAGCCCGTGTCGCCCGGCCACGCCGCCAGCCGCTCCGGCACGCCCGGCCGCACCTTCCCGTCCGCTGAGGTCACATACGCATATCGCCAGGGAGTCCAAAGCAAATCCATCGTCGCGGCACCGCCGCCCACAGTATAGAGGCGCGCCTCCGTCTCCGCCTCTGTCTCGCCCCTCCATGCCCATCGTGCGCGGCTTCCGTTGCCGGCCCGCTCCGCTCTGCCCCGCTCCTGTTGCATTCCTGCCTGCCGTTCTGTGAATTCTTCGCACAAAGCGCCTCCAAACCCTCGCCCTGCAAGCCCTTGGATTGACGCTGCCAACTGCCGTTGCTACACTCAGAGGGGTAGTTCCCTGCGCCGATTCCCGCAGGGAACTGTGGCAGCCCCTCCCACCAGCCGCTGCGTGCCTGGTGCTTCCCGCGGAGATGAGTCGCCTTCCGTGCCGCTTTGCCGGCCGGGGCTCTGTCTTTGCGGAATGCTCGCCGGTCAACGCGACGCGTCGGGAACTCGGGCCTACCCGCTCCCTCGTTCGGCTACGGCCCGCGCGGGAGCCTGCTTCGGAAGCGCCTCAACGGAGTCGCGCCGAAGGCCGGAATCCGGAGCTGTAACTTATGCCAAACGTCGTCAATCCCGAACCCGAGAGCACAACCCTGAACATCGAACTCGAAACGCCCACCCTCGAACCCGTGACGGAGCAGTCCCAGCCGTTGCAAGAGTCCACGTCCAACCCCGAGAATGCCGAAGCTGTCGCCACACCCGCGCTGGACGCCGATGCCCCAACCCAGTCTGCTGCTCTAGCGCAGACGGCCGCTGAAGCTCCGGAGCACGACGCCGAAGAACAAGCCCCGTCCGCTTCCGCCGCAGCCTCTTCGGAGTCCGCACCCGCCGAACCTGCAGCTCACGCCGAGCACTTCGGCGAGTCCATGGAAGATTTCTCCGCCGCCCTTGAGGCCTTTGAGCGCGAGCAGGCCGCGGAAGCCGCCGCTGTTGAAGCCTACGGCGACAAGGTCGTTTCCGGCACGGTGCTCAAACACACTGAGAAGCATCTCGTCGTCGACGTCGGCCTCAAGTCCGAGGGCCTCGTTCCCATCGAGCAGGTCACCGACCACACCGGCGCCGTCAGGTTCCAGCCCGGCGAAGTCATCGAGGTGGTCATCGAGCGCGAGGAGCCCGAAGGCGGCTACCTCGTCAGCTTTGAGAAAGCGCAGCGACTCCGCGTCTGGGACACCATTGAGAAAGCGGCCAACGACAAGACCCCCGTCATCGGCACCGTCGTCAGCCGCGTCAAGGGCGGCCTCACCGTCGACATCGGCATGAAGGCCTTTCTCCCCGGCTCGCAGCTTGAGATTCGTCCCGTCCGCAACCTCGACGGCTACCTCGGCCAGCAGCTCGAAGTCCGCGTCATCAAGCTCAACAAGAAGCGCGGCAACGTCGTCGTCAGCCGCAAGGAGATCCTCGAGGAAGAGCAGAACTCCAAGCGCTCCACCACCCTCGAGCACCTCGGCGAAGGTGCGGTCCTCACCGGCACCGTCAAGAACCTCACTGACTACGGCGCGTTCGTTGACCTCGGCGGCATTGACGGCCTGCTCCACATCACTGACATGAGCTGGGGACGCCTCACCCACCCCCGCGACCTCGTCAACGTCGGCGACGAAATCCAGGTCAAGGTCCTCAAGTTTGACAAGGACAAGCAGCGCGTCTCGCTCGGCTTCAAGCAGCTCACGCCCGACCCCTGGCTGGACGCCACGGAGCGCTACCCCGTCGGCGCGCACGTCCACGGTCGCGTGCTTTCGGTCACGGACTACGGCGCGTTCGTCGAGCTCGAGCAGGGCATTGAAGGCCTCGTTCACCTCTCTGAGATGACCTGGTCCAAGCGCCTCAAGCATCCCTCCAAGCTGGTCAAGCCCGGTGACGAGGTCGACACCGTCGTCCTCAGCGTCAACCCGGCAGACCGCCGCATCTCCCTCGGCATGAAGCAGCTGCTTGAGAATCCCTGGGAGAACCTCAGCGAGCGCTATCCCACCGGCGCCGTCGTAGAAGGCCGCGTCCGCAACCTCACTGACTTCGGCGCGTTCATTGAGATTGAAGACGGCATCGACGGTCTCGTCCACGTCTCCAACCTCAGTTGGACCAAGCGCGTCAAGCATCCGTCTGAGGTCGTCAAGAAGGGCGAAAAGGTCAAGGCTGTCGTGCTTGGCGTCGAGCCGCAGAACCGCCGTCTCTCGCTCGGCATCAAGCAGCTCCAGCCCGATGTCTGGGAGAGCTTCTTCGCCACCCACCGCGTCGGCGACGTCGTCCACGGCAAGGTGCTCCGCACCGCGCAGTTCGGCGCATTCGTTGAGATTGCCGAAGGCGTCGAAGGCCTCTGCCACATCTCTGAGGCCGTCGGCGATGACGGCGTCGCCGCCAAGATGGACACCGGCGACGAGCACGAATTCAAGATCATCAAGATCAACGTCGAGGAAAAGAAGGTGGGCCTCAGCCTCCGCGCCTCCGGCCACGAGGCCAGCCGCGCTCAGGTCGAGCATTACAAGGAGAGCGCGCACAAACAGCCCGTCTCCAGCTCCACCACCACCCTCGGCGACCTCATCAACTGGAAGAAGGAAAGCGAGTAATCCGCTCCTTCCCGCCACACACCGCAACGGCCACCCGCAAAGGTGGCCGTTGCTGCGTGCATGGATAGATCGACTCCCGCAAGCCGACTTCACGTTACCAATCCGAACGTCGGCGATTGGATCGACATAAAGCTGCCAAGAGTCGAGAAGATGACTTGACCCGCACGGGGCCTACTTCGAACTCGCTCCTGGGCAAAACGGTCCGATTGGATCGTTGTGGATGGCCTTTATCGCTGGTTCGATGTCGAATGCGATGATGAAACCGGAGTTTGAGTTGACGATTTCCTTCTGTGGTTCTTTTGGTCTTGTCCCCGGGAGTTCAGGGGAAGGAGGAACGGAGCTTGTCTGCCTCTCGCCGGGATTGGGGGCTGGTAAGACTTCCAAGGGCTCCTGATGGAAGCCTGAAATAACAGCGAAGACCTTTTGGTTTGGTCCGGTTCCGTATAAAACTGGCCCTCCTGAAAAGCCTTCGTTGTTGATGCCGTCGAGAACCCAAATTCTTATTCCCTTTTCGTTAAGCTGTGCAGATGGGGTGCAGCGCTTTACGTAGGGCAGCCACACCCAGTTCTTCTGGTCCTTTGTGTCCTGAACTTGTGCCTTCCAGCCACCTCCATATGGAAATCCCAAGAACTCACAGTCACCTCCGAGACCAACGCCGTCAGACCCCACCTTCAGAGTGGAATCACTCGTATAGTTGAGCAAGGGATGGTTAGGAACAAGTACAAGGATGTCGATATCTTTTCCAGGGTCGATCACCGTGAAGGTTTCGGTTATCCAATGTTGATCGTGCCCCTCGTTGCCCTCACCCGTCTGCGAAAGAATATTAGCATGCACCGTCTTTGTTTCGAACACGCCGGCAGGACCGGTTTTGATGCCTGTGAACATGTGCTTCGCGGTAATCCAGTACTCACGGTTGTCTACGTCGATGGAAAATGTGGTTCCACGTCCGAAGTTCGTCGCGATCATGAAGGTGCGAAACAGCGCTTTGCCAGTAACCTGTGCGGATTGGCCGAGGGAGCGTCCGCTGAGGGACATAACTGTCAAAAGAAGCACAAGAACTTTCAGGCGCATTTCTACCTCCGATTCTGTACTTGAACGAGTTAGGGCCCGATTCTCTCATGAAGAGCACATTCTTTTCGAGAACAGTCGTAAGAATAGGGGCTTGCCTGCCGAGCGCCCCCGCTCCCGCTTCCGGCACCCGCGAAACCAACGCCGCTAACCCGCCACAGCCACACTTCGCTTCGCCACGGAGGCCAGCGCCACCACAATCCCCAGCGCCGCAGCGCATCCTTCCCGCAGATGTACGATGGTTCGCATGACCCCGGCGCAGGAAGACACCGGCAATCCTCCCCGCAAACGGATGCTCGGTCTCACCCGAACCGACCTGTCTGTTCTGCCGTTCCTGTGGGCCGGATGCGCCGCGGCTTATTTTTCCCTCATCGGAATCGTGGACACAACTTCCGGCGGGACGCCCGGGACTCTGGGCGGCCGGATCGGCCTCGCCGTACTTCTTCTCGCGGTTCCGTCGTTTCTCTTCGCGCTGCTGCGGCGCCGTTGGGCAGCCGCGCCACTCTGGTTCTGTTACGTCGTCTGGATGGCGCCATCCCTGGCGAATCCAACCCAATTTTTTGCAAGGGAAAAAATCAGCAGCCAGCTCATGGTCCTCAGCGTACCCGTTGCCACGCAACTCGCCCGGCTCATCCGAGGGCACAAGCCAAAGCAGCAACCCTGAACGCAGAAGGCTTCGAGCAGGCCCGGAAACTCTCATTGCGCGCCCGTCCCCCTTACACTAAAACCATGCCCGCTTCCTTCCACGTCGAGCACTTTGGCTGCCGCGCCGCCCGCGCTGACGGTGAAGCCATCGCCGAGCGCCTCCGCGCCGCCGGGTGCTGCGCACGGCAGCTGTCTGAAGCCGATGTGGTCGTCGTCAACACCTGCTCGGTCACCGCCGAAGCCGATCGCGCCGCACGCGCTTTCATCCGCCGCGGCCGCCGCCGCAATCCCACCGCCCGCATCCTCGTCACCGGCTGTTACGCCCAGCGCGCTCCGCAGGAACTCGCCGACCTCCCCGGCGTCTCCGCCGTCGTCGGCAACAGCCACAAGGCCTTCGCGCCCCAAATCGCCCTTAGCCTGGCCAATGCTTCTGCCAGGCCACCAGTGCCTGTTGGGCAACAGCAAGCGAATGCACTGATCCAGATTCAGTCGGCGCAAGCCGCGTTGGCCCCACCGCAGGTGGTTCTGGCCGACGACGCCTTCGCCCACTCCTTTCTCGAGGAAGCCCAGCTCGTCCCCGGCGCGCAAACCCGCCCCAACCTCAAAATTCAGGAGGGCTGCGGCAATCGCTGCTCCTTCTGCGTCATTCCGCAAACCCGCGGCTCGTCGCGCAGCCTGCCCGCGGCGCAAATCCTCGCCCGCGTCCGCCAGTTCGTCGCTTGCGGCGGCAATGAGCTCGTCTTCTCCGGAATCAACCTCGGCCGCTGGGGCCGCGACCTCGCGCCCACCCCCGACTTCCCGCATCCCACGCTCGCCTCCCTCGTCCGCAGCATCCTTAATGAAACCTCGCTCCCGCGCCTTCGCCTCAGCTCCATCGAGCCCATGGACTGGGACGCCGAACTCCTCGCCGTTCTCGGCGAAGACGCCAGCGGGCGCGTAGCGCCCCACGCCCATCTGCCCCTCCAGTCCGGCTCTGACGCCGTTCTCCGCCGCATGCACCGCCGTTACCGCCCCTGGCACTACGAGCAGAAGGTCGCCTCACTCCTGCGCGCCGCTGGCCCCGACCTCACCCTCGGCGCGGATGTCATGGCCGGCTTCCCCGGCGAAACCGACCGCGAATTCGACGAAACCCTCGCGTTCATTCGCGCGCTCCCCTTCGGCTACCTGCATCTCTTTCCGTTCTCGCCGCGTCCCGGCACGCGCGCCTGGGCCCTCCACGCGGAAAATCCCGTCCCCGCCGCCCTCGTCGCCGAACGCATGGCCGCCCTCCGCCAGCTCGCCCTGGAAAAGTCCCTCGCCCACCGCCGCCGCTTCCTCGGCCGCGCGCTTCCGGCCATCACCCTCCACACCCCGTCCAACCGCGCCGCCCCCGGCCGCACCGTTGCCCGCACCGCCGCCCTCACCGCCAACTTCCTCCCCGTCGAGTGCGATGCCGTGCTTCCCGCCAACCGCCTCGTTTTCCTGCGCGTCACGGCCCTGGACCCCGCCGGCCTCACCCTCCGCGCCTCCGTTTCCATTCCCGGTCACCCAGCGGAACCCCATCTGCCCCTGGCGCTCGCTGCCCGATAGCCTCGCCCGCCCGCGCCTGCCCCTCGCCTGCCCGAGCCAGCCCGCTGAACCGCACCGATGGTATACTCAGGGTGCATTGTCGTACCCGTCCGCGCGACGCTTTTCCCGCCCGCGGGCCAGAACAAAATCCCGTGGAGGAGTCCCATCGCTCTCGACAAACGCTCGGCAAAGTCCTTTATCCGCATCAACGACCGCATTCGCGCGCGAGAGATTCGCGTCATCGACGAAAACGGCGAGCAGCTCGGCATCCTGGCGCCTCTTGAAGCTCTGAAGATCGCCCGCGAGCGCGGCCTCGATCTCGTCGAAGTCTCGCCCACCGCTGTCCCGCCCGTCTGCCGCATTCAGGATTACGGCCGTTTCCTTTACGAAAAGGATAAGAGCGATCGCGCCGCCCGCAAAAAGCAGAAGGTCATCACCATCAAGGAAGTCAAGTTCTCCGTCACCGTTGACGAGCACGACTACCAGACCAAAAAGAACAGGGCCCTTCACTTCCTCAATGACGGCGACAAGGTCAAGGCCAGCCTGCGCTTTCGCGGCCGCCAGATGACCCACCGCGAGCTTGGCTACAACATCATCAACCGCCTCATTCAGGACATCGGCGATGCCGGCATCGTCGAATTCATGCCGCGCATGGAGGGCACCATCCTCCACGCCATCCTCGCACCTTCCAAAAAGGAAAGCGCCCGGCCAAAACCGCAGGCCGCGCCCGTCACGCAACCCGCTGCAGCGCAACCTCCCGCGCCCGCGCCGCAGTAGCCCCGCGCACATTCCGCATCACGCAAAGGCCGCTCCATCGTGGGCGGCCTTTCTGTTGCCCTCTCTCTCTCGCCGTGTATCCTTTCGCCATGCCGCGCCTCACCTCTTCCTGCCTTCTTCTCTCCGCCGTGATTGCCGTTCCGGTGCTCGCCCAATCCGGTCCGGCCCAATCCAGTCCGGCCCAGTCCTCTCCAGCTTCGCATTTCCCCACCACCAGCGACCTTCGCCAGCTCAAGATGCTCGGCGGCCCTGAGCTCTCGCCCTTGGGTTCGCAGGCTCTCTTCACGGTCACCAGTTCCACCGCCGACGGCGCAAAATCCCACCTCTGGCTCGTCCCCACTTCGGGCGCGCAAATGCCCCGCCAGCTCACCTTCTCCCCGCCCGGCGACAAGCACGGCGAGCACGACGCTCAATGGTCGCCCTCAGGCCACGCCATCTTCTTCCTCGCCAAGCGCGACAAGCACACCCAGCTCTTCCGCCTCGACCTTCGCGGCGGCGACGCCCGTCCCTACGACCTCAAAATCCTTCCTCCCGTCGACGACTCCACTGGCAAATTCGGCGTGCCCCTCACGGCCCTCAAGCCCAAAGATGCCGCCGCCAAGTCTGGCGACGAGCCAGACGCCAAGACCGACGACAAATCCGACGACAAATCCGACTCCAAACCCAAGCCCCTCCCAATCGATGTCTCCGGTTACGCGCTCTCCAGCGATGGCCATTGGCTCGCCCTCTGGGCCAAAGATCCTGAAACCCCCGGCGAGAAGAAAGAGAAGAAGGCCAAGGCCGACGCAGACTGGGTCGATCATGAAACCCATCGCACCCGCCTCTATCTCGCCGCCCTCGGCCCGGACGGCGCAATCTCCGGCTCACTCCAGCCCGTGGCCGTTGCGCCCGACATCCACGGCGCCGTCTGGTCGCCCGCCGCCGCCTCACCCGATGTTGCATCGCCGGATTCGGACAATCTCCTCGTCTTCACTGAAAAGCCGAATGGTGCCTCCGAGCTCGGCCCTGCCGGCGCAGTCTGGCTCGTCCGCGCCCCATTCGGCGCTGATGACCTCGCGCATCCTCAAAAACTCGCCGCCATCCCCGCCACCGTCAGCGGCGGAGCCTTCTCGCCCACCGGCTCTCGCATCGTTTTCTCCGCGCAAACGCCTGAAGATGCGCCTCCCGGCTACGACGAGCTTTTCGCCCTGCCCGGCTCCGGCACCGGCACGCCCACCCGCCTCACCGCCGGCTTCCGCGGCCAGCTTCGCGGCGGCGCGCTCCAGTTTGACGGCCCCGACTCCCTCGTCACCGTCGCCGGCATCGGCACACGCGCCACGCCCGTCCGCATCGCGCTCAGCGCCAAATCACCCCCAGCCTCCATCAACCTCGGTTCCGCCATGGTCACCGGCCTCGTCACCAACCGCGCGCGCTCCGGCTGGCTCTGGCTCGCCCAATCCGGCGGCCATCCCCTCGAACTCTGTTACGCCGCCCGTCTCGGCCAGCCCTGCCGCAGCCTGCCCATCCCCGCGCTCGCCCCCGCCGGCCTCCGCTCCGTCGCGCCCCGGCTCATCCAATGGAAGAGCGGCAGCCTCACCATCCAGGGCCTGCTCTACCTGCCTCCCCAGGGCAACTCCGGCGGCCAGTCTCCCGGCAAAATCCCGCTCATCGTTGAAGTCCACGGCGGTCCCTTCGGCGCATGGGAAGACCGCAACGACCCCTGGGCTGCCTTCCTCGTCGGCCACGGATGGGCCGTCCTGCGCCCCAACCCGCGCGGCTCGTCCAATTACGGCGTAGCCTTCGCCGCGGCCAACAAGAACGACCTCGGCGGCGGCGACTACCGTGACGTCATGGCCGGCGTCGACTACGCTCTCGCCCACTTCCCGCTCGACCCCAACCGCATGGCCCTCATGGGCTACAGCTACGGCGGAGAAATGGCCGGCTTCGTCGAAGGCAAAACCGACCGCTTCAAGGCCATCGTCTGCGGCGCGCCCGTCATTGACCAGTTCAGCGAGTACGGCACCGAACGCGGCTCCTGGTATGACCGCTGGTATTTCGGCAAGCCATGGCAGCACTTCGCCGACGCCTGGCGTCAAAGCCCGCTCAGCTTCGCCGCCCACGCCAAAACACCCTTCCTGCTCCTCCAGGGCCAGGCAGACACCACGGACCCCCTCGGCCAGTCCGAGGAAATGTATCGCGCCCTCCGTCAGGACGGCGTTCCCGTCCAGCTCGTCACTTACCCGCGAGAAAACCACGGCCCCCTCGCCAAGGGCATCTTCGGATACCCCTCGCCCGAGCCCTGGCATGGCTACGAAGCCCGCCAGCACATCGTCTCATTCCTCCAGAAAGCCTTCGCCGCGCCCGTCAACCCATAGCCGCACAACCGCATAGCGCCCAAACCCGCCTTGCGTTATACTGTCTAGAGCCCCAAAAGGGCAGGGAAATCCCTGTCTTCGCAGGCCAATCGGACGAGGGCAACATTCTCATCCAAAAAAGAGACCAACAATGCCCAAGTTGAAGACCCATAAGGGCGCGGCCAAGCGCTTCAAGAAAACCGGCACCGGAAAAATCCTCCGCGGCCAAACCAAGACGCGCCACATCCTGTCGTCCAAGTCCCCCAAAGTCAAGCGCAAGCTCGGCAAAAGCGTGCTTGTCTCTGACGGTGACTACAAAAAGGTCGCCCGCATGATTCCTTACGCCTGACCCACCACCGCCCACCCCTGCTTCGTCGCGCCCCCTCCCGCAAAGGACCGGGCGTCTCAGGGCCCAAAAGCGAAACGGGCCCCCGGCCGGCACACTTTCCGCCCGCCGAGTAATGCAGGATTGCAACAGCGAGTGAAGAGGCCCCAGCGCAACGCCCCCAAAGGCCAGCGCCTCCTGCCTCCAGCCGCCTAACCGTTTTCGCAGTAGCTCAATGCCGAAGGCTCTCCGTCTTCGTGTCCTTTTTCCTCAGGAAAAAGACACCGGCCGCGAAGCTGAACAAGGCAAGCGAACTGCGAAAACGGGTCAACACGCAACACCAAACGGAGAAAACCACCATGCCTCGCGTAAAACGCAGCACCAAGCGCCGTGACCGCCGCAAGAAAATCCTCGATCGCGCCAGCGGCTACTTCCTCACAAAATCCAAGCTCTACCAGGCAGCGCAGGAGGCCGTCGAGCGCGGACTCAAGTTCGCCTACAGCGGCCGCCGCCAGAAGAAGCGCCAGTTCCGCTCCCTCTGGATTGTCCGCATCGCCGCCGCCGCAAAGCTCAACGGCACCAGCTACTCCCAGTTCATCAGCGGTCTCAAGAAGGCCGGCATCGAGCTTGACCGCAAGGTCCTCGCCGACATCGCCGTCAAAGACGCCGCCGGCTTCACTGACCTCGTCAACAAAGCCAAGGCCGCCCTCACCGCCAAAGCCGCATAAATTCGGCTACCCCATCCACACAAAAGCCCCGGACCCCCCGGGGCTTTCGTGCGTGGGCTCCCAAAGCCGGCGCAAGTCTCACTTGGAGGTATAATCGTGCTGAAAGTGCGCGGGGTTCATGAAGCTTCGCGACGTTCTCAAGCGGATTGAGGAAGATGGCTGGTATCAGGTGGCGCAGAAAGGCAGCCACCGTCAAAGCAATTCCTGAGTCAACGTATCTCGATGCCACTGCACTCAAGTCGACGCGACCATCAGGGAGCGGCGACCTTGCGCAAAACCCACAAGGTCACAGCAACTCAGGGATTGCCGTAGTTCAAGCACCCGCAAAAGCCCGGCCGCGTCACCATCGCCGGAAACCCGGCCCAGGACATGGACAAAGGCACGCTCAACAGCATCCTCAAGCAGGCAGGATTCAAATGACGCTGTACGCCGTGGTCTTCGAAAAAACCGAAACCGGCTGGAGCGCGTACGCACCTGACCTGCCCGGCCTCGGCATCGCCGCCGCCACTCTCGATGAGGCCGAAACCCTCATCCGCGAGGGCATGGAGTTCCACATCGCCGGACTGCGCGAAGACGGCCTGCCCGTCCCCGCTCCCGCCGCCCAGGTCAAGCAAATCGCCATCCCCGCCTGAACCCGGCCTCTCCTTCCACACAAAAGCTCCGGACCTCCGGGGCTTTTGTGCGTCTTGCCCATGAGTTCTTCTACCCCTCAGCAGGCCATTCTGCGGCCACTATCTCCACTTCCTCCGGCGTCCTGCCGAAAATCCAAAAGTCCTCGTGCTCCAAATAGGCTCCGTAACCAAAAACCCTTTCGACACTGACGGGTCGCCAGCCCATGGCGAATTCAAGACACTTCAATTCTGGCCAGTTCTCATCCGCCCCTAGGTCTATCGTGGGATAAAAGCCGCAGACGTCAGCCATCTGAACAAAGTAGAAGTCTTCAGGTCCCCTGATTTCCATTGCAGCTCATTCCTGATTGTCAACCGTGTTGTACAGCTTGTATGTAACGCTGTCGCGCATTCCACGTGGCCACTCGTCAGAGAGAATCAACTGCGATGCCCCGCCTCCATCCGCGCGAGACCGTTGCACAAAAACAACACTCATAAGCGGCAGGCCGTCGGGAAATATCAGCTCTGCGTCCCCGACCCCGTACATGGCGTCGAAGTATTCGATGGCGCCATGCAGGTCTGCGACCGAGCGAATCCTCACGGCTTCTCTCTTCGTGTTGCGCATTCCGCTTTCCTTCATGTCGCACCTTCCCTCACCGCCTACGGCCAGTCGGCCGCCGGGCGATCGACAGAATAGATCGAAATCGCCGAAGAATCAATCCAGCAGCCGATACTCGCCGCGCCCTGCAAACCTCAGCACCCCCAGGTCGCGCAGAATTTGTAGCTGCTGGCGAATCTTGTCCCGCACATGCTGGTTCTGCGGATACGCCTCGGCGAATCGACTCTCCAGCGCGTAGATGTCCCTCAGCGTGAACTCTCTCTTCCCCAACCTGCGAACAATGCTCAAGGTCAAAAGTGTCCAGCCGCGCTGCTCAACCGACTTTTTCGCCAATGGGAGAAATCGTTGGAAACTCTGCCGTACCTGTTCAACAGGCAAGACGATGCCACCATGAATCACGCCAACTTGAGCGCTCGAATCAATGCGGTCGAGGCGGATGGTGCAGCCAACCCATCGCTTACGCTTTGCCTTCTCAGAAAGTGCACGGCGAGCAACGATTGCCTCTGGCAAGACAAAGCTTGAATGAATTGCATTTAGCCCTTGAATCGTCCAATCCGGGGTGCGCTGCAAAAGGCAGAGAGTCGGCGCAACGCCCGCATTTATCCGGCCCATGATGGTTCCAAAGGCGCCATCATTCAGAGACTTCGGCTGCCGTCTCCCTTTGAACGCTTTCAGTTCATACCGATGGCTGCATTTCGGACACACAAAATCCGTCGCGCCGGTATTCGCCTTGGTTTGCTTCACCTCATCCGCATCGCACGCCAGACAGTAGGCGTTCTTCGCAAACCATCCTTCAGAGAGCACGCGAGCCTTCTGAGATTCACTCTTGTATTTCTCCGCCAGTGACAGGTCACAATGCAGTTCCACGGTCTCGCTCTCTGCGCCCCAGCATAGCGCACGGCCCGCGCCAAACCACCCCCCTCAAAAAATCCCCGCGCCCTTTTGCCGATTATTTCCACGAAACGTGCATACTCAAGATAGGCGCAACCGTGTGCGGGCTTTGCCCTGCGCCCGCAAGCCAGAAGCTAGGAGCTAGGGGTTAGAAGCTGGCTCCGCGCAGCAGAGCACCCCCCCCACCCCCCCTAATTTATTTGCACTTTTCCACAGGCATTTTGCCGACAATTACGCACTCGCCTTCGCGCCTCTTCGCTTTTTTGCGCGCCATTTCTGTCATCTTTTGCTCTTCTGCGCGCGCCGCGCGCCGGATTTCTTCGTCAATGCACCAGCAATGGTGATATCCACAGATAAATCCGAGATTTGCACTTGCATCCACAGATTCGCAAGGTTCAAAGTCTATTCAAGTGATGAACCTGTAGGGAATTGGACAGCAACTCCAACCCGGCAGGAAGCGCACTCAGAAATGGATTCGGAACTGTGCAGCCGGTTCGCCGACAGTGCAGCAAAGGTTCAAAGTAAGGATGCGTGGAGAGTCGGGCGGCGAGGAGCCGGACCTGATTGAACGCGAAGATTCATCCGCGGCGCAAGCCGAGGATGCAAAGTTCGAGTGCAGCCAGGGATTCATCATCGACCCAGCCGCGCAGGCTCGAACCGGGGCAACCCGGCAAGGCAAGCGCGGTACGCCGGGCGACATCGATTCGGGGCAACCCGAAAATCAGTCGGCCGGCAACGCCGAAGGGCCTGGTATTCAGGGCAACTTGGAAATTAGCCCATCGGCGGGCCCAGGGGAGTGAAGATTCGGGGCAACCCGGAGATTCGCCTCTGGCAAAACCGGAAGGAGCCAAACCCGGGGCAACTCGGGAGGCCGCCAGCCGGTGCCGGAAGATCCCCACAGCGGGGCAACCCGCCGAAAGGATCATTGGCGATACCGAAAGACCGGGCGTCGGGGCAACTCGATTTCAGGCCAGTCGGCACCGCCGAAGGATGCGAGTGTCGGGGCAACTCGAAACTCCATCGCCGGCAAAGCCGGAGATGCGTGCGCGGGGCAACCCGGGAGCGCATCAGAGGCGCTGCAAGGAGGCGTGAGGAAGCGGGGCGACCCGCCGAACCACAAAAACCGGCAGCGCAGAAGAATCCGAAACCCGAAGCACTCCGGAAACGGAGCCATTCGGGACCGGGGCAACCCGGAGTCCAGGGCAACTTGGAGTAGGATGGCTGGCACAGCCAAATGGACCGAGGAAGCGGGGCGACCTGTGGAATCGTCGCCGGCGCGGCAGTAGCGTGCGGGGTACGGGGCAACCCGGAGCCGCAAGCTCACCAAGCCGGAGGGTGCAGCAGCCGGGGCAACTCGGACTCTCACCCGCAGGCTGAACGGGGCGATGCATGATTCAATGAGCTATAAGGGCACCCCGGGAGCGCCAGAGGCCGAAAGGTTTCTGGCGCTTTCGCATCTGCGCCGGAAATCTTCTGCGCCTGTATTACGCCGCTCACGAATCAGCTCTTCTTCGCCCTTCGCCGCGCCCGCACCGCCTCGGCCAGCTCGGCCAGCAGCGTCTTCGTCTCCGCCCAGTCAATGCATGCGTCCGTAATGCTCTGCCCGTAAACCAGTGGCTTGCCCGGCTCCAGCCTCTGCGCGCCGGCCACCAGATTGCTCTCAATCATCACGCCCAGTATATTGCGGTTTCCCGCGGCAATCTGCGCGGCCACCTCGTGGCACACCGCCGCCTGCCGCCGGTGGTCCTTCTGGCTGTTCGCATGGCTGAAATCAATCATGATTCTCGGCCGAACGCCGGCCTTTTCCATCTGCGCCGCCGTCTCCGCCACGGCTTCTGCGTGGTAGTTCACCAGCTTCCGCCCACCGCGCAAAATAATGTGGCAGTCTGGATTGCCCGTCGTCACAAAAATCGCCGACTGTCCGTGCTTGGTGTGACCCAGAAACGTATGCGAGTGCGCCGCCGAAAGAATCGCGTCAATCGCCACCTGCACATCGCCCGAAGTTGCATTCTTGAATCCCACCGGGCAGCTCACTCCGCTCACCAGTTGCCGGTGCACCTGGCTCTCCGTGGTCCGCGCGCCAATCGCGCCCCAGCTCACCAGCCCGGCAATATACTGCGGAGAAATCATGTCCAGAAATTCCGTCCCTGAAGGAACGCCCATCTCCGCCAGGTCCAGCAGCAGCCGACGCGCCTCGCGCAGCCCGTCGTTGATTTTGTACGAGCCGTCCAGATGCGGATCGTTAATCAGGCCCTTCCAGCCAATCGTCGTGCGCGGCTTCTCGAAGTAGACGCGCATCACCAGATGCAAATCATCGTGGTACTCCGCAATCGCATTCTTCAGCAGCCCGGCATACTCGCGCGCGGCCTTCGTGTCGTGAATGGAGCACGGCCCGCACAGCGCCAGCAGCCGGTCGTCGCGCCCGTTCACAATCTCCGCCGTCCGCCGCCGCGCCTTGAAGATCGTCTCCGTGGCGGCTTCGGTAATCGGCAGCTCTTCCTCCAGAAACACCGGAGGCAGCACAACCTTCGTCCACTGGATGCGGACGTCTTCAATGGTGTAAGACATGGCTCTTTCCCGGCGCGTCAGCGTTCGGCCGTGTGCGTGCTGCCTGCGCGTCAGCGCTCAAACACGCACACCCATCCCTCAATGTATCAGCCGCATCGCGCCTGGGTCAGCCCGCGGCGGGCCAGCCTGCGCAGGCTCTGCTGAATCTTTGGCGAAGCCCTGCTGAATAAGCGCGCCCTACTGAACGTAGGTGAAGTACACCGCCGCAGCCGCGCCTGCGGCCGCGCCAATCAGTAACAGCGGCAGCAGGTGTCGGTGATGATGCGGATAGTTGCGCTCGCTCACCGTCTGCGCATCGCGCCGCACGCGCTCCACGCTGTCGTACGCAATCGTCTCCGTCGCGTTGTTGTTTGAATCGACAAACCGGAAGGACGCGTCCTCCAGCGCGCCCAGCGTGCCGTAGGCATCCGAGCCGTCGCGCATCTCCAGGTGCAGATACGTGTGCGTCCGATACTTTGAAAGCGTCTTGTACACCTTGCGCGCGTGCTTGCTCAGGGTGTGGGAGTCTTGGGCCTGCATTCTCGGAGCCAGGAGCATCGGAAGAAGTGCGATCAATGCCCAGGCTAGTGCCAAGCGAGCGATCGTTCTGGAGCGGAAGAGCGTGTTCATGGTTCCTCCGAAGATGACCAAGTATAGGTCCGCTTTCGCAAGGGCACCAGTTACCGAAGAGAGAAAGTCTGCTCGCTGCGCCGTTCCTCTTCCGCAATCGGGCCGCGTTCCGGTCGCCTTCAGCACCGCAAACCGTTCGACCCTCGCCGCGCACCGGTGTTACACTCGCCAAGCCAAGCTCCGTGTTCCCCAACCCAATTCCAATCTTCCCCGGACCCGGTGTCCGGACTCGATGAAACAGGAGAATCTTCATGCAAGACAGCAATCCCGCCGCGGCACCCTTGAATCCCGGCATCGTTTTCGGCATGCTCCAGGCCAAGCAGCAATCCGCTGCCCTTAAAACCGCCATCGATCTCGATCTCTTCCGCGCCGTGGGCCAGGGTCCGGGTGACGTGGCCTCCATCGCGAAGCACTGCGCCGCGTCCGAGCGCGGCATTCGCATCCTGTGCGATTTTCTCGTCATTCATGGCGTGCTGCTCAAGGAGAACGGGCATTACAAGCACACTCCCTCCAGCGCCGCATTCCTTGATCCCGCTTCACCCGCCTGCCTGGCCTCCGTTGCGCAATTCATGAGCGACTCAGCGCTCGGCGACCCCACCGAACGTCTGACGGAAGTCGTGCGCAACGGGCGCACCATCCTTGAAGGACAGGGAAGTGTGGAGCCGGACAATCCTTTGTGGGTAAAGTTCGCCACGCAGATGGCGCCCATGATGGGGCCCATGGCGCCTCCCCTGGCTCAAATTGTTCTCAAAGGACACACCGGCTCCATGCGCGTGCTTGACATCGCCGCCGGCCACGGCCTCTTCGGCATCGAAATCGCCAAACAGAATTCGCAGGCCCGCGTCACCGCCGTCGACTGGACTGCCGTGCTCGGCGTCGCGCTGGAAAATGCGAAGAAGGCGGGCGTCCAGGATCGCTATACCACGCTGCCAGGCAGCGCCTTCGACGTCGACTTCGGCGGATCTTACGATGTGGTGCTGCTCACCAACTTCCTGCACCATTTTGACAAGCCCACCTGCGTCGGCCTGCTGAAAAAAGTGCGCGCCGCGCTCAAGCCCGGCGGCCGTGTGGCCACGCTTGAGTTCGTGCCCAACCCCGACCGCGTCTCGCCGCCGCAGCCCGCTGCCTTCGCCATGACCATGCTGCTCACCACCGCCTCCGGCGACGCATACACGCTGGCTGAACTCACGGCCATGTACACCGAAGCGGGCCTCAAGGATGTCCAGGGCATCCCAATCCCCATGAGTCCGCACACCGTTGTCCTCGGCCACGCTTAGCCCGCAACGCACGGCTCCTCGTACTAGGTCTCGCCCGCCTGCACGCAGTACACTCAGTTGCGGAGATGGCCGTGCCGCATTCGCTGCTGCAGTTGTTCAAACGAGCGCGTGGGTTTCCGCTGCTGGCCGCGCTCTGCCTCTTCGCGGCGGCGGCCTTCGCGCAGCAGCCTCAGCCGCCCAATCCGCGGCTCTTGCATCGCCCTCCGCCAAAACCATCCCGGCAAAGCGCCGTCACGCCGGAGGGCCGCATCCATCTGGACGTGGTGATCGCCGACCCGGCAGGCAAACCCGTTCTCGGTCTCCAGCCCTGGGACTTCACGCTCCTCGACAACGGCAAGCACGCCAAAATCCTCTCTTTCCGTGCCTTCAACAGCGCCACCGTCAAGCCCGAGCCGCCGGTGCAGGTCTTCTTGTTGCTCGACACCGTCAATCAGGATTTTTCCGAAGTGGCTTTCGTGCGCCACCAGCTTGAGGATTTCCTCCGCTCCAACGGCGGCCTGCTTCCGCTGCCCGTCTCGCTCATTGTCTTCGGCGCCAAAGGTGTCCGCATCCAGGCGCGTCCCACGCAGGACGGCAATGCGCTGGCCAAAATGGTGCACCGGCTCCACGGCACCGTGCGCACGCTCGATCCCGCCATGGGCTCCCAGGGCGCGCTCGAGCGCTTCCAGCTCTCCGTCCGCCAACTGGAATCGATCGCGGAGAACTCCGCTCGGCAGCCCGGCAGAAAACTCCTCGTCTGGCTTGGCTACGGCTGGCCCATCCTCAACCGGCCCGATCAGGGATTCTCGCAGGCCGAGCAGCGACGCTACTTCGACGCCATCGTCGAGCTCACCAACCGGCTGCGCGAGGCGCGCATGGTGCTCTACAGCGTCAATCCTACCTATGATTCGGCCGTTTACAGCCAGACCTATCGCGCGTTCCTCAATCCCGTCCTCACCGCCCGCCAGGCTGACACCGGCAACCTTGCCCTCAAGGTTCTGGTCACCCAGACCGGCGGAAAAATTCTTGGCCCCAGCAACGATCTCGCGGGGCAGGTTCGCCAGTGCATGGTCGACGCCGACAAGTTTTACACGCTCTCCTTCAACCCTCCCGCCGCGGAGAGCACAAACGTGTATCACAGCCTTCAGGTTCAGGTCGATCACCCTGGGCTCACCGTCAGGACCAGCGCCGGATATTACAACGAGCCAAAATAGCCACCAGTCCGGCGACAGCCCGCGGCGCGGCCGCAGAGAAGCGGAGAAGAGCGGAAACGGAGGTATTGGGATTGCGAATAAGCGCAGCGGTCGCAACGCTGGTTGTGCTGGGCGCGGCAGTCACCGCGCGGCCTCCCTCGGTCAGCCCGCAGTCCGCTCCCGTGCCTTCCGCGCCGCAACCTGCAAAGCCTCCGCCCGCAAAGCCGCGCAAGCCGCATCGCCAGGTCTACCAACCCAAGAGTCTCGTAGACGTTTCAAATGCGCGGCCCGTCAATGTGGCTCAGCTTGAAGAGGCTCTGCGCGAGTCCCGCGGCCGAAGCGACAAGACCATCGCCCGCCAGCTTGCGCGCCTGGGCCTCACTCAGCGCTTCAGCCTGGCGCGCGTGGCGCGGGGTCAGTCCCGGCTGCCCGGCAAGCGTTCGCGGCAGGCGCTCGCCCTGTTGGCCGACGCTTCCACCTTCCTTCCCCTGCCCGATACCGACCAGCCGGCCCTTCTCACCCCCACGCTCGCCGATCAGAAACAGATACTCTCCCGCGCCATCTCCTACCTTGCCGTGGACCTGCGCCATCTGCCTAACTTCTTCGCCGCGCGCACCACCGAACAGTATGAGGAGATCGATCCCGATCGACGCGGCGATTCGAACACTCCCACATGGCGTCATCTCGCCGGTCACCGCGACACCGTGTTCTATCGCGACGGGCGTGAGGTGGCCACCGCGCATAAGCGGCCACCAGCTCTGCCCCGCGATGCCGCGCAGATGGAGGTGCAGGGAACCTTCGGCCCCATTCTCGTCACCGTCTTTAAGGATGCATCGCACGGCAAGGTCCGGTTGGGCCACTGGGAACAGGGTCCGCGTGGTCCGGTCGCCGTCTTCCGCTACCGGATCCCCAAGTCCGAGTCGCACTACGACATCACCTTTGAGTCCCTCACCCCCGAGCACCTTCCCCGCATCGTCCAGCATCAACCAACCGCCTACCACGGCGAAATCGGCGTGGACCCTGCCAGCGGGGCCATTCTGCGGCTCACGCTGGAGGCCGATCCGGACCCCTCGTTGCCTTTCCGCCGGAGTGACATCGCCATCGACTACGGGCTCACCGTGATCGGCGGCAAGGATTACATTTGCCCGGTGCACAGCGTGGCCATCGCACGCGCATGGACCATCGCCATGGGCCTGGACGGCCAAATCGACGGATACGGGGACGAAATCTCCACCCTCAACCAGACCACATTTACGAACTACCACGTCTTCCGCTCCAATTCCCGGATTCTCCTCGGCAATCCGCCTCGCGAAAGCCCCCAGCGCTGACGCCCGGGCCCCAACTGGCGCCGCCGGCCCCATGCTCCTTGACTTTCCAATTCACCTCTCCCTAGAATTAGAAGGGAGTACTCCACGCCAATCCGCGTAAGTGATTCAAGGCTCACGGATTAGTGGGGTTGCCCCGGTTCCCGGCCCCATTCGATCAATCCTTCCGGTGGGAATGCGCGCGGGGTCTGCACGATGGAGGGGAAACCAGATGCCTGAGGTGCGCGTCAGCCCGCGCGAGCGGATCGTGCTGACAGCCATCGTCGAGCTGTACATCGCCACGGGGGAACCCGTTGCTTCGCAGGCGGTTGCCCAGCACTTTGCCAACCGGGACGGGCTCAGCTCGGCCACCATCCGCAACGTAATGGCCACCCTGGCGGACGCGGGCCTGCTCGAACAGCCGCACACTTCCGCCGGGCGCGTGCCCACCGCCGCGGCCTTTCGTTCCTATGTGGAGCAGATCACCCGGCCCGACGCGGCACTGGCGCGAGCCGGAGCCCAGGGCACAGCTTCAGCATCGGAGGTGCTGCCCCTCAGCGACGCCCGCCGGGGACAAATCGAGGACAGTTTCACCGGTGTGTCAAGCAGCAACGAGTACCTTGAGCGCACCTCCCACGTACTCGCGCTCATCTCCAGCGGCCTCGGCGTGGCCCTGGCGCGCTCCACCGCGTCGCAGGTCCTTGAGCACATCCATTTTTCGCGCCTCTCCACTGGGCGCGTGCTGGCCGTTCTTGTCACGCAGGCCGGCGCCGTGCTCGATCGCGTGCTTGCGCTCGACCGCGAGCTGACGCACATGGAACTGGACACCGCGGCGCGCTACCTGAACGAGAATTTTCGCGGCTGGCCGGTGGAGCGAATTCGCGCCGAGGTTGCCCGCCGCATGGAGATGGAGCGGGCCGCCTATCACCAGATGCTCACTGCCGTGGAGGAGCTCTGCCGCAAGGGCGCGCTGGCCGAGGGAGAAGCCTCGCAGACCATCTTTGTGGAGGGAATGGCGAATCTGATTGGCGCGGAGGTGGACCGCGAACGCCTGCGCCAGATGCTGCTCGCGCTCGAAGCCAAGCAGCGGCTGGTGGAATTGCTCAACGCCTACGTGGACGGCCGCCGGCATGAGGTGCGCGTGGTCGTCGGCCTGGAGGATGCCTCGCCCGCCATGCAGGACCTGGTGCTGATCGCCGCGCCCGCGCGGCTGGGCGGCGGCAGCCTGGGCACCGTGGCACTTATCGCTCCCACGCGCATCCAATACCAGGAGATGATTCAGGCCGTGCGCTACGTGGCAGGCTTGCCGGAGCGCATTCTGGAGGGCCCGGCGGACTGAGCGTTGCAGGCGGCTGCCGGCCGCGCCCTGTCGGCGCCGGCGCGGGCCAATCCGGACACGCCTCCCGCACAGGCCTTCCCGGACAGACTTATGTGGGCAGCTTGCGCTCCCCGTGGAGATAAAAGGCTCCGAGGGGGCGCGGGCGGTTTGGAATTTACCATTGAAGATCAGCGGAAAGAATTTCGGGAAAGTACGGAGAAGCATGTCAGAACAGGAGACGGATCGAACAGCTTTGGTCCCTGAAGGGGAAGCCGCCGAGGGTGCCGCAGCGCAGGAGACTCCCGCCGCGGAACAGGGAAGTGTGACCCTTTCCGCGGCCGAGCTGGAAAAGCTGAAGGCCGAGTGCGAGCAGTTGAAAATCGAGCGCGACCAGTTGATCGATCGCCTGGCGCGGCTGCAGGCCGAGTTTGAAAACGCGCGCAAGCGCCACGAGCGCGAGCGGAATGACTTTCGCGACTACGCAGTCGGCAGTGTCGTGGAGCAGTTCTTGCCCGTCGTGGACAACTTTGAGCTCGCTCTCAAGGCGCAGGGCTCGGCCGGCCAGCTTCGCACCGGCGTGGAACTCATCGTCAAGCAGATGGAAGAGATTCTGCGCCAGCTCCAGGTGCAGCCCGTGGCCTCGGTGGGCCAGCAGTTCGATCCCCGGCATCACGAAGCCCTGGGCACGGTGGAGCGCGAAGACCTTCCCGACCAGCAGGTGGCCGAGGAAGTCCGGCGCGGATACAAGCTGCGCGACAAGCTGCTGCGCCCTGCGCTGGTCCGCATCGCATCCAATCCTAAACAGACGTCCGATTGAATCCCCCATAGACCTTCATGAGTCCAAAGAGCACCGTGAGCAAAGCAGACTATTACGAGGTCCTCGGCGTCTCCCGCAGCGCCACCGATCAGGAGTTGAAGAGCGCCTATCGCAAGCAGGCGCTCAAATACCACCCGGACCGCAATCCGGGCAACCAGGCAGCCGAGGAGAAATTCAAAGAGGCCAGCGAGGCCTACCAGGTGCTGAGCGACGCCGACAAGCGCGCCGCCTATGACCGCTTTGGCCACGCCGGCGTCAGCGGTAACGGCCCCTCCGGCTTTGGCGGATTCTCGGGCTCCGTCGACCTCGGCGACATCTTCGGCGATCTCTTCGGCGAAATGTTCAACAAGGGCGGCTCCGCGCAGTCCCAACCCGGCCGCCAGCGCCGCGGAGACGATCTGCGCTTTGACCTGACCATCGATTTCGAGGACGCGATCTTCGGCGCTGAAACCGAAATCCACATCCGCCGCCGTGAAACCTGCGAAACCTGCCATGGAACCGGCAGCGCCTCCGGTCGCGGACCCGTCACCTGCCCGCAATGCCGCGGCCGCGGCCAGATTCGCTATCAGCAGGGCTTCTTTTCCGTAGCCCGCACCTGCAGCGCCTGCGGTGGCGCGGGCTCCATCATCAGCGACCCATGCGCCACCTGCCATGGTGAGACGCGCGTCGTCCGCGAGTTGCAGCTCCACGTCAGGGTTCCTGCCGGCGTGGAGGAAGGCACGCGCATTCGCTACGCGGGCGAGGGCGATGCGGGCCGCTCCGGCGGCACCGGCGGCGATCTCTACGTTGTGCTCTCCGTCCGCGCGCATGACTTCTTCGAGCGCGCCGGCTACGACCTGCACTGCGCCATCCCCGTCAGTTTTCCGCAGGCCGCGCTGGGCGCCGAGATTGAGATGGACGGTATCGACGGCCCGGTCTCTGTGAAAATCCCCGAGGGCACGCAGAACGGCAAGGAGATTCGCGTGCGCGGCCGCGGCGTTCCCCATCTCAATGAAAAAGGGCGCGGCGATCTCATCGTTCAGGTCATGGTGCAGATTCCCAAAAAGCTCACCAAGGCCCAGCGGGACCTGGTCGCGCAGCTCGGCGAAACCCTTTCCGTGGAGAACAAGCCCACCGCGCCCAGCCTCCTGGAAAAGATGAAGGATCTGTTCAGCTAGTGACGCCGGCCGGAGCGCCGTGCCGGAGTTCCTTCGGTCGGGCGTTCCTCCGGCGGGCTCCGCGCAGTCGTAGCCGCGCCAGGCCCATCACCGAAAAATCCATTGATAAATTTGGCACTTACGGGCGCAGCCGCGCGATATAATCGCGCCGATGCCGCTGCACCCGAACACAAGGATTGACAACTACGAGATTCTGGCTCCGCTGGGCTCCGGCGGCATGGGCGAGGTCTATCGCGCCCGCGACCTGCGCCTGAATCGCGAGGTCGCAATCAAGGTTCTGCCCAAGTCCTTCGCAAGCGATCCGGAACGCCTGCGCCGGTTTGAGCTGGAAGCCCGCGCGGCTGCCACGCTGAATCATCCAAACATCCTTTCCGTTCACCAGATGGGCACGTTTGAGAGCGCGCCTTACATGGTGACTGAGCTGCTGGACGGCGAAACGCTGCGCGAACGCCTGCGCCACGGCCCGCTCTCCATGCGCAAGGTCATCAGCCTGGGGGCGCAGATCGCGCGCGGCCTCGCGGCCGCCCACGAGAAAGGAATCATTCATCGCGATCTGAAGCCGGAGAACCTGTTCCTCACGCGGGACGGCCAGGCCAAGATCCTGGACTTCGGCCTCGCGCGGATTACCCAACCCAGCGAGTCGCTGCCGGTTGGCGACAATCTGCAAACCGAGCAAACCATTCCCGGCGTGGTGCTGGGCACCGTGGGCTACATGGCTCCCGAGCAGGTAAGGGGGCAGGTGTCCGACGCGCGCTCGGATATCTTCGCCTTCAGCGCGATCCTGTACGAGATGGTGACGGGAAGGCGCGCCTTCAAAGCGCCCACCTCGCCCGAGACCATGACGGCGATTCTGCACGACGAGCCGCCGCCCATTGTCGAATTCACCCCCAACACGCCCGTCGCCTTGCAGCGCGTGGTGCAGCGCGGACTCGAAAAGGATCCCGAGCAGCGCTTCCAGTCCGCGGCGGACATGGCCTTTGCCCTTGAGGCCTTGTCTGACGCTTCGGTGCTTGCCTATGCGCCGCACGCGAGCAGGAAGTCCAGGCGCATCTCTCGCCCGGCCCTGGCTGGGGCGGCTGTCATGGTGGCTCTGGTGGCGCTGGTGTGGGCTTACTTCCAATGGTGGAAAGCTCCCGCGGTTCCCACCATCGGCAATTACACGCAGCTCACCCACGACGGCCAGCAGAAGACGCTCCTGGGCACCGACGGCGCCCGGATCTACGTCACCCTGATCAACTCCGGCGCCGAGGATGTGACTGCCATGCCGGCCGAGGGGGGCCAGCCCACGGACCTGGCCATGCCCGGCCCCAACATGATTCCTGTGGACGTGACCGCCGACGGCTCCCGCTTCCTGCTGGTGGACGGAAAAGGAGTTCCACCGGTCGGCTCGCTGTGGAGCCTGCCGGTGATGGGGGGCTCCCCGCGGCGGCTGAACGACGCGGTGGGAGACACGGCCGCCTGGTCGCCCGATGGCAATACCCTGGCCTTCGCCAACGGCGGCGACTTGTATCTCGCCGGCTCCGATGGAGCCAATCCGCGCAAGTTGTTCACCGTCAAACGGCTCGTAGCGAACCTGAGCTGGTCGCCGGACGCCCGCAACCTGAGCTTTGAACTGGCCAACTCTGCGGACATCGGCAATGCCGGCGCCGGACTGGGAAGTCAGGCCTTGTGGGAGGTCGCCGCCGACGGCTCTAATCCGCACCCTATGCTGGGCAACTGGCACGGAACCAGCGGGGAGTGCTGCGGAAGGTGGACCCGGGACGGCAAGTACTTCCTCTTCCAGTCCCAGGGACAAATCTGGGCGCTGCCCACCAGGCACGCGCTCTTTCAACCCGCGCCCACGCCCATCCAGCTCACCTTCAGCCCCATGTCGCTCCATTCGCCCATTCCCAGCGACGATGGCAAAAAAATCTACGTGGTCGGCCGGACCTACCGGGGAGAATTATCCCGCTTCGATGCGGCCAAACACGCCTTAGTGCCGTATCTCGACGGCATCTCGGCCGAGTGGCTCGACTTCTCAAAGGATGGCAAGTGGATCGCTTACGTCACCTATCCCGACGGCGCGTTGTGGAAGTGCCGGACCGACGGCAGCGACAAAATGCAGCTCACCTTTCCGCCCGCCAGTCCCGTCCTGCCGCGCTGGTCGCCGGATGGTCTGACCCTGGTCTACTTCGAATTTCCTCTGGGCCCCACAAGGCCCGGCCGCATCTTTCAGATTTCCGCCGACGGCGGCACGCCCCACCAGATGCTGCCTGCCGGCCGGAACAACCAGCAGGACCCGAACTGGTCGCCCGACGGGACGCGCCTGGTCTTTGCCGGGGACGCGAATGACGCTTCAGGCGGCAATTCCGGACCGGATATTCGCATCCTGGACCTGCGCACTCACAAAGTGACGCCGGTGCCCGGTTCACAGGGACTCTATTCGCCGCGCTGGTCGCCCGATGGACGCTACCTTGCCGCGATGACCGGAGACTCCGAGACATTGCTGCTCTACGACTTTCAAACGCAGCGCTGGACCGAGATTGCGAAAGGCTCCTTCGGCTGGCTCAACTGGTCGCACGAGGGCCGCTCTATCTACATGAAAGATTTTGCCGGCAAAGGCTCGGTGGTGCGCGTCGACATCCGCACCCACAAGCTGGAGCAGGTGGTGGACCTGACGGGCTTCAGCGATACGGGCCAGGGCGGCGGCTCACTGGCCTTGACGCCGGACGACGCGCCCCTGATGCTGCGCGATACGGGCACGCAGGACGTCTACGCGGTGGATTGGAACGAGCACCAATGACCGTGTGCGCGGGGCGAGGGCAGAATCACGCAATGCGGCGGGAGGGAATTGGTGGAGCTGAGCGGGATCGAAACTTGAGCCGTTTTGCGGGCGTCCGAGCCCTCAGGCGAAATCCTGAGCGCAGCGAAGGACCTGCATGCGAGGCGCACTGGTTAAGGGAGAATTGGTGGAGCTGAGCGGGATCGAACCGCTGGCCTCCTCGTTGCGAACGAGGCGCTCTCCCAGCTGAGCTACAGCCCCACAACTTTCTTATCTTACCAGCGAGCCGGAATTTGGAAAAGTGCGGCTCGTCGCTTAAAGCTGGTTCATGTTGGCCAGGAACTCGGCGTTGTTGCGCACCTTTTCCAGGCGGCTGATGAGCAGCTCCATCGCCTCCACCGGCGAAAGCGGATTGAGCACCTTGCGCAGAATCCAGATGCGCTGCAGGTCTTCCTTGGGAATCAGCAGCTCTTCCTTGCGGGTGCCGGAGCGCTGGATGTCGATGGCCGGGAAGACGCGCTTGTCCACAAGCTTGCGGTCCAGGATGATTTCCATGTTGCCAGTGCCCTTGAACTCTTCGAAAATGACCTCGTCCATGCGCGAGCCCGTGTCCACCAGCGCCGTGGCGATGATGGTCAGCGAGCCGCCTTCCTCAATGTTGCGCGCGGCGCCGAAGAAGCGCTTGGGCCGCTGCAGGGCGTTTGAATCGACGCCGCCGGAGAGCACCTTGCCCGACGGCGGCACAATGGTGTTGTAGGCGCGGGCCAGGCGCGTGATGGAGTCCAGCAGGATGACCACGTCGCGCTTGTGCTCGACGAGGCGCTTGGCTTTTTCGATGACCATCTCGGCCACCTGCACGTGGCGCGCGGCCGGCTCGTCAAAGGTGGAGCTGATGACCTCGCCCTTGACCGAGCGCTGCATGTCCGTCACTTCCTCAGGCCGCTCGTCGATGAGCAGGACGATGAGGACGACCTCAGGGTGATTTGTGGTGATGGAATTGGCAATGGCCTGCAGCAGCATGGTCTTGCCGGTGCGCGGCGGAGCGACGATGAGGCCGCGCTGGCCTTTGCCGACGGGCGTGAGTAGATCCATCACGCGGCCGCTGGTGGCCTCGCGCTCGTACTCCATCTTGATGCGCTCCTGCGGATAGAGCGGCGTCAGGTTGTCAAAGAGAATCTTGTTGCGGGTTTCCTCGGGCGACTCGAAGTTGATGGCTTCAATCTTGACCAGCGCGAAGTACTTTTCGCCTTCGTGCGGCGGGCGCACATTGCCGCTGATCGAATCGCCGGTCTTCAGGTCGAACTTGCGAATCTGCGAGGGCGAAACGTAAATGTCGTCCGGGCCGGGAAGGTAGTTGTAGTCAGGCGAGCGCAGAAAGCCATAACCATCGGGCAGAATTTCCAGCACGCCGTCGGCGAAGATGTGGCCTTCTTTCTCACTCTGCGCCTGGAGAATCTTGAAGATCAAGTCCTGCTTGCGAAGGCCGCTGGTACCGGGAATCTCGAGGGTACGCGCAATGCGGCTCAGTTCGGTAATGTTCTTTTCTTTCAGTTCTGAGATGGTCATGGTCACCTGTAGATGGGAGGAGTGGGAATCGAGGGGGTTCCGAGAGGGGAATTGCTCAGGGAAGGGTTAGGCGGGAATCATCGTAAGCGGTGGGCGGGGCTCGTGTCGAGAGCGATTCCGGGGGGAGTTACGAGAGCCGGTGTGTTGGGGGGAGGGCCGCCGTGTGAGGCAGCCCCTTTGGAACCTGTTCGTGAAACAAAAACGGGTGGCCCAGGCAGGGCGTCAGGCAGCCCGGCGGGCTTCCACATGCGGTTCGGTGGCCGCGGAAACGGGCACCAGAGAGCCTGGGTTAGTGCTGTGAAACCGGACCAGGACTTCGTTCGTCGTGTCCTGCAGACGGGTAGTGGGCTTGTGCAGCTTGCGAGTCGCTTTACTCGCCAGCTGGCACAGCTGGTAGCGGTTGGACACATGAGAGAGTGCCCCAAAAACCAAATCAGAACGCATTTGAAAAATCTCCTTCCAAAATCAGCCGCCCGGGGGTACTACCTGGCACCCGCGATGCGACCGGCAGCTATCACTCGTTGGGCCGCCTGTAAAACCACCTTCCACTCCCTTAGACGCACAAAACGCGTGCCGAGTTCAAAAAAATCTTGCAGCAGTCTTACGTGCAAGGAAATGGGTTTGTGCTCATTCAGCGAACCGAAAAATCGCCGAGGGAATCCAGGCGTTGGCTCTTCCCGTTCCGGTGCAAAACTGCACACACCAACCCATCAAACGAATGTGCCTTTGCTTCAGCCTGATGAGGGATTCTGCGAGCGAACGCGCGATTGCGCAGTGCAATCTACCCTTGTGGATAGCACCCTTGAATGTATAACGGGACGGGTTACCGGTCAATACATATTTCGATGGATACTGTTGACTTTTTCAGTCTGCGGGACGGAACGCGAGAATCCACTAAATCCTTATTTTGCATGGATTAAGCGAGCTTCTTGAGGCCAGGGGGCCCGGCGCTGTGGAAATCCTTCAGGCCCAGTAGCTGCGGTCCAGTGTCCGGTACTGGATGGCTTCAGCCAGATGGCCCACTTCGAGGGCTGCGGCGCCGCCCAGGTCGGCAATGGTGCGGGCAACCTTCAGGATGCGGTCGTGGGCCCGTGCGGTCAGTCCCTGCTGTTGCATGGCGCGCTCCAGCAACCGCTCGGCGTCCGGGCCCAGCTCGCAGTAGGTGCGAATCTGCCGCGTGGACATCTGCGCATTCGAGTAGATCTTTTCGCCGTGAGCCTTGAATCGTTCGCGCTGGCGCTCGCGCGCGGCCAGCACCCGCTCTCGAATCTCAGCCGAGCCCTCGGCGGCCGCATTGCCGCGCAGTTCCTTGTACTGCACCGCGGGAACTTCAATGTGAATGTCGATGCGGTCCAGCAGTGGGCCGGAGATTTTGGCAATGTAGCGCTGAATCATCGGCGGGGTGCACAGGCACTCGCGCGACTTGTCATTGAAGTAGCCGCAGGGGCAGGGATTCATGGCCGCAGCCAGCATAAAGCGTGCTGGAAAGGTCAGCGACATGCTGGCGCGGGCGATGGTGACGGTGTGGTCCTCGAGCGGCTGGCGCATGACTTCGAGCACGTTGCGGGGAAATTCCGGCAGCTCGTCCAGGAAAAGCAGGCCGTTGTGGGCCAGCGAAACCTCGCCGGGACGCGGCACAATGCCGCCGCCAATCAGGCCGGCGTCAGAGATGGTGTGGTGGGGCGAGCGGAAGGGCCGCTGCGTGACGAGGCCCGCCGCCGAATCCAGCACGCCGGCAACGGAATGGATTTTCGTCGTCTCCAAAGCCTCTTCAAAGGTGAGCGGGGCCAGGATGGAGGGCAGCCGCTTGGCCAGCATGGTTTTGCCGGAGCCGGGCGGGCCAATCATCAGGATGTTGTGGCTGCCGGCGGCGGCCACCTCCAGCGCGCGCTTGGCGGTGAACTGGCCGCGGACGTCCTTGAAATCGACGAGGAAGTGCTGCAATTCGCCCAGCAGGGCTTCCGTGGAGACCTTGAAGGGGTCGCGCTGCACTTGTCCGAGCAGCGTGGTGTTGAGCAGTTGAATCACGTCCGTGAGTGAGGCGACCGGATAGACGTTTACGCCTTCAACGACGGCGGCCTCAGCGGCGTTGGCGGCGGGCAGGATGAGGTTGGGAATGCCTTTTTCGCGGGCCAGGATGGCCACCGGAAGCATGCCGGGAACGGCGCGGACGCTGCCGTCCAGGCCCAGCTCGCCCACCATCAGGAACCGGCTTGCATCGTCGACGGTGAGCGCGCTGTACGCGCCGAGGATGCCGACGGCGATGGGCAGGTCAAAGCCGGAGCCCTCTTTTTTCAGGTCCGCGGGGGCCAGATTGATGGTGATGTGCGTGGGCGGAATCTGGTAGCCGGAGTTTTTGATGGCGGCGCGCACGCGGTCGCGGCTCTCGCGCACCGCGGCGTCAGGCAGGCCGACGGTGTGGAAGTGGTCCTGGTCCGTGACGACGCCCGAGTAATCGACTTCCACATCGATGAGGCTGGCGTCAATTCCGTAGACGGCTGCGCTGAGAGTTTTATAAAGCATGAAGAAGAACTCGCGCTGAGTGTATCAGAGAGAAAGTTGGCGGGCGAAAGTGTGCGGGCGGAGACACGGGAGTACCGAGCGCTCGACCGTGGCGAAGCAAAGGACGCCTGTTCAGCGCGACTCGATCGTCGTATCCTAAGAGTGAGAGTTGTGGGGCGAATTCTGGCGATGAAGACGTTCACCCTTGACGAGGCGCAGGCGTTGCTTCCGGTTCTGGAGGCACTGCTGAAGCGCGCCCTAGAGAGCAAGCACGCCGCCGAAGAGGCGGAAACGAGTCTGTCGGCGCTCGCGCAGCGCATCTATCTGGCGGGCGGCATGCGGGTGAACGTGGCCGAGGTGAGCAAGCAGCGCGCCGAGGTGGACGGGCACTTGCAGCGGGCGCGGGAAAGCGTCGTCGAGATCGACTCAATTGGCGTGCAGGTGAAGGATCTGGACGCGGGGCTGCTGGATTTTCCCTGCCGCGTGGAGGACGAGGTGGTGCTGCTGTGCTGGCACATGGGCGAGGCGGCCATCGATTACTGGCACACGATGGAGTCAGGCTTCAAAGGCCGGCAGCCGCTGGACGAGCGCTTCCGCCGCCGTCCCAATCCGAACAACAAGCCGAACTGAATCGGAATGAGCGGCGCTGCGCCGTGCAATGCAAAACTGATTGGACCAGTTGCGCGCGCTCGTCGCGCAGTGTCGAATGGGGTGCGGGCGATGGTTGTCTCCGAGCAGGATGTGCGCGCGGTTCTGCGCTACGAGGCGCTGATTCCGGCGATTCGCGAGGCGCTCAGCGACTACTCCGCAGACCGCGTGGTGCAGCCGCCGCGAACGATTCTGCGCGCCGGCAATGCGCAGGGCGCGGAGAATGGCTGGTTCGCCGTGATGCCGGTGATTGCCGGCGACGTGATGGGCGTGAAGACGGTGACGTTTTATCCGGGCAACGCCGCGCTGGGCCTTCCCACGCATCTGGCGATGGTGGAGCTGCTGAGGCGCGCAACGGGCGAGCCGCTGGCGATGATGGATGGCCGGCTGATTACCGAGATGCGGACGGCGGCCGTCTCCGCGGTGGCCTTTGCCGCGCTGGCTCCGCTGCACTTTGCGCTTGCTCCGCGGAGTCTGGGCATTCTGGGCTCGGGCGTGCAGGCGCAGGCTCACGTTGAGGCTCTGCGGATTGTGTGGCCGGAGCTCGAGGAGATTCGCATCTGGAGCCCGACGCGGGCCAACGCCGAGAGGAGGGCTGCGGAGACCGGCGGACGCGCAACGGCGATTGACGAAGCCGCCGCGGCGGAGGTGGTGCTGACGGCCACTGCCGCGGCCGAACCGATATTGCAGGGCCGCTGGCTGAGGGCGGATGCGCTGGTGCTGGCCGTGGGCGCGACCGGCGCGACGGTGCGCGAGCTGGACGACGAGACCATGCGGACGAGCTTTGTGGTGGCTGAATCGCGCGAGTGCGTGGAGCGCGAGTCGGGCGACGTGCGGCTCTCCGGCGCGACGGCGCGGGCAGAGATCGGCGAAGTTCTGGCGGGCAAGGGAGCGGCAATTCCCCGCGCGGGAAGGGTGCTGTTCAAGAGTGTGGGCATGGCGATTGAGGATCTTACAGCGGCGCGGCTGGTGTGGCAGGCACGGACGGCGGCAGGAGCCTGAGCCGCGTGCCCGAGCCGCGTGCCGTAGTCGAGTGCCGGCCCCGCACGTCTTGCGTAAGCGAAATCCGGCGCGGCGCGTCTTTCCTAAGCAGAAGCGGTTGAGGAAAACGGGCGCGACGAGAGAGGCCCGCAGGTTGTAGGCTTTGCGCAGGAGCGGAGGAGCGGCGATGAAGATGGTTGCGTGGGCTCGGTTGGCGCTGGCCGCGCCGCTGCTTCTTTCCGGCTGCAAGGGCTTTTGGGACGCGCCGACGACCACGAGCGGCGGCGGGACGGGCACCACGACCGCCTCGAGCGGCAACTTTTATGTGTTGAATGCAGCCAAGGACGAGATTGCCGGCGAGTACGTGAACAAGGGCACGGTAACGGCGCTGGCAGGCAGCCCGTATCCGCTGCCGGACGCGCCGATTGCCATTGCCGTTGCGCCGAACGGGAACTTTCTTTACGTGAGCACGGTGAGCGGGATTTATCTCTACGCGATTGCGTCGAGCGGGCAGTTGACGCTGGGTAATACGGGAGCGCCGATCAGCGCCGATGCGGCGGCCAGCATGCAGGTGGATGCGACAAACTCGTGGCTGGTGGAGGCGGTTTCCGGCACCGGAGAGGTCTTCGCGATTCCGATCAATTCGTCAACGGGCGCGATGACTTCGACAGTTGAGCAACGCGCGATTCTGCCCGGCGCGGCCATCCAGCAACTGGCGATTTCGCCCGACGATCTGCGGGTGTTTGTGGCGATGGGGTTGGACGGGACGGCGATTGTGCCCTTCAACTCAGGCGTGACAAATCCGTTTGGGACGGTGTCGGCGATTGGGGTGGAGAAGACGGGCGGCGCGGCGCTTTCCGTGGCGGTGGATCCGCTGGACCGGATCTTTTATATTGGCGAGACGGCGGCGACGACGGGCTCAAACACAGGCGGGCTGCGGGCGTTTGATTTGGCGACGATGAAGGAGATTGCGGGTTCGCCGTTCGCCAGCCAGGGCCTGGCGCCGTACGGCATTCTGCCGTTTTCAACGGGCGGATATGTGTACGTGGTGAACCGGCAGGTGAGCGGCAGCTCGACGGGCGTGATTGCGGGGTTCGCGCTGGGCTCGACGAGCGGCGTTTACTCGCTGACGGCGCTGGGAAGCACCTTCGCGGCCGGGACCAACCCGGTGGCGCTGGCCGAGGACAGTACCGGTACGTTTGTCTTCGCGGTGAACTACGGTGGCAGCCCTGACCTTACCGGCTACACGCTGGACGCGACCAAGGTCGGCTACCTGGACCAGGTGGTAACGGCGGCGACGGGCACCGATCCGGTGAACGTGACGGCGATTGCGGCCGCGCCGTGAGGACGCAGGGAACAGGGAACAGGGAACAGGGAAGAGTTTTTAGCCCTGCCGATCGAGGAGATTCCGATCCCACTTCGCAGAGTCCGCGGCAGCACAATATGCATTCTCAATGAACTCCAGCAGCACGGTTTCCGGCGATGCCTGAATCCGCACATCGTCATACTTAAGGATGTACTCGCCCAAGGTTGTATCCCATGCGGCGGTTGCCGGCGAGATTCCTTTTTCCGATAACCCCTCCGGGACGGGAGCTGCATAGCAGTAAAACGCCGCTCGACCGTAGCCGCCGTTTCCCGGCCAGAATCCGGCGGAGATCACCTCACGGGAATAGGCCTCCCGCTGAATCGAGTCCGCCGCCTGCCTGGGAGGCGCGACTCGACCCGAAAATCGGGTCACGGCAAGATCGAAGCTCCCCCAGAAGAAGTGGATCGGACTCACCTTGCCCATGAAGCCCCGCGCCCAGGCGCGAAACACCTTTTCCGTATGAACCAGCACCTGCCAGAACCTGTTGGCATACTCGGGATCATAGGAGTTGTGTTGAGTGTCGAGATCAAAGCGAATCGGTTTCTGAATCTCGACCGGCATCGGCCATATTTTGACCGAAACGCCGAGCGCTCCAAGGCATTGCAGATACTCACGATAAAACTCTGCAACCGACTTCGGCCGGAGCGCAAGGGACTCATTCCTTCCTGAGCCAAGGCGCATCCGCAACTGGTGATCGAGAAAGTCAAACTCGATATCCAAAACGTCGTCGCCGTATTCCATTGCGGAGGTACCCAAGCCGCGCGCCGTGACATACAGGGGCACGTTCCACCAGTGGTTCTGCAGTGGATTCAACGCCAGCCGCGTCTTGCCGACAATTTGTGTCCACATATGCAGCGTGTCCGCCGTGTCCGACCAGGCACTCCACGGTAGCTGAGGCCATGAAGCTTCGCTCATCTGTCCCCCGTTCTCCTTAATCCTGGGGGAGAGGATACATCTCCGCATCGCTGGCAGCGAGCGAGCAGGCCGGCGAGCGAGTGAGTCATCAAGTCAAAGAGTCAGCAGGCCGGTGCGCGGCTGAGGCGAAGACGGGGCGAAAGCGACCCCGCTAATTTTCGGCAAAATACCTGTGGAAAACTGCAAATTTAATAGGGGGGGTGGGGGGGTAGGTCGTGCGGGCCAACTCCTAGCTGCTAGCTCCTAGCTGCTAGCCGGTTCGTGGCCGGGGAGAAGGCTTGTCCATTTCCAGTGTGACAGGGACGGGGAATTAATCGGCAAAGTTGGAGAAGATTTTTTGCGGGTCAGAGGGTCAGAGGCGAGCGGGGGTTGAGGCTTCCCATATCAATCTTCACGCTGCGCTCGAAAGCGGCACCTGAGACGTCCTGCCGTGTAACCTTTTGAACGCGCAGCGCTCAAACAGCATGAGTCGGTGTGTGCATGCGGAGAAAACTATTTACCACGGGAGGAGCAACTGATGGAACGCTTTGGAATTCTGGCGCAACTGAAGGCGAAACCTGGCAAGGAAGATGAGGTGGCGGAGTTCTTGAAGGGCGCGCGGCCCCTGGTGCTGGAAGAGACAGGCACGGCGAGCTGGTTCGCATTTCAGACGGGCCCTTCGAGCTTTGGCATTTTCGATACGTTTGCGGATGAAGAGGGCAGAAAGGCGCATCTGACAGGCGCGGTGGCGAAAGCTCTGTTCGCGAAGGCGGAGGAGCTGTTTGCGGAGCCGCCGCAGGTGGGGATGGCGACCATTCTTGCGCAGAAATGATGGACCGGTGGCGGGCTCAGGGCTGTTTCCGGGGCTCAAGGCTGTTTCCGGGCTCAGGGCTGTTTCCGGGCTCAGGGCTGTTTCCAAAGCTCAAGGCTGCTTCCAGGCGGTGAGGAACTCAGTGATCTTGTGGCTTGAGTAGAGGTCCCTGGATTGGAGAAGGTCAGTATCCTCGGACTTGAGGAATTTGCCATCGGCGCCGAGGACGAAGATCCACGGGTAGCCGGGGATGGCGGGGTAGTGGCTGAGGAATGCGGAGTTGGCATTCTCAGGGCTCATGTTGACTTTGAGCAGGATGTAGTTGTCGTCGCGGAGCTTTCGGACGGCGGCGTCGCCTTTGAAGAAGCCGTCGAGCTGGTGGCACCAGTAGCACCAGTCGCCGCCGACTTCGAGGAGGATGCGCTTGTGCTGCTGCCGGGCCTCGGTTTCGGCGAGGGCGAGGTCCGCGGCGGGATCGCGGCGGAAGTCGTAAGCGGTGGAGAAGTCGCCGGGCTTCATTTTGGGCAAGTCGTAGACGGGGACGAAGGGCTTGCCGTCGACGATGTAGGGAATGGAATAGGCCACATCGACGGGCTGGCCATCGACGAGGTAGGGCCTGTATCGCCACTTTTTGACGGCGTTGGAGATGGCGTCAGAGAGCTGCTGAGACGTCTGATAGATGATAGGCGGGATGAAACCAGCTATGCCGCGGACCTTTACGCTTCCGTCTTTTTGAATGATGGCGCGAACGATTGCCACGCCTCGAAAGACGTGCGCATCGTCGAGGATGGGCAGGGAGGCGCCGACCTGATAGACGGGCTCGGGCTGGGGCTGGCCAGGTTCGATTGTGTAGGGCTGAAGCTCGGCGTTTTTGGGCGGGTCCAATGAGCCGGAGTCTGGGGCCTTCCAGTCTTCAAGGACGGAAACGTTCATTTGCGCAATGAGTGCGCCGTTCTGGATGACCTGAACCTCGCGGGCGACCATGCGGTTCTGAAAGGGCTGGATATTGAGGAACTGGACGGTTGTGTCGCCGGCGACGACGAGATGGAGGTGCAGGTCGGTGTCAAAGCAATACGTGGGGAAGAGGAAGTTAGGATCGGTTTTGGGCGCGTAACGTGCGGGATCGACGACGGAGACGCAGGCGAGGTTGAGTCCGGATGTCGCGACCTTCTGAATCTTCATCTGATAATCGGGCTTGATGTTGGCAGCCTGATAGAGGGGATCGAGCACGGGACGCGCGACGCGCAGGACGAGAGTGCGAGGGGCATAGTCGCCATGGTCGGCCTTGCTTTGAAATCGCGAGGTTCTAGAAGTGCTCCAAATGGAGCCGTTGAATGAGGCTTCCTTGCTGGTCGAGATGCGCTTCCAGCGGTAAGGGCCTGTGCTCCACTCTTCGACGGTTCCGGAGACGGGCTTGGTATTGGGAAGATAGCGGAGCTGGTAGTCGATTTTGAGGTGCCAGGGCTGGAGGCCGGGGCCGGCGAGGGCGTTGAGTTTGAGGCCGGCGTCGAGGACCTTGTGGGCGAATTCGCTGGTTTTGATTTCGGGTGGGGCGGCTTGGGAGTGCGTGGGCTGGGCCGGAGCCTGCTGCGCCAACAGTGTGGGAGCACTTGCAACGATTCCACCGAGCAGGGAAACAACAAGCCCGAAACGCATGGAGAAGCGGAGAGTGGGATGCATGGGAAATGGCCTCTGGTTTTTTGCGGTCCCATCTTACACAAAAAAGCGGCGGCTCCGCGAATGGAGAGTGTGATGGAGGAAGGGCCGGGGGCGCGGGCTGCCTCTCGGTCGTGGCAAGTTGGTACCGGACAGCAGGGTTGCGGCCGCGCACGGTGCTATTCTGAAGTAGTTGCCGGTGCTTGTGTTGACACGCATTCCGAAGCCAGCTTTCCCTGCCGCCAGGCGTCTTGGGAACGGGGTTGCCTGCCTGTTGCTCCTGTGTTTTGTGGGGTTTGCGGGCGGGTGCAGGCGATTCCATAAACGAAAACCTGAGATGGTCTACCTGTGGACGCGGGACGTGTATCTGCGCGACCGGGTGGCTGCGGTGTCAAACCGCACAGGCGAAGTGAAAAACGGCGAGGCCATGGAAGTGGTGGCGCACGGGCGGCGTTTCCTGCAGGTAAAGACCGCCAGCGGCCAGGTGGGCTGGCTGCCGGAGCGCGCGGTGATTGACGCCAAGACCTATGGAGAGTTCCAGAAGCTGGCCGAGGACAGCGCGAAGGACTGGGTGGTGGCCGAAGGAACGCTCAGAAATGATATGTATCTCCACTTGAAACCGGGGCGGGATACGGATAGGCTCTATCTGCTGCCGGCCAACGCGAAGGTGGCGATGCTGAAGCGGGCGTCGGTGCCGCGCTACTCGGCTGAGGAGGCGGCGCGGATTGAGGCGATGAAGCCGGAGAAGGAAGCGCTGCCCGGCGAACCTGCGCGGCCGGATCAGGTGATGGAAGACTGGTGGCTGGTGCGGGACAGGAAAGGGGCCACGGGCTGGATGCTGGGCAGCCGCGTGGATGCCGATGTGTCGTACACGGTGGGCCAGTATGCCGAGGGGATGAAGATTATGGGCAACTACCGGATTGCGACGGTGCACGATGCGGATGCGCCGGGAGGGCCCGCTAACGAGCCCGAGTACGTGATGGCGCTGAGCCAGTTGAAGCAGGGATTGCCTTACGATTTTGACCAGATTCGCGTGTTCACGTGGAGCCTGCGGCACCACCGCTATGAGACGGCCTTCCGGCTGCGGGGGATTGAGGGATATTTCCCCATCACGATTACGAGTGAACCGGCGAAGGGCGGCGGAACGGAGCCGGTCTTCCAGTTCACCATTGCGGGCACGCCGGATGTGACGCTGGACCCGGAGACGGGGATTGCAAAGCCGGCGCATCCGCGGACGATTGCCTTTGCGCTGCGGGAGACGCTGGTGAAGCGTGTGGGAGCGGACATGGGGCCGATTCCGGTGATGCGCGGCGAGGCGAAAAAGACGCCGGTGCGGAAGCGAAGGCGGCGGCGGTAAAGAGTGGGGCGGAGTGAGTATTTTCTCTGGTGGAAATTTACTCTCACCCTAGTCGCTCAAAGAGCGGGAGCGACTAGGGTGGGGCAACAGCGAAAGGTTGAGCCGGCCCGCCTTTTGCTGGCTCTTCCCCGGTCCCCAACGGCGAGGGACCGGGGCCACCCGCCGGAGAGGCTTGACGAAGTGAGGAGATTTTACAATGGCGTCGCCTAAGTCGATATCGGTAGCGATGTGCACCTTCAATGGGCAGAGGTTTCTCGGACAGCAGCTAGCGAGTATCGCAAGCCAGTCCAGGCCTCCGACAGAGGTTATTATCCGCGACGATTGTTCTACCGACTCCACTGTAGAAATCATCAACAGATTCGTGGCCACGGCACCGTTTCCAGTGAAGCTTACCATCAATGAGAAAAACCTCGGCTCCTTGCCAAAAGGGATTACAAGGAACTTCGAGCTAGCAACGCTGCAGTGTAGCGGCCAATTGATCGCTCCCTGTGATCAAGACGACATCTGGTTCCCATCGAAGCTTTCCCGAATGGCGGAGATTCTGGAGAACGACGACAATCTGGGGGGAGTACTCTCCGACGCGCAACTGGTGAACGAAGACGGTAAGCCGACAGGGGGCCTATTATCTGAGGCGAGAAATCTCACTCGCGGAGATCAAAGGAGACTGAGGAGCGGCGAAGCGTTGCCCATTCTGCTCGGGACAAGCAAAACCTATGGGTGCACAATAATGTTTGATGCGCGGCTGGTTGGGAAGCTTTTCCCCGTTCCAGAGCATTGGTGGTTCGATGAATGGCTTGGCTGTGCTGTATCTGCTCTCTCGCGGCTGGAGTTTCACCCGGAACCGCTGATATCCTACCGCGTTCATCCCGCACAGAGCCACGGGCCCAGGCGGCTAACCATGTTTGACCGGCTTCAAGCCTGGACAAAGCCCGCGACGGCAGCTTTGGAGCTGGAGGAGTTGCAGCTGGCTGAATTCTGTGTCCGAATGGAAAGCCAAAATGATTCGCATTCTAAGCAGAATCTCGATTTTGTTAGCGGTCGACTGAACCTGCTGCGAAAGAGATTGGAATTGCCTCGTAACCATCTTTTGCGAGCCAAACGGATTCTTCCAGAAATCAGGAACTATTGCCGGTACTTCAACGGATGGCGAAGCATCATTAAGGATTTGACGGTTAGTATCTGAAGGGCGTCAGATTCTCCTTCCTTACCCCAAAGCGAGAGTTGGTGTGCCCTGTTGAGGTTTTTCGAGGGTAGAGATGGCTCAGCAAATTCGGACAGGGGTATAAGTGGGTGTTCTGTTCTTCGTCAGCCTAAGATCGCCGGTACGCCGCAAAGGATCCGGTGGCCTGGCGTCAGTGGCACCATTGGAATCTGGCGAAGCGGTTCTTCGGGGTTCGCCTGAAGCAAGGAAAGAATGTTCTGACCGTGCACATCCTGACGCGCGGCAACATGAATCTGGCGTATTTTGACTTCAAGAAAGGCTGATGAGGAAAACGCTCTGGGGAGATGACGGAAGTGGGTCACCGGGCCCCGGTCCCCAAATACAACAAGGGACCGGGGGCACCCTCATCGAGATTTGAAATCGTCAACGGGACCGGGGCCACCTGCCCGGTGAAGAGTGGGCGGGGAGAGTTGATTGGTTTCACCCATCTCCAAAAGAGGGATGGTGGGGGCACCCGGGTTCTACGCGGGTTCGTCTCGAACGTACCAATCTTCAATGGTGGCGAGATGATCGAACTTTCGCGTGTATCCATGCTGCGTGAGTAGTTCGTGGACCTTGTCTCGCCGGGGGCCGTGATTGTGCTCGACAGTGATGGCGTTGAATGTGTACCGGGTGAAGTCAAACGCTGAGAGGATTTCGTACTCGCTGCCTTCAGTGTCGACCGACATGTAGTCGATTTCTTTCGGTGCGTGGTACTTGTCCAGCAGGTCCTGCAGCGAGATGGTCTGGACCTGGTAACGATGCGCATGTTTTTTTGCGTAGGACTCGCTGAAGGAGTCGATGGTCGAGAACTCTCCGATGTCAGTTTCGGCAAAGGTGAGAACCTCATCGGATTTTGCCCAGACGCAGTTGGTTTCAATGTGGCAGTGGCGATTGCAGCTGAGCTTCTGGTGCCAGCGCGTTGCCGGCTCGGCCAGGATTCCCTGCCAGCCGAACTCGCGTTCCAGCAGACAGGTATTGCTCAGCGTGACTCCATCCGTTGCGCCAAATTCAACGAAGTAGCCGTTTCGCTTGAGCCCGTTGCTCGATAGCGCGAAAAGGTCCTGAAAGAGCTGAGCTTGGGACTTCGTGACCATTTTCATGAGCGGAACGACGTGATGCTCGGGGAGCTCCATGAGGAGCGCAAGCGCACGGGCGGACCTTTCGCGCTCTTCCAGCTGATGTTGCCGCGAAAGCCGCATGATGCCGACATCAAACTTTGCAAGGGTGTTGATAATCGCAACTCGCAGGTCGTCGTTCATATGCGCAGGCTCCTTCCATGGGGCTCGGGATGGGCGGGTGGTCACGGTCCCGGGAGTGAGTTTATCCAGTTGGGGGGTGAAAGATCAGCCGCGGCGGCGGAGTTCGTGCTCGACGACGCGGAGCATTTCGGTTTCCGGGGCGGGCTTTCCGGTCCAGATTTACTCTCCCTCTAACTGCCGTATCGAATTTTCGCGACCAAGACACCCCATACACAAGCGCCCACAACTGCAACCCCGGCGAACAGGCCAGCAGGCCAGGCAGCGTGGCCTCCGTGGTCAGCGTCTAGTTGGAGCAACAGCCATGAAGCACCGAGTGCAAGTACCATGAATATCGATAACCCCCAAAGCAATGGCATAGATATATTTGGCGCACCAAGCGGAAAGCACTGGTGGGTGACAGGTTTTGCAAGGAATCAGAGTGATACCGAAACTGTGGCGAATCGAACGCCATAGCGCTCGAACTCAATTCTCTTGACCATACCGACTCGACCTTTTGATGGCCCAAGACTCTTAGTGGCGATCATCCGTTCTTCAAATTGATGCTTGGATAAACGCCAAATAATGTATGAGCCATCTTCCTGCTCAAACGCGCCGAGTACGGCGGCTATTCTCTCCAGAGCCTTGTAGGTCACTCCAACACGGTCCGTATGCTTTCGCGCACAATGGACCGAGAGCAAATCGCTTCCCAGCGAGCATTCGTTAGCGCCTGCTTTAACGATCTGGGCTCCAATCGCTTCCATGATCTTTTTGCCGCAATCACGTCCGTATTGGCTCGCTTTTGCTCCGCTTTCCTTGTCTTGAGGCATGGCCGTCGCAACTCCGATAGAATGGGGCATTCCAAAACGAAATGCCCCGGCCTCGCGCCGAGCGTTTCGTTTTTCGCAGTATACTGCTTGCGGCCCATAACATCTTTTCAGAAAGAGGTTTGCATCCATGGCAACAAAGAAGCAGCGCCGAGTGAAGCATTTGAAAGAGGTAGGAGCCTCAGTGCAGTTCCGGGCGAACGGACTCAGAGTCAGCGTGACGGTTCCTTGGGAGGATCTCCAAAGAAGGTTAGGTGTCTCGCTGGAGGCGGCAAGAAAGAAACTCCGTAAAAAGCGGAGACCAACCAAATCGTCCGCTGCCGAATAGCTACCGTCAGGAGCCAGATTCTTCCTTGCGCGGCCTGCAGCCGTGCGTCTTACGCTTGGCTGCAAGCTGGCGGACCGAACCTCTTGCGCGATGGTGTGCCAAATATATTGATGCCAAAGCAATCGGCCAGGCCTGTTGAAGATATTGCCTTCTTTCGCTCCACTACTGGATTCAGACGCAGCAAATGACTTTGAAAGGCGCGAATTTCGAAGGAGATAGATGCTCGCAAGAATGGCCAGGATGCCTATCGCGCGAACGATGAAGTTGTGCTCGCCTAGGTATAGACATACGCCTCCGATTACGAGTAAAACTGTCGGCCAAAAGGGGAACGAACCTTTTCTGTGAGTTGAACTCTGAGACGTTGTCATTGACATCCCTCGTTTGGCGCGTCAGCCGCGGCGGCGGAGCTCGTGCTCCACGACGCGGAGCATTTCGGTTTCCGGGGCGGGCTTGCCGGTCCAGATTTCAAACTGGCGCGCGCCCTGCGTGATGAACATCTCCAGACCGCTGATGACGGGGATGCCGCGGGAGTGGGCGAGCTTGAGCAGGGGTGTTTCGATGGGGTTGTAGACCATGTCGAAGACCAGACCCGCGTTGAGTTCTTTTTCGGTGATGGGCATGGCGGGTTTCTGGCCCTGCATGCCGCAGGGCGTGGCGTTGATGAGGACGTCAAAGCGCTGTTTGACGAAGAGCTCATGCTTGAGCGAGCGGGCGTGGGCCTGGCGGGCGAGAGTGACGGCGTGCTCGTGGGTGCGGTTGACGATGAAAACCTCCGCGCCCTGCTCCACGAGGCCGAAGACGGCGGCGCGTGCGGCTCCGCCGGCGCCGAGGACGGCGACGCGGGCTCCGGCCAGCCGCAGGCGCTTTTCAAGCGGGCGAATGACGCCGGCGACGTCGGTATTGAAGCCGTAGAGCTTGCCGTCCGCGCCGGTGCGGAGGGTGTTGCATGCGCCGATGCGGTGGGTGAGCGGGTCCATGTTGGCGAGGTGGGGCAGGACTTCGCTCTTGAGGGGCATGGTGACGGCGCAGCCGGCGAGGGGTAGATCCGTGATGATGGTGAGCAGGTCGTCAAGGTTGCGCGGCTTGAGCGGCAGGAGGACGGCGTTGAGGTTCTCGCGGCGGAAGGCGGTGTTGTGCATCAGCGGCGAGAGGGAGTGGGCGACTGGATTGCCGGCGACGCCGAAGATGCGCGTGGCCTGGTCAAGCTGGTCGAGGCGGTATTGGTCGAGGAGGGTGCGATAGGAAGGCTGGCCGGGGGCGGTCTCCTCGCCGTCTTCGAGCGCGGCAAAGGTGAACAGGGAGCCGGCGCGGGGACCGAGGACCCGACTGAGGATGCCTTCCTCGCCCATGGCGATGCCGATGATGTTGGTGGCGAGCGAGCGGCCCTCAATGAGGCGGAGGATGACAAGGTTGTCGGCGAGAGAGCGGGCGGTGGAGACGACCTTGATGTAGTCGGGGTGGAAAGCCTGGATGCGGTCAGCGGCGTGGGCCAGAGAGCGGGTGCGGGAAAAGTCGTGGAAGCTGATGAGCAGGGCCGCGCCGGCGGAGCGGAGTTTGGCGAGTTGCGAGTTGCGAGCCTGCTCGGCCGATTCGATTTCGAGGTCGAGGATCTGGGCGCCGGCCTTGGCTGCGTCTTCCAGCAGGGCAAGTTGGGCGGCGAGGGAGCCGGTAAAGCTTCCGCCATTGGCCTTGCGGCGGCAGGTGGCGATGGCCGTCACGTCGCGGTGGCGGAAGAGGAAATCCTTCAGCTTGGGCAGGGCGGCGGCGGGCTTGGGCAACAGGTCTAGCCGGAACTCGAAGAACCGGACGTCGGCGAGGGCGCCGCTGGCATGCTCAAAGAGCTCGGCCGGGGTTTTAGCGCGCAGGGAGAGGCAGAGCTTGCCCAGGCGGAGGCGCGGCGGCGCGGGCACTGGGGGCTCGGCGATGGTTCCTGCGTGCGGCATGGCAATCAATTGACGCATGTTAGACGGGTTGAGCGGCGGATGCAACTGAGAAGAAGAGCGCGACCAGGGAATTTGCGGATTTAGGAGTGGGCGGGGCAGGTATGGCAAGCTGGAAGCGGGAGGAAATGGCCGAAATGGGAGCAGAAACGGCAGTTACCGGGGCGATTCACGTGTGGGAGACGGGCGGAGCGGCGGATGCGAAGGCGCTGGAAATGTGGGTGGGCGAGCGGCTGGCGGCGCACGAAGCCGCGCTGGCGGCCCTGCTGGCTGTGGAGGGCGAGCGGACGACGGAGAATACGCTGCGGCTCTATGACGTTGTGATTGAGCAGCTTAGCCTGGCAGGAGCGCAGGCAGGCGTGCTGAATTCGGTGGCAGCGGACAAAGCCGTGCGGGACCAGGCGCAAATGGAGGCGCAGCGGGTGGCGATGGCCGCCAGTGCCCTGAGCCTGAACCGGGGGGTGTATGACGCGCTGTCGGCGATGCGGCTGGACCGGGCGAATGGGGCGACGCGGCACTATGTGGAACGGACGCTGCTGGGTTACCGGTTGGCCGGCGTGGACAAGGACGAGGCGACCCGAACCCGGCTGCAGGAGCTGCACAACAAGGCGACGATGCTTGCGCTCGAATTCGGCCGGAATATCCAGGAGGGCGGAAAGACGATTGAGGCCACGCCGGCGGAGTTGGAGGGACTGCCGGAGGACTACGTGGCGCGGCACCCGGCCAACGCCGAGGGGAAGGTGACGCTGACGACCGATCAGCCGGAGATGCTGCCGGTGATGACCTTTGGCGCGAACGCGGCGCTGCGTGAGCGGATGTTTCTGGCCTACAACTCGCGGGCCTATCCGGTGAACCAGCAGATTCTGCTGGACCTGCTTGCCACGCGACAGGAGATTGCCGATGTTCTGGGCTTCCGCAGCTGGGCGGACCTGGCCACGGCAGACCAGATGATGAAATCGGCGGCGAATGTGCGGGAGTTTTTGCAAAAGCTGGACGAGGCGAGCCGGGAAGGAGCACGGCAGGAGTACGCCGAGGTGCTGAAGTTTGCGCAGGGGCATGAGCCGGGGCTTCCACCCCAGCGACATAGACCCGTCGCCGGGGACCCCGGGCTGACGGCGATTGACACGACCAGCCGGGGCTACTGGTATGAGCAGTTCCGGCGGGCCAAGTTCGACTTCGATTCGCAGTCGGTGCGGCCCTATTTCCCTTATGCGCAGGTGGAGCGAGGCGTGCTGGAGACCGCGGCGCGGCTCTTCAAGGTGGAGTTTCGGCGTGCGGACGCAGTGGCGTGGGACAAGGCCGTGAGCGTTTTCGATGTGTTCGAGCAGGGCGCGCGTGTGGGGCGGTTTTACCTGGATATGCATCCGCGCGAGGGCAAGGACAAATGGTTCTCTGCCGCGCCGGTGGTGACGGGCGTGAAGGGACGTTATCTGCCGGAGGCGGCGCTAATCTGCAATTTTCCGGGAGGGGAAGAGGGTGATTCCGGTTTAATGCAGTATTCGGATGTGGTGACCTACTTTCATGAGTTCGGCCACCTGATGCACGCGATTCTGGGCGGGCAGACGGAGTGGGCGGGCGTGAGCGGCTTTGCGACGGAGGGAGATTTTATCGAGGTGCCGTCGCAGATGCTGGAAGAGTTTTTCCGTGATGAAGATTTGCTGCAGAGCTTCGCGAAGCACTACGAGACGGGGGAGGTGCTGCCCGCGGAGACGATCCGGAAGATGAAGCGGGCCGGGGCGTTCGGGCGCGCGGACTGGGTGCGTGCGCAGCTTTACTACACGACGCTCTCGCTGGATTTGCACGACCGCGACCCGCAGGGGCTGGACCTGGACGCGGTGACGAAGGAGCTTTACGAGAGCCTGCAGCCGTGGACGTGGAAGGACGGCAACCGGATGTACGCGAGCTTTGGGCATCTGACGGGATACTCGTCGAACTACTACACCTATGCCTTCGACAAGGTGATTGCGCTGGATTTTTTTGCGCAGTTTGACCCCAAGGACCTGCTGGGCTGCGAGGCGGGCGCGCGCTATCGGCGGACGGTGCTGGAGCAGGGCGGCAGCAAGCCCGGCCGGGAGATGGTGCGGGCGTTTCTGGGCCGCGACGAGGAGTTCGAGGCGTTCAGCCAGTGGCTGAACGAGGAGTTTGAAGAGGAAGCGCAGCCGGTGTGAGGAATGGGCGGTTTTGCTATACTTGTATAGCAGAATGAAAATGTGAGGTTGCCATGCTGGCGATTCGGTTACCTGAAGAAGTTGAAAAGAGGCTGGATGCTTTGGCGAAGCGGACGGGCCGGACGAAGACCTATTATGCGCGCGAGGCGATTCTGGAGCATCTGGCGGACCTGGAGGATCTCTATCTGGCGGAGCGTCGGCTGCGGGAGATTCGCGCAGGCAAGGTGAAGACAGTTAGGCTTGAGGCCGTGAAAGGCCGCTATGGCGTGGACGATTGAGCTGGACCCGCGCGCCGAGAAGGAACTGGAAAAGCTGGACCAGCAGGCAGCGCGGCGGATTGTGCGCTTTCTGTCTGAGCGGCTGGCGAAGATGGACGATCCACGAAGTCTGGGCGAGGCACTGAAGGGCTCGGAGGTGGGCGAGTTCTGGAAGTATCGCGTGGGGGATTACAGGATCATCGCGCACATTGAAGACAAGTTGGTTCGAATCCTTGTGGTGCGGGTTGGGAACCGGCGTGAGGTGTACCGGTAAGCCGGCGGAGTCGAGGCTGATGGCGGGAACGACGGCGGATTTCAAGGGCAGGTGGGCGCTGGTGACAGGCGCAAGCGCTGGGATTGGCGTGGCGCTGGCGCGGGAGCTGGCGCGGCACGGGGCAAAGCTGATCCTGACCGGGCGGCGGCGCGAACGGCTGGAGGCGCTGGCGGCGGAGTTGCAGGCGAAGGGGACGGAGGTTCGCTGGGTGGTGGCGGATTTGAATGACCCGGATGCGGCCGAGCATTTGTTCGACGCGACCGAGGGCGCAGGGATTGCGGTGGACATCCTGGTGAACAACGCGGGGCTGGGGCAGTATGGGGCGTTCCACACGAGCCGGGCCGAGCAGGAAGCGAGCCAGGTGCGGGTGAACTGCGAGGCGGTGGTGCGGCTGACGAGGCTGTTTGTGCCGCGGATGGTGGAGCGCGGACGGGGATGGGTGATGGTTGTGGCGTCAACGGCGAGCTTTCAGCCGGTGCCGTATTTGTCCACCTATGCGGCGACGAAGGCGTTTGACCGGTTTTTTGCGCTGGGACTGGCTGAGGAAGTGGCGCGGCACGGAGTGAAGGTGACGGCGTTGTGTCCGGGGACGACGGAGAGCGAGTTTTTTGAGGTCTCGGGCGCGCAGGCGTTCCGGAAGGGCGTGCAATCGGCTGAGGAAGTGGCGCGACAGGGCGTGGAAGGGCTGGCGCGCGGCAAGCGGACGGTGCTGCCGAGCACCAGCGGGCGCGTGTCCGCGTTTGCGGTGCGGTTTTTGCCGGTGGGGCTGATTACGAAGGTGGTGGAGAAGGCGGCAAGGCCGAAGAAGACGGGGTGAGGGTTCGTGCTTTCCCACTCATGCGGCAAAGAACGCCGCATGAATGGGGCACCCGATTTCTGTGGCGGGTTGGGAGTTGAAGAAGCAACCGCAGATCTTTCGACTTCGGTCGTCCCGTTGGGACGACCTGCGCGCAAGATGACAGTCAGCGTTCTGGCGCGAGCTTTTGGTGGCTCAACTCAGTTGCAGGAGCCGTCGGGCAGGGGGCGGACCCAGATGTTGCGGAAGGAGATGGGCTGGCTCTGGTCGCCGTGGGCCTGGAGTTTGATGGGGGCGCTGCTGTAGGCCTTGTAAAAAGGCTTGCCGATGTAGAGGGTCTGGCCGGTGAGCTTGAAGTGGTTCTGGACGAGGACGCCGTTGAAAAAGGCGGTGACGCAGGCGGGCGTGGCGAGCGAGCCGTCGGGGTGGAATGTGGGCGCGGTCCAGATGACGTTGTAGGTTTGCCACTGGCCGGGCTTGCGGTTGGGATTGACGAGGGGCGGGCTTTGCTTATAGATGCTGCCGGCCTGGCCGTTGACGTAGGTGGTGTTGCCGTAGGAGTCGAGGACCTGGAGCTCGTAGCCGTCGTCGCCGGGGCCTGTGGAGGCGAGGAAGACGCCGCTGTTGCCGCGGGCCTGGCCGCTGCCGGTGATGCCGGTGGGGATGCGCCACTCGATGTGGAGCTGGTAGTCCTTGAATTTGCGTTTGGTTTCAATGTTGCCCACGCCGCCGGCCTTGTTGACGGTGAGGATGCCGTTGTGGACGAACCAGCGGGCGGGGGTGTGATCCTGCGCGGAGACCCACTGGCTTTCATCCTTGCCGTTGAAGAGGATGATGGCGTCCGAAGGCGGCGCGGCGTCTGTGGCGCCGGGGGTGACGATGGGCGGTACGGGAGTCCACTGCTCTGTTGCTTCTGGTTTGGGGGCTTCGGGTTTGGGCTGTTGAGCGGCGAGGGTGGCAGCGGTGAGGGCGAGGAGAGAACAGGACAGGACGCGAGGAAAGCGAAGATTCATGGCGGAATTGAGGATACACCCTGCGCGGAGGGTGAGGGCAGAGGCGCGGCGGAGGAAGTTTTGCACAGGGAAAAGAGTGGTGCAGCAACTTTTTCCTGAGGATCGCATCCTAACTATTAACAAGCAGAGGCGACCCCGAAGTACGACCTGCCAAGAACGGTATCCTTCCCATGTGAAGGTCCGGAAACGGACCTCTCCCCTAAACCCCTCCTGGAATTCCCTCCCAAAATTGCCTCTCAAGCGGGCCTGCCGGAAGGCAGGCCCATTGCTTTGCGCATGAAAGCCCGGGTGGGCGCGGCAAAAGCGCGGCCTTGTGGGGGCGGGCCGATAGAATCTTCGCAATGAGAAGGCCGAAATCCAGCAGCAAGAAGAGAGCGGGAGGGGAGCTGCGTCCAACGTCGGGCGCACGGCCGGACGCAGAGCTGGATGCAGAGCTGGACGCGACCGATGCGCTGCTGGAGGCCGCGGGACTGGTGCGGCGGCGGCGCGGCGCGGCGGGGATTACACAGCGGATGCGGATGGAGCGGGCCGAACCCCAAGAATTAGCGGTGCGCGCGGCGGAGCCGGAGACGGCGGCGAATGGTGTCCGCTGGCTGGCCGTGCCGGGCTGGGGCTTGACCGGCCCGAAAAAGTTGAGCTGGCTGTGGCACGGCTTCAGCACGCGGCAGGGCGGGCTGAGCCGCGTGTATTGCGCCGAGGACGCGCCAGGCGAATTGAATCTGGGGTTCACGGAGGCCGACGAGCGGGAGATTGTCGAAACGAATCGCCGGCTGTTTGTGGAGGCGGTGACGGGCGATGGGCGGACGCCGCTGGTCACGCTCAGGCAGTTCCACTCAAATCTGGTGGTGCGCGTGGGCCGGGAGGATGCGGCGCGGGCTGTGCCGCGGAAGGCCGACGGCGCGATGACCGACGAGCCGGGGGTGCTGGTTGCCGTGCAGACGGCCGATTGCCTGCCGGTGCTGGTGGCGGACCGGAAGCAGCGTGCGGTTGCGGCTTTCCACGCTGGCTGGCGCGGGACGGTGAAGCGGATTGTGGAACTGGGCGTGGGGCGGATGCGCGCGGAGTTCGGGTCAAAACCAGAAGATCTAACGGCGGCGATTGGGCCGGGCGTGGGCGCGTGCTGCTATGCGGTGGGCGAAGAGGTGCTGTCGGCCTTCGAGTCGCAGTTCGCCTATGGGCGGGAGCTGTTCCGCGAGGTGTACGACGCGGACCCGGTGCGGACGAAGTATCCGATGCTGTTTTTGACGCAACGGGCCCCAGGGCACTCGCCGATTGGGCCCGGCCTGCACGTGGACCTGACGGAGGCCAACCGGCGGCAGCTTTTGGATGCGGGATTGAAGCCGGAGGCGATCCGGGCTACGGGCGGGTGCACGATGTGCCAGCAGGAGCTGTTCTTCTCGCACCGGGCCTCGAAGGGACACGCGGGCCGCATGCTGAGCGGGATTGGGATTCGGCCGCGATGAGTGGCGCGGGCACGCGGCCGAAGCGAAGGAATGGGGGGCCTAAGCAGAGGGAGCGGCGGATTCCTGCGGATTGACGAGGTCGCGGAGCTCCTTGGAGGGCTTGAAGTAAGGAACGCGTTTGGCAGGGACTTCAACGCGCTCGCCGGTTTTTGGGTTGCGGCCGATGCGGGGATTGCGCTGGCGGATGCGGAAGGAGCCGAAGCCGCGGATTTCGATCTTGTCGCCACTCTGCAGTGCGGAGATGACGGAATCGAATACGGTTTCGACGATGACCTCGCCGTCGCGACGGGTGAGGTCGCCCAGGCGCGTGACTTTCTCCACCAGGTCTGCTTTGGTCATAGCGGTTCAGGCCTCCGCATCCAGCATAACCAAAATCGGCGGGGTGGGAAGGGCAAAAAGTTGGAAGGGGTTACGGGAGGTTGGCTTTAGAGATCAGTTTACGGTTCAGCGGGTTGGGTGGAGGTGAGTATTTGGGGCGGGGTTTTGAAGGCCGATGGGCGGCGCGGGTTATGATGGCGAGAGTCTTTGCCGAGTCCCATTTTGAACCGGGCCGGGAGGAAGCGTGAGCGAGACGCCGCATCCGCAATACAGCATTGTGATACCGGCTTACAACGAGAGCGGGCGCATTCCAGGGACGCTGGAACGTGTGCTCAAGTGCATCCGGGAGCGGGGCTGGCAGGCGGAGATCCTGGTGGTGAACGACGGTTCGCGCGATGCGACCGCCGAGGTGGTGCGGGAGATTGCGCTTCGAGCGCCGGAGCTGCGGCTGCTCTCGAATCCGGGCAACCACGGCAAGGGGTACAGCGTGCGGCACGGAATGACGGAAGCGCGCGGGGACGTGGTGATGTTCACGGACTCGGACCTGTCGGCGCCGATTGAGGAGGCCGAACGGCTGTTCGCGGCGATCGAGGCGGGAGCGGATATCGCCATCGGCTCGCGCTGGCTGGAGAGCGGGCGGCAAACGCATCGACAGCCGCTTTACCGGCAGTTTTTCGGGCGGTGCTTCAACCTGGTGACGCGGATGATGATGCGGCTGCCCTTTGCCGACACGCAGTGCGGCTTCAAGGCGTTTACGCGCGAGGCTGCAGGGACGGTGTTTGCGCTGCAGACAATCGAGCGGTGGGGCTTTGACCCGGAGATCCTGTTCATTGCGCTGAAGCGCGGGATGAAGGTGCAGGAAGTGGCGGTGAGCTGGGCGCACGATGAGCGCTCGCGGATGAGCTATCTGAAGGACGGCATGCAGATGCTGAAGGAGCTGGCGACGATCCGGTGGAATGCGCTGACGGGCCGCTACACCCGCCGGATGGACCCGCAGCCGCGTACCGGCCGGAGCCGCTGACGCGAGCCGTAGCGCGGCACGCTGAAACATTCTTTCGACAAGCAGATCAATGGATGGTTGAGTGCGGACGCGATGCTACTCGACGGGCGCTTCCCAGTGGCCGGATTGCGCGGAGCGAAAGAGCGCTTGAAGGACGGCCATGTTGGCGATGGCGTCCTCAAGGGGCACGGGGACCTCGCCGCCTTCGAGGACGGCGCGGGAAAAGGCGTCACCCTGAATGGTGTACTGATCGGCGGCGGGGAAGGTTTCAGTGGTGACGCCTGAGCCGGTGAGGTCTCCGGTGGAGTCAATGAAGAGGCGCGTGGGGCGGTCATTGGGCGCGTTGAAGGGGATTTCGATTTCGATGCGGCCCTTTGCACCGAGGAAATGGACGCGCTGGTAGGGGACGAGCTGCGTGCTGCAGGTGAAGATGGACTGGCCGGAGGGGAAATCGAGGATGGCCGAGGTGAGGCGGTCCACGCCCAGCTCGGGGTCGCGCTCAACGCAGGACAGTGCGCGCGCGGGCTCCTGGGCGAAGGCGTAGCGGGAAAGATAGATGCAGTAGCAGCCGATGTCGTAGAGCGCGCCGCCGCCGGCGTCGGGCTGGTTGCGGATGTTGGAGGGGTCGCGGTTGAAGTAGCTGAAGAAGCTGGTGACGGCGCGGAGGGGACCGATGCGGCCCTCCTGAATGAGCTCGCGGAGGCGGAGCCACTGGGAATAAGTGCGGATCATGAAGGCTTCGCCGATGTGGACGCCGGTGCGGGCGCGGACGTCGAGGAGGGTGCGGGCTTCAGCAACGGTGAGGCTGAGAGGTTTTTCGCAGAGGATGTGCTTGCCGGCCTCTGCGGCGCGGAGGGTCCAGGGGACGTGAAGCTGGTTGGGCAGGGGATTGTAGATGGCGTCGATCTCGGGGTCCGCGAGGAGCTCCTCGTAGGAGCCGTAGGCGCGGGGGATGCCGAGCTGGGATGCGGCGGCGCGGGCGCGGTCGAGGTCGCGCGAGGCGATGGCGTCGACGGAGGTGAAGTTGCCGCGCTGCATGGCGGGAATGACTTTCTTGAGGCCGATGGCTGCGGTGCTGAGGACTCCCCAGCGGAGTTTGCGTGGCATGGGAGCCATGATACGCCGCGCGGCAGAGGGGCCTAAATGTTGACGAAGCAGAAGAGAAGACCGAGAGCGAGGGACAGCGCCGGCCAATACTTCGCCGGGACCCAGAAGAAGGAGTCCTGCGGACGAAGTAAGGGAGTTTTAATGTCGGCGGCCGCTGCGCCGGGAAGATATTCATCCTGACGGTTGGCGGAAAGAAACCAGAGGACGATTGCCGCGCAGGCGAAGGCGGCGAGTTTGGGCCATCCGTGCTGCGCGTAGTATTTGGGATTGCGGTAATGTATGCCGGTGAGCCAATCGGCGAGCACGAAGCATGCGTAGAGGATTACGGGAATCCAGTAGCCGCGCTCGCGAGCGGGAATGAACATAGGCGAATATTAGATATTTTAAAGGTTGCGAACAAGGCCGGAGCTCGCGCGGTTGCGAGTGAGTGAGCGTGTGCGCGTGCCGTTGCTTGCGCGCGTACGGATAACTTTCGCAATTACTGAGGAGCAAGTTTACACGGTAGACTGAGTTGCGCGAAGGTGTGATAGGCTTCACGAACGTCAGCAAGCAAGCGGATCCCCGGCACGTAGAGGGGAGGGACGTTCGTGGCAGCGAGCGCATTTTGAGGGCGGCCGTGATGAAGAGAGTCTTGTCATTGAGATGGGCCTTTGTATGCGCCGCAGTGCTGGGCTTGATGGGCGCGACGTGCGGGCTGAGTGCGGAAGCTCAGACGGCGGCGACGCGGCCGATTGCGCGAATTACAGCGCAGGTGGATGAAGGCGCCCTGGCGACACTCAAGGGAAACACAAGCCCGATTGCGCAGGCGGCCTATGATCATGGAGCCGCGCCGGTTTCGATGCCGGCGAACCGGCTTGTGCTGGTGCTGAAGCGAAGCAAGCAGCAGGAAGCCGACCTGCAGACCTACCTGGAGGCGGTGCAGGACACAAACTCGCCGAGTTACCACAAGTTTCTAACTCCGGAACAGTTCGGGCAGCGCTATGGCGTGTCGGATGCGGACCTCGCGGTGATTGAGACCTGGCTGGAGGGCCACGGGCTGAAGGTGGACCGTGTGGAGAAGGGGCGCCTGGCGTTGGAAATCTCCGGCACGGTGGGGCAAGTGGAGTCGACGTTCCACACGTCGATTCACAGCTTCGTGGTGAAGGGTCAGCAGTACTGGGCGAACGCGGTGGACCCGGAGATTCCGGCTGCTCTGATGCCGGTGGTGGCCGGGGTGGCGTCGTTGAACAGCGTAAAGCCAAAGGCGGCGTACCGGCGGGGCCCGAGCGGTGTATTCGACCCGCTGACGGGAACGATCAGGCCGAGCTACACGATTGGAGATACGACAAACGGTTACACAATCTTTCTGGGTCCGGCCGACGCGGCGACGATTTACGACACGCCGACGAGCCTGAATCCGGCTCATACGGGGACGGCCTACGACGGCACAGGCGTGACCATCGCGCTTGCCGGCGACTCGAATGTGAGCGCGGCGCAGGTTGCGAATTACCGGTCTACCTTCGGACTGCCGGCCAAGGCGCTGCAGGTGGTGACGGACGGCGCGGATCCGGGCGCAAACGGCGACGAGATCGAGGCGTACCTGGACACCGAGGTGGCGACCGGGATTGCGCCGAACGCGAATGTGATTCTGTACACGGCCGCGGACACGACCTATGAAGGTGGACTGTTTCTGGCAATCCAGCGGGCGCTGGACGACAACCAGGCGGACATCCTGAGCGTGAGCTTCAGCGAGTGCGAGTCCGATCTGGGCACGTCTGGCAACCTGTATATGGATGAGCTGTGGCAGCAGGCAGCGGCGCAGGGAATCGCGGTGCTGGTTGCGTCGGGCGACAGCGGCTCGGCGGAATGCGATGATCCGCATACGGAGAATGCAGCGCAGTATGGGCTGGCGGTAAACGGACTGTCCTCGACGCCCTACAACATCTCTGTGGGCGGCACGGACTTTGATGCCCTTTATTCCAATGGCTTGACGAGCTTTGAGAATTATGTGGACCTGACAAACACGCTGCCGAATCATCGCAGCGCAAAATCTTACATTCCCGAAGAACCGTGGAATGACGCGGTCTATCCGAATACCTCGATCAGCCAGAACGAGCCGCTGAGCGACTACGGCGTGCCGAACGACATTGTGGCTGCAGGTGGTGGCATAAGTACCGTGTATCCGACGCCGAGCTGGCAGAGCGGCTTTGGAAGCATGGCGGGACGAAACCTGCCGGATGTGTCGTTCCTCGCCGGAAACGGGTTTTATGGGGCAGTGTGGGCGCTGTGCACGGACCTGGACTCGGATGCAAATGGAAATCCGATCACGGATTGCGCGCCGGGAGCAACAGGAAACAACTTTAACGTGACGGGCGTTGGTGGGACGTCGGCGGCGTCGCCGGCGTTTGCGGGCATGCTGGCGCTGGTGGAGCAGAAAACGGGCTCGCGGCTGGGACAGGCCGACTATGTGCTCTACAAGCTGGCGAAGTCGAAGTACTCGACGGTCTTTCACGATGTGTCGTCGGGCGACAACTCGGTGCCGTGCATCAGCGGGACGCCTAACTGCGCGTTGAATGGAGTGTCGCAGTATTTTCTGACGGGCTATAACGCCACGACGGGATATGACGAGGCGTCGGGGTTGGGCAGCGTGGACGCGACGCAGATGGCGAACAACTGGGCCTCAGCGGGACTGACGGCGACGAGCTCGACGCTGCAACTGAACGGCGGAACGGCGGCCCTGAATATTACGCACGGGCAGGGCGTGACGGTGGCGGGCACGGTGACCGGATCCGGCGGGACGCCGACGGGCCTGATGGGCCTGGTGGACGACCTGAGCCCGGCAAGCTATCCGGGGCAGGAGGCGATTGCGACCTTCTCGATGAGCGGAGGCGCAATCAGCGGAACGACAAATGTGCTGCCGGGCGGGAGCTATCATGTGTCGGCGCACTACGGCGGCGATGCGACTTTTGCGCAGAGCGATTCGAACGCGATCCAGGTGACGGTGGGGGCGGAAACGAGCACGACGAGCCTGACGGCGACCTATTATGATCCGTCGACCGGGAACCAGGCATCGACGCCGTATTACGGATACATCTATTCGCTGGACGCGCAGCCTTACGGGAACAGCGCGTCACTTGCGAATCCGGATGGCGCGGCGACAGGGACGGTCACCTTCAAGAGCGGGACGGCAACGCTGGGGACGGCGCAGTTGAGCAGTGCGGGGGTTGCGGAGCTGCAGACGGGTATGGTTCCTGTGGGAACGGACAGCCTGACGGCTGCGTTTCCCGGCGACGCGAGCTTTAACGCGAGCACGAGTTCAGCGGTGAGTTTGACGGTGCTGCCCGTGGCGACATTTGTTGCTGTGAATGCCAGCGGGGCGTATATCAACGTTGGGGACAGTGAGACGCTAAGCGCAAAGATCGTGAGTGCGAACAACATCGGCCTCCTGGAAAGCGCAGGGGTGGCGCCGACGGGCAGCGTGACTTTCACAGACGGAACAACAAACTGGACCGTCCCTGTGACAGGGACCGCAGGTACCTCCACTTCCCTTGCGACTGGTTCGGCGACTTATACGACAACACAACTCAGTGCGGGAGGACACACCATTAGCGGGAAATACAGCGGCGACACGAACTACGCCGCCTCCCAGTTGTCAGGCAGCTATCCCATCGAGGTCAACGGCGCTACGGCCGCCATGACGGTGAGTCCCGCGTCGAGCACGATTCAAGTGAACCAGCCCGAACTCATTACCGTTACGCTAGCGGGTTCAGGCAGCTATCCAACGCCGACGGGCACGGTAAAGCTGGTTGTGTATAACGGTTCATCCCCGGCCTATACCTCCGCTGCAGCCGCCCTGGTGAATGGTGCGGTAACTATCACGGTACCCGCCAACACTCTCCCCTTGGGCCAGTTGGACGTTAACGCAATTTACAGCGGCGACCACTACTACAACAGCGGTAATGCGGGGGCATCATTTCTTGTGGTTTCAGACGGCACGGTTGCACCGACGGTGACGGTGGTGACGCCGAGCGGGGTGGTGAATTATCCGGTGACCTTTTCGGTGAATGTGACGGGGCCGAGCGGCGATCCGACACCAACCGGGAACGTCGCAATGTCGACGGGACAGAAATCCTTGGGGACGCTAGCACTGACAAATGGTTCGGCATCAACCTTCCTCGCCGGCGTTCTGCAGCCCGGACCAAATACATTAACGGCGAACTATTACGGTGACTCCACCTACAAGAGCGGTACTGGAACGGCGACAGTGACGCTGATTGCGCCGGCGAATGTCGCATTTTCAACGTACGTGGCTGTTTTTGCCGCCAATTCCCCTGAGCCCATCACGGTGACCGTGCAGACGGTGCAGAATGTCGCGACGCCGACGGGGACCATTGACGTCTCCGGCGGTGGTTACGATTCGGGTCCTTTGCAACTGTCGGGCGGTTCAGCGAGTTTCACGATTCCGGCGAGCACATTCACGGCGGGGAGTTACACGCTGACGGCGGCTTACAGCGGTAATGCAGATTACAGCCCAGGGACGGCCCTCGCCTATATCGTTGTCACCGCACCAGTGCCCGCGGGGATTTCGCTGACGGGGACGAATGTGACGATCAGTTCGCCGGGCGCCACGACGAACAATACCTCGACGATTACGGTGACGCCTGCGGGAGGGTTTACCGGGTCGGTGGCGATGACGGCTTCGATTACTAGCAGCCCGTCGGGCGCAACGTATCTGCCGGCGCTGAGCTTCGGGTCGACGAGTCCGGTGACCATCAGCGATACGAACGCGGCGACGGCGACGATGGCCGTGACGACGACGGCGGCGACAACGGGCGCGCTGCGGGAGCCGGGGCGGCCGGGCGCAGGCTGGATGGCTGGGGGCGCGACGCTGGCCTGCCTGCTGCTGTTCGGGATTCCGGGCGGAGAGAGGCGGCGGCGCTGGCGGCAACTGCTGGGCATGGTGATGCTGGCGGCAGCGCTGGGGCTTGGCGTGTCAAGCTGCGGCGGCGGGAGCAGCGTGGGTGGTGGCGGCGGTGGCGGCGGGATTGCCGGGACGACACCGGGAACGTATACCGCGACGGTGACCGGGGCCGGCGGGACCATCAGCGCGCAGACGACGGTGACGATCACGGTGCAGTGAGCGCGGCGCGCGGCGGCAGGATGCCGCGATGAAGCTGGCAAAAGACGGGGCGCCCTGGGTGCCCCGTCTGTGCGTTAGACTTGCAGGTTCCAAGCAGCAGGCGCGAAGCGTGCGGTATGATAGGCGGCTTCCCGCTGGGAGAAGAAAACGCTTCCAATCGCTCGGTCCGGGGCGGGATGGCGCAAGACCGGAGAACGTGGAGGGAGTTTTGAAGACCATGCAAGTGAACACGAAGAGGTTGAAGGCGGGGTGGGTCATGGCCCTGACTCTGGTGCTGGCGGCGGCGAGCCTGTGTGGCGCGGGCGCGCAGACGCTGGATGCCGGACCGGTGAGCCTGACCCACGAGGGCGACTGGTTCCGGCTGCAAGATGGCGCGATTGGCGCGGCGTGGCACCTGACGAGCGGCCGGCTGAGCGGGCTAACGGTGACCGACCGGCTGCATGGCGCCACAATGACCGAGGCCGAGCCGTTCGCGATCCAGATGCAGGACGGGCGTGTGTACCTTGCAACGGAGATGCGGCTGGCGGGCGAGCCGAGCACGCGGGAGCTGGCGGCGGACGCGGATGCGGCGCGCGCGGCCGCGAGGCTGAAGGGCGAAGAGGTGACGGTTCCGCTGGAGACAACTGACGGTGCGCTGCGCGCGGAGTGGCGCGTGGTGATGCGGGACGGTGGGAACTATGTGCGCGAGGTGCTGACGCTGACAGCCATGGGAAAGGACGCGGCGATTGGGCGGCTGGAGCTGCTGGATGTGCCGCAGGCAGGCGCGCAGGTGAGCGGGACGGTGAAGGGTTCGCCGGTGGTGGCTGGAAGCTGGTTTATGGGCTTTGAGGATCCGTTGTCGGAGAGCCGCGTGTCGATGGGGCGCGCGACGGCGTGGGTGGACCGCGAGCTGCCGCTGAAGGCGGGGCAGTCGATCACGTATTCGGCGGTGGTGGGCGTGGCGCGGACGGGGCAGATGCGGCGAGATTTTCTGGCGTATGTGGAGCGCGAGCGGGCGCACCCTTACCGGACGTTTCTGCATTACAACTCGTGGTATGACCTGGGGTACACAACGGAGTATGACTCGAAGATCTCAGTGAACCGGGTGAACGCGTTTGGCGAGGAGCTGGCGCGGAAACGCGGAGTGAAGCTGAATTCATTCCTCTTTGACGATGGGTGGGACAATCACCACTCGCTGTGGAAGTTCAACAGCGGATTTCCCGACGGCTTTACGCCAGTGCGCAAGGCGGCGGAGCAGTATGGTGCGGAGCCGGGGGTGTGGTTGTCGCCATGGGGCGGCTATGAGAAGCCGAAGCAGGAGCGGATGGCGTTTGCCAAGCAGGCCGGCTACGAGATTGTGGACGGAGGGTATGCGCTTTCGGGGCCGAAGTATTATGCGGCGTTCCGCGATGTGTGCCTGGAGATGATGAAGAAGTACGGCGTGAACCAGTTCAAGTTTGACGGGACGGGGAACGTGAACCAGGTGGTGCCGGGCAGCCAGTTTGACAGTGATTTTGCCGCGATGATGCATTTGATTGGCGAGCTGCGCAAGGCCAAGCCGGATGTGTTCATCAACGTGACGACGGGAACGTGGCCTTCGCCGTTCTGGCTGCGCTATGCGGACTCAACGTGGCGCGGCGGCGATGATACGTCGTTCACGGGCGTCGGAACGGATCGCGAGCGGTGGATCACCTACCGCGACGAGCAGCTTTACCGGAATATTGTGGAGCGCGGTCCGCTGTATCCGCTGAACTCGCTTATGCTGCACGGAATTGTGTATGCGCGGTTCCGCAAGGGGCTCGACACGGACCCAGGGAACGATTTCCGGAATGAGGTGCGGTCGTACTTTGGAACGGGCACGCAACTGCAGGAGCTTTACATCACGCCGGAGCTGCTGACGAAGGCGAACTGGGATGATCTGGCGGAGGCGGCGAAGTGGTCGCGCGCGAATGCGGACGTGCTGAAGGATTCGCACTGGGTGGGCGGCGACCCGGGTTGGCTGGAGGTGTACGGGTGGGCATCGTGGGCGCCGCGGATGGGTATTCTGGTGCTGAGGAATCCGAGCAACAAGCCGCAGTCGACTCAGCTGACGCTGGCTAATGCGCTGCAATTGCCGGCAGGCGCGGCGCGGGAGTATGAAGCGAAGAGCCCGTGGAAGGACGCTGCGCACAAGCCGGCGATGCGGCTCAACGCGGACGAGGAGCATACGTTCGAGCTTGCGCCGTTTGAGGTGCTGACGCTGGATTTAACGCCGGTAGCGGGGGAGAGGCAGTAAAAAGGATAAAGAAGAACAATAGACAGAGAAGGAAACGACACGATGACCAAACCGACACTGATGGTGCTGGCGGCGGGAATGGGCAGCCGCTACGGAGGAATGAAGCAGATTGACCCGGTGGGGCCGGGCGGCGAGACGATCATGGATTACTCCATCTTCGACGCGCTGAGGGCGGGCTTTGGAAAGGTAGTCTTCGTGATCCGCAAGGACATGGAGACGGCCTTTCGGGAGACGATGGGTGACAAGTTTGCGCGGCACGTGGAGGTGGAGTGCGTCTTCCAGGAGATGGACAAGATGCTGGGCGGCCATACGCAGCCTCCGGAGCGGACCAAGCCGTGGGGAACGACGCACGCGGTGCTGATGTCGAGCGAGACGATTCGCGAGCCGTTCGCAGTGATCAACGCCGATGACTACTACGGGCCGGAAGGTTTCAGGATGCTGGCGGAGCATTTGAATGCGGGCACAGGCGATTACGCGATGGTGGGCTATGTGCTGCGCAAGACGCTGTCGGAGTTTGGCACGGTGGCGCGCGGCGTGTGTGAGGTAAGCGCCGAGGGCTATCTGAAACGCATTGTGGAGCGGAAGAAGATTGCGCCGGACGGCAACGGCGCGAAGGACACGGAGGCCGATGGCAAGGTGGTGGCGCTGACGGGCGATGAGCCCGTGTCGATGAACTTTTGGGGATTCACGACGGGGATTTTCCCACAGTTGAAGGAGTACTTCGCGAAGTTTTTGGAGGAGCACGATGCGGATCTGAAGGCGGAGTGCTACCTGCCGGAGGCGGTGAGTGTGCTGGTGGGCCGTGGCGATGCGCACGTGAAGGTGCTGAGGAGCACGGACGCGTGGTTTGGCGTGACGTATCGCGAAGACCGGCCGCGCGTGGTGGAGAGCATCGGGAAGCTGGTCGAGGCGGGGTTGTATCCGCGGCGGTTGTGGGGTGAGTGAGGCAACGGCCGCGCATGCCGGAGACGCGGCGCGGCGATTTGCGATTGAGGGAGAGATGGTGCGCGCGGAGCCCTACGGCAGCGGGCACATTCACGACACATTCTGCGTAGAGTTTGCGCGCGGCGACGTGAGGCAGCGCGCGATTGTGCAGCGGATGAATGAGCAGATCTTTCGCGACCTGCCGGCTCTGATGGAAAACATTGAGCGGGTGACGAAGCATGTGTCGGCCAAGGTGGCGGGCGAGCCGGACGGCGAGCGGAGGGCGCTGCGGCTGATTCCGACGCGCGAGGGCGCAACGTGGCGCCGGGACGATGCGGGCGATGCGTGGCGGGCGTATTGGAAGATCGAGCGGGCGCGGACGGTGGACGCGGTGAGCGCGCCCGAGCAGGCGTTTGAAGCGGGGAAGGCCTTCGGGCGGTTTCAGGAACTGCTGGCAGACCTGCCTGCGCCCAGGCTGCACGAGACGATCAAGGATTTCCATCACACGCCGAAGCGGTTTGCGGCGCTCAGGCGCGCGATTGCGGCGGATGCGGCGGGGCGGGCGAAGACGGCGGATGCGGAGATTGCGTTTGCGCTTGCACAGGAGCCGATGACGCGCGTGCTGCTGGAGGCGGGACTGCCGGAGCGCGTGACGCACAACGACACGAAGATTAACAACGTGATGCTGGACGACGCGACGGGCGAGGGCATGTGCGTCATTGACCTGGACACGGCGATGCCGGGGCTTGCGCCGTATGACTTTGGCGACATGGTGCGGACGGCGACAAGCCTGACGGCCGAAGATGAACGCGACCTGAGCAAGGTGGGGATGGAGTTCGAGCTCTATGAGGCGCTGCTGCGCGGCTACCTGAGCACGGCGGGGGGCTTTTTGACGAAGGCCGAGCGCGCACTGCTGGCCTTCAGCGGCAGGCTGATTACCTTCGAGATCGGGATGCGGTTTTTGACGGATTATCTGGCGGGCGACACGTACTTCAAGGTGCATCGCGAGGGGCATAACCTTGACCGGTGCCGCACGCAGTTTGCGCTGGCGCGATCCATTGGCGAGCAGGAAGAGCGGATGAACCGGCTGGCGGAGACGCTGGGCTGATCGCGTCCGAAGCGAGGCTGCGGCGAAGGCCGCGATGTGTACGCGATGAAGACACGGCGGGCGACCCGGTAGAATGGCAACCATTGTTGCGATACCTGCCGAGGAGCCTTGTTCCGATGAAGCCTGCGATGTGTTTCCGCCGTTTTTCCGTTTGGACCGGATGTTTGCTGTTGTGCTCTGTGGCGGCAGGAGTTGCGCCGGCGCAGAAGCCCGCAACCGCCGCGACGAGGACCGCGTGGATGCCGGACCTGCACTGGCGGATGATTGGGCCGTTCCGCGGAGGGCGGACGCGCGCAGTGGCTGGAGTGCCGAACGAGCCGAATGTGTTTTACATCGGGCAGGTGGACGGCGGCGTTTGGAAGAGCGATGACTACGGGCGCACGTGGCGGCCGATTTTTGACCACGAGCCGACGCAGTCGATTGGCGCGATCGCGGTGGCGCCGTCAGACCCGAAGATTGTGTATGTGGCGAGCGGCGAAGGGCTGCTCCGGCCTGATCTTTCCGTAGGCGACGGGATTTATCGCTCAGACGATGCGGGGAAGACGTGGACGCACCTGGGGCTGCGCGAAGGCGAGCAGATTCCGGCGCTGGCGGTGGACCCGAGCAATCCGAACCGGCTGTTTGCTGCGGTGCTGGGGCATCCTTACGGGCCGAATGCGGAGCGGGGGATTTACCGCTCAATTGACGGCGGGCAGACGTGGAAGAAGGTGCTTTACAAGGACGAGAACACGGGCGGATCGGATGTGGCAATTGATCCGAAGAACCCGAATGTGGTGTACGCGGCGCTTTGGCAGAGCCGGCTGGGGCCGTGGGAGGACGGCAACGAGTACGACGGGACGGGCGGAGGACTGTTCAAATCAACCGACGGCGGCGCGACCTGGCACAAGCTGACGAAGGGACTGCCGGACGACCTGGAGCAAATTGATGTGGCGATTGCGGCGAGCGATCCGCGGCGGTTGTATGCGACGCTTTCAACGTCGCACCAGGGCGGCTACGCGACGGGGGTCGGGCTGGGCGTGTATCGCAGCGACGACGGTGGCGAGAGCTGGAGGAAGATTACCGAGGACCCGAGGCCGGCGATGAAGATTGGCGGCGGCGACCTGCCGGTGCCGGCCGTGGACCCGAAGAATCCGGACGTGGTGTACAGCGCGAGCATTGTGACGATGAAATCGACTGACGGCGGCAAGACGTGGGTGGGTCTGCGGGGCGCGCCGGGCGGCGACGACTACCAGAATTTGTGGATCAACCCGGAGAATCCGAAGATCATTCTGCTGGTGAGCGACCAGGGCGCGCTGGTTACGGTGAACGGCGGGCGGACGTGGAGCAGTTGGTACAACCAGCCGACGGCGCAGCTCTATCACGTGGCGACGACCAACGAGTTTCCCTACTCCGTGTGCGGCGGGCAGCAGGAAAGCGGCTCAGTGTGCATCGCGAGCCGCGGCAATGACGGCGAGGTTTCGATTCGCGAGTGGCACCCGGTGGGGATTATCGAGTATGGCTACGCCGCACCGGACCCGCTGCATCCGGAGATTGTGTACGGTGCGGGGCGGACGGAGGTTTCGCGCTTTGACCGCGTAACGGGACAGGCGGAGAATGTATCGCCCGTGCCGATGAGCGAACCGGGGATTCGCGCGGACCGTACCGAGCCGATTCTTTTTTCGCCGGTGGATCTGCACCTGCTCTATTACGCGGCGAACAAGCTCTTCGAGACGCGTGATTACGGCAAGACGTGGAAGACGATCAGCCCGGATTTGGCCCGCGAACACACGGGACAGCTTACGACGCTGGCCAAGCTGCCGGAGAAGCAGGCGGAGAAGCGGCGCGGTGCGATTTACGCGGTGGCGGCATCGCACAAGACCACGCAGACAATCTGGGCGGGAACCGATGACGGGCTGGTGTGGATTACGCGGGATGGCGGCGCGCACTGGAAGAACATTACGCCGCCGGAGCTGACTCCGTGGAGCAAGGTGACGCAGATCAGCGCCTCGCACTTTGACGATGAGACGGCCTATGTGTCGGTGAGCCGGATGCGGATCGACGACATGCGGCCCTACATCTATCGCACGCACGACGGCGGCGCGACGTGGACCGAAATTGCGGCGGGACTGCCGGAGGATTCGCCGGTGAATACGGTGCGCGAGGACCCGGTGCGCAAAGGGCTGCTGTTTGCGGGGACGGAGACGGCGGTGTGGTTTTCCTTGGATGACGGCGGCCGCTGGCAGAGCCTCGAGTACAACCTGCCGCACACGTCCATGCGCGATCTCGCGATCAAGGGGAACGATTTGATTGTGGCTACGCACGGGCGGTCGTTCTGGATTCTGGATGACATTACTCCGCTGCGGCAACTGAAGGCCGGCGAGGAGCGGACGGAGCCGGTTCTGTTCCGGCCGGGCGCGGCGGTGCGTGTGCGGCGGGACACGTATACAGACACGCCGATGCCGCCGGATGAGCCTGCGGGGAAGAATCCGCCGGACGGCGCGCTGGTTGACTATGCGCTGCCGGCGGGGACGGAGGGTCCGGTTTCGCTGGAGATTCTGGATGCGGCGGGGCGCGTGGTGCGGCGTTATGCGAGCACGGACGCGCTGGAGCCGACGCGGGAGGAATCCGAGAAGCAATTGATTCCGCTGTACTGGCTGGCGAAGCCGAAGGTGCTGCCGGCGAGCGCGGGGATGCACCGGTGGGTGTGGGACTTGCGCTACACGACGCCGACGGCGACCGAGTACTCGTATCCGATATCGGCTGTGCCGCACCGGACGCCGCGCGAGCCGCAGGGTCCGCTGGCTCTGCCGGGGACGTACACGGTTCGGCTGAAGGCGGACGGCAAGGTACTTTCCGAGCCGCTGAGGGTGACGATGGATCCGCGGGTGAAGGCGACGGCGGCGGACCTGGAAGCGGAGTTCGCGCTTGAACAAACGCTGGCCGGGCAGGTGTCGGCGAGCGCGGAGGGGGCGCTGGAGGCGCACTCGGCGCGGGAACAGGTGGAGAAATTGCAAAAGGATGCGGCTCCGGCGATGAAGGAGACGCTGGAGGCGGCGGACAAGGCGCTGGACACGCTGCTGGACGGGTCGAAGGACAGCACCGGGGGCGAAAAAGGCGCGGGAAAAGCGCCGGGACTGGATGGCGTGAGCCGGGAAGTGGCCGGACTCTACGGACAGGTGGGCCAAGCCGATGCGGCTCCGACGGAGGCCCAGCAGCAGGCGGCCAAGAAGGTCGGCGCTGAGGTGGCCGAGGCGCTGGAGAAGTGGCAGAAGGTGAAGGCGGGGCCGCTGAAGGCGCTGGACCTGAAGCTCGAGGCGGCGCAGATGCCGGGAATCGACCTGGAGCGGCGGCCCACGACGATGCCGCAAACGGGGGACGAGGACTGAGGCGGCGGAGACCGGGCTTTAGAACTGGTATGCTTTTGCCCGCTTTACTTTGCGTACACGATATGCGCCCCGCCCGTCTTCGAGGCCTCAGGCGGTGCCGCCCATACGCCGCGCGCGAGGTCCACCTGCTCCCAGCGGGCCAGCAGAAGTTCCGACTTGCGGCACAGCGTCAGCAAAATCAGCTCCAGCACCAATGCCGTCTGCAGGCCTAGCTTCGGGTCCCGCAATCGCTGCTTGAATGTGCGCAGTTCATCCTCGGTCAGATAACGGGTCCGCGGCCTGTGCTGCGCGACAAACTTCAGCGGCGTGGCATCAGCCGGGTTGCCCTGGACCACCGCACACACCTGCGCATAATCGAACATCCGCTTCAGCAGGTGACGAATGGCCGCGGCGGCCGCGGGACGGCCTTGATCGCGGCGCTCGAAGATGAGCTTCTGCACTTCGGGCCCGGTTACGCTCGCAATCGGCCGGCCGCCGATTACGGGAAACACGTCGCGCTCCAAGTACCGCTCGACCACCCGCGGGTCCTTGCGCACCTTCCGGACAACCTCGGCCACCCATCGCGCGCCAAACTCCCGCACGGTTGTAACGGGATTGGACTTCCGACGCCGCCGATCCGCGGGATTCGCTGTAGTCGGCCCGCTGGAGTCTATCGGGACCGAATGAACCACCCCTGTTTGTTGATATATCCGCACATCTTCGAATCGCATACCTCCGCGACCGCGCGCGGAATTGTCCTCCTTTCGCGAAGGTTGGAGCAATGACGTTGGCTCCGTGCGAATCAATGTGTCGGAGTTTTCCATCCCTCCTCACTCCTGCTAACTTTCCGGCTAACCTTTCGGAAGACTCGGCGATGCGACGTGGGTTTTGTACCTGATGTGGAGGATGGCGAAGGGCAGCCACCCGCTTCCAGCCTTCAGCTTTTACCTTTGCGGCACGGGGACATTGGAGCACAGCTGCACACTCTGGCAGCCGAAAGTGAGTCTCCAGGCCGACCGTCTGCGCCCAGCTTCGCGTGGCACTGCTGGCACAGGCTGCGCCTCACAGTCTGACATCCGTCGCACAGCCAAATGGAAGTTCTTGTGTCCCTCCCACCTCTGCGAGAGAAGCAAGTGGCAGGGCTGTCACACATGGTGCAACCCCAAAGGCCGGCCGGGCCTGCGGTACGGGTGCTCTAGTGGAGTCCGGCGGAGGCGCGGGTCTCGCGGGTCTCAGGACCTGTGCGCTTGTACTCAGTGAACTCCATGGTGTTCATGAGGAGCTCGCCTTTGCCGCGCGCGAGTTTGAGCTCGGCGCTGACGGGCATGAGGTAGTTGAGGTTCAGGATGGGAACGTAGTCGTAGTCGACGCGGATGGATGTGGAGTGGGTGGGGAAGGCGGGCGGCAGATCGTCGGCGATGAGGGTGACACGGCGGGCGCGGCGGGTGGCGCTATCGATGAAGACCTGGCCGTGGAAGCCGACGATGAGCTGTTTGCCGTTGGATGCCGTGACGGAGAACATGGAGTTGGCGCGATCAACGCGGTAGTCGAAGACCTGCACGGTGCCTCGCCGGATTGCGTCTGTTCCCTTCCACTGAAAGTCGGCTTTGGCGGATGGGTGGAAGACGGCCTGGAGCACGCCGCCAAACTCCCCTGCGGAGAGGACGCCCTTGAGCGAGCTGCGTTCGACGTTGCTGGGCTGTCCGTTGACCTCGAGCGTGGTGCGGGATTCCTGGCGGTCCTGATAGAGAAGCAGTTCAACGAGGGAGTCAATGGGACGCCATTTGCCTTCGCCGTGAATGTCGACGAAGCGGTGCGTGACCTCAGTGCAAGAGAAGTCGGGCAGGCGGGAGTTGTAATCAAGGGCGTTCTGACGCGCCTCCTCGATCATGGCGCGGGCCTGGCTGACTGTGAGGGGAGGAAGTGGCCTGGCGGGCGGGGTGATGGCGAGCTGCACTGAGGGATGGGGGACGCCTTGAATGGGCTGGCCGCTGAGGTCGGGTCCGATGTCAGCATCCTGGAACCAGCGGGAACTGGCGGCCCGCTTGCGTGGCGTGCCGGGCAGGATGAAGGTGTCAGACTGTTCAGAGGTTTTTCCACCCTGCGTGAGAAAAGCGCGCACCTGATACTCGCCGGGGGGCAGGGAGCGGGACTTGATGCTGGCGAGATAAGGGACGGGCGATTGCAGGCCATCGGCTCCCAGCAGCGGCTTGCGTGGTGCGGCCACGCCATCGTGGACCAACTGCATTTCAAGCTTCATGGGAGCGCTGGAGTCGGGATCGGGGTGCAGGATGAAAAACAGGGAGACGTTTCTGGTATCGGCGGGCACGGTTCCGGTGAGGTTGGGAGTGACCTTCTGGTGCCCGTAGCGGAGGGGTTCGAGGGGGTCTTCTTCCTCCTCATGCGCGCCAGCCAGGGAGCGCACCAGAACCATGTCACTGAGGGAGACGGCTCCGTTGAGGTTGGGAATCTGGAAGCTGCGGCGCTCGGCGCCGGCCTTCCCACTGTTCCTGTCGAGGACGGCGACCTCCATGGTGTAAGTTCCGGGGACGGAGAAGAAATGGCGCTCGAAGGAGACGGTGGCCGAGGGGTCGTGCTGGAGGGTTTGCGCGACGCCGTCCGGAGAGATGTCCTGGCTGAAGTGCTCGATGACCGTACCGGACTTGTCCTTGATTCGCACAACGATGGCGACCTGAGCGGAGGAGAGGCCGGTGCGGGCGTCCTTTTTTGTTTCCAGTTCGGCAAGGGGCACCTCAACTGCGATGGAGTTGCTGTTGCCGTCGGGAAGGTCGCCAAAGCGCAGAACGGCTGCGTGAAACCTGAGAGCGACGGGCAAATGCGGTTGGGCGAGGGCCTTGAGCAGGGGCGCTTCAAATGGCTGGATGCCGGATTCGGCACCGGGCGCAAGGGCGAAGTAGCCTTTCTTGGTATCAATGCTGAGCCCGCGGCGCAGCGCTTTGACCGAGATGGTGCGGAACTTGCCGTCGTAGTCCTTGAAGGGGGGAATGTAGGAAGCCAGGTAGTAGGTCGCGAGATCCTCGGCCATCTGATCAAGGGGCTTCTTGATGTTGTTCCGCGCGTCGATGTATTCGCCGCCGGTGTTTTTTGAGAGCGCGGCCATGGGGTTTTTGGTGTCGGCGAAGGGATTGGTCCGGTCTTCTCCGCTGCTGCGCATGAAGTCGGTCATGACCTCGATGTCCTGCCTTGGCCCCCAGACGGGTCCGGTGGGGGAGGGATCGCCCGCAATGGGCGTTCCGGCCTCCTGCTGCATGGGGATCACAATGGTATAGGGCGAGGTGGCGACCGGCGCCGGATTGAAGGGCGGTTGCGCGTTGAGCAGAGCGTTGGGCTCCTGGTATTGCGTTGAGTTGCCGATGGCATCCATGTCAATGGTGTAGATAGTGACGCCGGCGAGGGCTGCTGCCCCGGCGATGGTGGCAAGCATTTTTTTGGCTGCGGGATCGAGTTGCTGGTTGCGCGTGAAGTAGATGAGGACCTTTCTCTCGGGGATGTGTTGCTGGGACCGGACGACGGCGAGCAGGCCGGCGAGATTGAGCTGCGCGTGCTGCTCCTGCTCGATGGTCGGGGTATCCTGCAACGCCTTGACGAGAGTCTGCGCCGCCGCGCGATCTTTTACGTCGATGGGATGCCCGGCGAGGTCGATACCAGTTTGCGCGACGGCGACGAGATTCTTTTCGGCCTCGGCGGCGACCTTGGTGCGTTCTTCATCGGCTTCTTTGTCGATGACGAAGTTCACGGCCTGGCTGAGCGTGGAGCTGAGGTACTTGGGGCGACTTTCGGTGGCCACTTGAATGGTCTGCGCGAGGGCCTGGCGATCGGTGGTGAAACCGTGCAGGAGGCGAATGCGGTTGCTGAAGTCGAGTACGGCAAAGCTGTAGCCGGAGGCGGGAAGCACTTTGAGAATCTTGCCGGCGACGATCTGCGTGTTTTTGGCCATGGGGCCGTGGAAGGGATCGAAGATGAGCGTGATGAGGTGGCCGCGGGTTGCGGCGGCTTCTGCGGTGACGAGATGGAGGCCGGTGAGCTTGACTGGAGTGCCGTCGTCAGTGATCGCAAGGTCACTGGGCTTGATGTCGAGGACCGGCCGGTGCCTTCTGTCATGCACGGCAAGATCGAGTGATACCTCATTGACGGTGGTGTGGAAATTGGGATTCTGATCGGGGGGGGCTGGAACTGGAGTCGCCTGAGTTTCAGGCGCAGGCTGGGGGGCCGGTGCTGCCTGGGCGTTTGCGAGCGATGGAAGAAGAGCGAGAGATAAGGCTGCAGAGAGGCAGAGGGCCGTCTTGCCACGAGGCGCCCCCGAGGACAATTGCTTGCGATGCGTGGTTATCTGATGTGCGTTCTGGTGCACTTTGCGCCTACCCTCCGGCGGGCTCCTGCAGGAAAGCGTAACTTGCATAGGAGCGCTCAGCAGCGGAGACATTGCCTGCGAGGAATTCTATACCCTTTGCATGCGGCCTGCGCCGGGCCCGGGTGGGATCCAGCGGCGCGGCGGGTATTCCTCTTGATCGTGTGCGAGCGGGCGAGTGGCAGAGACTTCTACATCGTAACTCTTCATGACTTGACTAAGAATCGTGGAGTTAACTGGTTATCAATAGGAGAAACGAAAAAGTGAGGCAGTGGTCGTCGGCTGCGCAGCGATGTCGATTCCTGACGAGCCAGGTCTCAACGATCTTGCGAGGGCGCTTCGCAGGTACACGTGATTAGGGCGATTAGGAATGGAAAACGCCCATGTCTACGGAAGAGTCTATTGACTGGCGAACAAATCGCCTTTCCGCTTGTCGCGAGCGCGGGGGAGCGAATGCTGTTCGTGCGAGTGATGCTCAGTCACCCCAAAAGGCAGGGAAGGGCCTATGATGACTCACACAGAGCGGGTCGCATGCGGGGCAATCTTATTCGATGGTTGTTCGACTCCAGGCTCGGTCCAGCAGGTCGCTTGGCGCCGCGCTGGATGTTTCTGCGTGCACTGGCAGCGATCTATTTTTCCGCGTTCTTCGCACTGCTTTTTCAGATCAAGGGGCTGATCGGCCCGGAAGGGATTCAGCCCGCGCAGAGTTACCTTGAGGCGGTTGCGCGTTCGTTGGCCGGAGCGCGCTTCTGGTTTGCGCCGACGCTCTTCTGGTTCTCGGCCCGCTCGCCGATGCTGATGGCGGTCATGTGGATTGGCCTTGCGGCTGCGGTGGCGGCGCTTCTGAACCTGTGTCCGCGCCTCAGCTTCTTCGTCTGCTTCCTCTGCTATCTCTCGTTTGTCGCCGCGGCCGGAGAGTTCTCCAACTATCAATCGGACGGCATGCTGCTTGAGGCCGGTTTCCTGGCGCTCTTCCTTGCGCCTCCCGGAATGCGGCCGGGATGGGGAGCGGATCATCCTGCCTCGCGGGCCAGCTATTTCCTGTTGCAATGGGAGTGGTTCCGTATCTATTTCGAATCGGGCATGGTCAAGCTGCTCAGCGGCGACCTGGAATGGAGACATCTGACCGCGATGGACCAGTACTACCAGAACGGTCCGCTGCCGACCTGGACCGGCTGGTACGTCGAACACCTTCCGCACTGGTTCCAAATCGCCACCGCGGCCGGCACGCTCACGCTGGAACTGGGGCTGGTCTGGATGTTCTTCTTTCCGCGCAGGGTTCGCTTGCTCTGCTTCTGCATCGTGACCCCGTGGGAGATCGGCGTCATTCTCACCGCCAACTACACCTTCCTCAACTATCTCGTCCTCTCACTGGGATTTCTGCTGCTGGACGACAGGGCGCTGCTCGGAATGGTTCCGAAGCGCTTCCGTCCGAGCTTGCCAGAGAGCGCGCCGAGTGCAGAGCTGCGCGAGGAGACGCCACTCTCGATTCTCGCGGTCAACGAAGCAAGCGCTGCTGAGGCCGATTCCGAAAGCGTTCCTGCGGCAAACTTGAACTCGCGCAGGTGGGGCCGTCGTGGGTTTGCGGCCGTTCTGCGTACGGCCGGCGTGGCGCTGGCAGCCGTGCTGCTCACATGGATTGGCTACGACACGACCGCGGAGCTGATTCGCATCCGTTGGCCCGGCGCTCCGCTGCCCACCGAGCCGATTGCGGCGCTTGCGCCTTTCCGCATCGCCAACCAATACGGCCTCTTCGCGGTGATGACGCGCGGCCGCTACGAGATCGAATTTCAGGGATCGAACGACGGCGAAACTTGGACGCCCTATCCCTTCCGCTACAAGCCGCAGGCGGTCAACGAGCCGCCGCGCATCTATGCGCCGTATCAGCCTCGCTTCGACTGGAACTTGTGGTTCGCTTCGCTGGGAAGCTGGCGCGAGGACGCCCTGGTTCCGCTCACCGAGGAGCGGCTGCTGGTGAACGATGCCGATGTGCTCGCGCTATTCAAGAGCAACCCGTTCCCGCAATCGCCACCGCGTTATGTGCGCGCGGTGTTGTGGCAATACTGGTTCACTTCAATGAACGAAAAGCGCCGCACCGGCGACTGGTGGCGCCGCCAACTTCTGGGCCTCTATGCGCCGGATGTGGCGCTCGCGCCGGACGGCAGCGTGGAAGTGGTCGAGTGGCCCTCGGAGCTGCCGCCGCACGACTGAGGACGAGAGGAGTACGCGATGCAGCAGGCCTACGTGATCGGCTCGGGCCCGAACGGGTTGGCCGCGGCCATTGTCCTGGCCCAGGCGGGGCTCGCGGTCCAGGTCTTCGAGGCTGAAGCCGAACCGGGCGGGGCCGCGCGCACGCTGCCGCTCACTCTGCCCGGCTTTCTGCACGACTTCGGCTCCGCGGTGCATCCGCTGGCCGCCGGTTCGCCGTTCTTTTCCGCCCTGCCACTGGCTAACTATGGACTGGAATGGGTACACGGCGAGGCACCACTGGCGCATCCGTTCGACGATGGCTCGGCCGTCGTGCTGGAGCGGGATCTCGGCGAGACTGAGAAGGTGCTGGGCGCCGACGGCAGGCCCTGGCGTAGCCTGATCGAGCCCATCGCCGCGCACTGGGCTGAGTTCGCGCAAGAGAGCCTTGGTCCCCTTCTGCGCCTGCCCCGCCATCCGTTGCGTATGGCGCGGTTTGGGCTGACGGCGCTGGAGCCAGCGCAGAAGCTGGCGCTAAGCCGATTCTCCACCGCACGCGCCCGTGCCCTCTTCGCCGGCCTCGCAGCGCACTCCTTTCTCGCTCTCGATCAGCCCTTCAGCGCTGCTGTCGGGCTGGTGCTCGCCGCTGCTGCCCATGCCGTCGGCTGGCCGGTTCCGCGCGGCGGAGCGAGCTCGATTCCGCGCGCGCTCCTTGCCCACCTCGAATCGCTGGGCGGCGCGCTCCGCACTTCGTGCCGCATCGACACGCGCTCACTTCACGAGCTAGACGGCGAACACACCCTCACGCTCTGCGACATCGCGCCGCGCCAACTGATTTCACTCGCGGGCGAGCGACTGACGGCGCGTTACCGGCGCACTCTCGATCGGTTTCAGCCGGGACCCGGTGCGTTCAAGATCGACTTTGCTCTCTCCGAGCCGGTTCCCTGGCGTGCGCCCGAGTGCCGGCGCGCCATCTGCGTGCACCTCGGCGGCACACTCGAGGAGATTGCCGCGTCCGAAGACGAGGTGGCGCGCGGCCGCACCGCCGAGCGTCCCTTCGTGCTGGCGGCGCAGCCCACGCTCTTTGACCCCTCGCGCGCGCCGGAAGGCAAGCATGTTTTCTGGGCCTATTGCCACGTGCCCAACGGCTCGGCCGAGGATATGACGGTGCGCATTGAAGCGCAGATCGAGCGTTTCGCACCCGGTTTTCGCGATTGTGTGCTGGCACGCCGGGTTTTGCCACCGGCTGCGCTCGAATCGATGGACGCCAATCTTCTCGGCGGAGACATCAGCGGCGGAGCCTTGACCCTGCGCCAGATTCTCTTCCGCCCCGGCATCTTCAACTACGCCACCAGCGCGCCAAACCTGTATCTCTGTTCGGCATCCACCCCGCCCGGCGGCGGCGTTCACGGCATGTGCGGCTTCCACGCCGCCACGCTTGCCCTCCGCCGGATGCGCCGGAGTAAGTAGGGCCCGGCATCCTTGGCGGTTCACCAAGAGTCTGATGCAAAAATGGTCGGCTAGCGGTTGTAATCATTCAGCCAGACTCCGTACGAGATAAGCGCCACGCTGGGCCCGTTGGAACGGTCTTCGTCGGGCGAGAAGTTGCGCCCCAGCACGGGCGAAATCCCCAGCAAAGGCAAAAATCCGGTCTGCACTGGGATGCAATTGAGCTGCTGCGGATTGGCTTCAACCAGATCGCAGGCATGAAGCATGGTTCCCTGCGAGGCGATGGCCGAGAAGGGTCTTTGATGATCGAGCCAATCAAAGAAGAACCCACCCATCGTGAATTCCTCCCCTTCCAGCGATTGCACCAGACCAACCGAGACGATGCGGTTGGCGTGCGCGTAGGGAAGCGCGCGGAAAAGGATGCGGTCAACGACGCTGAAGACCGCGGTGGTGGCGCCGATGCCGAGCGCCAGCGTGATGATGACGGTGATGGTGAATGCGCGATTACGCGATACCGAATATCACCCGAACAGCGGCACTACGCTTCAACCACCATCAACCTACGTCTGGCTGCATTGCGGAGACTGGCCTAGGAGGCTGCTGATTGTGGTCTGCTCAGTGCAGACCTGGCTGCTGGGATTCGCCGGGTAAAGGGTGCGAAACGGCTGGGAGTGCCTGTTGGCAATCGGCTCACCACCGAACAAGGCAAGCGCTTGTTGTTGACGGCAGACAGCACAAGTCTTCGAGTCAAGTGTGACTATGCAACATTGGCGATTCTTCCGGGTTGCGGGCTACGCCGGGCGGAATTGACTGCGTTGCACGTCGAAGATATTCAGCAGAGAGAGGAGCACTGAGTCATAGCCGATCTTGTCAACAAGGGCGGCCACATAGGAACCATCCCGGCCCCGGATTGGCTGAAAACCGGAATTGGCGCCTGGCTGACAGCCGCCGGGATTACAACCGGAACGCTGTTTCGTTCGATCAACAAGGCTGGCAGGATTTGGGATACCGGATTTAGCCCCAAGGTCATTTGGGGTGTGGTGAAAGAGAAAGCAAAGGACTGCCAGATTCCTTTTCTCGCACCACACCACCTGCGACGGACTTGCGCTCGGCTATGCCATCAGGCCGGCGGTGAACTGAAGCAGGTTCAATTTTTTCTGGGGCATGTCTCGGTGCAGACGACTGAGCGGTACCTCGGCTGCAAGCAACGTTTCCGCAACGCGGTGAATGATCGAATCGGGCTCGAACCTGATCCGGATCAGCTGGGATCTCCGTAGATCCCGCACTGCTGGCCGACTTCCCAGGACTCCCGGAGTATCCACAAGGGATTCGGCGGTTCTTCGATCATTGCCTCGTGGTCGCACTTCGAGCGAGAGCGCCAGGAACAGAAAATGTAAGGCAACGCACTGTCACCGTGGCTGAAGTGTCTTCATAGCGGTCTGCGGCGCGAGCAGGCTCCGGTCGCGAAGGCAGCCTCTCCCATAGCTTTGAAAGAGAGAAGGAGAATTGTTCTCACAGGTCTTCGAACGCACGCGCCGGCACGAGAGGGGAACAGCGAGCTTCCCAAGAAAGCCAGTCTGCTCCGCTCCCCGGCAGATGAACACCGCCGACAGAATATGCGTCCAGCGCTTCCGCAGCTTGGCATCGCTTCGATTCATCGCATTCCCAGGGAGCAGAGCGCTGTTTCCGTCGCCTCTGAGGCTGCTGAATGAAATCACATCCGCGCCGCTCTGCGTACCGCTTTCGCACACGCCCTGCGCCAGGCACGTGCTCCCCCAGCCGATTCCCCGCTTCGCGCCTGCGGCTTGAACTTGTCTTTGCGGCTTTGCGTATCAGGAGTAGCATGGTGCTGCAATCCTGAACGGAGGCTGCTGCGCTTTCCAAACCCGCCATGAAAATCCACACAACACTGTATCTGTCCTGCTCCTTAAGTCTCGCGCTGCTGTGCGCCGCACCCGTCTTCACTCAAACCTCCTCGCCGCAAAGCAAGCCCGCTGCCGTGCTTCCCGCTCCACCCGCCGATGCTCTCTACCGTAATCCCAAACTGACCGTAAACGAGCGCGTCGCTGACCTGCTCTCTCGCATGACTCTCGAGGAAAAAGTCGACCAGATCAGCGGCGGTTACGATACGCTCCAGGGCGTCATCGATCCCACCGGCACGTACGATCTGAAGAAGGCCCGCGCCGCGCTGGAGCAAATAGGCAACCCTGACTTCTCCATCACGCCACGCGAGTCCGCCATCCTGCGCAACGCCGTGCAGCGCTGGTTCGCCCAGAAAACCCGCCTAGGGATCCCGTTCTTATTCCAGGGAGAGGCCCTCCACGGCGACATGGAAGACGGCAGCACCAGCTTTCCTCAGGCCCTCGGGCTCGCCGCCACCTTTGACCCCGCGCTCGTCCACCGGATCTTCACTGCCGCCGGGAATGAGGCCGGCGCGCGCGGCCAGGACCAGGTCTTTGCGCCCGTTCTCGGCGTGGCCCGCGATCCTCGCTGGGGCCGCACAGAAGAAACCTACGGCGAAGACCCCTTCCTCGTCTCCCGCATGGGCGTCGCCGCCATCACGGGTCTTCAGGGACCCACCTGGTTCATCGGCCGCGACCACGTGATGGCCACCGCCAAGCACTTCGCCGTCCACAGCCAGCCGGAAGGCGGCACCAACACCGCGCCCGGCAACTACTCCGTGCGCGTCATCCGCGACAACTTCTTCGAACCCTTCAAAGCCGCCGTTCAGGAAGCCCACGTCGGCAGCGTGATGGCCTCCTATAACGAAATCGATGGCATTCCCTCGCACATCAACCACTGGCTCCTCGACACCGTCCTGCGCCAGGAATGGGGCTTCCAGGGATTCATCACCTCCGACGGTGACGGCATCCAGATGCTCTGGCAGGTGCACCACGTGGCCCGCGACAACGCTGACGCTGCCCGCCAGGCCCTCGCCGCCGGCGTCGACTTCGACCTCTCCGACGGCTCCGCTTACCGCACACTGCTGTGGCAGGTGAAGCAGGGCTTCGTCCCGGAATCCGAGCTCGACCGCGCCGTCTCCAAAGTTCTCGCCGCCAAGTTCCGCCTCGGCCTCTTTGACGATCCCTACGTCGATCCCGGCGCCACGGCGAGCATCGTCAACAGCTCCGAGCACCGCGCGCTTGCCGAGAAGGCCGCTGAAGAGGTGATGGTCCTGCTCAAAAACGAGAACCACCTTCTGCCCCTCGACCTCTCGAAGCTCCACTCCATCGCCGTCATCGGACCCGACGCTGCCGATGTTCACGTCGGCGGCTATTCGCGCCAGCCCGGCCATGAAGTCAGCATCCTCCAGGGTATTCGCGACTACGTGGGCAATCGCGCCGTTGTGAACTACGCCGAGGGCTGCAAAATCACCGATGCACCCGAAGGCTGGCGCGGCTGGTATGCCAACAACGTAAAGCTTGCCCCGGAAGATCCCGCTGCCCTCGCCGCCGCTGTCGCTGCGGCTCGCAAGTCCGACGTCGCAATTCTCGTCGTTGGCGAAAACGAAAGCACCAACCGCGAGGCCTGGGCGGAAAACCACCTCGGTGATCGCGACTCTCTCGATCTGCTCGGCGCGCAGAACGACCTCGTCAAAGCCGTCGTCGCAACCGGCAAGCCGGTCGTCGTCCTCCTGATCAACGGACGCCCGCTCTCCATCAACTACATCGCCAAGCACGTCCCCGCCATCCTTGAAGGCTTTTACCTTGGCGAGGAAGGCGGCACCGCTGCCGCGCGCGTCCTCTTCGGCGATGTCGATCCCGGCGGCAAGCTGCCCATCACCTTCCCCCACTCCGTTGGCGACCTTCCCGACTTCTACAATCACAAGCCGTCGGACGACCGCAGCTATGCGTTCTCCACGCGCCAGCCGCTGTACCCTTTCGGCTACGGCCTCAGCTACACAACCTTCAAGTTCTCGAATCTCCGCGTTGAGCCCACGCACATCGAAACCGGCGGCAACGCAAAAGTATTCGTCGATGTCACAAATACCGGCGACCGCGCTGGTGACGAGGTCCCGCAGCTCTACGTCCACCAGGAAGTCGCATCCGTTACCCGACCCGTGGAGCTGCTCCGCGGCTTCCAGCGCATCACCCTGCAGCCCGGCGAGAAGCGTACCGTCACCTTCACCATCGGCCCTGACGACCTCTCACTGATCGACGCCGATATGCACCGCGTCGTTGAGCCGGGCACCTTCGACATCATGGTCGGCCCCAGCTCCGCCGACACACAGACCATCCATCTGGAGGTCGGAAACGTTCCTGCTGAGCCCAAACCGCCGCTGCCGCCGCCGCCCGCCGGCTCGGAATCCGGCGTTGTCAGCACCTTCGACAACGGCGATCAGCCCACTGCAAACTACGGCTCCTGGATGGCCGCTTCTGACTCCATGAACGGCGGCACATCCCATGCGGCCATTTCCATCGTCTCGCCGGGCGCCCAGGGATCGAAAGGTGCGCTCGAAATTTCCGGCGAAGTGAAGTCCGGCTCCCAGTATCCCTTCGGCGGCGTTATGTTCATGCCCGGCTCCCATCCCATGGAACCGGTCAACCTCTCCGGCAAGAAGGAAATCTCCTTCTGGGCAAAGGGTGACGGCCACAGTTGCACATTGATTCTCCTCACCGCCCAGCGCAACGGCCGGAATGGCATGCCCGCCATGGTCAGTTTTGTCGCTGGGCCCGCGTGGAAGCAGTACACTTTCTCCTTCTCTCGGTTTGAAACCGACGGCTCCGACATCGAAGGAGTTGCCTTTGCGGACGCCCAGAACCCCGGCAAGTTCAGCTTTGAAATAGACCAGGTAGAGATTCGCTGAGCTGCTGCCCGCTTCGCGTTCCTGAACGCAGCAGCTGCCGTTCCGCACGGCGGTCGGCTAGTCAAACATGCGCAGTATTACTGACGGATGCTGGCCGAGGGACATTTAACGAGAGCACGGGTCCCGGCGGTATTACGCAGAATCGCGCTTTTGCCGCTTCCGGCAAAACGATCGGCTGGTGGTGCAGAGCAGAATACCGATGACAGGCGAGCGGGGAGAGAGAACTTTCGACGAAAAGGGGCGACGAGACGTTTCAACGAGGCGAGCTGGACAAGGAGGGCAGCACATTTTCCGGTCCTTTGCGGCCCAACCGCCAGTTCTTTACGTCGCAAAGGCTTATTTAATCTTGCCCTCCACCTCGGGATCGTTACAATTGTGGGGACTCTGGGTTGAAGAAGGAGTTTCCGGATGATGTGCGCACTTGAATCGAGCAGGAAGACGCTGAGCGGCATGACCAGCGTGGCTGCCGGGCTGATCGCAGTTGCTGTGTTTACCGTATGCGCCGTTCAGGCGAACGCTCAAGCTGCGGCGAAGCCGGACAAAGATATCGTGGGCACGTGGCAGGGGACGCTGCATGTGCCAGCTGCGTCCAACCATCCTGGGATCGACCTGCGAATCGTAAACAAGATAACCAGGACGGCCGCAGGCGCGCTGGAGATTGAAGATTTCAGCATTGACCAGGGCGCGGGGAGCATGAAGGCCACATCGGCGAGTTTCAAGGATGGGGTGTTCAAGTACGGCATCCAGTTCATCAACGGCAGCTATGAGGGCAGGATGTCGGCGGACGGCAAGTCGATTGACGGGATGTGGACGCAGGGGCCAAACCCGCTGCCGCTGCTGCTGGAGCGGGCCACGCCGGAGACGGAGTGGACAATTCCCAAGCCTGCGCCGAGACTTCCGCCCATGCCCGCGGACGCGAACCCCAGCTTTGAGGTGGCAACGATCAAGCCAAGCAGGCCGGATGAGCCTGGCAAGGCATTCCTGGTGCGCGGGGACCGCTTTAAGACGGTGAACACAACCCTGATGGACATCATCACGTTTGCCTACGATGTGCAGCAGAAGCAGGTGGTGGGTGGCCCATCGTGGATGGACTCAGAAAAATTCGACATAGACGCCAAGCCCGACGTGCCGGGTGTTCCGAGCGGTACGCAGTTGAAGACCATGGTGAAGAAGCTGCTGGCCGACCGCTTTCAACTGAAGTTCCACAAGGATACGAAGGAGATGTCGGCCTATGTGCTGACGGTGACGAAGGGCGGGCCGAAGATGACCAAGGACGAGAACGATCCAAAGGGTCTTCCGGGGCTGTTCTTCCAGGGGCTGGGCGTGCTGGCGGTGCACAATGCGACGATGGGGAACTTTGTGGCGCTGATGCAGTCAGCGGTGCTGGACCGGCCGGTGGTGGACCGGACGGGGCTGACGGGAAAGTGGGATTTTCTGCTGAAGTGGACGCCGGATGAATCGCAGTTTGGGGGCATGGGCATCAAGGTGCCCCCGCCGAGCAACGCTGCGGATGCTCCTCCGCCGCTGTTTACGGCGATGCCGGAGCAGCTTGGGCTGAAACTGGAAGCAGCGAAGACGCAGGTTGACGTGATGGTGCTGGATCACGTCGAACCTCCATCGGCAAACTGATCACGGGCAAGACAAATCGCTGGAGTCTGCGGATGGCACGGCGGCGCTTTGCCAACATTCCGGTGTTCTGCGTCCTGGCGCTGCTGGTTGCCGCGGGGCCGGCGCGGGCGACGGAGTATCACGGGCAGGTCTTTTTTGGCACGGTGCCAGTGCCGGGCGCGACAGTGACCATGACACAAGCCGGTACGCGCGCGAGCACGGTGACCGACCAGCAGGGGCTGTACGAGTTTCGCGATCTTGCGGATGGCGCCTGGAAGATCGAGATCAAGATGCGGGGCTTTTCCACGCTGAAGGGCGCAGTGACGGTGGCGCCGAACTCGCCGCAGGGCAAGTGGGAACTGAATATGCTGGGGCTGCAGCAGTTGCTGGCCGAGTCGCAGCAGGTAAAGCCGCTGGAGACGCGGCCGGCAAACGAGGCCGCGCGGAAGGCAACGGAGCAAGGCGGTGCGGGCAGCGCTGCGGCGGCGCCGGCCAGGGATGAGAACGCCGAAAAGGCGGAAGACGGGCTGCTGATCAACGGCACCGAGAGCAACGCAAACACCTCGCCGTACTCGCTGCCGCCAGCGATTGGGAATCACCGGCCTGGAACCAGGGGGCTGTACAACGGCGGGTTGGGCACGGTGGTGGATAACTCTGTGCTGGATGCGCGGCCCTACTCCCTGAACGGCGCCGAGACGCAGAAGCCCACGTACAACAGCGTGACCGGGATGTTTACGGCGGGCGGCCCCATCATGATTCCGCACCTGTTCTACCATGGGCCGAATTTTTATGTGGCTTACCAGTGGACGCGCAACACAGACGCGACGATTGCCGATGGGTTGGTGCCGACTGCGGCGGAGCGGAACGGCGACCTCACCGGGCTGCTGAACGCGCAGGGACAGCCGGTGACCATCTACAATCCCGCGACCGGGATGCCGGTCACCGGGAATCTTCCGGTGAGCTCGCAGGCGGCGGCGCTCCTGAAGCTGTATCCGCTGCCCAATGTGAGCGGGTCGGGCAACGGGCGGTATAACTACCAGGCCGATGTGCTGAGCAATACGCATACTGACTCGCTGGAGTCGCGGATGGACAAGGAGGCCGGGCACAAGGACTATCTGTACGGAGGATTTGGGCTTCGCAGCGTGCGTGCAGGCAGTGTGAACCTGTTCAACTTTCTGGATACGACGAATACGCTCGGGATCGACACGAACGTGAACTGGCAGCACCGGTATCTGCACCAGATGTTTGTGCTGCTGGGCTACCACTTTACGCGGCTGCGGACGGACGTGCGGCCGGAGTTTGAACGGCACGCGAACATCTCAGGGGATGCGGGGATCGCGGGCAACGACCAGGACCCGACGAATTGGGGCCCGCCGAACCTGACGTTTGCGAGTGGGATTGCAGGGCTGAGCGACGGCGAGAGCGCGTTCAACCGCAATCGCACGGACGAGCTCTCAGTGAAGGTGACGACGGCGTACCGGAAGAATTATCTGACGTTTGGCGGCGACTTTCGCAGGCAGGAATTCAACCAGTATGGACAACAGAATCCGCGCGGGGGCTTTGCTTTTACCGGGGCGGCGACAAGTGCGGGAGGAAGCACGTCGACGGACACGACGAGTGGCTCGGATCTGGCGGATTTTCTGCTGGGGATTCCCGACACGAGCGCGATCGCCTATGGGAATCCGGACAAGTATTTTCGGCAATCGGTCTACGACCTTTTTTTTACGGACGACTGGAGGTTGATGCCGGAGCTGACCATTAACTCGGGAATGCGCTGGGATTTTGGCGCGCCGATGACCGAACTGTTCGGGAGACTGGTGAACCTGGATATTGCGCCTGGGTTTACAGCGGCGGAGCCGGTGGTGGGCAGCAGCCCGACGGGTCCGGTGACGGGGATGACGTACCCGCAGTCGCTGGTGCGGCCGGACATGCGCGGCTTTCAACCGAGGGTTGGAATCAGTTGGAGGCCGCTGCCGGCATCGACGCTGGTGGTTCGCGCGGGCTACGGGATTTACGACGACACATCGGTGTATCTCTCCGCCGCGGAGATGATGGCGCAGCAGGCGCCGCTCTCGACGAGCCTGAATGTGGCGAACAGCAGCGCGTGCGGGCTGACGCTGGCGGATGGATTTCGAAACTGCGGCGGGACGACGGCGGACAGCTTTGCGATTGATCCGAATCTGCATGTGGGATATGCGCAGATCTGGCAGGTGAGTGCGCAGAGCGACCTTCCGTGGGCGCTGGTGATGACGGCGACTTACCAGGGCGTGAAGGGGACGCATGGGATGCAGGAGTTTCTGCCCAACACATACCCGATCGGCGCGGCGAACCCGTGTCCTTCATGCCCTTCGGGGTTTGTCTACCGGACGTCGGGGGGCAACTCGGCGCGCGAGGCGGGGACGATTCAGCTGAGGCGGAGACTGCGCAGCGGTTTTACTGCGACCGTGAACTACACGTTTTCCAAATCGATGGACGATGACGCGCAGGTGGGTGCGCAAGGGCATGAGGAGACGACGTCGGCGGCTTCCGTTGGAACGGAGTCGCCGAGCATTGCGCAGAACTGGCGCGACCTTCGCGCCGAGCGCGGGCTATCGACGTTTGACCAGCGGCACCTCGTTTCGGCGCAGATTCAATACACAACGGGGATGGGGATGGGCGGGGGAACGCTGTTGAGCGGATGGCGAGGCAGGGCGCTGAAGGAGTGGACGGCGCTCAGCCGCATCTCTTCGGGGACGGGGCTGCCGGAGACGCCGATTTACCTGGCGACGACGCCGGGGACGGGCGTGACGGGCACGATAAGACCGGACCTGACGGGCGCGCCGATTTACCAGGCGCAGCCGGGCTACCATCTGAATGGTGCGGCGTTCAGCGCGCCAGCCGTGGGGCAATGGGGCGCGTCAGGGCGGGGTTCGATTACGGGGCCCTACCAGTTCAGCATGGACGCAGCCATGCAGCGCACGTTCCGGCTGCATAACCCGTTCAACCTGGATGTTCGTTTAGACGTTACGAATTTGCTGAATCATGCGACTTTTACCGCGTGGAACGTAATCACCAACAGCGCCACCGTCGGGCTGCCGGCAGGGACGCACTCGATGCGCAGCCTGCAGGTAACGGCGAGGCTGAGGTTTTGACGATGCGGCGGCTGAGTGCATGGCTGGCTGCGGCCGTGCTGAGCGCGGGACTGGGCGCGAGCGCGCAGACCATCGGCGGCAATACGGCGCCGGGACAGACGCCGCAGTATACGCTGAAGGTGAATTCGCAACTGGTGATTGAGACGGTTGTGGTGAAGGACAAGAAGGGCAGCTTTATTGAGGGGCTGACGGGCAAAAACTTTGTGGTGACGGAAGATGGAGTGCCGCAGACGGTGCGCATCTGCGAGCACCAGTCGCTTGCAAAGGAAATGACGCCGCTGCCCGCGATGACAGCGGACGAGCAGAAGATCATGGTCTATCACCGGCTGGTGCGGACGCAGATTGCGCCGGAAGCGGCGGAGAGCACGAAGTATCAAAACCGGCGGCTGCTGGTCTTCTACTTTGACATGACCACGATGCCGATCTTTGACCAGAGGCGCGCGCTCGACGCGGCGCAGAAGTTTGTGCAGACGCAGATGACTCCGGCGGATCTGGTGTCGATTATGCGCTACCAGGGCGGATCCGTGGATGTGCTGCAGGATTTTACGGCGGATCGCAACCGGCTCCTGAGCATTCTGGAAACGCTGATTGTGGGCGAGGGGCAGGGATCGACGGACTCGATTGACGATGCGGGCAGCGCGGACACGGGCGCGGCTTTTGGGCAGGATGACAGCGAGTTCAATCTGTTCAACACGGACCGGCAACTCTCCGCGCTGGAGACGGCAGCCAAGATGCTTGGAAACCTGAGCGAGAAGAAGTCGCTGATCTACTTTGCCAGCGGCTTGCGGCTGAACGGCGTGGACAACCAGGCGCAGATGCACGCGACGATCGATGCGGCGATCAAGGCCGGGGTGACATTCTGGTCGATCGATGCGCGGGGCCTGGTGGCTTCAGCGCCCCTGGGCGATGCGACGCAGGGCTCGCCGGGCAACGTGAACATGTACTCGGGGACGGCGATGCAGGCGGTGACGGACCGGTTTCAGCAGTCGCAGGACACGATGTACGCGCTGGCGGCGGATACCGGGGGCAAATCAGAGTTTGACAACAACGACCTGACGCAGGGCATTGTGCAGGCGCAGCACGCCATTGCGGACTACTACATTGTGGGCTACTACACGACCGACAATGCGGAGAACGGGCGCTTCAGGAAGATTGATATCAAGCTGAACCCAGCGATGGATGCCAGCCTCGACTACCGCAAGGGCTACTTTGCGAACAAGGTGTTCAGCAAGTTCAACGATGCCGACAGGGAGCGGCAACTGGAAGATGCGCTGATGCTGGGCGACCCGATCACGGACCTGACGATCTCAATGGAGATCGACTATTTCCAGCTGGACCGCGCGGAGTATTTTGTGCCGATCGTCGTGAAGATTCCGGGCCGGGAGCTGGCGCTTGCCAAGCATTTCGGGGCGGAGCACACGCTGATCGACTTTATCTGCGAGGTCAAGGACATGGCCGGAGGGATTTCAGTGGGCAATGTTCGGGACTACGTGAACATCAAGCTGAGCGATGAGACGGCGGCGCAGCTTGCCAGGCAGCCGATCGAATATGACACAGGGTTCACGCTGCTGCCTGGCCGCTACTCGATCAAGTTTCTGGCGCGCGACGATGAGACGGGCCGAATCGGGACCTATGAGACGGAGTTCACGATTCCAAATCTAAACAAGGTGACGCCGCGGCTTCCGATCAGCACGGTGATCCTGAGCAGCCAACGCGTGGACACGCGAGACGCGCTCTACAACGTGATGCGCGGGAAGAAGCAGGCCAAGGACGATGCAAGCAATCCGCTGGTGCACGAGGGACTAAAGCTTATCCCCAGCGTGACGCGCGTGTTTCATACCAGCCGCCCGATGTACGTGTACCTGCAGGCGTATGCGGGTGGGCCGGCTGCGACGGGCGGGGCTCTGCCGCCGGCCACGCGGGCCACCGCGCCGTTGATGGCTTATGTGACCTTCTACCACGACGGCAAGCAGGCCTATCAGGCAGCTCCGACTGCCGTGACGCCGCTGGATGGAAGCAAGCTAGGCGAGGTGCCGCTGAGCTTTCATATTCCGCTGAACGGGCTTGCGCCGGGCGAGTACAAGTGCCAGGTGACCGTGCTGGATCCCAAGGGCCACCGGGCTGCATTCTGGGTAGCTCCGATCCTGCTGATACGATGAAAAATCCTGCGTTGTCCAAGGACCGAAAGCCTCGCCTTTTTTTGCCGCGTCGCGAAGTAGTCAATTGAAAGACAGACGTTACATTAGGCCAATTAGACAAAGCTTAATGAAGCTAAAAATTGATTCAACGAGCTAACCCCGATTCGCCACGAGATGGCCACCACTTCGCCATCACTCCTGGAAGACGCCCCAGGGTCCGGGAATGGAGTGCTTCCGGGGTTTTCGGCAACTCGGAAACCAAACTACTGCGGAACATAAGAGCTTGGCTGCTTTTTCGTGATTGTGAAGACATTCAGGCCGCGGTGACACGAATTGGCAACACCTTGCCGCCCCGTTGGGTGCGCTCGAGGAAATCGGCCCAATCCTGCATCATATTGGCGCATGGCTCCAGGTATCGGAAATCCGTACCCCCGGAAATACCCCCACCAGGGATTGGCTTCCATGATACGCATTTGGACGAAAAAAGGATAAAATCCGCTTATTTTTCAGCGACTTATCGTGATTTATTGGACTGTCGTAGGATGTCTTAGAATCTGGAGATGGTGGGCGCTGCAGGATTCGAACCTGCGACTTCCACCGTGTGAAGGTGGCACTCTACCGCTGAGTTAAGCGCCCCATGAGGGTTGGCGGAGGGGCCGCCAGGGGGCATCCCGTAGGGTAGAGTAACACCAGCGGGGCCTGGCGGCCAACTCCCGGCAGGAACGGGGATTGGCGGCCCGGATTGGGTGCTCGGAGCCGCAGAAACGCCGCGGAAACCGCTGCCGAAACCGCCCCGAAAACCGCCTTGGAAACCGCCCCGGAAACCAACGATGCGCTGGAGCTTTGGATCGATCCGCGATGCAGGATATTCCGTCCCGGACGGAGGGGCAGCGCTGCGCGCGATGGGGAGATTGGGCGGGGCGTATGGGCTGGCGCGGTCAGGCGGGGGCTCCGGTGCGGGCTCGGGTGCGGGAAAGCCGGGGAAAATGGCTCATCCGGTGGCTGGCGGGGCTGGTCCAGAGGACGAAGACGGGGCCTTCAGCGAAAATTCAGATTCGGCGCAACCTTCCGTTGGCGATGGGGTTGAGGAAGGTATGGCAACCCTGGTGCTGGACAAGCCGGGACTGGCAGCCGGCGCAGCGGCCCGCCAGGCGAATCCGAAGGGCACGGTGCGCGGGGATTATGGGGCGGACGAACAGAGCGACGCCGCCATTATGCTGCGGGTGGCCTCCGGAGATGAGGCGGGATTCAACTACCTGGCGGAGAAGTATCACCGGGGGATGATTCGGTTCCTGTTCCGGATGGTGCATAACCAGGCGGTTGCCGAGGAACTGACGCAGGAGGTGTTCCTGCGGGTGTACCGCTCGCGTGAGAGCTACCGTGCGGAGGCGAAGTTTTCGACGTGGCTTTACCGGATTGCGACGAACCTTGCGGTGAACCACGCGCGGGACACAAAGCACGAACGGGCGGCGCAGACGGTGTATCTGGATGCGCCGGACCCGGAGACGGGAACCACGCCGGATGTGGCCGACGATGAACCGATTGTGGAGCAGCAGATGCTGCGCGACGAGCGGATGGCGGCGATCCGGCGGCATGTGATGGCGCTGCCGGAGCGGCAGCGCATGGCGGTGCTGATGCACAAGTACCAGGGGATGGATTACCGGCAGATTGGCGAGGTGCTGAAGTTGAGCGAGTCGGCGACGAAGTCGCTTTTGTTCCGGGCCTACCAGACGCTGCGGGACCGGTTGAAGGAATTTGTGTGAGCAGCAAGAGCCGGGAGACACCGGCAGGGAATTGAGGGGTTAGCGATGAAATACGAGAAGACGAATCTGGCAAAGACGAATTGCGCCGGGATGGAAGCGAATCTGGCTGAGCTGTTGCTCGATCCGGACACGGCGCCTGCCGCGGTGAAGACTCATGTGGCCGAGTGCGAGGGCTGCCGGACGGAGCTGGAGTCGCTGCGCGCGACGATGACGCTGATGGATGCGTGGGAAACGCCGGAGCCGAGCGCGTACTTTATGACGCGGATGAATGCGCGGCTTGAGGAAGCGCACAGGGCTCCGCGGGCGGGATGGCTGGCGCGGTTGCGCGACCGCGTGGCGTTTGGGCCGTCCATGCACGTGAAGCCGCTGGCGGCGTTGGCGCTTACGGTGGTGCTGCTGGTGGGCGGTGGGGCTTACCTGGACATGACGAACTGGGTGAAGCCGGCGCAGACCAACGGACAGGCGGCGGTGGTGCACGACCTGCAGACACTGCAAAGCAATGCGAAGCTTCTGGATCAGCTTGAGTCGATCTCCGACGAGAGTGGCACGAGCGCGACGAGCACGAACTAAGAAGAGGGCAGCGCGCAGGCGGCGGCCAGCGCCGCAAAAGGTGTGAACGGCAGGGGAAGTGGAGACATCATGATCGGGTTTGCCAACGCGGGAACAATGCGCCGCGCGGTGTGGACTGCGGTGATGGTGGCTGTGTGCGCGCTGCCTGCGTGGGGGCGGTGGCGGAACGAGGGTCCGCGGCAGGAGCGCGCGCCGCAGCAGCGGCATGCGCAGCGTCAAGAGAAACCGAAGCAGCAAGAGAGGCGGCAGGAACGAGGTCAGGATTTCCGGCAGCCGAGAAACGGACAGCGGTGGCAGCAGAACCAGCGCCAGTATCCGCGCGGGCAGATGGCGCCCCGCTACGGGCAAAGAATGCAGCCGCAGAACCGAAACGCGTGGCGCCAGGGCCAGGGCGGCCGCGGACAAGTGCAGACGCCAGGCGGGAACCGGCCAGCCTATATGGGCCACGAAGCAGGCGGCAACCCGTATGTGCGCTATCCCTATCAGGCGCCGGCCTACGGCGCGCAGCGGAGGGGCACGGTGGATTATCCGCGGTACATGCAGCCGGGTTATGATCCGCCGGGGCACCTTGGCGCGTGGCTGAATGCGCATCGCGGCGTCCCGGTGCAGCAGCAGGAGCAGCTTTTGCGCAGGGACCCGAGCTTTTACCGGCTGCCGCCGCAGAGCCAGAGGCAACTGCTGCAGCAACTGCACAGCGTGGACACGATGCCGGCAGCGCAGCGGGACCTGCGGCTGGCACGGGCCGAGGCGCTGGAGCGGATGTCTCCGCAGCAGCGTGCGCAGGTGAATCAATCGGCGCAGATGTGGCGCACGCTGCCGTCGGACCGGCAGGGGATGATGCGGAATGCGTTTCACGATTTGCGCGCGGTGCCGCCGGACCAGCGCGGCATTGTGTTGAACTCGGAGCGGTACCAGCACATGTTCTCGCCGCAGGAGCGCGGGATTCTGGCGAATCTGCTGAGCGTGGAGCCTTACGAGCCGCAGAGATAGGCGGAATAGTTTGGTTGAAAGGATGGCCGGCAGCGGATGGGGAATTCCGCTGCCGGATTTTTTATGCCGTGAGCGGAACTGATTGGCGCATGGATTTGCTGTGCGAAAAAGTTAATCGCGCGAGAGCCGGAGCGGGGAAGCATCGGCGTTGGAGGGTTCGTTCGACGCAAAGAGGAGCCACGCGCCGGAGACCGCCAGAAGCAGCAGTCCGCATGCGTCACGCAGGGAGATGTGCGGCGCAAGGATGAGCGCTGAGATGAGCGTGGCAAAGAGCGGGGCAAAGAGGAAGCGCGTGGTCATGCGGACGGCAGTGAGGCGGCGGAAGAGCCAGAAGAGCAGGGCGAGCGCGGGGAGATCGACCTGGAGCGGCCACAGCAGTGTAGACGCCGGCGCGGGAATGCGGAAGCGGGAGGGACTGACGATGAGGCTGGAAAGAAGGAGCGCCGCAGCGGCGAAGGCCCCTGCAAGCGCGGCGAAGGAAGCAAGCGAACCCGGAGGCAGAGCGCGGGCGGCGCGGACGGCGAGGCAGTTGGAGGCGGCGATGAGAAACGCGGCGAGGACGAGTGCGCACTGAGCAGCGGCCGCGGTGAGAGAGCCGGGGAGATCGAGCGGGAAGAGGAGAAGCGCGCCCAGGACCGCGGCGAGCGAAGCCGCGAGGCCGAAGGCGATACGCGGTGCATCCGGTTCCGAGCGGAGGCTGAGATGCGGCTCAAGGACGACGGCGAAGACGGGGACAAGCGAGAAGAGCGCGACGCGGGTGAGGCTGGGAACTGAATTCTGCGTGAGCTGAACGAGCCAGGCGGGCGCGACGAAGAGGCCAAGGGCGACCGAGAGGGCCAAGAGCAATTGGCTTCCACGGGGCCAGGGCGCGCGGCGCACAAGTGCGATCAACACGGCGGCGAGCGCGAGCAATGCGAGAGGGATTGCGGCACGCTCAAGCGGCGGAAGGTCGGCGGGCGCGGGATTGGGGAGCAGGTCAGCGCGGAGCGAGCCCGCGGCCCAGAGCAGGCTGAGCACGAGGAGTGCGACGGCGGGGGTGAAGGATTTCCGCGATGTGCGCAGACTCATGAAATCGATGAGAACACACGGGTGGGGCGGCAGGGGCTGCGCATGCAGGGGGAAATGCGGCTCTACGGTACAATGGAGAGTGGGCCGAGCCCAGATTTTTTGCGTGAATTTGCGCAAGCAGAGCCGCAAGCAGAGCAAGGAGTTTTTCGCTTATGGCGATTCCCGCCACACAGATGCGTCCCGGCATGATCATCAAGCACAACGACCAGCTGCACCTGGTCTTCAAGGTGGAGCACCGCACTCCAGGCAACTTGCGGGCCTTTATCCAGGCCAAGCTCAGGAACCTGAAGTCGGGCGCAATGTTCGAGCACCGGTTCCGCTCGGCAGACGCCATTGAGAAGGTGGTGGTGGATGAAGTGGACATGGAGTTTCTCTATGCCGATGGGGACGACTACTACTTCATGAATCCGGTGGACTTTGAGCAGACGGTGCTGAAGGGGAGCACGCTGGGAGATGCGGTGGACTATCTGACGCCGAACCTGCTGATCAAGGTGAGTTATCACGACGGCGATGCGGTGGGCATTGACCTGCCGTCGGCGGTGGAGCTGACCGTTGTGGAGACTGAGCCGGGACTGAAGTCGGCCACGGCGTCGAGCGTGACCAAACCGGCGAAGACCGAGACGGGGCTGGTGGTGCAGGTGCCGGCGTTCATCAATGAGGGTGAAAAGATTCGCGTGGATACGAGCGAGGGCGCGTATTTGAGCCGCGCGTAAGCTCGCGACGGAGAAGAACGATCGACCATCGCCTGAGGGCGATGGCCTTTCTGTTTGCGGCGAAGCAGGTCAGATCTGGACGAGCCTTGCTTCGAGAAGCGCCGGAATGGTGGTGAGCGCTTCAAGGACCTCGGCGGAGACGGGTGCGTCGACCTGGACGACGGCCAGAGCCTTGGCCGGCGAGGCACCTGAGCGCTCGCGGCCGAGGGCGAAGTTGGCGATGTTGACGCCGTGCTCGCCGAGCAGAGTGCCGATGCGGCCGATGACGCCGGGGACGTCAAGGTTGCGGCAGACGAGGAGATTGCCTTCGAGCGGGGCCTCGATGTCGATGCCGTCAAAGCCGAGCAGGCGAGGCTGCTCGCCGTGGATGACGGTGGCGACGGCTTTGCTGGCGCCGGCGGCGGAGTGAAGCTGGAGAGTGAGAACGGTGCCTGCGCCGCCGCGAGGACTGGGAAGTTTCTCCTCATGGATGCGAATGCCACGCTCCTGCGCAATGGCCGCGGCGTTGATGCGGTTCACATGTTCCGAGCCCTGCAGCAAGCCCTGAATGGCGGCGTTGCGGACGAGATCGGTTTTGGCGTCGGCGAGCGCGCCGCTGTAACGGATGTGAATGGATTCGATGCCGCCCTTGCCGGTTTGCGCGAGGCCCTTGCTCGTTTGCGCGAGAAAGGAGCCGAGTCGGCCGGCCAGATCGATGTAGGGCGCGAGCTTGATGTATTCCTCGTGGCTGAGCGAAGGGAGATTGACGGCGTTCTGCGCGATGCCGAGCTTGAGATACTCGCGGACCTGCATGGCGATTTGCACGCCGACGGCTTCCTGCGCTTCTGCGGTGGAGCCGGCGATGTGCGGCGTGAGCAGAACGTTGTCGAGGCCGAAGAAGGGCGAGTCCTTGGGCGGCTCAATGGCGAAGACGTCAAGCGCCGCGCCGCCGACGTGGCCGGATTTGAGCGCGTCGGCGAGTGCGGCCTCTTCCACCAGCTCGCCGCGAGCGCAGTTGATGATGCGAACGCCCTTCTTCATGGTGGCCAGGGTTTTGGCGTTGATGATGCCGGCGGTTTGCGGCGTGAGGCCGACATGGAGGGTGAGGTAGTCGGCCTGCGCGAAGAGCTCTTCAACCGGAACGAGCGCGATGTTGTTTTCGCGGGCGACGGCGGCCGAGACAAAGGGGTCGCTGCCGAGGATTTCAAGACCGAAGGCGCGGGCGCGGCGCGCAACCTCAAGCCCGACGCGGCCCAGTCCAAGGATGCCAAGCGTTTTGCCGCGCAGCTCGGAGCCTTGAAGAGATTTCTTTTCCCACTTGCCGGCGTGCATGCCCGTGTTGGCTGCGGCGAGCTTGCGGGCGAGCGCGAGCATGAGGCCGAGGGTGAGTTCGGCCACGGCGACGGCGTTTGCGCCGGGCGTGTTCATGACGACGATGCCGCGGCGCGTTGCGGCGTCCGCATCGATGTTGTCCACGCCCACGCCTGCGCGGCCGATGACGCGGAGTTTGGGCGCGTGCTGAAGCAAGGCATCGTCCACCTGCACGGCGGAGCGGACCACGAGCGCGTCGGCATCGGACAGCGCGGCTGCAAGACCGCCGGGCAGCTTGTCGTGCGTCAGGACTTCCCAGCCCGGCTCGGCCTGAAAGACGGCGAGTGTTGCGGGCGAGACTTTTTCCGCCAGGACGATCTTCATGGGGTCTCCCTTGGTCTGCGTGGATTCGAATTCGTCGAAGTGGATGTTGTGTTTCTCGCAGAGCAGATCGAACATCCGCAGGACGGCGGCGTGGGGCTTGCCTTCGCCGCGCTCGTACTTGGTGAGGGAGTTGGGGTGGACGCCGAGTTGCTCGGCCATCTGGTACTGGTAGAGGTCGAGGTGGCGGCGCGCGATGAGGAGCTTTTCGGCGAAGGTGAGTTCGGACATGGGCTATCCCTTCGCGGCGTCGGCCTTCGCGGCGTCGGCGAATACTTGCTGTGCGGCGGCGACGCCCTGGCCGAATTGCACGGGAAGTTTCAACGTGTCTTTGGCGATGTGTTCGATGGCGCCGAGCAGGGCAACGGTGTCGAGGTAGTCAAAGAATCCGAGGTGGGCAATGCGGAAGATTTTTCCTTTCATTTCGCCCTGGCCGTTGGCGATGACGACGGCGAAGCGCGTCTTGAGCGCTTTGACGACATCGCTTGAGTCCATACCCGCGGGAACTGCGACGGCGGTGGCCGCGGCGGCAGGCGCGGTGGGCGCGAAGAGCGCGAAGCCCAGCGCGACAAGGCCGGCGCGCGTGGCGGCGGCGTTCACCTGCGCGTTGTCAACCAGCGCGATGCGGCCCTTTTCGAGGTCGCCGCCGGCCTGCCCGGCGATGTAATCAAGCGCAGCGCCGAGGCCCGCGATGAGCGCGACCGAAGGAGTGTAGGCGCTTTCGCCCTTTGCCGCGTTCTTGCGCTCCTTGCGCAGGTCGAAGTAGTAGCGCGGATTTTTGGACGTCTCCATCGCGGCCCAGGCGCGGTCGCTCACGCTCAGGTAGGCCAGGCCGGGCGGAATCATGACGGCCTTCTGCGAGCCGCCGATGAGGATGTCGATGCCCCAGCCATCGACGTCAAAGTGCGTGGTGCCGAGGCCGGTAATGCCGTCGACGACGAGAAGCACCTGCGGTGCGGCAGTTCTGAGTAGAGTCGCAATCGATTGAATGTCGTGGCGGACGGCGGTGGAGGTTTCCGTGGCCTGGACGAAGACGGCGCGCGTGTCGGGCTTGAGGGCCGCGCGGATTTGGTCGAGGCGGAAGGTCTGGCCATAGGGAGCGGTGACAAGATCGACCTGGCAGCCGAAGACTTTGGCGAGGTCGGCCCAGCGCTCGCCGAATTTGCCGGCCGAGAGGACCAGGACGCGGTCGCCGGGCGAAGTGAGGTTGGAGACCGAGGCTTCCATGGCGCCGGTGCCGGAGCAGGCCAGCAGGAGAACATCATTCTGCGTGCCGACGAAGACCTTGAGCTGCGCAAGGACCTTCTGGTAGAGAGCTCGGAATTCGGGGGTGCGGTGGTGCATGTCCGCGGCAGCCATGGCGAACTGGGCCGCGGGCAGCAGCGGGGTGGGTCCGGGGGTGAAGAGGCGGGTTTTGCGAATCATGGGCTTTTGGGGCTCCTTTTGGACTTCGCCGGGTACGCACTGGCGGGCGGCGTTCTAGAAATCACAGAATACACAAATTTGTGGTTTATGTGAACAGAGGGGCTGTGGATAAGCGGGATTTTCCGGCGTAGGGAGCGCCTTTTCAGTGGCTTGAAAGGGCTGGGGATGTTGCGGAGTGGGCCGAGCGGTGTGGCGAGTGTGGGAATTGGGGTGTGCGGCGTCGCGGGCCGGTTGGGGTCCAGTAGAATTTGAGAGGAAAGAAGGGGCGGACATGACGGAAGCAGGCGCGCTGGAAGCGCAGGTTCACCAGCAGATGATTGCGGCGATGAAGGCACGCGACGCCGAGCGGACGGGCACGCTGCGGCTGATCAAGACAGCCCTGAAAAACAAGGCGATTGAAAAGCGTGGCGCGCTGGAGCCGGCCGAGGAGCAGCAGGCGCTGGCGACGATGATCAAGCAGCGGCGGGACTCAATTGAGCAGTTCACCAAAGGCAACCGGCCGGAGCTGGCGGCGAAGGAAGCTGCGGAGATTGTGGTGATCGAGGAGTTTTTGCCGAAGGCGCTGGACGAGGCGGCCTTGCGGGCGCTGGTGGCCGAGGGGGTGGCGGAGTTTGCGGCCACGGCGGGCCGCGCGGCGACGGCGAAGGAGATGGGGCCGGTGATCAAGGCGGTGCAGGCAAAGGTGCAGGCCAAGGGGCTACGCGCGGAAGGCCGGCTGGTGAGCGAGGCGGTGAAGACGGCGCTGGCGGGCTAGAAGTTGAGGCAGCAAAAAGGAAGGGGCTGGCATGGGCCAGCCCCTTTTTCGTTGCTGCAACTGTGCCGGATTTGAGCGCCGAGAGAAAAGGCGGCGGCTAAAAGAGCCCGACGTAGTCTCAGGGGATGGGCGCGTGCTTGAGCAGGCCTAGCTCGCCGGCCAGGCGCTCAAGCCGGGCGCGGGTGGCGGCGGTGGGCGGAACGAGGGGCAGGCGCACGACCTCCGAGGCGCGGCCCATGAGGTTGAGGACGGTTTTGACTGGGCCGGGATTGGACTCCCAGAAGTTGGCGTCAAAGAGGCGCCCCCACAGGCGGTTGAGCTCGCGGGCGGAGTCCCATTCGTTGCGCAGGGCGCCCTGGATCATGCTGGCGACCTCGGCCGGTGCCTCATTGGAGGCGACGCTGATGAGCCCATGCGCGCCGAGGGCGATGGTGGCGAGGGCGAGGTTGTCATCGCCGGAGAAGACACGGAAGGCGTGCGGAAGAATGTGCAGGAGCTCGTCGATTTGCGGGAGACGGCCGCTGGCTTCCTTGATGGCCTGGATGTTCGGCGCGGCCTCGGCAAGGCGCAGGACGGTGGCCGGCTCAAGGTTGGCCGCGGTGCGGCCGGGAACGTTGTAGAGCACGACAGGAAGTGGGTCGACGGCGCGGGCGAGGGCGAGGAAGTGCTGGTACTGGCCCTCCTGGGTGGGCTTGTTGTAGTAGGGGTTGGCGGAGAGGACGGCGTCCACGCCGCGGACCTGGCGAAGGTGCGCGGCGAGGCGAAGGAGGGTGCGGGTGCAGTTGTGGGTGCAGCCGGCCCAGACGGGCACGCGGCCTGCGGCGGCGTCCACCACAAGCTGGACGACATGGAGCCATTCATCTTCGTTAAGCGTGGCGGCCTCGCCGGTGGAGCCGCAGGCGACGAGGAGGTCAATGCCGGAGTCGATTTGCCAGTTGACCAGCGCGCGGAGCGCCGGATCGTCGATTGAGCCGTCTGCCCGGAAGGGCGTAACGAGCGCGGTGCCGCATCCCGTAGTTTCCATCACAGGAGAGTGTATACCGGCGGGGGCCGTGGAAGCGGTGGCGTAGACCACTGAAGGAGCGCAAAAAAGGAGCGCGACGCGGGGCATGGGGCAACCGGCCACCCAGATTGCAGATGTGGGTCACCTGCCCCGCCCACCACGCTCCGGATAGCGCGAGCCTTACTTACTTTTCGAGCGTCTTTTCGTTCTGCCCGACCTTCTTCTCAACTTTACCGACGTAGCGTTCGGCTTTGCCTTTGGCCTCTAACTCCGAATTGTTCGTGACTTTGCCTGCCGTCTCCTTGACTACGCCCTTTACTTCATGAAGATTGCCATTGATCTCATTCTTTGTACTGGGGTTCATTTGTTTTCTCCATTTCGCTGAAAAACACATTTCCATTGATTCCCACGCCGGGGTCCGCTGCTGCATCCGATGACGATCGTCTTCACAGTTTCAGCAGCCGGTCAAAGAAAGAACGATAGCGCTGCAGGGCAATGCGCAGGTCCTCAGTGGACACGTTGTCACCGCGGTCCCACTGCTTCTCCAGGCCCGAACGCTCATTGGCGAAACCTTCTGCGAGTCTCTGCATTAGCGCTGCCACCAGTTTGTCGGCGTCTTTGACCGTCCCGCGTGGCTCGTCGACGAAACAAGTCTGGATCCTGGTCCACTGCGATCGAAATTCTTCCATCTCCGATTCAGAAAACAAGGGCATAGGCGCGGCAACTGCTTCCGCTCGAACTTTGACTTCCGGCTCCTGGCGTTTCACCAGCTTGAGTTCGTTGAACTCCTTAGGCGTGTCGTTCTTCGCCGGGGCGTCCATCGTGAACTCCCCTTCTATCGTTTTCAGCTCATCCATCACGCCACTTCTTTCCTTTTTGCAATCGCTGGCAACTGCACCAATTCCTCAAATAGAGCGCGGTAGTGAATCATCGCCGTCCTCAGATCTTCCGTGGTGGCTTGTTCTTTCCCATCCCGCAACGCAATCTCATGCGCGACGCGATAATTCTCGACCACTCGGGGATGGTCGACAGAGACATCGGCAGCGCGTTGGTCGAAATCGGATACAGGATAGCCACGGGCTTTCATGACGGAGGAGACCAAGTCATCAGCTTCTGCGACAGCCCCCTTTGGAGAATCGACAAAGCGAGCCTGCACGGCCGCCCACTGTTTCGAGAATCGTTCGCATTCCATCAAATCAAGATCACGGATCTTGAGCTTTTCAACCCGCTTCTCGCGATCCTCCAATTTCGATTCAGCTTTTCTCTCTGACCCATGCGCCAGCACTGCCCGGTCATATTCTGACCCGAACTTTTGCTTCAGGCCTGCTGTGGTACTCCTCCGTTTTCGCACGTACAGCCAAGCCAGCGTAGCGATGGCCAGAATCACCACTGCGGCGATCACAATCAGCTTAGGATCCAGCAGATCCATGTTCATTGGAACCTCCAGATATACAGGCTTATTCACGAGATTCTCACTGTCGTCAGATCCTCGTAATGGCTAGAATCAACCTTTTGCCTCCGGAAAGCTGCTCAGAATTGACCGGCGTTTGAATTAGAGCTTGTGGCACCTGAAAAGAAGCAAAAGCGATGAACTCTGATCTGGACCAAGGCATCGAGAAGAATCTGGACGCCGCGCTGATTAAGAACAAGATGCATCATGACGTGAAATACAGCGTGAAGAGCGGAGTTGTCACATTGACTGGAGAAGTGAATTCGCCAGACAGGCGCGCGTTCGCTGAGAAGGTGGCGACCGGCGTGCCGAATGTGCAGCAAGTTGTGAACAATATCCAGGTCAAAAATCAAAAGGCTACTTCAGGAGAGTAGGAAGCGCGGGCGTCGTGATGCCTCTGGGTCATCACATCTCGAATAGCAACTCGGCGCCGGTCTTGGAGAGAGGGAAACGTTCATGGGGAACCTCCTACCTTCTTTATGCCGGGAGCCATAGCAAATTTTGCCAAGATTTGACATTGCACAAAGAGGCAAACGCCTGATCGTGGCAAGTCGGCTGCAGTACATAGATATAAGGAAAGCGGCTAGAGGTCGGCGAAGACTTCGCTGAGCTCCCATGCTCCTGATTTGCCGGCGATCCACTCCGCGGCGCGGACGGCGCCGAGGGCGAAACCGCGGCGGGAGGAGGCGTCGTGGCGCAGCTCGAGGACGTCGTGATCGCTGGTGGCGGTGACGACGTGCTCTCCTTTGGCATCGCCGACGCGATGGGAAGCAATGGGCACGTCGATGCCGGGCTGGGCGGAGTGAATGATGGCCTGGAGGGTGAGCGCGGTGCCGGAGGGTGCGTCGAGCTTGGATGTGTGGTGAGTTTCCGTGATGGAGAAGCGGTAGCCATCGAGGTGGGCGAGCTCGCCGGTGAGGCGGAAGAGTTTTTGCACGCCGACGGAGAAGTTGGTGGCGTAAAGCAGGGCCCCGTGGCGGCGGATGGCGAGGGCGCGCATCTCGTCGAGGTGGCCGTACCAGCCGGTGGTGCCGACGACGATGCGGCCGCCGAGGGCTAGCACGGCGCGCATGTTCTCAATCGCGGCTTCAGGCGCGGTGAAGTCGATGACCGCGTCAATGCCGGCGAGGCTGGGCGCAGTGAGGGCCGAGGCGTGCTCGTTTTCTGCAATGTCGAGCGCGCGGACGCCATGGCCGCGCTCGCGGGCGACCTTCGCGACGAGAGAACCGGTTTTGCCTTTGCCGAGGATGAGGAAGAGCATAAGCACCTTTGAAGGAGCCGACGGTGAACAGCTAACAGCTTACAGCAGGCAGCAAAATCCGCGCGATGTGGATTCGACGCGCTGTGAGCCCTGCATCAGCCGTTGACGGCCATCTGCTTGCGGGCCTCGACGTCAAAGATTTCTGGGTCGGGGTCCTGGAAGAAGGCGGCGTGGAGCGAGCGCACGGCCTCGTCGGCGTCGTCCTCATCGATCATGAAGCTCATGTTGATCTCGCTGGCGCCCTGGGAGATCATGCGCACGTTGATGTGGCGGATGGCGCTGAAGACCTGTGCGGCGATGCCGTTCTGGCCTCGGATGTCCTCGCCGACCATGCAGACGAGGGCCTTCCTGCCTTCATATTTGACGTCGGCGAGCTGGCTGAGGTCAGCGGCGATGGCCGGGAGCTTGTCATTGGAGTCGACGGTGAGCGAGACGGAGACCTCGCTGGTGGAGACCATGTCGACGGGGCACTTGTGCTTGTCGAAGATGGTGAAGATTTCCTTGAGGTAGCCGTGGGTCATGAGCATGCGGCTGGCAACGACGTCGATGATGGAGAGCTTCTTTTTGACGGCGATGGATTTGAAGGGACTCTTGCAGTGGGGCGCGAGCGATGTGATGCGGGTGCCTTCGTTCTGAGGGTTGCGGCTGTTCAGGACGAGGACGGGAATGTTTTTGCGGACGGCGGGCAGGATGGTGGCCGGGTGCAGGACTTTGGCGCCGAAGTACGCGAGCTCGGCGGCCTCCTCAAAGCTGATGACCTTGACGCGCAGAGCGTCCGGGCAGACGCGGGGATCGCAGGTCATGATGCCGTTCACGTCGGTCCAGATTTCAATGGCGTCGGCGGCCAGCACGCCGCCGATGAGCGCGGCGGTGAAGTCCGAGCCGCCGCGGCCGAGTGTGGTGGTGATGCCTTCCTCATCGGAGGCGATGAAGCCGCCAAGAACGGGAACCTGGCCTGCATCGATGAGCGGCAGGAGCTTTTCGGCGGTGCGTTTTTCAATGGTGGAGTCGATGGGCGCGGCCTTCTGGAAGTGCGAGTTGGTGATGATGACCTCTCGCGCGTCGACGTGGGCTGCCTGGATGCCGGCCTCAGCGAAGGCAGCGGCGACGATGCGGCTGGAGATGCGCTCGCCGTAGCTGACGACGAGGTCAGAGATGCGCGGGGTAAGCTCGAGAATGGCGGCGAGGCCGCGGAGAACTTCGTCGAGCGCGTCGAATTTCTGGTCGATGTAGGTGACCATGGGACCCGCGTCCTTGAGCAGGGCGCAGGCCGTGTCACGATGGCGGGCGCGGAGGCGCGAGCTGAGGGCGAGCGAGCCGGTGCGGTCACCGTTGGCGGCGCAGGTGGCGGCGCGCAGAAGCTGATCCGTGACGCGGGCCAGAGCGCTGACGACGACCACCGGGTGCTTGCCCTGCGCGAGGCGGCCGGCAACGATGGAGGCGGTGCGGGCGATGGCTGCCGGGTCCTCCACCGACGTGCCGCCGAACTTCATGACAACCAGACTCATGCGAGAGTTCCCATGGTGAGCGTGCGCCGGGTTCAGGCGCGCGCGGCGGCCAGTGCGGCGGGTTCAAGCTTGCCCAGGCTCATGAGCAGCTCAGCGTTGAGGATGGCGGCGCCGGCGGCTCCGCGAATAGTGTTGTGCGAGAGAAGCGTGAACTTCCAGTCGAGCACGGTGCAGGGGCGCAGGCGGCCGACGGTGATGGCCATGCCATTGCCGCGATTGCGGTCCAGGCGCGGCTGCGGGCGGTCAGGCTGCGGAGCGAATTCGATGGGCTGCGCGGGCGCGGTGGGCAGGCCCTGGCCGGCGAGGGGACGGAATTCATTCCATGCGGTGAGGATGTCTTCACGCGTGGCGGGGCGGCCCAGCTTGTTGCCGAGCTTGATGGAGACGCTTTCGGTGTGGCCGTCTTCGACGGCGACGCGATTGCAGTGCGCAGAAATCCGTGCGGCGAGCGGCGTAACGTGGTTGTCCTCCAGCTTGCCGAGGAGCTTGAGCGTCTCGGCCTCCATCTTTTCCTCTTCGCTGGGGATGTACGGAACCACGTTGCCGAGGATGTCCATGGAAGGCACGCCGGGATAGCCCGCACCGCTGACGGCCTGCATGGTGGTGACGAAAATCTGCTCGATGCCGAAGCGCTCCTCAAGCGGCTTGAGGGCGAGGGCGAGGCCGATGGAGGAGCAGTTGGGATTGGTGACCATGTAGCCGCCGCAGGCGCGGCGCGAGGACTGCTCCTCGATGAGGTGAAGGTGGTCGGCGTTGATTTCCGGAATGACGAGGGGAACGTTGGCGGCCATGCGATAGGCGCTGGAGTTGGAGACGACGGCGCAACCGGCGTCGGCGAAGCGCGGCTCCATTTCGCGGGCAATGGCGGCGTCGAGCGCGGCGAAGATGATGCGCGGAGTGCCCCCGGGCTCGGCGGCCGAAACGGCGATGCGGGCAATGCGCTCGGGCAGCGGCGTGTCGAGACGCCACCTGGCGGCTTCGCCGTAAGGCTTGCCGCTGGAGCGGTCGCTGGCGGCGAGCCAGGCGACCTCAAACCAGGGGTGGTGCTCAAGGAGCTGGATGAAGCGCTGGCCCACCATGCCGGTGGCGCCGAGGATGCCGATGGGAAGTTTGTTTTGCATGGTTCTGAACTCTCCAGTGTACCTGAAGGGCGATGGACGGAGTGAAGGAAGAAAGACGCGGCGCGGGGCCGCGGGGGAACTCAGGGCCGGACCGGGTTGGCACAGCCTTGGCCGACGACCGAGTTCCACTGGCGAACGCGCCAGCGCTTGACCAGGCCGTTGACGACGTAGGGGTCGGCCTTGGCAAAGGCTTTGGCGGCGGCGGGTGAGTCGCCCTGGAAGAGCAGATAGGCTTGGTCGGAGGGGTCGGCGAGCGCGCCGGCAAGCAGGATTTCGCCGCGGTCGGCAGTCTGCCAGGCGAGGCTGAGGTGGGCTTCGCGAAAGGCGGCGCGGCGGTCGAGGTAGTCGTCGGCGAGGTCGTAGATGAGCAGGTAATGCATGGAACGCGGTCTCCCTTTTTTGCGGCGAAGCGCAGGTTACTGCGCGGCGCGCGGTCAGGCCATGGCGGCGAGGACGGCGTCAGCAAACTGGCCTGTTCCGGCGTGGCCGCCCACGTCGCGGGTGAGGGTTTTGCCCTCGGCATAGACGGCTTCCAGCGCCTTGTGCACCTTGTCGGCGGCTGCTTCCTCGTCAAGATGGCGGAGCATGAGGACGGCGGACTGGAGCAGGGCGGTGGGGTTGGCGAGGTCCTTGCCGGCAATGTCTGGCGCGGAGCCGTGGACGGCCTCGAAGATGGCGCAGTCGTGGCCGAGGTTGGCGCCGGGCACCAGGCCGAGGCCGCCGATGAGGCCGGCGCAGAGGTCACTGACGATGTCGCCGTAGAGATTTTCAAGCAGCAGCGTGTCGTACTGGTAGGGATTCATGACGAGCTGCATGCAGGTGTTGTCAATGATGTGCTCGCCGTAAGTGACGTCAGGGAATTCTTCGGCCACCTGGCGGGCGCAGCGCAGGAAGAGGCCGTCGGACAGCTTCATGATGTTGGCCTTGTGGATGGAGTGGATCTTTTTGCGGCCGTGCTTGCGCGCGTATTCAAATGCGAATTTGGCGATGCGCGTGGAGCCTTTTTCCGTGATGACCTTGATGCTTTCGACGACGCCGGGAATGACTTCGTGCTCGAGGCCGGCGTAAGAGCCCTCCGTATTTTCGCGGACGATGATGAGGTCGACGTTGGGATATTTGGTTTCAAGCCCGGGAAGATTGTGGATGGGGCGGAAGTTGGCGAAGAGGTCAAACTTTTTGCGCAGGGTGACGTTGATGCTCTTGAAGCCGCTGCCGATGGGCGTGGTGACGGGCCCTTTGAGGGCAACCTTGTTGCGCTCAATGGACTCGTAGAGCGCGGCGGGGATGTACTCGCCGAAGATTTCAAAGGCCTCAGCGCCGGCGGCGAAGCGCTCCCACCGAAAGCGAACGCCGGTGGCCTCAAGGATGCGGACAACGGCCTGCGTGACCTCCGGGCCGATGCCGTCGCCGGGAATGAGAGTGATTTTGTGCGGATGAGATGGCGGCATGAAAGATCCCTCTTGGATGAATGCGAATGATTGGAGCGGCTACTTCTTGCCTTTCGGGCTGCGATGCGAGTCGAGGAGGCCTTCGAGCTCTTCCTTGAATTCGCGAACGTCCTTGAAGTCGCGGTAGACGCTGGCGAAGCGGATGTAGGCGACGGTGTCAATGCCTTTGAGGTGCTGCATGATGAGCTCGCCGATTTCAGAGGCGGTGCGTTCGCGCTCCGGCGCGTCCATGAGGAAGGTTTCCGTGGCGTCGACGATGGCCTCGAGTTTGCTGGAGGGGACGGGGCGTTTTTCGCAGGCGCGGAGCAGGCCGCTGAGGACTTTCTGGCGGTCGAAGCGCTCGCGGCGGCCGTCTTTTTTGACGACCATGTAGGGGATTTCGTCGATGCGCTCGTAGGTGGTGAAGCGGCGGTTGCAGCTTTCGCACTCGCGGCGGCGGCGGATGGCGTCGGCCTCCTTGCTTTCGCGGGAGTCGACGACGCGATCCTGGGCAAAGCCGCAGTAGGGGCACTTCATACAAGGGTGATTTTACGGCATTTGGCGCGGCGCGGGGGCTGCGGGTCTTGAGTGAGGGCGGGGCCGCTGGCTGTGCTGCACAGTGTCACAGGTTCACAGCTTCACAGTCGGAAATGAGTTTTGGGCTGTGCTGCACAGTGTCACAGGTTCACAGCTTCACAGTCGGAAATGAGTTTTGGGCTGTGCTGCACAGTGTCACAGGATCACAGCCGGGAAACGGGTTTTGGACTGTGCTGCACAGTTTCACAGGATCACAGTCGAAAAACGAGTTTTGGACTGTGCTGCACAGGGTCACAGCTTCACAGTCGGGAATGAGTTTTGGGCTGTGCTGCACAGTGTCACAGGTTCACAGCCGGGAAAGGGGTTTTGGACTGTGCTGCACAGTTTCACAGGTTCACAGCTTCACAGTCGGAAATGAGTTTTGGACTGTGCTGCACAGTTTCACAGCTTCACAGGCGGAAAACGAGTTTTGGGCTGTGCTGCACAGTTTCACAGCTTCACAGGCGGAAAACGGGCTTTGGACTGTGCTGCACAGTTTCACAGCTTCACAGCCGGAAATGAGGGGAGGGCCTCGCTGTGATCTGCGGTCTGAGATGATGAGGGACATTCGTGGAACGGGATGCTGTTTCTATTGTGCGGCGGGAGGGGGAAATTGTCGGCAAATGGTCGCGGAGATTTTGCCGGGTGGAATGAGGGGGTTGCGGGCGGGAGTGTGGAGGAAGGGGTTGACAGGGACGGGGAACCTGTCGCGTGTTTAAGGTCGTTGCTCTCCCACATCTCCAAAACCGGGAGATGTGGGCACCCGGCTTCTACAACGCTGTTTATGACGTATGCGCATACAGAAGAAAGGAACGATCATTCGAATGTCGACACGTATGGCAATCAAAGTCATCTTGTTTGCGCTCCTATTGACGGGGACGCGGGCGCATCTTAATGCAGCCCCGCCTGCGGAAAGCAATGGAGATTTGAGGGCCCTCATCACCTGGGGCGATATGGACAATACGCCAGCCAAAGGCGCATATGTGGAGGCATACGGCTACGTCGCCAGCGCCAAGAGCATGCATTCCTTCGTCTTCAAGATGCTTGAAGCTGGGCGCTATGAAGTCTCACTCCCGCGTGGCCTTTACGATGTTTTTATCAGCGATGGAAATTCACTCCCCACATGCAGACGCATGCGCGTCACTTCGGGCGAGGTCAAAGTTTGGACTGTCAAACTGAAGAATGATATGGGCAACGCACATTTTTAATAGGTCGACGTGACCCTCGGCGGGCGGTGCAGGTCCCGGTATCTCAACCTAACCATAAAAGATGGGTGCCGCGGGTCAGGATTCTGGGACCTGGGAGAGCACGGACGAGTTGCGATTCCCACTCATCGCGATAAAACTGCGATGAATGGGGCACCCGGCACCCTGGGATTCTCGATGATCCGCCTATTAGCCTGCACGAAGGCAGAGACCGGCGCGTAGTTACGTGGGGGTCGTTTCTTCGTTTTTAGCGCCGGACAGGAATCCGCAGTTCTACCAGCCGCTGGAAAGGCTCTTTTGCGGAGATATGTTGGACGAAAATCCCTCCTGCTGCCTCCCAGAGTTCTCTGTAACGGAGATAATCGTCAACCAGTACGTCCCCGGGTTTCGTGATGTGGAGGTACTTGTCTTTGGACCGACAAGTGATCATTTTGACCGAGGGAAAATGATGCTCTGCCCATGCAACTTTCTGTGGTTCAGACCATCCACCCTCGGGACAGCCTGTGAGGATGATTGGATTGAGGTGTGCAACGGCTTTATAGAGGTCTCTGGCGTCGGCTATGAGTGGCAGGTTGCGGTAGAAATCACCGCATCCGCTGATCCGGTTCCAGAACAAATCTGAACCAAGTGCAGCTTCTGCTTCTCGTGAGTCCTGGCCAAAGAGTTGTCTTGCAGTCGTATCGAAGTCGGCGAGAACGCCATCGCAATCCAAGAATATCTGTCTCATAAATCAGTTCTCACAAAATGGAAAAGCTCTGATAAGGCAGGTGGCCCACGCATCAAACTCTGAATATACGCCTTGAAGTTAGAGGAACTGTGCCCCGTTCATCGCGGTCTTATGGCGATGAGCGGGTTTTCGTACGAGGCCAAGGCAGGATTACGATGGGGCCATGACCTACGGGCTTAAGCGGTTCCAAAAAGCGGAGGCCCTACACTTCATTACATTCAGTTGTTTTCACCGTCTCCCATTGCTGGAAGCGCCGGGTGCCATGGACGTGGTTGAGGCTGTTCTGGAGAAGACTCGGGCGCGTCACGAGGCCAGGATCTGCGCGTATGTGCTGATGCCTGAGCACGTCCACCTGCTTATGAATGAGCCGACCTCGATTCTGGTGGCACAGTTTCTGAAAGCCCTTAAGCAAGTGACTTCCCGCAAACTGCGGGGCGCTCGCGATCAGTTCTGGCAGGACCGCTATTTTGACGGCAACATTCACGGGGAAGCCGCCCGCTCCGAAGTGATCCGCTATATCCACCGGAACCCGGTGAAGCGAGGATTGGTCGCCTCGCCGGAGGAGTACCGATGGAGCAGCTTCAACCACTACGCGACCGGCATTCGAGGAGTGGTTGAGATTGAGTCCGAGTGGACGGCAAGATTGCGCGGCCCACTCATCGCGATAAAGCCGCGATGAATGGGGCACAGAGGCCGCGACAGATGCTGACACAGACGCCGGTACAGATGCCCGCCCACTCATCGCGATGAAGCCGCGATGAATGGGGCACAGAGGCCGCGATGAATGGGGCACAGACACCTGTACAGACGCTGACACAGACGCCGGTACGGACGCCCGCCCACTCATCGCGATGAAGCCGCGATGAATGGGGCACAGAGGCCGCGATGAATGGGGCACAGAGGCCGAGACAGATGCTGACACAGACGCCGGTACGGACGCCCGCCCACTCATCGCGATGAAGCCGCGATGAATGGGGCACAGAGGCCGCGATGAATGGGGCACAGAGGCCGAGACAGATGCTGACACAGACGCCGGTACGGACGCCCGCCCACTCATCGCGATGAAGCCGCGATGAATGGGGCACAGAAGCCGCGATGAATGGGGCACAGATACCGCGATGAATGGGGCACAGAGGCCGCGATGAATGGGGCACAGACAAAGCTGAGTTAGATATCGCTAACTCCCTCTTAACTCAAAAAGTCGGCGAGGGCGTGGACTACGGTTTGCTGCTCGTCTTCGCGGAGCTCGGGGAAGATGGGCAGGGCGAGGACTTCGCGGGCGGCGCGCTCGGACTCGGGGAAGTCGCCCTCTTTATAACCGAGAGACGCGAGGGCGGGCTGCATGTGGAGCGGCAGGGGATAGTAAATCTCCGAGCCGATGCGGCGGGCGGTGAGGAAGTCGCGGAGGGCGTCGCGGCGCGCGGTGCGGATGACGTATTGATGCCAGACGTGGCGGGAGCCGGGGACCTCATGCGGCAGGACGATGCCATGGGTGGGATAGGGGCCGGATTCGGCGATGCCCGCGGCGTGGAAGAGGGCGTGATAGCGGCGGACGACGGTGTGGCGGGCGTGGTTCCAGTGGTCGATGTGCTTGAGCTTGATGCGGAGGATGGCGGCCTGGAAGGTGTCGAGGCGGGCGTTCCAGCCGAGCTCGTCGTGGAGGTAACGGCTGCGCATGCCGTGCTGGCGGAGCATGCGGGCGCGCTCGGCGATTTCATCATCATTGGTGGTGACCATGCCGGCGTCACCCGCGGCGCTGAGGTTTTTGGTGGGATAAAAGCTGAAGGCGGCGGCGTGGCCGAGTGCGCCGGCGGGTTTCTGCTGCCAGCGCGCGCCGAAGGCCTGGGCTGCGTCTTCAATGAGGAGAAGATTGCGGGGCTTGGCGAGGGATTCGAGGGCGGACCAGTCAGCGCATTGGCCGTAAAGATGGACGGGCAGGAGGGCGCGGACATTTGCGCCGCGGGGGCTTGAGAGGACGGAGGCGACGGCGGCGGGAGAAAGATTGAAGGTGGCGGGGTCAATGTCGGCGAGGACGGGCGCGGCTCCGGCGCGGAGGATGGCGCTGACGGAGGCGAAGAAGCTGAAGGGCGAGGTGAGGACGGCGTGGCCGGGGCCGACGCGGGCGGCGGCGAGGGCGAGCCAGAGGGCGTCTGTGCCGGAAGCGCAGCCGATGGCGTGCTGGACGCCGAGGTGCGCGGCGGCTTCGCGCTCGAAGGCGGCAACCGGCTCACCGAGGATAAACTCGTGAGTCTTCAAGAGATGGTCGAGGGCGGCGAGGATCTCCGGGCGGAGGGGATCGTACTGGCGGCCGAGGTCGAGCATGGGCACGGGAAGGGATTCGGCGGCGGGCGCGGCGGGCTTTGCGGGGTCATTCAAAGGGTCGGGCATAGGGTTCGGGCACAGGGTTGGGCACAGGGTCTGGCACGGGAACATGGTAGCAGGGCCGAAATAGGACGACGAGGCGGGCGGCGGGCGCAGGGCGCGAACGGAGGAACGCGGCGGAAAAGTAGGGTGGGGAACGAGGTCATTTCAGACGCTTTGGCGGGTGAATCTGCGGAGAAAGAGGCCGGACGGGTTGAAATGACGGGCGAACCTCTATAGAGTTGACCCATTGCGGGGAGCCGCGTCTCCGGGGCTTCCGGGCGCTTCCCCGCGGCATTGCAAGCAGGTGCAAAGCGATTGCACACAACGAGACCCCCAACACGAGAGCAGGAGATCGGCACATGGAAAACAAGCCGGCACAGAATATTCAGGATACGTTCCTGAATACGGTTCGGAAAGACAAAACCCCCATCACCATTTATCTGGTCAGCGGCGTGAAGCTCACCGGACGGATACGGTCGTTTGACAAGTATTCCGTGCTGCTGGAGAACAACAGCCAGGAGCAGCTGATCTTCAAGCACGCGATTTCGACGGTGGTGAGCAACCGAAGCGTGATGCACAGCGAGCACCGGAGCGTAGGCGTGCACGGCAGCCTTGGTCCGTCGGCGGTTCCCGCACCGACGCCCACGGCGGCGGCGGCCGCGGGCGCTGAGCCGCGCTAACACGCCGGGGGCGAAAATCCTTGCGAGAGGCTGCGGGCAACGCCGGGGCCAGGCCGGAAGCAGGGCCGGGAACGCGGACCCGTCGCAGCGGAGGGCCGGAACGCGCCGTGCTGGTGGGCGTGGACGCAGGTGTGCGCCCGCGCGGCAAACGTGCGGGCGTTGCAGGCACGCGGCGGGCAGCGCTGCTGGCAACTTCGGACGCAGATGCGGACGAAACAATCGACCAGGGAGGGGCAGCCGCGGCGGTGTTGCCGCGGGATGGTCCGGGGCTGGATGCCGAGGCTTCGCTGAAGGAGTTTTGCGAGCTGGTGGCGAGCGCCGGCGGCGAGGTGGCGGCGGAGCTGATTCAGCGGCGGCCGCGGCCGGACCCGGCAACGCTGGTGGGCGCGGGCAAAGTGGAAGAGATTGCGGCAGTGGCGGCCTCAACCGGGGCCGATCTGGTTCTGTTTGACCAGGACCTGACGCCGACGCAATTGCGCAACCTGGAAGCGGCGCTGCCCTGCCGCGTGCTGGACCGGACGCAGCTTATCCTGGACATTTTTGCGCGGCATGCGCGGACGCGTGAGGGCCAGTTGCAGGTGGAGCTGGCGCAGCTGGAGTACATGCTGCCGCGGCTGACGGGGCGCGGCAAGGCGATGTCGCAGCTGGGCGGCGGCATTGGCACGCGCGGACCGGGCGAGACGAAGCTGGAAACGGACCGGCGGCGGATTCAGCGGCGGATTGACCAGTTGAAGCGGGAACTGGAGGCGGTGCGGCGCGTGCGGCGGCAGCAGCGGCAGCGGCGCGAGGCGGTTCCGGTGCCCACGGTGGCGCTGGTGGGCTACACCAACGCGGGCAAGAGCACGCTGTTCAACCGGCTGACGGGCGCGACCGTGCTGCAGTCGTCGCTGATGTTTGCCACGCTGGACCCGAAGCTGCGCGCGGTTGAGCTGCCGAGCCGGCGCAAGGTGCTGGTGAGCGACACAGTGGGATTCATTCGCAACCTGCCGCACACACTGGTGACGAGTTTTCGCGCGACGCTGGAGGAGGTGGAGCAGGCCGAGGTTCTGCTGCACGTGCGCGACGCGGCGTCGAGCTACGGCGAGGAGCAGAAGGCGCAGGTGGAGAAGGTGCTGGCGGAGCTGGAGGCGCTGGGCAAGCCGCGCATTGAAGTGCTGAACAAGGCGGACCTGCTGGGCGAGCAGGAACGCGAAGGGCTGGCGGGGCGTGGCGAAGTGCTGGTTTCAGCACGGACGGGCGAAGGGATGGAGGCGCTGATGGCGGCGATGGATGCGGCGCTCGAGTCCGACCCGGTGGTGGAGGCGGAGTTTGTGGTGCCGCAGAGCGAGGGTGCGGTGCTGGCGGCGATGGATGCGGGCATGGTGGTGCATGCGCGGAGCTACGAAGGCGAGATGGTGAGGCTGCGCGCGAGCGGCGCGGCGTCGCTGGTGGGACGGCTGCGGCGATTTCGCGTGCGGACGGATGAGAAGCGGATGCAGGAGGCGGGGTGAGCGAGGGGAAAAAGAAGGATGGGCGGTCGATTGTGACGCTGGCCAGCCATGAGGTTTATCGGAACCACTGGATGCGCGTGCGCGAGGACGAGATTCTGCGGTCGAACGGGCAGAAGGGGATTTACGGCGTGGTGGAGAAGCACGACTCGGCAATCATCATTCCGGTGGACGCGGGGCTGGTGTGGCTGGTGGAGCAATTCCGGTATACGATTGGCGCGCGGGCGATGGAGCTGCCGCAGGGTGGATGGGAGCAGGAGATCGACGACGCCGGGGAACTGGCGCGGGGCGAGCTGAAAGAGGAGACGGGGCTGCACGCGGAGCGGATGACGAAGCTGGGCACGCACTGGATTGCGTACGGGTTCACGCGGCAGCGGCAGCACGTGTTTCTGGCGACGGGGCTGACGGCGGACGAGACCGACCGCGACCAAGAGGAGCACGACCTGACGGTGCATTGCGTCGCGGTGGCGGAGTTTGAGCGGATGATACTGGACGGGACGATCCGGGACAACTGCACGATTGCGGCGTGGGGCATGTACCGGATGTGGCTGGAGCGGCAGGCGGAGTGAAAGGCGAAGACGAGGCGAACGAAGCCGCGTTTTTTTCGGCAGTTTTTCTGTGGAAAAGAAAAATATTTCAAGGGGGGGTGGGGGTACCTCGCTCGCCCAGGTCTCAAAATCGGGACCGTGATGGGATAAGGACGAAGGCTTCTACGATGGTGCAGTGGTTTTTGGATTGAGGACCAGAGACTACGAGCCAAGGAGAAGCCTTCTATGAAGATTGTAGGATGTGATTTTCATCCGCGGTGGCAGCA
>Ga0307373_10000057_pt1 | contig 169288 bp, 116 predicted proteins | sample OX2MG_FD_202534 | JGI IMG/M metagenome (GOLD analysis project Ga0307373, IMG submission 202534) | Soil microbial communities from Risofladan, Vaasa, Finland - OX-2 | ecosystem: Environmental > Terrestrial > Soil > Coastal area > Acid sulfate soil | place: Finland: Risofladan, Vaasa...
CCCGACGCAGCCTTGCACTCCGCGTTTTTCCACTGCGTGCCGAGCCGGTTCGTTCCCCGCCGACCTGCCGCGCGCCGCCTCAAGCGGCTCCGCCTTCACGCTCGAAACTGGCTCCGATTTCCCGCTCTGTCCCAGTTCGCTTGAAACTGTTCGTCGTTGCTCCTCTGCCAAGCCAACACGCGCTTGTCCGGGGCCGAGCGAAGCCAGATTTTGTAGTCGCCCCCCAGCCACGGCACGCAGGCGTCGAAAGGGCCCCAGATCCGATTCATCCATTCGCCCGACTTGAACAGGATGGCGAAGCTGTCGAAGGGCCGATCCTCGAGTCCGGTCTCGATTTGGATGAACCGCTCGAACTTCCATCTCTATTTTCGAACGCGCAGGAACAGCACGTAGAGTTCCCGATGGAAGACGGCGTGTTCCAGATGCGCTTGGGGAAAACTGCCTAACAGTAGAGCCATCGAGAGACAGAAGGCGAGCTTCGGGACGAAACCCGCCGATCCAATAGGTGCGAAAGCGAATAACGCGCCGCAGATGATCCCCCGGCGCTGGCGATTGCGAACGGGTTCCAGCGGCAATCGGTCATATCGTCCTGGCCCGGGCCGATGATTGCCGGTTGCTCGATCGTCGTCGGGATCGCACAAGCTCACAATGGCAGCCGGCTTTGCTCGCAGGGCCAGGCGTGTCCAGCCGTTATCGCCGTTGGCCAGGCAACAAGGGCGGGGCTGCGGAGGAACGACTCCTCTCCGGCGATGGCGGCCGAGACGTTAAGGCGCGCCCCGGACCACTCCGATCCTCTCACTCGATCCGTCCGCCTCAGTGCGCCGTCAGTGCGGCGCGCTTCTCTTCAATCAGGTGCAGCAGCGCCTTTTGCGGATCGGCGAACTTCTTGATCCCTTCATCCATCAGGGTTTGTTCCAGTTTTTCCATATCGACCAGGCGGTCGATTTCGTCCAGCACCTGCTGGCTAGGCATTTCGTCGATGCGCCGCGTAATGGTGCGGCCGCTGTTTTCGACAGCGTCGTTCGTGGCGGGCGGGTTCGTTTCAATGTCGCTGCCGGCGAATGCCTCGACGTACTTCCAAGGGGCGTCTTCGGGCTTTTTCGTCCCGGTGCTGGCGAAAATCATTTCTTGCGCAAGCGGGGCGCCCTTGTCGGCCCAGAAGGCCGTGTTGGCTTGCCAAATGCGCTTGGCGTTGACGATGCCGACCATGCCTTGCGCCGCCGGCGAAAGCTGGGGCACGGCTTTCTCGGTGTAGACATCGAGCCGCGAAACAAAGATGCTGTACACGCTCTTGAAATGCTTCAAGCCCGCTGCTCGCCGCTGCGCGCCGCGCCAAACGGCATCGCGGGCGGACTCGTACTGCCGCATCGAGAAAATCAGCGTCACGTTCAAGGTCACCCCGGCCGCAGCCAACTCTTCCACGGCGCCCAAGCCCGCGGGCGTCGCGGGGACCTTGATCATCCGATTCCGATGGCCGGCCGACCATTGCTTGCCCAGCTCGATATACCGCGCGACGCGCGTATCGTGGGGGATGTTCGCCGCCGGGTCTTCCAGGAGGGGATCGAGTTCGAAGCTGACGTAGCCGTTGTTGCCGCCCGTTTCCTGCCACACGGGCGAAAAGACGCCCTGGGCTTCGCGAACGAGGTGGTCGGTCAATTTCCAGGCGATTTCGACGTCATCGTGGCCGTCGCGCATCAAGCGATCGAGGTCGTCGTCGAACCGACCGGTCTTGATCAGGTCGGCGATGATGATCGGGTTGGAGGTCGCCCCGCTCGCGCCCAGTTTGCGGTTCTTGGCGACCAGATCGGGGTCGATCGAGTCAAGCCACAGTTTGGTGCCGCAAGCGATCAGACTCTGAAGAGGAGATGTCATGGGCGTCTGCTCCAATAACCAAGGTCCGGAATAGTCGGGCGTTCGCGCGCCGCAGGAGACTTCGTCAAAGATACCAGACCCGCCCCAATTCGCCCACCCTGATATTGCGAAACTCGGCCCTCGGTAATTGTTTGCGCTCAGTTATTCAATCTGCGACGCAAGGCTATTCGCCCGCGATCACCAGCGCCGCCGACTGACCCATTGGCGCCTGATTGAGCAGCAACGCCGTCGCCGGTCGCCCGCCGAGGGGCTCGCCGTGGATCACGTTGACCTGGCACTCGGGATCAGCTCGTTCGTAGTTCAAAGTGACGGGCGTCTGGCCGTGCTCGAATGCCAGCAGGCTCACGACCATTTCGACTGCGCCGGCTGCGGCGCCCAAGCTGCCGAAATAGCTCTTGGGGGCGGTGACCGGAACATCGGCCAATTCGGCGCGGATCGCCCGGGCTTCGGCGCGGTCGTCATCGATCGTACTCAGTCCGTGAGCATTAACGTGCCCGATGTCGCGCGGGGTAAAATCGGCCATGCGCATGGCGGCGGCGATGGCGCGCCGCGTGGCGGCGCCCTCGAGCGGTCGCCCGTTTTCGCGGGCCTCGAACGAGTTTCCAAAGCCGCGAATGCTGGCCAGGATTTTGGCCCCTCGCGCGAGGGCGTGTTCGCGAGTTTCGAGGACGAAGGCTGCGGCGCCTTCGCCATTGACGAAACCGTCGCGATCGGCATCGAACGGCCGCGAGGCGTGCTGCGGATCATCGTTGCGGCGTGATACGGGCAACAGCGAACTGCGGACCCAGAGCGTCGGATGGATGCGGCTGCACGCGCCCCCGGTGATCATCACGTCGGCGTGGCCCCGCTCGATTATTCGGCAAGCTTCCGACATGGCGATCAGGCTGGAGGCTTCAGCGAGCGAATGCGAGTTGTTCGGTCCGCGAGCATCGTGGGCGATGGCGATATGGCAAGCCGGCATATTTGGCAAATACTTCAGCATCCAGAGGGGAAAAACCTCCTCCATAGCGTATTTTCCCCAGAGCTCGAAGTCGAATCGGCCCTCGACGGTGCAACGGCGAAAGGCGTTTTCGACGTCTTCCAACTGGCAGTGCATCAGATCGGCGCCGAAAACGACGCCAAAACGCTCGGGATCGAGCTGAACGTCGGTCAGTCCGGCGTCGGTCCTCGCCATGTCGGCCGCCGCCACGCCAAATTGGATGTCTCGCGACATGACTTTCAGGCTCTTGCGCGGCTTGACGTACTCCTTCGGGTCGAAATTCAGCACTTCAGCCCCGAAGTGTAAAAAGGCGCCGCTGGTGTCGAAGCAAGTTAATGGGCGAACGCCGCTCTGCCTGGCGCAAAGTGAATTCCACACGGCATTCGTGCCGATGCCGATAGGGCAGATAATGCCCAAGCCGGTAATAACCACTTCTCGCGCCGGAGACATGCTTTACTGAACTAGAATTTCCAGGGCCTCAACGTCCCACGCGGCTTCGACGTCCAGCCCAGGCGGCGAGACGGAACTTATTGGCAGAATTGAACCTATGCTATCTGTTGCGATTCATTGCAGCAAGGCGGCGGCGCCTTGGCGGTGCCGGCTAGCTGGTTATCGGCTCTCGAGCAATGCGTCAAATAGGTTGAATGGGGTGTTTGCGCTTGCTTTTTCCGACGCACTCGGCAAAGAATACGAGCGACTGAAAAGCATCTGCTATCGACAAGCTTTTTTAACCAAGAATCGCGGAGCTTCAGCCTGATTTTGGGGGTTGGGCGGCCGCGTCGAGGCTGAAAACGAATGCTTCGTAGCGCTGATTGTTCGACGAGTTTCTCGATTCGCGAAGCTCGCGAGATCGTCAAGGACCTGTTTACGCCGCGTCCGGCGGTCTATTGGACCGACTTTTTGCTGTCGATGGGCGTCGGTTCCCTGTGTTTTCGACTCGAGCACCGCCGGGCCGAGCCGTTTTCGGCCTTGCAGTTTGGCTTGTACATCGTGGCCTGCCTGGCCTTCTATCGCGCGGCGCTGTTCATTCACGAATTGGTTCACTTGAAGGGCGACGCCTTTCGCAACTTCCGGATCGCCTGGAACGCGCTGTGTGGCATTCCTTTTCTGATGCCATCGTTCCTCTATTACACGCACATGGCCCATCACGCCCGTATGCACTACGGCACGCCGGACGACGGCGAATATCTGCCGCTGGGCACGGGGCCGACGCGGCGCATTCTGAAATACCTGACTCAGCCGTTCGTGATTCCGATTCTGGGCGTGCTGCGTTTTCTGGTCTTTACGCCGCTGGGCTGGATCAGTCCCGGCTTCCGGCGTTTCGTGCAGCAACGGGCCTCGTCGATGGTCATGGATCCCGGCTACGTCCGCCCTTTGCCGACGCGGCGGGAATTGCGTTACTGGCGGTGGCAAGAGGCGGGGTGCTTTCTGTATGCGGCGGCTGTCGCAGCGCTGTTCATTTCCGGCCGTTTGCCGCTGTCGCTGCTGCTGCAGGGCTACCTGACCGCGTTGGGCATCATCACGATCAATCACGTCCGCACGCTCGGCGCCCATCGTTTCTTGCATCGCGGAGAGACGATGACGTTCGTCGACCAGTTGCTCGACTCGCTCAATTACGCTCGGCATCCGGTGATCTCCGCTCTCTGGGGCCCCGTGGGGCTGCGCTTTCACGCGCTGCACCACTTGTTCCCCTCGATGCCATACCATGCGTTGCCCGAGGCTCACCGGCGCCTGATGGCGAAACTGCCCGCCGACTCGCCGTATCGGCAAACCGAAAGCCCGAGCTTGTTCGCCGCGCTGCGGGACTTATGGCGGCGGGCCAAGGCTTCGCAAGCGACGGGCGACGCCCTGCGGGGCGAAGGCGTCGTGGTTTCGCCCGTCGGCGCTTTGGACGATCGCGAGCGGTAAGCAAGCCGTCAGCCGGCCAGACCGGTGCAGCAGACTTCGCCGCTGCCGCGCAGCCACAGGAATGACTTCCGCCAGCAAATGGCCGGCCCATCGTGCAAGTTTCGGGCAGTCAGGCCGCAAACCGGATGCTGTGCGCTCCGGACCTACTTTCCGCGCCGCTTCTTTTTGGCCGCCTCGATCTTTTTCTGCATCAGCGACTGCTTCGAGGGCGGCGTCGCCAGGGGCGAGAGCGTGGTCATGGGCAAAACGCCCAGCGTTTCGTCGTCCGGTACGAAGAAAGGCATCGGCAATTGGGCCAGGCGGATTTTCAGAATCTCGAATACCTGCTGGCGCACTTTCTTCTCGGTCAACTGGGCCGGATCTCGCACGGTGAGAAAGCCCGGATCGAGCTTCTCGACGTGCTCGTAAATCGTGCTCTTGCCGTCCTTGCCGGTCCACTTGATCCGCAGCTCGCCCGCGGTGCTTTGCACGGAGCGCCCCGTCGGCGTACCGCCGCGGGCGAGCGGATTGAACCGACTCGCTCCTTTGATCTCCTGCAAAGTCTTGCCGACGCCCTCGGAGTACTGCACGGCCATCGCCGTCGCCCCGCCGTCGGCCGCCTCCAAGCCGTCTTCGGCCAGGCGTTCGGCCAACGCATTCTCGATCGATTCCTTGGCTTCGGCCGGCTTGCCGAAACGCACTTCGCCAACTTTGACCTTGACCCTCACCTTCTCGCCCGGCTTGACGGCGGCGGGTGCATCGGCATAGAAGGCCTCGAGCGTCTTCCGCAGCTTTTCGGCCGGAAACGGCACGACCTCGATTTTTCGTTCGCCGTTGCCGCCGACCGAGGTGATTAGTCCGGCCGGGGTGAGGATCCGCCGCCAATGACTGAATTCGAGCTGACCTTGGCGGTACGTCCAGACCATCAGCCCGGTCTCGCGCTCGATGAACCCAGCGCCGGCCCAGAGAAAGCCGGCGGGTTTCTCGACGAACTCGATATGCGGTCCCTTGTACGAGGCCGGGTGCAACAAGGCCGACTTGGCATGGGCCGACAGGTCATGGCGAAGCTTGAGCTCGCCCGCGTTCATGTCGTATACGGCCAGCACCGAACCGTGGGATCCGTCGGATAGGCAGGCAATCTCCTTTCCGTCGGGCGAGAACCGCACGCTGTCGATGCTAACGTGCTGTCCGTCCTCCGTCTTTGCCACGGGCGAGATCTCGCCCTGCAATTGTCCGGTTTGCAGGCTGTAAATCCGCACCTCGGGAAGCACGATCGACGCCAGCCAGTTCCGGCCCGGGCTGATGTCGTAACGGCGATCGCCCGAAAGGTTCTTGTCCAACTCGAATTGCCGCAGCGGCTTGCCCGAGTGGGCGTCCCAGATGCGCAGATGATAGACGAACTTGCCGCCCAATTGACCGAACGTGTAGGTTAGCACTTCGCCCGCGCCGGCGAAGTCGAGGATCGTCATCGAAAGGTTGCGCTCGTCGGCCATGAAAGACGTCAACTGCTGGCCGGTCTCCAGCGACCAGACTTGCACGTCGTTGGCCCGTTGCCGATCGAGCACGGCCAACGCCAGGTACTTTCCATCCGCGGACACGGCGCGCCGGGTGGCTTTTTCAGGACGACCGCTGACGCCTCCCACGCGTTTGCCCGTCGCAAGGTTCCACAGTTCCGCCCGATCGCTCTCATAGGCGTCGAGAGACGTCACGCAAAACTCGCTGGCGCCGCCTGGAAACAACACTTCTTCGAGCCTCGGCGGCTGCGGAATCGACGTCGAAAGCGATGCCGGCCATTCGACCGCTTTCGCCGGCAGGTCGGCAGTCACCTTCCAGCGACTCGCCGCGCCGCCAGCCGGTTCCGCCGCCAACAGACTCGCCGCCGAGCCGGCGCACGCCATCCACGTTGCGCAGCCCAGTGCAAGAAAGATTGCGACGCGCCGTGTCAGATGGTTGTTTTTGCCTTCCGCCAGAGAAACGAGTGAAGTGCAATTGCAGGTCGACATGGCATCAAGCTCCTTGCCCGGGGATGATCGCGTCGATCGAAACCAAGCCGCGCGGAACCGCGCCGGCGTGCCGCAGGCATTTATACTGCTGGTATGCCAATAATTCAATAAAATTGTTTTAGCGCAGCGGCGATCAACCGTTTTCCCTGGGCACGGCAGGGAAGCTTGGCGGCGAAAACTCCGCGCGGTCGCCAAGACGATGAGCGTGCGGCGCGTTCATCCGAACGCACAATTGAGACCGCCTCGTTTGCCAAAGCGGGCTTGCCGTCCAGGGTTAAAGTCAGGCGCTATTTTGGCATCGGAAGAATGATCAGGGCATTCTCCGCAAAGGTCGCTTCGCCGGCCTTGCCGTTGATGCGGTATTGGACCTTCAATTGCTTCGGAGTGCCCGGCGCCGGGTCGCCGCCAAAGGCTTCGTTGTAGCTGGACGACGGCAGCGTCACGAGCGGCAAGCCGGCGAGTTGCTTCTTGAGCGTCTCGGTCACGTCCTTCTGCCGGTTGCCTGCGCCATACTCCGCCTTGACGATTTCCAGCTTCACCTTGTCGAGCCCGGCCTGCGAGAGGATCGCTTGCAGCTCGCCGACCTTTTGGGCGATGGCCAGCGCGGTTTCGGCCGCCTCGGCCTTCACTTCGGGCGTCTGCATGGCTTTGACCGCCAGCTTCAGCGTTTCGGCGTTCGGGTAGCGCTTGAGCACTTCCAGCACCAGCTTCCGTTCGGCCGGCTGCCGGCAGGCGTCGAGCGCGTTGCGGCACATCTCCACTCGCTGGCCTTCGGGCATGATGAACTGCCGGGCGATGCGGATGTAACCGCGCAGCTCGCGGCCCTGATATTTGTTGCCGCCGCCGGTCTTCGCCAAATCCAAGAGCACCGGCGCCGCGTCGATCGTCATCCATTCGCCGAGCAAGCGGCTGCTGGCGTCCTGAAGTTGTGCGTCGTCGGTCTTTGCGGCGGCGCCCAGCGCTGCCAGCGCCTTGCTTCCGCCCACGGCGCCCAGCACTTCCAGCAAGGCGAGCTTGGTCGACGTCGGCTCGTCGGTCATCGCCGCCGCCAGTTCCGCCGCGCAAGCCTCGCGATCGGGCATGCGGACGGCCGCCGTTTTCAGGGCTTGCCGAGCCGCAGCCTGGTCTTCCTCGTGCTTGGGAGCGACCGCCTGCGACACGAGCACGCCGAGTTGCTTGGCCGATACCGTGGCGCCCAGCGACGTCAGTGCGGCGCCGCGAACGGCCGGGTCGGAGTGATCGAGGGCCTTCACGAGCGGCTCGACGGCGGCGATCCGCCGCAGCCCGACCAGTTCGATCAAGACGGGGTACGTTTTTCCTTGAGCTTTGGAGAGTCGAGCCACGATCTCCGCATCCACTTTCCCCAGGGGCAACTCGGCGATGGCCGACTTCGCGGCTTGCGCCGACTCCGCATCTGCTTCGACGGCAATCTCCAGCAGCGAGGCAAGACACGACGGATCGCCCACCCGTCCCAGGGAGCCGATCGCCGCCAGGCGAACCGGTTTCGGGCCGGCGGCGGCGGCATTCAAGATGGCCGACAGAACAACGGTTTCCTTGCGATCGGCCATGGCGACGATCAATAGCGCCGCTCGGTCCGCCGCCGTGCGAGCCAATTCGGCCGCCAGGGCCTGATCGACCTGATCGCCCGGAAACTCGCGGGCCGTGCCCAGCGCAAGCTGGAACATCGCCTTGTCGGGCGAGCGGAATTGTTCGAGCAACAGCGTAATTCCGTCTTGCTTGCGGGCGAGAATCGCGGCGCGCGTCGCCTCGATCTTTCTCTGCTTGGGAACGTCGGCTTCTCGAACTTCGTCGTAGATTTCAATGGCTTCGGCGTTGCGGCTTTCCGCTTGGAGACGCTCGGCGCAGAGCACCAGGCCCGCGGCGATCGCCGAACGGACCTTGGCGGGCGCGCCGGCCAGAGATTGCCGCAACGATTTCGTCGCCGCGTCGTTGGCGATCCGCCCGAGCGCGGCGGCCGCGGCCGAGGCGACTTCGACATCTTTGTCTTGCAGCCGCTTGGCGAGCGCCTCGGCTGCCTTGGCGTCTCGGCGGACGCCGATGGAATTGATGACGCCGACGAGCAGCTTGCCCTGCAAGCCGTCCTGCGCCTTTCGCAACGCTTCATCGGCCGCGGCGCCCGGAATGGCTTCCAGCGCGATCCGCGCCCACGAGGCGAGCTGTTCGTCGCCGAGCAGCTTGGCGAGCTCGCCGACGGCCTCGCTCGAACCGTAAACGGCCAGACGCTTGCAGGCCAGCGCCTTTTCGGCCTTTGGCGCGTCGGAGCGGAGCAGGGCGATCAGTTCGGGCTCTTTGTCAGACGACGCCTTGGGAGCGTCAGCAGCCCGGACGGCGAGAGCGGTCATGGCGACCGCCGCCGTTAGAAAAACGACAACGCTTGCGGAAGTTCGAGGCTTGTGCATGGTATCGGTCCGAAAAAATGCGGGGTTGGTCGGAAGATCAAGAAACTTAAAAAGGCCCGAGGAAAACCTTCGCGGCGATTGCGCGCCGACTAGAGCCTCCACGGTTCGCGCAGCGCCTCCGAGCGCAGGCGGTTCGCCTGCTCGTCGCCGATGAACTCGTGTTTCTTGAGATCGTACTTGATTTTGCGGTCCAGAAAGAGCGCGATGTTCGCCGCGTGGCAAGCGATATGGGCGTAGCAAGCCGCGTCGGCGTTGCCTTTCGGCAGGCTGCGCGACTTGACGCAGTCGAGGAAATCGCGGACGTGGAATGTCGCCGGGTAGCCGCCGATTTCGGCGACCTCGCGTCCGGCGAGCAACTCGGGCGAGCTCAATACCAGTTTGCCGCTGTCGCCCGTTTCCACCCAGCCCGTCTCCCCTTCGAACCGCACGGGGCACGAGCCGAGCGGAATCCAACCCTTCTCGCGGAAAATCAGTTCCACGCCGTTGGCATAACGGGCGACGAGTTGGCCGTCTTTCGGCGCGTTGTACTCGACGGGCGCCGAACGATCGTCGCCGACCGCCCATTGGCAGAGATCGACGCAGTGCGAGCCCCATTCCAGCACGCCTCCGCCGACCAGCCCGCCCCCCTTTTCGAAATTAAAACCGTCGAGCAGTTTGGCGTTGAACGGCCGCCAGGCCGCCGGGCCGAGATACATGTTCCAGTCGACCACGTCTTTCGCCGGCTCAGGTTCGGCGGGCAGCCAGCCGCTGGTCATGGCCTGCATGCCTGCCGGATGGGCGTAAACGCGTTTGAGCTTGCCGAGCTTGCCCGTGCGAGCCAGTTCGCAGGCGAAGGCGAAGTGCGGCAGGTTGCGGCGCTGCGTGCCGACTTGGAACACGCGGGCGGTGCGGCGCATGGTCTCGGCCAGCAGCAGGCTTTGCGAAATGTTCTTGGTGCAAGGCTTTTCGCAATACATGTCCTTGCCGGCCTTGGCCGCGTTGATGGCGGCCGTGGCGTGCCAGTTCGGGCCGGTGGCGATCAGCACCGCGTCGATGTCGCCGCGATCGAGCAGCTCGCGGAAATCCTGGATCATGTCGCAGTTCTGATTGCCGTATCGCTCGTCGACCATCTTCTTGACGGCGACGCGCCGGGCTTGCTTGATGTCGCAAACGGCGAGGAACTGCACGTCCTTTTGTTCCAAGAAGCAGCCCAGGTCGTAGGTTCCCCGGTTGCCGATGCCGATGCCGCCGACCGTGATCCGCTCGCTAGGGGCGACGGCGCCGTCGAGACCCAGGGCCGAGCTGGGGATGATCGTCGGCGCGGCCACTGCCGCGGCGCCCGCCGAAAGCGCGGTCTTCAGAAACCGACGCCGGTGAAATTGTGCTGCGTTCTTCGCCATGACTGCTCTCCTGAACGTGAAATCCGCCTAAGCAGGGCCGGGCGGCCTGACAATGCTGCCGTCAAAGCGACAGCATACCGCTGGAATCTCGCACTTTCCACAGCCCGGCTAGGCAAAAAATAAGTTTTGACGAATCAAAGATAGTTCGCTAGGGCCTGGCCTGTTTCGGTGGGACGAAACTTTCGTGATGAATCAAAAATCAATGCCCGACTTGGAAGTGTACGATCGCAAGCGGATCGTAGCTCGACCAGGCGTACAAGCCGGCGTAGAACAACAACGCAGTTGCCGCGGCCACGGCCAGGCCATCAAAGCCGCCATGATCGCCAGCGGCGAGCGGCGGCGCGGCCAAGCGACGCGGCCGAACCAGAACAAGAAAGCCGCGCCGACGCCGGCGAGCAGCATCAGCTTGACGTTTGGATGCCAATAGATGTACAGCGGCACAATGCGGTAAACCGTGCGTCCCGGCCGCACGGCGCCCAACGGCAAGCCCATCTCGAGCATCACCCAGCGCAGCACGAAGTGGTAGGCGAGGAACAGGCCCGCGAGCGCGAGGCATGCGAGGCTTAAGCGCAATACCGTTCAATTAAGGCCTGCTAGCACGAGTAGATCGCCAATGAAATAACGACTTACGTGTGCTAGCATCGGCCAATACGAGGCTTAATTGAACGGTATTGGGCTTAAGCGGCGTGCGGCCCGACGTTGGTCTTCCACGCTATAAACGTTCGATTTCTCCGCGTCTCGCGAAGATTCATGCGGCGAATTGGCGGAGGCGAACCACGGATGAAACACGGATGAAACACGGATCGAAGATGGTTTTTCCGATTCTTTATTTCGTCCGTGATCCATCCGTGTTACTAATGTTGACAATCTTACCCTGACGGCAAGATTCATTGCAAAGGTCCGCCGCCAGACTGCGGCGTCATTCCCGGCCCTTGCGATAAAGTAGCAGGCACACTCCTGTGTGCCGTCGCCAACCCCGCGACGGAGCTTAACCACGCTGCCGCGGACGGCACATGGAATGTGCCTGCTACTTTGGTTGCGGCCGAAGGCCGCGCTGGGAACTCGGCGGCTGCTGGCACTTGCGGAAACTTTCTGCTTACCGGCGGCTTGCCGGATTGCGGTGAAAATACCGCGTTCCGGCCCAAGCGAGAAGGCGAGTTCCACAGGACGGCTGAATGTCGCGCTAGCGTCGCAGCGAACAGCAGCCAGCTTGCCGCTCACCGCGGTCCTTTACGCTTCGCCGGCCGTTTGATGTAATGAACGGCGGTCTCCTTCGCACTCCGCCCCAATCCTCAGCCTCCCGCCCAATGCGTTCCGCACCGCTGCCGCCCGGCGCCCGCCGCGTCGAAGACGCCACCTGCACGTACTGCACGTGCATGTGCGACGATATCGCGCTCGTGGTCGAGAACAACCGGATCACCGACGTCGAGAACGCCTGCGGATTGGGGCGAGCGTGGTTCGTGCAGCCGCGGCCCGAAACGGCGCCGGCCTGCACGATCGAAGGCCGCGAAGCGACGCTCGAAGCAGGCATCGAGCGCGCGGCGCAGTTGCTCGCGGCGGCGCGCTATCCGCTCGTATACGGCCTGACCGAGACGACCAGCGAGGCGCAGCGCGTGGCCGCGGCCATCGCCGATTGGCTGGGCGGCACGCTCGATACCGGAACCAGCGTCGGACACGCGCCGTCGGTGCTGGCGATTCAATCGGTCGGCAAGGTGACGTGTACGCTCGGCGAGATTCGCAACCGCAGCGATCTGATCGTGTTCTGGGGTTCGAATTGCATCGAGACGCACCCTCGCGTGTACACGAAGTACACGGCTATGCCCGAGGGCATGTTCGTGCCGCGCGGGCGCGCCGGCCGCACCTGCGTGCTCGTCGACGTCAAGCGCACCAAGACCGCCGAGGCGATGGATCATTTCATCCAGATCAAGCCCGACGCCGATTTCGAGGCGATTTGGACCTTGCGGGCGCTGGCCAAGGGAATCTCGCTCGATCCGGCCGACGTGCTGGCCCAGACGGGAGCGCCGCTGGCGGTCTGGGGCGAACTGATGGAGCGGATGAAACAGGCGAAATTCGGCGCGATCGTGTTTGGCATGGGCTTGATGCGTTCGCGCGGCGAACACGCCAATTGCGAAGCGATCTTCCAACTCAGTCGCGAATTGAACGGCTTTACGCGGTTCGTGACCCGCTCGATCCGCGCCCGCGGCAACGTGACCGGCGGCGACAAGTTGGTGGGCTGGCGGACCGGGTATCCTTACGCCATCGACTTCGCCCGCGGCTACCCGCGTTATAATCCCGGCGAATATACGTCGCGCGACGTGCTGGCCCGCGGCGAAGCCGACGCGGCGCTCGTCGTGGCGGCCGATCCGCTCGGCACGTTCGGCGAAGCGGCCGGCCGGCAGTTGCGCGCGCTGCCTTATGTCTGCGTCGGGTTCCAAGACAACGCGACCGCCCGCGGCGCGCTGGTGAACTTCGCCACGGCGACCTACGGCATTCACGCCGCCGGAACGGTCTATCGCATGGACGACGTGCCCATCCGGCTGCGGCCCGCGCTGGCCAGCCGCTATCCGAGCGAATTCGAGGTGCTCACGCGGCTGGAAGAGCGAATTCGGCAGTTGCAAGCGGCGGCAAGCATTTTACCCGCACGAGGTACGCCCGCGTCATGAAAGGCGTGCGCATCCACGGGTTCATGTCGATCGCCTTCGCGGGCAAGCGGATGCTGGAGTAACGTAGGGTGTGGCGCAGCCACACGCGCCTCGCGCTCGAATCGCCGTTGATTCGGATCAGCGCCAAGCTATCGGCGAGGTTGTCATACGGTGCGACGTCGCGCGAGAAAGGCGAGCCGGAGGCGTCAGCCTCCGGGTGGTCTCGCGGTGCGGCAACGCGCGAGAAAGGCGAGCCGGAGGCGTCAGCCTCCGGGTTGTCAGGCCGTGTGGCAGAGTCCAACCACCCGGAGGCTGACGCCTCCGGCTCGCCAGACGATGCCTCCGGCTCGCCATCAAGCGACGTAGGGTGTGGCGCAGCCACACGCGCCTCGCGCTCGAATCGCCGTTGATTCGGATAAGCGCCAAGCGCGTGGGGCTGTCGCCCCACCCTACCTGCTCCGACGACGGCGGAACGCTAATTGCCCGAGGGAATCTGCACGCTCTCGCCGCCCGCCTTGGTGAACAACGCCCGCAGCAGCTTCTCGTCGATTTCTTGCGAGATCGCGCGCATCGAGCCGTCGGCGAACGCCGCATTGAAGATCCTCGGCTCGTAACCGCCGAATTTGGGTAGCGGCTTGGCCGGATCGTAAGCAATGTCTTCAGGCTTGGTCCAGGGAATCGATCGCTGGGCTTCGACCAGGGCGATCGTGTTGGACGTGCCGTCGCGAATGTCTTTGATTTCCGAGCCTTGCGTTCCCGGAAACATCGTGGTCTCGCCGGTGATGGCGAAGTACGAGGCATCCTTGCTGCCCGGATCGGCGGACGGATGGCGGAAGACGGCGGGCATCTGTTCCAGAACCTTCTTGTTGTTCTCGCTGTCCCACGGCTCGTCCATCTTGTACTGATCATAGAGTGCTCGCTGCTCGACAAAGGGCAAGAGTTCGATCCGCCAGCTATGTGGCGTCTTGCCGTCGGGGCCAATGACCACCGCGGCCGGGAAATGCTTGTAAACGTCGTGGTAGTTGTGCATCGCAATCATGAGATATTTCAGATTGTTGATGCTTTGAGAGCGTTTGGCGGCGGTCCGCGAAGCCATGATGGCCGGCGCCAACACGGTCGCGGCGGTGTCGGCCACGTCGACATCGACCGCGCTGCGGAGCCGCACGGTGCTGCCCTCGCCCTCTAGCTTGGCCTGTTTGACGAGCGTGGTTGCCAGATCGGCGAGCACGAGCATCGCGCCGGCCTCTTGAGCCCCGTTGGGCGCCGCGGCCAACTTGTCGGCCGCCTGGCCGACAACGTTGCTGGCAAGCGTCATGGCCGCCTCGAGCGTCTTCTTCACCTGCTGTGCGGCTGCCGCGGAGCCGCATTTCGCCAGGGCTTCGACCTGCAAGCCGTCGGAAGTTTTCAGGCTCAAAAACATGCGTTCGGTCTGCTCCCAGATCGGCGAGAAGGAGGATACGACGGGATCTCGCGACATCTCCTGCTTCAACTCGGCGCCGTGCAAGGCGTTGTACGTCTTGAGGTCGAGCATCACCGTGGCTTCCCCTGCCGGCCAATCGTCGGCCCAATCGGGCTCGGCTGGCGAAGTTTTTCCCAACGCCAGCACGCGCTGCAATTGCGGCTCGGAAGCCAAGACGATCGTGCGATCGTCGGGCAGGTAATAGCTGTATCTGAAAGCCGCCGTCGCGGGCGCCGGTCGATCGGCCGGCGCTGCGTCGAGCGTCTTGTAATACTTCTTACCGAGAAACGTCGCTTCGGCCGACCGCCCCGCCGCGTTCTCGCCGAATGCTTTCCAGTCGTGCGCGGCCTTGGCGCGAAAGACCAGGATTCCGAAAGAATGCGTCGACCGCGGAACGTCGGGATCAGGGACGAAAGGCGCGATTAGCTTGATCTCCTCCAACTCGGCGACGTTCAGCCCCAGCAGCTTTTCGACGCCAACTTGTTCGTTGAGCAATTTGACCAGCGGCTGCATTTCAGCGCCCGCGAGCGCCGCCGCGGGCCGAATGATGGCGACCGCCGCGGGGTTGGGCGGCACGAAGCTCCAATCGACCGTGGTGGCTTCGGTCGGCGAGGCGGCCGCCGTCGCTGCAGGTTTCTTCGGCTGCTGGGCGACGCTTTCGCCCTGCGGCCCGCGCAGCCCGGCGAACAACAGCCCGGCGGCCGCGACGCAACCAATAATGGCAAACCGCCCTCCCCGCGACATGGCGGCGGAGCGGAACTGCTTGGGATCACGCAACATGTCGATTCTCCGTAAAAAGGCGCCTCGGCTGGGAAGAAACGGCCGAGCGGCCCAGGCGATCGCTCGGTCGTCTTGCCTAAGCGCCATTTGCGCCAGGGTGATGAGATACGCTTCGCGCCCGCCCGAGGCTTCGGCCCCCAAGGCGTCGGCGGCCAATTCCAGTTCCAATCGCAGCCGCCGGGCCAGCCAGTGGACCAGCGGATGATAAAAGTGCAGAGCCACACTGAATTGGCCCAGCAACCCGGTGAGATAATCGCCGCGGCCAACGTGCGCGATTTCGTGCGCCAACACGACGCGCCGTTCGGCGGCCGTCCAGTCGCGCCAGTCGCTTGGCAAAATCACCAACGGGCGCCGCCAGCCGACCGTGGCCGGCGAACCCAATTCAAGCGATTCGCGCAGTTCGACCGGCCGCGAACCGTTCAGCCGGCGGCCCAACTCCTCGGCCAGCGCGAGCAGCGACGCGTCGGCGATCGGACTCGTGTTCGCCCGCAACCGTCGCACGGCGAACAGGCCCAGCGCCAAACGCACGATCGCCAACGAGAGCCCGACGACAAACAGCACGCCCAAGACTGCCGGCCAGCGCGGCGACCAAGGGGTGTCGGTCTTTTTCGCCGCTTCGCCGGGCGATTTGCGCAGCTCTTGCCAAAAATCTTGCCAGGCGGCGCCCGCCCAGGCAGTGCGGGACAGATCCTCCGCCTTCGCTTGCGATGCCGGCGCAGGCGCGCGAGCTGCGTCGGCCGAGTCGCGAGACGCCGGTTCGGCGGCCGGCTCGATCGACGTCGCCGCTTGCTGCTCGGGTTCACCCGGCGCCAGGGTGTACCAATGCGGCCACGGCGCCAGCGCCAACGCCGAAACGCCGACCGCCATCAACAGACAAGCCGCGGCGGCCAAGGCCCCGGCCGCCGGGCCCCGGCGACGCGCGAGCAGATAGACCACCAGGCCGGCAACGGTGAACAAGGTGACCTGGAAAATTCCCCACAACACTCGGGCGGCGAAAGCGTTCATCGTCGTTGCTCCTTCAAGATTTCTTCCAGCACGGCGCGTTCTTGGGCGGAAAGCTTCTTTTCGCCCATCAACCGCACGAGCAATTGCTCGCGCGACCCTTGGAACACGCGATCGACGAGATCGCTGAGCAGCCGGCCGGAGACCTCCTCGTAGCTTTTCGCTGGGCGGAAGCGAAACGGCCGCTCCTGGTTCGTCTGCTCGACAAAGCCCTTGTCGCAGAGGATCCGCACCAGCGTGGCGATCGTCGTATACGCTCGCTGGAGGCCCGCCTCGGCAAGCGCCTGCTGCACGTCGGCCACGGTCAATTCGCCCCGCTTCCAAAACACCTGCATGATCTCAAGCTCGCGCTCGGTCAGCTCTTTCGCGGGCGGTCGCGCCATGGCGGAAATTCTCCGGGAGTTGATTTTGGTTAATTAGATTTGGTTTTATAGTAGTAGATCGCAAGCGGATGGTCAAGCTTTTTTTTTCAAAGGAATAGAGCGTGAGGCGAGGCGGAGGCGATTGGAGACAGGCGAGCCGGAGGCGTTAGCCTCCGGTTTGCGATGCGGCTTCGTCGCGTCTATCTACCCGGAGGCTAACGCCTCCGGCTCGCCACGAACGTTCGCCTCCGGCTCGCCTATTTACGTTCGCCTCCGGCTCGCCATTGAGGTTGCGCCTTAGCGTTTCTTGCTCTGGGCGTCGGGCGAGGCGGCGAGCGGCGCACTGGCTTCGTGCGAGGATGGATTGGAAGCGCTCGTCGTGCGGCCGGCAAGATAGATTTCGCCGTCTCGCAACTCGATGGTTTCGATTTGGCGGAGCTGGTTCCGCTCGTCGCGTGGCGGTTGCAGGCGAATCACGGCCACCGGATCGCCTTCGGCTTGCAGCCAGTGCAGTTGCATTCCCGCCTTGTCGGCCGCGTTGGAGATTCCCTTGAGCAGGCCGCCGAGGGGCGCCGGCAGCGAACCGGCGCGAGCGCGAAGAATGCGAATCGACAACACGTTGGGCTCTTGCACATAGGCTTCGCCTTCGAGCGAGAGCACCGTTTCCACCGGACCGTCGAGATAGCGGCAGGCGATGGCGATGCGGTCGGGCCCGATCGCCACGCGCGGGTCGGCCACGCCCTGCGGAAAGAGTTCGGGAAAGTTCTTCGCCACGTCGACCGCCAGCCAGCCGTTGATTTGGTCGGCGGTGAACAAAGCGCGCCAACTTCCCTCTTTGCGCACGCAACTGGCCAGCGCGGCGGCGTTTTCCAGAAGTTCGTCGCTCTGCCGCTCGCGGATTTCGGGCGCGGCCTGCAGCGCCTGTTGATAAAAGCGGGGAACGCGCCGCGCAGCAACGTAGGTTCCGCCGAGTACGAGTAAGGCGAGCGCCGCGAAGCTGCCCGTCAGCGCAGCGGCGAAGCGTAAGTTCATGCGGGCCTCCGAGGCGATCTCGATCAGAATGAAACAGTCGTGCTAGACATGCCGGCCGTCGTGCGACCGAGGTTCGCGTATCCCGCTTCGCCCGGGCGAAAGGCGGAGTTCATGCGAGCCTCGGGGCTCGCGAACGGGCGCAGAATACTAAAGGCCCGTCGAGGCCGAGTCAATGCGAATTTGGCCGCGACGCGGCGCCTCTTCAGAGCGGTAATTTCAATGACGGCAATGAGTTGCGTTAATCGCCTCGGCCGGCGAATCGCAGTAAGCCGTACTTTCTTTTGCCGCTGCGCAAGACCATCACCGACTGACTGGCCAGATGGCTTGCCGAGAGTTGGACGTCGATCTTCTCGACGCGGCGATTGTTGACATAGGCCCCGCCTTGCTCGATCGTCCGCCGCGCGTCGCTTTTCGTTTTAGCCAGCCCAGCGGCGACGAAGGCGTCGATCACGTTCAAGCCCGGGTCATCGAGCATAACACGCGGCATTTCGCGGCTGGGCACGTCGGCGAAGATTTCGCCCAGTTCTTCATCCGAAAGCTGGTCGATCTCGGCGCCGAAAAGAATCTCGGTGGCCCGTTGGGCCTTGGCCAAACCGCCCGGTCCGTGAACCAGCCGGGTGATTTCTTCGGCCAGCCGCCGCTGGCTTTCGCGGCGGCCGGGATCTTGCTCGCGGGCGGCGTCGAGCGCCTCGATTTCATCGCGCGGCAGGTCGGTGAAAAACCGCAAGCACTTGCCGGCGTCGGCGTCTTCCACGTTGACCCAGTATTGATAAAAGGCAAAGGGACTGGTCCGCTCGGGCGAGAGCCACAAGGCGCCGCTCTCGGTCTTGCCCATCTTCGTGCCGTCGCTCTTGGTCAACAGCGGGCAGGTCATGCCGTAAAGCTGTACTCCGCGCATCCGGCGGCCAAGATCGATGCCGGCGGTGATGTTGCCCCACTGGTCGCTGCCGCCGACTTGCAGTTCGCAGCCGTAATGCTCGTTGAGATAGACGAAGTCGTAGGCCTGCAACAGCATGTAGCTGAACTCGGTGAAGCTCAGCCCGGCGTCGGAACGCTCCAGCCGGCTTTTGACCGAATCCTTGGCCAGCATCACGTTGACCGGGAAGTTCTTGCCTACGTCGCGCAGGAAATCGAGATAGCTGAAGCGGCTCATCCAGTCGTAGTTATTCACCAACAGGGCCGACTGGGCGCCGGCGTCGAAATCCAGAAACGAGCGCATTTGCGCTTCCATGTTGGCGACGTTCGAGCGGAGTTCATCGAGCGAGAGCAACTTGCGCTCTTCGCTTTTGCCGCTCGGGTCGCCGATCATGCCGGTGGCGCCGCCGACGACGGCGATCGGCCGGTGCCCGGCTCGCTGAAAGCGGCGCAAGATCATCAGCGCCACCAGGTGCCCGACGTGCAGGCTGTCGGCCGTCGGATCGAAGCCGGCGTACAACGTGCGGCTCGCTTCGCGCAGCCAGCCCGGCAGTTTATCGTTGTCGGTCGTCTGATGAATCAGCCCGCGCCACGTCAATTCGGCGAAGATATCGGTCACGGAACCTCTTGAGATTTTCGATTTTGGATTTGCGATTTTGGATTTGCGAGCGCCCGACGCCTGACGCCTGATTCCCGACGCCTCATCTCCACATGTCGTCATCGGCGAACGGATGGGCCGGACCTTGGAACTTCGGTTTGGGCATGGCCTTGAGCGCCTGTTCTGCCAACCGCAAGTCTTCCTGCGTGGTGATTTTTAAATTGATCGGCGAGCCTTGGACGACGGTCACTGTCTCGCCGATGCGCTCGACGAGTTGGGCGTCGTCGGTGGCGATGAAATCGCCGCGCTTGGCGTAGGCTTCGAGCAACAGCTTGCGGCGGAAGACTTGCGGCGTCTGAGCTTCCCAAAGTCCTTCACGAGAGACCGTTTCGGTGATCGCGTGGTTCGCGCCGACCCGCTTGAGGGTACCCGGCACCGGCACGGCCAGGATCGCGGCTCCGCCTTTCTGAGCGGCCTCGAACACCTTGGTGATCCATTCGTCGGCCAGGCAAGGCCGCGCGGCGTCGTGGACGGCGACGAAATCGACGTCGGGCTTCACGCGGGCCAGGGCCCGCTCGATCGAATCGGCCCGCTCTTTGCCCCCTTCGACGACGTCGATGCCGAGGATCGCCACGTTGGGGGCGAACTTGAAGTTGAAATCCTCGCGATCTTCGGGCGAAATCACCAGGATCAGTTGCTTGACTTCCGGGCGGTTCAAGAACCGCTCGGCCGAGTGCAGCCAGACGGCGCGGCCGGCCAACGGGGCGAACGGCTTTTTGTAGTGCTTGTCCTTGAACCGGCTGCTAGCGCCGGCGGCCGGCATGATCACGGCGAAATGGGCCACGGCGGAACCTTTTCGTTGGCGAACGCGAGTGCGACGACGCTTCAGCGTCAATTGTGAGATCTTGCGGCCGGTCGTCAAGCGAGATGAGGCGGCGTCCGGCAGTCAACGGGCGCCGCGACGGCAGCACTCGCGGGCGATTCATGACTTCAGCGCAGGTCACGGCTTCAGTTTGTCGTTGACGCGACGGAACCCAGCTTGCTCGCGATGGTACTCGGCGGCGATTCCGAGCTTGTTCCAAAAACCGCCGTCGGGCGCCAGCAGGGTTTCTTTGCTTAAGGCTTCGCCCTGCATCTCAGTCCGGGAGACCGCCAACTTTTTGGCGGCTTTTCCGGAGCGGCGATAGAGCGTCAGCACGAAATAGACGTTCGGACCGAAATCTGAATAGGGCAGCAGCGGATCGAGGTTCGTTTCGGACTCCGGCTCCATAACGCTCCCAAATGGGATTACCTCCGTGAGCCGGCGATCTGGAAGTTCGCTCGAACCATCCAGCCGCCAGCGAAGCTCGTAGGCCACAAGATAGTCGGGGCCAATCTTGCAGATTCGCTGAACGAATGTTTCCTGATCCGGCAGGGCAAACGTAATTTCGTCGCTGGCGGGATTGACGTAAACCTCGTATGGCGAGACGCCGGTCCAGGCCCAATGGCCAGCCAGGGGGTGAGGCCGCTCGTCGGGCGGCCATTCGTCGCCGGCCAGCTTGCGGCATTCGGCGTAAAGATCGGTCAACGCGACTTGCAATTCGACGCCGTTTCGGAATGCCAGTTCCGCTTCGGCCGGCGCCGTCAGCAGGCCGCCGACAAGCGACGGTTCTCCCTGCAACCCGAAAACGCCGAACGTATCGACCAATGCGGCAACGCGATCTTGCGTCAATCGGCCTTCGAGTTTCGAGGAAAACGCTTGCTGCAAGAAGGCCCACCTGCGCAACGTCGTGAGATCACCCCTGCGCAAGGCTTCCTCGCCGAGTTCTTGCCAGGCTTTGTCCTCGGCCTCGGCGATGGCCAACGCGGCCAGATGCGGCAATTGCGTTTGCAAGGCGCCGATCAGGTCCCGGTCGTTGAATTGCCGCATAAGATCGGCCGGCGCCGGGCGTTTGTCGGCTAGCGCTTGTTGCGCGTCTTCGGGCATGGCGCGGACGTATTGCAACAACTTTTCGAGTCGTGCGCCGTCAAGCTGGCCGAGCAGATTCATCGCGCGGTCGTGTTCTTCGCCGTCGACCAGCGGCAAGGACTGCTTGAGCTTTTCGCTGGCGAGATCGACATCGAGCGCCGCCACCGCCTCGCGAATTTGCGATTGCAACCGCTCGATGCGCTGCTTGCGTTCCTTCGCCGCCTGCTCGTCGCCCACGTCGTCGGCCGGCGGCGCCGGGTTCGCGTCGGCTGGGGGCTGTTCGCGGTCGCGAAGACGATGCTGCAAATCGTCGAGTTCCTGCCGCAACCGCTTGGTTTCGTTCTCTAGCTCGCCGACCGATGGGCTCTGCGGCGCGGCGTTGGCCGGCGGGGGCGCGGCGGCGATTCGGCGCTGGGCGTTGAAATGTCTCGCTAGCAGCCAGGCGCCGATGCAAGCGGCCGACAGCAGCACGGTGAAGCCCATGCCCGCGGCCAGCAAGACCACCGGCCGCGAGCGAAAGGGCCTTTGCCCGCTCGCGTTCGGAATACCTTCGATCGGATTGGCGCCGTTCGCCGTTCGGCCGTCCGGCGCGCTCGCCGGCGCAGCAGCAACAACAACCGCAGCAGCGCCGCCCTGCGCTATTCGAACCGCGTCGCATTGCGACGCCGGCAGCCACGGGCCGTCTCGGCCGTTGCGGACCAAAGCGCCTTTGCCGGCCTGGTCGCTCTCGAGAAACCGCCGCAAGCCGGCGTCGGAAAGCGGCCCGAGTTCCTCGCCGCCGAGCTTGACGTACCATCGATTCGCCATGAATTCGCCTCCTCTTGCTGGTCGTTTTCGCTTGCACCTCGGTTATTCTTTGACCCGCCGATAGACGGCACGGAACTCCCGATACTCCTTCGGATTGCCGATGATTTCCCAAAGTGCTTCGCCGCCGCTCTTTTCCGCCCAGTCCGCGGAATGAATGCGGCGGCGAATTTGCAGCACGGTTCCGCCTTTGCTTTGCGAATAGCAAGTAAAGGCGATTGCTTCGTCGGGCCTTGCGTCGTCGGGTCCCGGAAATCGGTCGTCGCTGTCGTACTTCTCGGTGCGAAACGGATCCGTCGCCACGCGCTCGATTGGAACCTTGCGCTTTTCGTAAGCGACAAGATGGTCGGCGCCGATCTTGCAGATCCGCTGCTCGAACGTCGCCTCGGGCGAAGAGCGACGGAAGACGATTCGATCGCGCCGCGGATCGATTTCAATTTCCCAATTCTCTTTGCCTTTCCACCGCCCGGCCAAGGGATGCGGCCGGTCGTCGGGCGGCCAGGCGTCGCCGGCCGCCTTGCGGGCCTTTTCATAGATGTCTCGGTAGGTTTCAAGCTTGATTTTGCCCTGCACCAGCCCGAACAGGAATTCTCCGCGTTTGCTGCTATTCGCCTGCTCGACGTTGTGGTTCGACAACACTCCGTCGATCAGCGGCGACGGATCGTCGACGCGGCAGACGCCGTAGATGTCAATCAAGGGCAAAATCTCCGCGGTCGTAATCTCTCCGTCATCATTCGCGACATTCGCGGCGTAAAGCAAAAAGAGCGTCCGCAGTTTTACCAAGTCGGTCGACGTTCTCGCCTCTTTCAATTGCCCGAGCAAATCATTCACGCGGCGAAATCCATACGTTAGCGGCACGAGGCGAACAAAGCTCTTGCGCATGGCCTCGGCGATCAACGGGTCGGTCGCGCGATCAGGCCAATCCGAGGGCAACTGCTCGACGCCGATGAGCGATTGCAGTCGGGCGTCCGGCATCTTATTGAGAGCCGCGAAGACGCTGCTCGGCAATGCGTTGACAAGCTCGGCTGCAAATTCTCCAATCGGCGTCCCGGAATCTTCGTACGTCATCAGGATCGCGGATTCCCATGCTTTCAAGACCGCCGATCTTAGCTCGAGTGGTTCGACGGCCTCCCTGGCCTCGGCCAGGAGCCTGGCCGCCTCCTTGCGCCGAACTTCGCGTCGCGCCTCGGCCGCTTGCTGCTTAGCCGCCAATTGATCGCCGTCAAGCGAGGCGACTTCCGCTTCGGCTTCGAGGAAACGTCGCGCGAATTCAAACTCGTATTGCGGCTCGAAATTGAACTCCAAGGTGCTCTCAAACTTCGCGGCGGATTGGCGAAACTTTTTCCGTGCGTCATCCACAACCCGCTCGTTCGCGATCATTACGGCCAATGTCGTGCGGTCGGCTTCGAGCTTGACGGCGGACGGTTCGGCCATGGCCTCGGCGCCAGGTTCGTCGGCGGCGGGCTTGGCGCCAGGATCGTTGGTTGCGCTCGGATCGCTTGCTGCGGGCGGTTCATTCTTTTCCGCAGCTTGCGGCGCCGCGGGCGGAGTTTGCTCTTTGGGCGACGGCGTCTCGGGTGGCTGAGGCTGGCTTTCAAGCTTCTCTTTGGCCTCGGCCAGATCGCGCCTCAATTGCTCGGCCTGTTGTTGCAAGGCGGCAATCGCCGGATCGATCGCCGCAGGGCTAGCGATGGGCGCGGGTGCGGCGCCCGATGTCAAGCTGCGCAGCGCGAACCAGCCCGCGAAAAAAGAGACCGCCAAAATCAGCACAGCGCCGGCGCCGGTTGCGACCAATATGATTGGAGAGCGATGCGGCGTAGCCGGCGGAGCGACGGCATGCGTCTCAAGCGCGGGCGTGGGGGTTTTGGCCGCGGCGTCGGGCGGCGCCTCGGGCAACGGCAAGTCGTCCGGCGCCGGCAATGGGTTTGCGGTGACGTCGCTTGCCGGTAACGTATCGGCTGGCGGCGCGGCAGGCGGTCGAGCGAGGAGCGCAGCCGGGATCTTGGCCGCAGGCGCGGGCGGGCGCGGCGGCTGTTTGGCTTTGAGCGCCGCTTCAATCGCCGCTTGCCCCGGCCGTTGTCGCGAGGGCCGCGCCGCAAGCTCGCTCTCGACTTCACGCGCCGCGGTCCACTCGCCGCCGAGTCCATTGCGAACCAGAGTGTCGCCCTCGATCCGGCCGCCCTGAATCATGCGCTCCAGGCCGGTGTCGGAAAGCGGGCCCAATTCTTCGCCGTCGAGCGCGACGTACCAACGGTTGCCCATCCAGCGGTCCTTCCCCTTTGCTCGCTTCGCGATGTCGTTTCATGGCATTGGCTTCACGGCCGGCAACTAGTATACGCTTGTCACCTTTCGGGTTTCAACAAAAAAATCCACCTGCGGATTTTCTCGACGACAGTCGGCGTTTCAGAATCGATCGCCGCAATTCGCCGATCGAAAAAGTCGCGGGGAAAGCCGGCTGGAAACGGGCGTCGAACCGCCCCTGCCGCCAGCGAAAGCTAGCTGACGGCAGACGGTCAACACCCCCAGAAAAAAGCGACCTGCTCAATCGTTTTCGTAAGGCATCAGAATCTCGCCGGCCGACAGGCCCGCGATCGACTTGAAGCCGCCGGCCGCGATTTGCTCGCCGAGCTTCGAGACTTTGCGAAAGTACGTGTCGGACGGGCGGCGGAACGCGAGTTGCCGCGTCAGATCCTGGCAAATCAGGTCGGCGGCCGACTGCACCACTGCGTCCTGCTGCCGCGCGGCGTAGAGGCTGGTGCAAAGCATGATGATCGCGTCCTGCACGCGGCGCGAGATCTCGGCCATCCGGCATTGGCGGTCGGCCAGGGCCAACTGGTGCTTGCGCATCGTGCCGCTGACTTCCAGCGGCGCATGCACCAGCCAATCGGCGGCGAACTCGGCGTGCGCCCGCAGCGCCGCTGGCATGTTGGGTAAGTGCGGCTTGGCCGCCACGTGCAGCCGCTGGCCCATGTACCACTTCGTGTATTCCCATAGCGGGCCTTTGAGCGCCAGGGCGTGGGCCGGGTTGAGCAGATTCGGCTTCTTGATGCCGGCGGCGGCGAGCGCCTTGCCGATCGGTTCGAAGAACTGCGAGCCGTGGTGCTTGACCAGCGACTTGAAGAACGCCATGCCGAGCATCTCGCCTTCGCCCTCGTAGATGCACGGCGCCAGAAACTCGTGCACGTTGTCGCCGAACAAGTGGCCGTGCAAGAACGAGCGGCCGCCGTGGGTCTTCATCATCAGTTCGACGGCCGCTTCCTTCTGCGCCTCGCTGCCAAAAATCTTGGCCACGATGCACTCCATCTCGCCGCGGTAGCCCTGATCGATCAGCCCCGAGCACCAGGCGACCAGCGCGTCGGCCGCGACGATCAACCCGGCCATGCGGCCGAGGCGGCGGCGAACGAGTTCGCGCGTGTCGATCGAGGCGCCGTACGTTTTGCGAAAATGGGCCCACGGCAGCATACTCGCCAGCATCAACCGCATGCTGCCCGCCGCCGTGGCGCACAGTGCGATGCGTCCCAGGTTCAGCCCGTGATAAGCGATCGTCAGACCGTCGCCGCGCGACGGTTTCAGCAGATTAGCCGCCGGCACGCGGAAATCCTTGAAGATCATCCCCTGATTCCAGGTATGCTTCAGGGCGTACAGGCCGTATCGCTTGAAATAAAAGTTTTCATTTTCTTCCTTGGGCAGATCGACGACCAACACGGCCGGCCGTTTGTCGATCAGGCAGACCAGCCCGACCGTGCGGCCGGGGATCACGTTGGTGATGAACAGCTTCTCGCCGTTCACCACATAATCATCGCCGTCGAGCACGGCTTGCGTTCGCAATGCGGTCAAATCGCTGCCGGCATTCGGCTCGGTCAACGCAAAGCCCGAGAGGCTTTCGCCGCTGGCCAGCCGCGGCAGGAACCGCGACTTCTGTTCGGCGTTGCCGAAGGTGCGCACCGGGTCGACCGCGCCGATGCAGCCGTGGACCGACGCCATGCCGGCGATCGTCGGATCGAGCGTCGCCATCCGCGTCAGAAACGGCCCGAAGGCGGCAAACGGGGCGCCGGCGCCGCCATACTCGCGATCGACCAGCAAGCCCCAATAGCCGGCGCCGGCCAGTTCTTCAAGCACCGGCTGCGACACCTTGCGATGTTCGTCGAGGATCGTGCCGGCCTCGCGATGCCGGCGCACGACGGCCAGCGAATCGTCCATCACCTTGGTCACGTGCGGCGGGGCGGTCGACTCGGAGCTGGCGAACAGTTCGATCGGAACTTGGCCATCCCACACGGCCCGGTGGGCCGGGCTGGCAGTGGTTTGATATTGCGGGGCGAAGAGGGCCTCGACCTGGTCGTCGGCCTTGTCGATCGCCCCCGTGCGGCGGGCTTCTTCTTCGCTCTTGCCGCCCAGCTTGAGCGCCGTTTCCGCAAACGATTGCCCTTCGCCATCAGGCGAATGGCCGTCGCCCCTGTCGGCGCCGGGTGCTACTTCGCCGGTCTGGGACGGTTTAACTTGCGGTTCGTCGGTGCTCATGGTTAGCCTCTTTGCGGGAACGGTACGGAGAATCCTTCAATCGCGCATTTAATTCTACTACGCTGGGCGAGGGGGATTTGCTCGCCTGGCAAGTCGTTTCAAGTTGCCGTGTTGTAGCCCATTGGGCATCTTTAAATCCATTGGGGGGCCAGTGTCGCTTTTGGCGCCGCGAAAAGTTTTTTTTTCGCGGAGCGAAAAGCGACACTGGCAAACATCCCCAGAAAATGCGAGCGAGGGGCCTTCGCCATGCTCGGCGAATTGTTCGATCCCAAAGGCGAATTGCAAGTCCGCGAGCTCTGCCGCCCGCATTGGTCGCAAGCGGGTGCGGTGGTGTTCATCACTTTCCGCACGCACGATTCCGTTCCTCGCGAAGTCGTAGAGCGCTGGGAACGCGAGAAACAGCAGTGGCTCCGCAATCGCGGCTGGGCCGCCGGCGAGGATTGGACGTCGATCGTGCCCAAGCTCTCGGAGGCGCAACGCGCGGAATTCCAGAAGCATTTCGACCGTTGTCGCGAGACGTTCCTCGACACGTGCCACGGACGTTGCCTGCTCCGCCGACCCGAGTTGGCCCGGATCGTCGCCGACTCCCTGCTGCACTTCGACGGCGAGCGATATCGCATGGGCGATTTCGTCGTGATGCCGAACCACGTCCATCTGCTGGCCGCCTTTCCGACCGCCGACGCCATGAAGCAGCAGTGCGACTCTTGGCTTCATTACACGGCCTACAAGATCCATCGGACGATTGGCGAAAAAGGCAAATTCTGGCAACAGGAGCCGTTCGACCATCTCGTCCGCAGCGTGGAGCAATACGAGTATTTGAGACAATATGTTGCCGACAACCCGCAAAAAGCGAGCCTGAAGTCCGGCGAGTATCTTTATCGGAGATTTGGCGACTAATCTGATTGTCGCTTTTCGCTCCGCGAAAAGAGAGATTTTCGCGGAGCGAAAAGCGACAATGAAAAGCGACGCCGGCTTGCGGCCGCGGATTTTCGCGACGTGATTTCAACGGCGGAATACGAGCGCATCGTGCGGCAAGTGCAAAACTCGTCTCGAATCCACACGCTATTGGCAACCGGCGGGGCAATTGGGAGATTCTTGTATGCATAGAACTCTGCTCTTCGTGATCGGCGTCTTCGCAGTCGCAGCCTCAATCTTCGCTCTAAAGAACTCCGGCGACGCAGCCGAGCCCATCTCGCAGGCGAGCCAAGGGACTGACGAAAAACGCGCGTGAAATGGTTCCAACTCGGCTAAGACGTCGAAGTGATCGGCGCGCTAGGGTATCCGCTCGGGAAAGTCCTGGTCGTCGAGGGCTCGCTGTTCGAGACAAAACCCGACGAAAAGATTCCCAAGATTTACCTGTCGAAGACGGTGTTCGTCGCCGAAAGCGCGAACGGCCAGCCGCTCGAAAAGCCCGTCCATATTTTCTTGAAGAAGGCGTGGCAATCGAAGTATGCAGACTTGAAACCGCGGCGAAAAATGAAGCTCACCGGCTATGAGGACGGCGGGTTCGTGTTTGAATCAGAGGACGTTTGGGCCTATCGGCGACGCCGCGACGAAGGCGAAGCGGCGCGGTTGCAGCGGCATTTCAACGTCGACTTTTACGTCCCTGATGCAGAGCCCGTCGCTCGCTCCGTCAAGCAGTCGAAGTGATCCCCCCCGCCCGCAACGGCGGCGCCATGAGCTTTCCATGCCGTTCGCAGCTTCCAGACGTGGTCGCTTGCTTCGGGATTTGACATGCGGCAGGATGCCGCGTCTACGCTGATGTAGAAGCGGCATCCTTGCCGCTTTCGGGGCTTTCGCTCCGCGAGCCTTTTGACTTGAAGCCGAGCGGCCGATTATACTTAAAGCCGCAAGTCGCAAGGCTTGCCCCGCCGCGCCATCGAGTCCTGGATACGCGGACCGCCGCGGATCGCCCGCCCGAAACTCGAAAGCGCATCCTCGCCCTGTTAGGAGATTTCGACGTTGGAGCCGCGTATGCACTCGCCCGGACGCATCATGCTGAGATTCTTTGCGGCGATCGCTGTGTTGTTCGCCGCAACTCGAGGAGCATGGGCCGCGGATGCCGCCGCACCTTCGGCCGAACAGGTCGAGTTCTTCGAGAAACAGGTGCGGCCGGTGTTGGTCAATCGCTGCCAGGCGTGCCACGGCGCCAAAAAGCAGGAGGCCGGATTGCGTCTCGATTCGCGCGAAGCGATTTTGGCCGGCATCGACGGCTCGCCCGTGATGACGCCGGGCGATCCGGATAAAAGCCGGCTGGTGCAGGTCGTCAGGTACGACGGCGACGTGCAGATGCCGCCGGAAGGCAAATTGCCCGAGAACGAACTGGCCAGCCTGACGACGTGGATCAAAATCGGTGCGCCGTGGCCTCGGAAAGGCGAGCCGGAGGCGTCAGCCTCCGGGTTGGCCAGCGCTAACGCGGCGTCCAAAAACCGGGGAGTTGATGCCCCCCGCTCGCCGGCGGAAATGTTCTCCGAGGCGCGTAAGTCGCACTGGGCCTATCAGCCTGTGACGCTGCCGCCGCTGCCCGCCGTGCAAAACGCCGCCTGGTGTGCGACGCCGGTAGACGCGTTCATCCTGCACGAGTTGGAAGCCCAAGGGCTGGCGCCGTCGCCCAAGGCCGATCGCCGCACGCTGTTGCGCCGCGCGAGCTTCGACCTGACCGGCTTGCCGCCGAGCGCCGCCGAGATCGAGGCATTCCAGCGCGACGACTTGCCCGACGCCTGGCCGCGGGCGGTCGACCGGCTGCTGAGTTCGGTGCAATACGGCGAGCGTTGGGCCCGGCACTGGCTCGACGTGGCTCGCTACGCCGACACCAAGGGCTACGTCTTCACGCAAGAGCGGCGGTATCCGTTCTCTTACACGTACCGCGACTACGTGATCCGGGCCTTCAACGAAGACGTGCCTTACGACCGCTTTTTGAAAGAGCAACTGGCGGCCGACCAGTTGCCGTTGGGCGACGACAAACGGGCCCTGGCGGCGATGGGCTTTCTGACCGTCGGCCGCCGCTTCATGTTCAACACGCACGATATCATCGACGATCGGATTGACGTCGTCTCGCGCGGCTTGATGGGCATGACGGTCGGCTGCGCCCGCTGCCACGATCACAAGTTCGACCCAATCCCGACGGCCGATTACTACTCGCTCTACGGCGTGTTCGCCAGTTCGGTCGAGCCTGAAGAATTGCCGCTGGTCGAAGAGCCCAAGCCCTCGCCGGAATACGATGGCTTCGTCCAAGAGCTGAACAAGCGCAAGCAGGCCGCCGAAGACTTCGCCCAGACCAAGCACCGCGAGTTGGAACATGAGATCCGCTCGCTCTCGGCCGAATATCTGCTGCAGGTCGTCCAGCCGGCGCCCGGCAACAACGAAATCCGCAGCTCCTCGGGAAAGGTAGAGCTGCGTCGGCCGATCATCGACCGCTGGCGGCGTCGAGTCGAGCGGAAGGGCGAATCGCAAGATCCGGTTTTTGCGCCGTGGCATGAACTGGCTTCCGCCGAGCCGGCCGCCTTTGGCGCCAAGGCGGCCGAACTTGCGACCCGGTTGCAAGCCGCCGCCGACCCGGCGAAGCCGATTAATGCCTTGGTCAAAGAAGCATTCATCAAGCAGCCGCCGGCCTCGATGGTCGACGTCGCCAAGCTTTATGGCAGCCTGCTGGCCGAAATCGAAAAGCAGTGGGTCGCGGCTTCTCTCAAGGAGGGACGGGCGCCCTCGCCCGTCCAGCCCGCTTCTCTCAAGGAGGGACGGGCGCCCTCGCCCGTCCAGCCGGGCGGGGGCGCCCGGCCCTCCGCGGGTGCGGCCGCGGCGGCCTCGCCGCCGGCCGAAAAACTGCCCGATGCTGCGGCCGAGGAACTGAGGCAGGTGCTCTACGGACCGCAGTCGCCCGCCGTGCTCGACCACGATTTCGCCCGGCGGCTGTTCGCCCGCGACGTTCGCGATCATCTGACGAAACTGGAAAAAGAGGTGGACGCGTTCCAGGTGAATTCGCCCGCCGCGCCTCCCAGGGCGATGGTGCTGGGCGACGCCCCGCAGCCTACCGACCCGCACATCTTCATTCGCGGCAATCCGGCCCGGGCCGGCGCGAAGACGCTGCGGCAGTTCTTGGGCGTGCTTTCGCCGGCCGAGCGCAAACCGTTCGCCAACGGAAGCGGACGGCTGGAATTGGCCGAGGCGATCGCCAGCCGCGACAATCCGCTCACGGCCCGCGTGCTGGTCAACCGCGTGTGGCTGTACCATTTCGGCGCCGCGCTGGTCCGCACGCCCAGCGATTTCGGCACGCGCACCGATCCGCCGACGCATCCCGCCTTACTCGACTGGCTGGCCGCGAACTTCATGGATCAAGGCTGGTCGCTCAAGAAACTGCACCGCACGATCCTGCTCTCCAGCGCATACCAACAAACGAGCGACGAACGGCCCGAGGGGTTTGCCGCCGATCCGGAGAACCGGTTGCTGTGGCGCATGAACCGGCAGCGGCTGGAGTTCGAAGAAATTCGCGACGCGTATCTGGCTGTATCCGGCAAGCTGGATCTGGCGGTCGGAGGCCGGCCGGTCGATTTGTGGCAGGCGCCTTTCACCGCCCGGCGGACGGTCTATGGCTATATCGACCGGCAGGACTTACCTGGAGTGTTCCGCGTATTCGACTTCGCCAACCCCGACGTCTCGAACGATCAGCGTCCCAAGACGACCGTGCCGCAGCAGGCGCTGTTCGCCATGAACGCGCCCTTCGTGCTCGAACAGGTTCATCAACTCACAGCTCGGCCGGAGATCGCCGGCGAGGCCGATCCGGCGAAGCGCGTCGCGGCGCTCTATCGCGTCGTGCTGGCCCGTTCGCCCGAACCCGCCGAGATCGAGCTGGCCTTGAAGTTCATTCGAACCCCGCCCGCCGCAGGGCAACCGGCGTCGAAGCTCTCCGCCTGGGAGCAATACGCCCAGGTGTTGTTAAGTACGAACGAGTTCGTGTTTGTGGATTAGGAGAAGAGTCGCTTTTCGCTCCGCGAAAAAATCGCCATTTTCGCGGAGCGAAAAGCGACAATAACGCCGTTTCGCGGAGCGAAACGCGACAAAGAAAAGAGGTGAGTCATGCAACGCCGCAGAGCTGAAAACCATTCCGACTTCCGACTTCCGACCTCCGACCTCGCGCCTCTGTCTCGCCGCGAACTGCTCGTCCGCTCTGGCATGGGGCTCGGTCTGGCCGGGCTGGCGGGCGTGTTGGCCGACGATGGGCGTCTGGCTCGAGCGGCGGAATCGACCGGCTATGCCAATCCGATGGCGCCCAAGCCGCCGCAGTTTGCGGCCCGGGCCAAGCATGTGATCCACCTGTTCATGAACGGCGGCCCAAGTCATCTCGACACGTTCGATCCCAAGCCGTCGCTAGCGAAATACGCCGGGCAGAACCTGCCGACCGAAAACCTGCGAACCGAACGCAAGACGGGCGCCGCGTTCCCCTCGCCGTTTAAGTTTCAGAAGTACGGCGAAAGCGGCATCGAGGTCAGCGAACTGTTTTCGCACGTGGCCGAGTCGATCGACGAGATCGCCGTGATCCGTTCGATGCACGCCGACGTGCCGAACCACGAGCCGTCGCTGATGTTGATGAACTGCGGCGAATCGCGGCTCGTGCGGCCGAGCATGGGCTCTTGGATCACCTACGGCCTGGGAACCGAAAACCAAAACCTGCCCGGCTTTTTGGTGATGTGCCCCGGCGGCTATCCAATCAAGGACGCCGAGAATTGGCAGTCGGCCTTTCTGCCGGGAGTGTACCAGGGCGCCTATATCAACAGCCAGCACACCGAAATCGACAAGCTGATCGAGAACATCAAGAACGCCGAAGTGACCACCGCCGACCAGCGGCGGCAGCTCGACCTGTTGGCCGAATTGAACCGCCGGCACCTCCAGCGGCGGCAGGACGACGCGGCGCTCGAAGCGCGGATTCATAGCTTCGAGTTGGCCTATCGCATGCAGTCCGACGCCAGCGACGCCTTCGACGTCGGCAAGGAGCCGCAGCACATTTTGGATATGTACGGTTCCGGCGTGCAGGCCCGGCAGATTCTCGTGGCCCGGCGGCTGATCGAGCGCGGCGTTCGCTACGTGCAGCTTTGGCACGGCGCCGGCCAGCCCTGGGACAACCACGACGACCTGGAAGTGAACCATCGCCGGCTGGCCGGCCAATGCGACCAGGCGATCGGCGCGCTATTGAAAGACCTGAAGCAGCGCGGGCTGTTGGAAGAGACGCTGATTATCTGGGGCGGCGAATTCGGCCGCACGCCGACCGTCGAACTGCCGCAGGCCGGCGCGAACGCGGGCAAGATCAACGGCCGCGACCACAACCACTACGGCTTTACCACTTGGCTGGCCGGCGGCGGCGTGAAGGGCGGCCAGGTCTACGGCGCCACCGACGAGTTCGGCTTCCAAGCGGTCGAGAACCGCGTCCACGTTCACGACCTGCACGCCACGGTGCTCAAGCTCTTGGGCTTCGACCACGCCAAGCTCACCTATCGCTACGCCGGGCGAGACTTCCGCTTGACCGACATCCACGGCGAAGTGGTCGATGCGCTGATCGCTTAGCTCGCCTCTGCTATCATGCCCGCACAAACTCGAAGCATCGGCGAGGGGAAAAAGACCGAGTTGCATCGCCAACGCACATGGAGACGATTACGATAAAGTACCAAAAGATGGGGTTTCTCGGCGTGCCGGACGAAGTCATCGTGACGACGGGAACAGGAATCGCCGGCGATCCATTGTCAGCTTTTGACATGGCCGAAATCGACGCCGGAGCAACTGATATCAATGCCATTTCCGTCACAAGCTTCGTACCTCCAGGAGCAGTTTTGCGGATGCCGCAGGATGGTTCGAAGCAATATCTGCGAGACCACCCCATCGTGCCCGGCTCGCTAGTGCCGGCCGCGCTGAAATCGTACGCGAGCACGCGCGAGCAGCAAAAGCGTAAAAACCTGCCGGTCGACAAAATCTTTGCCGGCATCGGCGTCGCCAGGCCAAAGGACGCGGCTCGTTTTCCAAGCATCCTTATGGAATTCGCCGGTCCATCGGAGCCGACCCACCCGCGGACGGCGGCCGATGTAAAGCGATATTGCTCTGAGATGTGCGACAGGGCGGTGGACACAAGAAGGCCGTTTGGCTTCGTGCCGGACGGGGCGCCCATGGTATCAGTGGTCGAAGTAGAATTGCCGCGGGATGGCGAATGGGCTTGCGCGCTTGTTGCCGCCCTATACGTGAAGTTCATGCCGTATTAACGGTCCGGAGATCCTCGCCGCCGCCGAGAACAGGCAGTTCACATTCGCTACCACCGCGCAGAAAAGCCGACGCCGGTAAAGACGTCGTCCACGCGATTGCTGATGCGTTTGCCGATCCTCGCGTCGAACTGAATGTTCGGCGTCAGGTAAAGGTACGTGCCCATGTCCAGAAAGTTTTGAGCTCGCGTATCGCCCGAGCCGGTGTTCTGGATCAGGAACCACTCGTGGAAAGCGCCCACGCGCTTGGTCCACTGGGTGAGAATGCAACAGGACTGGTGCCACGACGCCTGCGACGTTCGCTCGATTTCGAAGCCGGGCACGACCGAGCCGACCACCGACACGGGCGAGTTGCTCACCTTCAGGAAATCGCAACCGGTTTGCACTTTGAGATAGAGCCAGCGGCGCAATCCCCAGCCCCAGAGCAGGTTGAAGTGCGGCTGGACGGCGTTGGCCGAAACGCCGCCCGTGCCGGTCGGTATGAGAATGCCCGAGACCACCGTGAACATCGGCCGCCAGCCTTGTTGCTGGATCAACTCCCACTTGAAGCCGGCGTCGAGATCTTCGCCGCCGAACTGGGTCAGATGGATGTTTTGGGAATAGTCCTTGTAATCGGTCATCAAATAGCCGTTCCACTTCAACCGCAGTTCGAACTCGTTGGTCAGGCCGTACCGCAGCAGCGACTCGGGCAGTTGCCGAGTGCTGATGTGCGTCGGTCCGTCGTCGATCTTGTGGAACGTGTAACCCGTTTCCAAATAAGTCACGCCCTTGCCTACCGAGTAGACCGCATCGGTAAAGTCGGGCCGGTCGGTGTTGATGATATTGTAAAAATCCCATTCGTCGGGGATGGGGACGTTCAGAATGTTGGGCCGATTCGTGTACCAGAAGCTATTGGGATCATCGACTTCGAGGCTGCGCGGACGCGGGTATTCGTCGGCTTCCTCGACGACGATGTTCGGCGACTCCCAATAGGGTCGCCACGTATCGGGTGCGTCGAAAGCGCCGCTGTTGGGTTCGCCTGCCGACCCCATCCGGAAGCCCGGACGCTGAGACGGCGCCAATCTCGCCTTGCGCGGATTCTGCAGTTGCGCTGCAAACGGGGAGCTTGCTTGGACCGAATCGGCTTCGGGAAAGGCGTTTCGCGACGCAAATCGAGAATCACGCTGGGCAAACTGCGGTTGCCGACGCGCCGTTGCCCCCGCAATACGGTATTCGGATCTGGGCGGATCGCCGGCGCGAGCCGAAGCGACGAAGGCGATCAACGCCATCAGCAGCCAACCGCCGCAACTGCGCCAAAGCCGGGCGAACCAAACGTTTCCGACGACGTTTGCGTCGTCCTCGTCCTCCGAGCCAAACCGCGCGGACCGAACGCGCGAAACGATCCTGCGCCGCGATTGCCAGTGGAAAATGCAGGCTAAGCCGGGAACGCCTGACATCGAGACCGAAGGCCCTTGGCCGCCGCAGGGCGGCAGCCCGTCGATCGTCCTAGGTTTCGCAAGGGCTGCGCTCCGTTGAAACGGCGATTCGGCGCGGTCGCAACGAGCCAGCGAAGCTGGCGCCGCAGTCGGCGACGCGAGTACAAGCAGCAGAGGGGCAAAAACGGCGACCCATACGGCTTGAAACTGGGGGCGCCCGCCCCGGCAGCGCCGCACGCCACAACGCGGCGCCTGCGATTGACCACGACTCATTGGGGAACCTCGTCGTTGCGAGCGCTCATTTCGCGCCCTTCCGCACAATTAATCGGGCCGCGCACAAATAACGCATGAATCCCCGTGCTGCAGGCGGCGCTGGCTTGCGCCGTGGTTAAAATCTGCCCCAAGCGCGGAGAGCCGCGTCCTCGCCCCGCTTCTCCATCCGACGGCGAATCTGAATCATTGCGCAGATTTTGCAGCTTGAATCCGCGATTGTTTCCCGGGTTTTCGCAAGCATAGGCTAAGCCAGGCAAAGCCGGATGTTTCCGGCAGAAATCTCGGCCGAGCAGCGACGCGCCGCTAGCATGGATAGTCGACTCGGATAGACCTGATCGCGGCGGAGGCGAGAAATGGGCGTCTGGTGGACGGTTCGCGGAGTGCTGGGAGGGGCTGCAGCAGGATACGCGCTTTGCTTGTTGTCGCGCGCCGACAGTGCCCTCGAAGTCGTGAGTTTCGTGGGAGGCGCCGCGGCCCTGGGACTGCTTGCCGGATTAGGCGTCTCTTGCTTGAAACAACGTCGTCGCGACCTCTGCGAACCGCCCGCGTCGCCGCGAGGCGAGTGGTGGCTGTTGCGCGGGCTGCTGGGCGGCGTGTTCGCGGGCGTTGCCGCCGCCTATTATCTGGCGGCGCCCGCGTTGCCCTCGCGAAACGTCGTCTCGCTCTCCGTGCTTGCGTTCCTTTTCATCGGGTTGTTCTTTGGCTGGTCCATTGACATCGGTCAGGCGCTCGTTCGTAATCGAAGACTGCGGCGGACGCACGGCGGAGATTGATCGCCGCTGTTCTCGTCTATTTCCGGCTTCATTTTTCGTGCTTTCGTCTTTTCGCGTTTTCGTGATCCTCCGATCCGGCCTATACTGCGCCCGTATCACGATAAATCAGTTCAATCTAAAATCCGCCTCGGAGAATCTCATACATGGCCGCTTGCGTTCGTATGCTGTCGATCGCCGCGTTGTTCGCGCCGATAGCCGTGCTGAGCTGCGGCGCACTCTCGCAACTCGCCGCCGCTGAACCGCCAGCGGCGAAAGCCGTCAAGCGGCCGGCGAACCGGCTGGCGAAGGAGACCAGCCCGTACCTGCTGTTGCACGCGCACAATCCGGTCGAGTGGTTTCCCTGGGGCGAAGAGGCGCTGGCCAAGGCCAAGGCCGAAAAGAAGCTGATCTTTCTGTCGATCGGCTATTCGAGCTGCTATTGGTGTCATGTGATGGAACGCGAATCGTTCATGGATCAGGAGATCGCCGATTATCTGAACGAGCACTACGTGTGCATCAAGGTCGACCGCGAAGAGCGGCCCGACGTCGACGAGATTTACATGGCGGCCTTGCAGTTGCTCGGCCGGCGCGGAGGTTGGCCGCTGAGCATGTTTTTGACGCCCGAAGCGAAGCCGTTCTTCGGCGGCACGTACTTTCCGCCGCGGGATAAGGAACTGCCGGCGCCGCCGGGCGACGAGGAGGCGGCCGGCGAAAAGCGCATGGTCACCGGCTTCTTGACGCTTATCAAGCTGGTCGAGGATCGTTGGCAGCAGGCGCCCGACGAACTGAACCGCGTCGGCGGCGAAGTGGCTGCGGCGGTCAAGCGGACGCTTGCCCGGCGGTCGCTGGCCGGCGCCGATCCGCTGGACAAGAACCTCGGCGACGTGGTGCTCGCGGAACTGGCCGCACAGTACGACGAGCAGTTCGGCGGCTTCGGCTTCAGTGCGGACCAGCCGCAGCGACCGAAGTTCCCCGAGCCGCCGAACCTGACATTTCTAATCGATCGCATCCGGCGCTTCGACGACGAGCGGGCCCGGAAAATGCTCGTCGGCACGCTCGAACGCATGGCCGCGGGCGGGATTCGCGACCACGTCGGAGGCGGCTTTCATCGCTACAGCACCGACCGCTATTGGCGAATTCCGCATTTCGAAAAGATGCTCTACGACAACGCGCAACTCGCGAGCGTCTACGCCGCAGCCCACAACATCACCGGCCGAGACGATTTCAAGCGGGTCGCCGAAGAGATTCTGGCGTTCGTCGATCGGGAGTTGAGCGATCCGGAGGGAGGATTTTATTCGGCCCTCGACGCCGAAACCGACGCCCGCGAGGGCGCCTATTACGTTTGGACGCGAACGGAACTCGAGCAGGCGCTCGATGCCGACGAGTTCGCCTTGCTGGCCGACGTTTACGGCGTCAGCGCCGGGCCGAACTTCGAGGAGTACTCGGTGCTGCTCTTGCCGCGGTCGCTGGCCGACGCGGCCAAGAAACATCACCTAACGCCCGCCGAGCTTTCCCAACGCCTCGAACCAATCTGCGTGAAATTGCTCGCGGAGCGCGAAAAGCGGAAACGCCCGCTGACCGATACCAAAGTTCTCGCCGGCTGGAACGGCTTGATGATTCGCGGGCTGGCCGACGCCGGCCGGCTGCATGAGCGTCGCGCGTATGTCGATCGCGCGATCCGTGCCGCCGAATTTGCACTCGAGAAGCTGCGCACGCCCGACGGCCGCTTGTTGCACACGTACGGCGGCGGACAGGCGAAGCTGAATGCTTATTTGGACGATTACGCCTTTCTCGTCAACGGCCTGATCGCCTTGCACCAAGCCACTGGCGACGCCCGTTGGCTTGCGGCGGCGCAACAGTTGACCGAAAAGCAAATCGAACTGTTTTGGGATCAGACCGAGGGCGGGTTTTACTTTACGTCGAGCGACCACGAAGAGCTGCTGGCTCGCAGCAAGGATCCGGTCGATTCGGTCATGCCCTCGGGCAATGCCGTGGCGGCGAGCAACCTGGTCTATCTCTCTCGGGCCCTTTCCAAGCCAGACTACCTGATTCGCGCCCGCCAGACGGTAACCGCCTTCGCTGGATTTCTCTCCCAGAATCCCGCTTCGATGCCGCGCATGGCCGCCGTGTGGACCGCCATCTCCGCGGCCGACAAAAAAGACGAATGACCGAGAATCCGTATCAGCCCTCCTCGACGAACCCGGCGGATTTGCAGGAATTAGGACAGCCGCTGGCCGACGCCTTGGAGGCTTATCGGCAGGCGCACGGCCGCTTTCCGCCTTCACTTGCCGCCGCCGGCCTGGCGCCGGTCGACACGCCGGCAGGAACATTCGAATATCGGGTGGCGCAAGACGGCCGGCGCGCGTCGATCTTCATCGGCGATTTTGCCCGGCGGCGGTTCCGCGCTCGTTGGAGCAGCGAGATCGGCTGGTTTTTGGAGAGTCATTGAGAATGGGCGCCGAGCCGCGGATTCAATCTTCAACTAAACCACGGATGGCGCGGAGCGGCGAAGCCGCAACCAAAGTCGCTTTTCGCTCCGCGAAAAAGGCGCCTTTTTCGCGGAGCGAAAAGCGACTTTCTGGAGCCTGAGTTTGAATTTCCCGCCGCGAAACCCGGCTTGACCCTCAGGGCGAAATCTTCGCGGCCCACGAAGAAACAGAACGTTTGTAGTACGGATCACACGGATTTCTTTATATCCGTGAAATCCGTGTCATCCGTGGTTCCTGCCATCTTCCCCAATCATCCGTCCCTCCTGTCAGCGAAGGGGCGATTTTGATATTTTGGGCGCTTCGACAAGAACCTGGCGGCGGTCTTTCGCGACGCCGAATCGATTCAACATGGGAGAAGAGAACATGCCCGTCACCACCCAATCGATGGCTCGCTTGTGCCGCACGCTGCTCGGTGACGATCCGGAAATTGCGCAGCTTTCGCTTGGCGACTACCTGAGCGCCATTCCGCGGCTCGATTCGCTGGCCGACGTTCCGGCGGGCACGCCGGTCTTGGTGCGTGGCGACGTCGACTCCAAGCCGGGCGACAAGATCGGCGAAGGCGACGTGCGGCTGCGTTCAATGGCTGCGACCTTGGAGTTCGGACGCGGCAAGGGTTGGAAGCAGATCATCTTCGGCCACATCGGCCGCAAGCCGGAAGGCAGTCTGAAGGCCGTCGGCAAACGGCTGGGCGAATTGCTGAAGTGCGAGATTCCGCTCGTCGGCGATTGGCTGGACGAGAGCTCGCTGACGGTCCGCAAGGAAGCCGCCGATGCCATTGCCGCCGCGCCGCCGGGCGGCATCGTGCTGTTGGAGAACGCTCGCAAGTACGACATCGAGCGCGTGCTCTGGAAGGCCAAGCCGCAAGACGCCGATCAATTGGCCGAACGCCTGGCCAAGCTGGCCAACGAAATGGCCGCCAAATTGGCTCAAGTCTACGTGAACGAAGCCCTGTCTGCGGGCAGTGTCGACGCGTCGACGACCGCCGTGCCGCTGGCGATGGATCGGGTGGCGCTGGGCAGCTACGTGGCCGCCGAATTCGACGGGCCCATGCAACGCTGCCTGGGCGCCCAATTGGTCGTCTTCAGCGGCCTGAAGACCGACAAGCTCGACGACCTGGAGGCCATGATCGCCCGCGGCACGATCCGCTGGGTGTTCACGGCAGGTTCGCTGGCGATGGCATTGAAGAAGGCCGCCGCCGAACTTGACGGTACGCAGTTCGCCCTGGGCATCGCCGAGAATCCCGATCACAAGGACAAGCCCTACTACATCGCCCGCGAGCGAGTGGATCAGGCAAAGCGGATGCTGTCCGAGGGCCGCGCGAAGGGCATTCGCTTCGTGCTGCCGGTCGATTTCGTGTTGCAAGACGGTCGCACGAGCGAGCAGATCGGAGCGGACGATCAGCAATTCGACGTCGGTCCCAAAACGAGCGAACTGTTTGCGGAACAAGTCGGCGCCTTCATCGCCGAACAAAAGGCCGCGGGCCAAGGCGCGGTCGCGTTCCACAACGGGGTGTTCGGCATGTTCGAAGACTCCCGGTTCGAAGACGGCACGCGCAAATTCATTTCGCAACTGAAGCGCATGAAGGACGCGGGAGTCGAAGTCTACGTGGGCGGCGGCGAAGGGGGCGCAGCGTTGGAGCGCTACGGCCAGCCCGACTGGGTCACGCACTGCTTCACCGCGGGCGGGACGGTGCTCAACGCGCTGGGCAGCAACCCCGTGCCTTACCTGCAAGCCTTGCGATTGGCCGCGAAGGGTTGAACCGGCTTCGGCCCAGGCCGCAGCCGTTGATCGTTTGCTAGCGCACCCGGCGGCAAAGTTCGGCCAGCGCCTCGAACGCCTGGATGACTTCCGCCTCGTCGCGCAGCTCGCGCGCCGCCCGTTCTAGCGCCTCGGCGAAGGGCGTGATCTGGTGGAACCCATGACTGCCAGCCGAGCCTTTGAGTTGATGGGCGCAATTGGCCACGCCGGCCCAATCTCGGGCAACGACCTGACTGCGCAGCCTTTCCATTCGATCGGGCATTTCGGCCACATAGAGCGCCACGATATCGCCCAGATCCGGATCTTGAGCAAGGGCTGACACGAGCGGTTCGAAATCGGAGACTTGGTCGCTCATCGGCGCGCCTTGAAACGTCTGATGCTTGCGAAGCTTGGCGATGTCAAACGCCCTCGATGGACGTTTCCATATTAAAAATAAGTCATTTTCCCAACGAGTTGGGGCAAAAAGGACCGGATTTCTCTGGCGCAGTTTTGCCGCCTTCGATCGACGGCCACGCCCGGTTGTTTCGACGATTTTGGTTGTGCGCCCGAATAATCCGATCTGCCGACTTCATCGGTGCTGCATCACCGTCGCAGATCGTGCAAGACGCACGACCGTCAAAGCGCACGCTTCACGTAAAAGTGGAATGCAGATTTCCCAATTAACGCCGCCGGTCAAGCGGGACGATAGGTGCCAGTAGCTAGAGCCTAGATAACCTAGGTTTACCATTTTACTGCTGCATGCAGGAGATTTCCCCGATGAACGCGAAGTTTCTGTTTCCGCTGATCGCCGTGGTTGGTCTGTTTTTGGCTGGCAGCCAGGACGCAAACGCCGGCTTGTTTAGCCGCCACTGCTGCCGGCCGAGCTGCTGCGAGCCCACTTGCTGCGAACCGGCTTGCTGCGAGCCCACTTGCTGCGAACCGGCCTGCTGCGAACCCGCTTGCTGCGAACCCGCTTGCTGCGAGCCGTGCTGCGACCCGTGCTGTCACCGCCGCCCGTTTCGTGATTTCTGCAAACGGATTCGCAACCGTTGCCACTCCTGCTTCAGCTCATGCTGCAACGACTGCTGCGATAGCTGCTGCACCTCGAGCTGCTGCAACTAGTAAGGGGGGCGCCGGGCGGCGCAATTGCGCCCCCTGGCTAGAACCTAGTCAGATCAAAAACGGCTGTCGCCAGCAATGCGGCAGCCGTTTTTTGCGCGCGCTAGGGAGAATTTTCTTGACTTCGGCCCGCCCAGTTCGGAATCTATAAGACTGGCAAGCGCTCACTGCATGGAACAGATAGAGAAACGAGGAGTGTCGTCATGTCTTATAAATCGCCGCGCCGTTGGTTGCTGCGTTGCCTGATTGGGCTTTTCGCTGGGGGCCTGCTGACCATGCAGCTTGGCGCTGGGCAGGCTGGGAAAAATGCAATGGCTGCGGACCCGGCCAGCGACGACCTTTTGCGCGAGCAACTGGCCGCTGGCGAATTCGCGCCGGCGATGAAAAACGCCCAGGCGGCGCCTCCCCGACAGCGAGACCAATGGCTGTCGTCGATCGCTCAAGCTCAGGCCGGCATTGGCGAAAAGAGCGGTTCGCTCTCGACTGCCAGCCAGATTCGTGACGACGTCGTTCGCGAGCAAACGCTCGGAACCATGAGTGCCGGCGCCCAAGGCGGCGGCGGGAATGCCGATTTCCAATCGCTGATCGAATTGATTACCACAACCATCCAGCCTACGAGTTGGGACGAAGTCGGCGGACCGGGCGCCATCCAGTCCTATCAGAACGGCGTGTACGTCGACGCCTCGGGCGTGGTGCGACGGATTGAAACGGAAAATCGCACTCACAGCCGGCTCGCCGAACTGCGACGTGCGGCAGAGCGCGTGCTCGGCGCCGGCGACGTGCGTCAGGCCTCGGCGTTGCGCAAAATTTCCTTGCCGCGGCTGGAGCGCGAAATCCAGATGCGCCAAGCGGCTGGCCGCCCGCTCGACGAAGACATGCAGGTTCTGGCGGGCTTGCAGCGAATCCAGTACGTGCTCGTCTATCCCGAAACGGGCGACCTGGTGCTCGCTGGTCCGGCGGGCGATTGGAAAGTCGATCGAGAAAACCGCCTGGTCAGCGCCGACAACGGCCGCCCAGTCGTGCAGCTCGAAGATCTGGTGTTGCTGTTGCGGCACGTCTATCACTCGCCGGACGGCGAATTCGGTTGCTCGATCGACCCCACCCAGGAAGGTCTGGCCAAGGCTCAGGCCTTTCTTGCCGAGTCGAGCAAGAAGCCCATCAAGGCGGGCGGGCGCGGCAAATGGCTGGAGCAACTGCGTAGCCAAATCGGCCGGCAAACGGTCCGAGTATTCGGCATCGATCCCGGCTCGCGCGTGGCCCATACCATCGTCGAGGCCGACTACCGCATGAAACTGGTGGGCATCGGTCTGGAAGACGGCACGCTCGACGTGCCGAGCTATCTGAAAATGATGAACGTGCCCGCCGGCCAGGCGCCGCCCCCGATGGACGTGCTGCGCTGGTGGTTTGCGGTGAATTACGATGCCGTGCGAACCAGCGCCGATCGCGACGCTTACGAGCTGAGCGGCCAGGGCGTGAAAGTGCTGAGCGAAAGCGAGCTGCTCGCCGCCAACGGCAAGCAGGTTCACACCGGCAAGTCCGAAGAGTTGAACTCGGCATTCGCTCACAATTTTACGAAGCATTTTCCGGCCTTGGCGGCCAAGTACCCGGTGTACGCCGACTTGCAAAACATTTTCGATCTGGCGCTCGTCGCTTCACTAGTCAAGGCCGAAGGGCTGGCGGATCGCGCCGGCTGGCAGATGCTGCTGTTCGACGACCCGCGGCAATTCGTGCTGTCTCGCGGCCAGGCGCCGCAGGAGGTCGACACGGTCATCAACCATCGCGTGGTGAATCGGGTTCACGTGGTGGCGGCCGTCAGCGGCGGCGTCACGGCCGATTGCAGTTCGCTGGTGAAAACCGGCGCCATTCAGCTCGACCGCAAGGGAACGCTGGGCAGCCAGCGCGGCCGCTCGAAACCCGAGCAAGTTCCGCACGCGAACTGGTGGTGGGATTAAGTCGCTTCGCCCGCTTAGGGTTGCGGCTTCTTGCCCTCGACTGCGATCGACTCCAACTGCCAGCGCAGCGCTGAAACTTGAGCGTCGCGCGACGGCTTGTCGCCGGCCGGATCAAACGCGATTGGGCGGTTGAGCAAGCGTTGTAAATGTTCCAGCGCCCGACGGCGGCGGTCTTCTTCGTCGCTTCCGAGCAAGCGCACCCAAACTCGCGGTTCGCGCACCAGAAATAAAGCCACCCAGTCGGACGTGTCGGGCCGGTTGCCGCCCGACAAATCGTGTAAGATCGCCCGAATGCGAGACTGCTGCTCGGCGTCCAGTTCGCGCCGATCAATCGACGTCAAAAACAAAGCGGCTCCGCGCCCCAGGGCTCGCAGTTCGCGGTCGGCGGCTTGACGCCTTGAAAACTTCGCGTCGCCCAAATCGTCGACCAGTCGCCGCCAATCGGTCAGCTTCGCTGATTGAATGACTTTCGCCGAATCGTACAGCGATTGTTCGGCTTCGAGCGCCGTCTGGTTCAATCGCCAATCGGGCTTGAGCAGTTCCAAAAGCGGCGTGAGCCGTTCGCGGCACAACTCGGGTTCGGCGGCCAACAAGCTCCACAGATTGCCCGCCTCGTAGGACGTTTCCTGGTTGCCTTCGCCGATGCGCAACGAAACGGGCCCGGAGCGCGGCTGATGGAATTCCAAGTACGCCTCCCCGGCGGCGCCAGGCGTGCGGCGGCTGAGCATGACCTCTCGTCCATCGATCACTTCATAGCCAATTTGGCCTTCGCTTGTCGCCAGTTCATAACTGATCGAGGTCGCGTCGCCAGAGAGCGTGATCGAGAGCCGCTCGCGGCGGTCCTTGCCGTTCGACTGGCTTTCGAGCTTGCGGTCGCGCTGATCGCTGACGGCCGCGATGCGGCCCGACGAAACGTTGAGTTCGAAGTATCGCAACATCGGCGCCAGGCCCGGATTGAGCTGTGGCTGCTGCGCTCGCGCCTGGCGATCGGCCGGCGACGCAATCGCCCAGACGGCCAGCATGACGGTCGCCGCGAAGTAACGCCGGCCGGGGCGATGTTCCATGAAATCACCTGCAATTCAGGCGACCGACTTGGATTCCTGCGCGGAAGCCTCCTCGGACGCAGACGGGCGGGAACCTTTGTTCTTTCTCCGCAGGCGACGCAAACGAATTCGGTACAGCCGCCGCCGGCGTCGAAAGACGAAATACAACAGCACGCCGAGCGCCGCGACGCCCAGCGTGGCCGTCAACCAGATCTCGGCGCGGCGAATCGAGTTCCAAAGGCTTTCGAAAGCCTCGGCGAACACGAAGCTCAGCCCGAAAAACAGCGTCACCACCAACGACGCGCAGAATGCGTCCACCAGAATGAACCGCCGAAACGGCATCCGCAGAATGCCCGCCGTGATGTAGACGGGCGAACGCACGCCGACCAGGAAACGAGCAGTCAAGAACACCTTGAAGCCGTGTCTGTGAATCATTTCCTCGACCCGCTGCTCGCGCTCGGGCGTCATGTAGCGGGCGAACCAGTGCCGATCGCGCAGCAACCCGTGGCCGAAATGGTAGCCGATCGCATACATCGCGCAATCGCCGATGATCGCCCCGACCAGGCAAGTCGCCAGCGCCAGCCAGGGCTCGAGGTGCTGGTTATGAGCCGCAATCCCCGCGCTGATTACGAAGACTTCTTCCGGAATCGGCAACCCCATGCCGGTCAGGATCAGCAGCCCCGCCACGGCCAAATAGGGGGTTACCTGGTGGAGGAAAACTTCGAGCATCGATTCCGGGGCGTAAAACCTAGGGACAAAGGGCTGGCTCGCACGGTTATTCTAACCGGACCGAGGCTCCTGAGTATATTGCTTTTGGGCGTTTTGACGATGCCCGCGCAATTCTCAGCATCGCCACACGATCCTTGGCGTGCCTGGCAGGCGAAATACAACGAGAATTGAGGTCCGCCTTTCGCCCTTCTCGCCCTCGTTGTTCTACACAACTTTTCCGCTGGATTTCCCGGCTCGCCTTCGGCCACGACTTTTGCGTAGCCCGGGCATTTATGCCTGGGAATTCGTTCAACGTGCACCCGTTTTTCCCGATTGGCGCCTCGCGGCCGCCGTCGGCGGCCGCGAGGCGCCAATCGGGGGCGGGGGGGAAACGGCTCGCGGATCCCAGGCATAAATGCCTGGGCTATGTAGAAAGCACGGCATTCACGCACTCTCACTACGTCCAAACCGCTAGCATGCGACTTGTGTAGAGAACAACAAGCGAGGCTAAAGCGGTCCGGTCAGGCGCCAATCGCGGTCCGTCACGCCGGCGGCGATGAGTTGCACGCTTTGGCCTGTTGGTCCTGGTACAAACATTAGCATGCCAATTTCCGGCCGTCCTTCGCACCAGGCCACGGCCCGCTCGGGGCCGAGGATGTAGAAGGCCGTCGCCAAAGCGTCGGCCTCAGCCGCCGTCGGCGCCAGCACCGTCGTCGAAATCACCCCTTCGGCCGGCCAGCCGCTGCGGGGGTCGATGATGTGCCCGTAGCGACGGCCGCGATGCCGGAAGAATTGCGTGCCGGCGCCCGAGGCGCCTAAAGCCCGGTCGCATAAGCGAATCTCGATGACTTGCTTCTCGGGCCGCATGGGATGCCGAACTCCGACCTGCCAGCCCGGCTCGTCCGCGGCTTGCGTCGCTTGCGAGCCGCGGGCCAGGATACTGCTTTGCCCGCCGTGCCAGAGAAAATCGCCGATGCCCGCGTCGAGCATCGATTCGGCGGCCCGATCGAGCGCGTAGCCCTTGCCGATGGCGCCCAGGTTCAGTTCCACGCCCGGCCGCAAGAATCGCACGCTGCTAGCCGTCGCGTCCAGTTCAAGGAACTGGCTGCCGACGCGAGCCAGCGCGGCCGCCAGATCGGCTTCCTCGGGCAAGGCGCCTTGGCGGCGAAAGAACCCCCAGACTTTGGTGAGCGGCCCGGACGTGATATCGAACGCGCCCTGCGTCTGGCGGTGCAGTTCCACGGCCAGTTCGAGCAGCCGGAACAACCGCGGTTCGACCGTCACCGGGCCTTCGGCGGCCTGGCGATTGATCGCCATGATCTCGCTCGTGTCGCGATAGACGGTGAGCTGTGCTTCCAAACGATCGACCAGGTCAAGCGCCTCGACGACGGCCTCGTTCGCCTCGCGATACTGCCCGGCATTCAGGAAGACTTCGAACTGGCACGCCATCGCCTGGCGGCCGAACTGCAGCAAATAAGCCTCGGCCGGCGGCGGCCCTGGCCACGGCGAAACGGTGGAACTGGAGCTTGATTCCGGATCGATGCGTTCCGCCGCGTCGGCCAGGGCGTCGAGGGCCGTCTGCCCTTTCAGGAATTGGCGGCGGTTGCTGGTGCGCTTGGCGGACATCGGTGTTATTATAGGCCGCCAAGCTATCAGGTGCTGGCGGACTCTCGCTTGAGCAGGGCTTATTGCTCGACTAATGATTCCTCGCCAGTATCGGTATTGTGGTTCGGGACGCAGAACAATGGAGCGATCCCTTTTCTAGGCTTGTCAAGAGGCGCCCAAGGGCGACCGCGAATGCTTTCGCCCGCGCCGCTCGCTTCAAATCTCGACGATGAATCGCTTGTGATCGTCGCGGGGCGGTAGCCATTGTGGCATCTGGCCTTTGCCGCCCACAAATCGATGGATTTGCCCGATGATTTCCAGCACGACGTCGACGCCTCGGAGGGCTGTACGTGAGTCAAGCAAGTAGATCTTTTCAAGTTTGTCGTACCCGCCAAACTTTTCGGGCGCGCTGAACGGCGATGCATGCACGATTGCATCGCGGAAGGGCTTCACAGTTTCGAGAAACTCCTTCAGCGGATCTCGCGAGTCGTGGAGAGGGCCCTCCGTCGCACGAGTGACAATTCGCGGAACTTTTTTGAGCTTTTCGACAAGGTTCACGGGGCGAGGATCCTCCGCCAGAAACGCTCGTTCCTTGTCAGATAATTTGGCGCCTCGCGACGACTGCAGGCATTCCCACGCAAGGCCATTGACGAACGCCTCGACGAGATTGAACGCGGCAATCAGCGCCATTCGGCTGTTGAATAAGATCCGGCGTTGAACAGGAGCAATCTTACCCCGCCCTCGCTTTGCATCATTCCACGATAGGCGCTCCGATTGAATCCTGTCGAAGTCCGCCTGGGCGCCGATCAGGCCATCGACCGCCTCTGCGAGATCTTTGCAAAGGTGCATTTCCGGAAACTCTGTCTGCAAACCCCACGGCGAAATGCAAACCGTTGCATGCAGCGGGGCGCCTCGCAAAACGCCAGGCTTTGGCACACCGAGACGTTTTTGGAATTCGGCCAACGGAAGCCGCCAAGTCCCGCCGTGCTCCCACAACGGTTCATACAGCTCCGCGAGCTTGCTCTCCGTCGCCCCCGCGAAGTTCTCCTGACAGAAACCAGCAATCTTGCCCTTGAGTTGCAAGCGAATCTGCTTCTGAAGCTGCTTAAGTCGTTGGCGCGTCCACGTGCTGAAGTCGTCGGGAAATACGCGTTCAAGCCCATCGAGATCGCCAAGGAGCAAGCGACCGACGACGAGCGCTCGCTTCGCACGAACGATTTCCGCGATATCACGTTCCCGGCCGGTTTTGAATGAGAGAGCCATTTTGGTCCATTGAATCTCCCGTGAATGCCATCCAAACCAGTGAAGGACTCCGCGCGGGGGCGACGTTCGCGATCCCGGTCGCTTTTTCGGCAAAAACAAGCTTCCAGCCAAAATGGTTTATGCGTCGGCACCCGTGAAACGCATACAGCGTCTTCGTGGCGACGCGACCGAAGCCATCCAGCAGCGCCGCTTGAACTCGTGCCTTGCAAAACACAATTAGTCCCCGCCTTCCGCTCAGAATTCCCCGAACCGTAGCTCAGACTTCTGCCGCCGCCGCTTGCGGCGCTGGGGCGTCGAACAACCGCGAGAGCCGAGCTTCATCCGGCGGCTCGGTGCAGAGGCTGGTGACGACCCCCAGCAGCGACGAAATCGCCAGTCCCCAGATGATCGGATCGAGCCCCAGCGGCGAAAAGGCTTTGATCTCGTGATACTTGACCCAACCCGCCGCGTAGAGCGAGAGCGAGGAGAACACGCCGCCGATCATGGCCGCCATCGCGCCGGGCGCCGTGGCCCGCCGCCAGTAGGCGATCATCATCGCGGGGGCGAAAAACGACGTTGCGGCGCAGGTGCCGCTCAAGATCACCATCGTTTGCAAGTATCGCGGCGGATTGAGGTTGGCGCCGAGGGCCGCCGCGCCCACGATGACCATCATCAGGTGCGAAAGCCAACGGATCTTCGCTTCGCCCGCATGCGGGTTGATGAACCGCAGATAAACGTCGCGCACCAGGCCCGAGGCGATGACCACCAGATACGTGCTGACCGTGGCCATCACCGCGCCGAACGGCGCCGCCAGGATCAAGCCGGCGATCAGCGAGCCGCCCGGCAACGGGCTGGTGCTGAGCAAGGCCAGCCGCGGAATGATCTCGTCGGATTGCTGCTCTTGCAAGTCGGGGATCAACGTGCGGCCGCAGATGCAGATCACGATCAGCGGCAGATAGATGCACATGTTGTAAACCGCCAACAGCACGATCGAACGGCGGATGGTGGGCGTGCTTTTGCTGGCCATGATCCGCACCAGCCCGGCCGGCGAACTCAACCCGGCGAAGACCCACTGAAAGAAGAACGACACGGCGATGCCCAGCGGCAGAAACTCGAACGGGCCGGGACCGGTCGCCAGCGCGCCGGGCCGGCTCATTTTTCCGGTGACGATCTTGCCGTTGGAGTACAAGGCGCTTTGCCAGCCGCGCGAGTCTTTTTCGGTCAAGGCGACCAGCGTGCGCTGCTGGGAGGTCAGTCCGTCGATCGTTGAATCGGCGCCGAAATAGCGCAGCGTCTCGGCGTCGGGCATCGCCTCGGCGTGCGGCGCCTCGGCCAGGAATTGCGGCTCGCCCAGCCGCAGGCTGACGGCTTCGACTCGCCCGTCGTCACGCGACCGATCAGCCAGCGATTGAGGCAGCCGCCCGTCGTGCTCGTCGGCGTAGCGGCGCAGTGCGGCGTCCAGGTGGTGAAGCGGCTGTTCAACGGCCTCGACATGAGCTTTGTTTTCCTCTCGCAATTCGGCGCTCAGCGGCCTGACCGCCACTTCGCGCGCCAATCGCTGGCTGGCGGCCGGCAATCCGCCGGCGGCGATCACCGTCAGCGGCAGCAGGATCATCACGCCGATGAACATCATCACGCTCTGGAACAGATCGGTCCACACCGCAGCCAAGAAGCCGCCGATCAGCGTGTAGCCAACGACCGTCAGCGAAAAGATGCCGAGGCCCAGATAGTAATACTTGTCGAGCCCGTCGCCGTCTTCTGCGAGCGCCAAAGCGCCCGAGCCGGGCCAGGAAATCTTCATTACCAGCGCCCCGGCCTTGAATTGGGCCACCATCATGAACGACATGAACAGCAGAATCAGAAGCGACGCCATCAGCCCGGCGGCCGGGCTGCCGAATCGCTCTCGCACCAGGTCGGGCACGGTGATGGCGCCGGTGCGGCGCGAGAGCTGCGAGATGCGTTTGCCCAGCACCCCGAAGCCCGTGATCGGCACGACCATGTACGAGGCGATCCACAGCGCCACGATCCAGCCCGAGCTGTAGACCATCGACGGAAAGCCCATGAACGTGCCGCCGCTTTGCACGGTGGCGGTCAGGGCCAGCGCCCAGGCGCCCAGCCCGCGGTTGCCGAGAAAATAGCCTTTGAGGAATGAGCCCTTCTCGACCACGCGCTGGGCCAGCGTGCCCAGCCAGACCGAAGCCGCGATGAATATGAGCAACGCGACGAACGTGCCCAGGCCCGCGGAATTGGCGGTCGTTTCATCCATGGGCGGCCTCCGTCTCGATGATGTTGCCGGCTTCGTCCTCTTCCGGTTCCGCTCCGAGGTCTTCGTCGCTCATGAACATCATGGCGAACCAGATCGAAACCGCCGTGGAAAGGGACCAGGGCGTCACGATGCCCCAAAACACCCAATCAGGGAAGCCGAGCACGAAACTCAGCGTTTCGGGATCTCGCCCATAGCCGAAAGCGTAGCAATATCCAATCGTGTAGACGCAAGCCGCCAACCAAACGCCAAGCACGACCAGCGCTTCACGTCGCGCGCTATGGAGCAACGGATCTTCGGTCCGTAGGGTCATCACTCCATCCATCTCCTCGTGGTCATTGGCCCCTCGGGAGAGTCCCAATCTAACCGACGAGCAAGCCCTTCGCCAGGAATCGGCGGAAGCTTCAAGAGATCTCGTGAGGAATCATTTACAGCATACTGGGCGAAGGATTGTGCTCGACCGCCTCAGGATCGTCGTCGGTGAGCGGCGCCGCCGAGTGGCTCCAGCCTTGATAGCCTGCCAGAGAGCTTCCTTGCTCAAACTTGTAGACGTCGTTTTGCTGCGACAACGTCGCCCAGCGCACGTAGGCCAGCAATTGTTGTTCGCCGTCGAACGTCGCCACGAGCTTTCGCGGCACATCACGCTTCGAGCCATAAAGATAATGCACGTTTCGTCCTCTGGGGGGAGCGATCTGTGGTACGAGCGTTGCTCATTTTAGCACGACGTTTAAAATGTGGCAGTCGCTGCGATGTCGCTGGCCCCTTCAGCAGGACAAACGGAAAGGAGACAGCCTTGACGAATGTCGCTCTTGGAACGCAGTCAGTCTTTTTTCGGCTTGGCCCTTCATTTGCCGTGCGGCGCACGACGTTTTGGGCGATGTTCGTGCTGCTTGCCCTTCCCTTTGCGGCCGCCTACGTGCAGTGGCTGGCGTTCGGCCTGCCCGAAATCGCCGAACTGGCGGTTCCGCGAGCCACCGGAGCGGCGCCGCACGGGTTTCCCGGCTGGGTGCGCTGGTGTCATTACCTGAACTTTTTGTTCATGGTCTTGATCATCCGCAGCGGCCTGCAGATTTTGATGAGCCATCCGCGGCTGTACTGGAACGTTCACTGTACGCCCGGCAGCGAGTGGCTCCGGCTGACGCCGGTGGCGGAACTGCCTCGCGACCGCCTCTGGACGGCCAATGACGACGCCCGACATCTTTCACCCTGGATCGGCTTGCCAGGCTACCGCGTTAGCGTCGGCATGGCGCGGCATTGGCATTTTCTCAGCGCACTCGCGTGGGTCGTCAATGGCGCCCTCTTCGTGATCCTGTTGTTCTCCACGAGCCATTGGAAACGGCTTGTGCCCCAATCATGGCAGATCGTACCCGACGCCTGGGCGGTCTTCGTTCACTATGCAACGTTTCACTTGCCGCCTGAGCCTGACGGGTTTTACCGCTACAACGCCTTGCAACAGTTGTCGTATTTCGCCGCCATCTTTGTGCTGGCGCCCTTGTCGATGCTAACCGGACCATCGATGTCGCCTGCCTTCACCTCCAGGTTCAGTTGGTATCCCAAGCTGCCCGGCAACCGGCAGGTGGGACGTTCGCTGCACTTCTTGATCATGTGCGCATTTCTGGCGTTCATCCTGGCGCACATCGCCATGGTGGCGCTCACCGGGCTTGCCAGAAACATGAACCATATCGTGCTGGGAGCGGACGACGCCAGGCCGATGGGCCTTTATCTCGGGCTGGCGGGACTTGCGGCGGTGGTGGCGGTCAATGCCTTGGCCAACTGGGCGGCGTGGCGCCGCCCGCGCACCATCCAGCACTTGGCCAAGGCGATCATCACGCCTTTAAGCTGGTATTTCCTCAACCGGGCTCAGCCGCGGGCGCAATTCCGCCGAGAAGACATTTCGCCCTTCTTGTGGGCCAACGGCAGACTGCCGACTTCCGATCATTACAAGGCGCTGGCGGCCGACGGCTTCGAAGACTATCGCCTGAAGATCGGCGGCCTAGTGGAAAACCCGGTCGAACTCTCGCTCGACGAGCTGCGCGCGATGGGCACGACCACTCAGATCACGTTGCACCATTGCATCCAAGGCTGGTCGGGCATCGCCGAGTGGGGCGGCGTGCCGATGTCGCGAATCCTTGGGCTGGTGCGGCCGCAGGCCAACGCGACAGCCGCGTTCTTCTATTCCTTCGGAGAAGGTCCCGAAGGCGGCCAGTTCTACGACAGCCATTCGATCGAGAACCTTGCCCACTCACAAACGCTGCTGGCGTTTGACATGAATGGCGCCCCGCTGAGCGAAGCACACGGCGCCCCGTTGCGGCTGCGAGTGGAAAACCAACTCGGATTCAAAATGGTGAAATGGATCGAGTCGATCGAGTTCGTCGAGAGCCTCGAATCGGTCTATCAAGGCGAGGGCGGCTACAAAGAAGACCATGAGTATTTCGGCGAATCAGCCAATATCTGAAGCTCCGGCCAGGCGACGGAAGCTTGATCGTCTCCGCAGGTCAAGCTTCGCTCTGGGAGAGGCGCTGCTCTATCAGGCCAGCAGTGGATCGAGCTTGTCCGGGTCGATTTCCAGTTCCTTGATAGCTTTCGACAGCCGGCGTTTGTCGAACTGCCCGCGTTCGGCGAGCTGTGTCAAGGCGGCGAGCGCGATGCACTCGGCATCCACTTCGAAATGCCGGCGCAGCCGCTCGCGGGTGTCGCTGCGTCCCAGCCCGTCGGTTCCCAAGGCAAATAGTCCGCCCGGAAGCCAGGGAGAAATCTGCTCCGCCACGGCGCGAACGAAATCGGTGGCGGCGATGAACGGCCCCTGTTGTCCGGCCAAGACTTGCTCGAGGTGGCAAGTGCGGCGCGGCTCGTCGGGATGGAACAGATTCCAGTGCGCCGCCGCTTGCGCGTCGCGCCTAAGTTGCGTGTAGCTCGTCAGGCTCCAAGCCTGGCTTGACACTTGGTAGCGCTCGGCCAAAAGCTGTTGCCCGCGCAGCACCTCGCGAAGGATCGCTCCCGAGCCGAACAACTGCACCCGCGGACGATCGCTTCCGGCATCGACCGCAGCCAACGGATAAATGCCGCGGACGATGCCCTCCTGCACGCCTTCTGGCATGGCCGGCATCTTGTAATTTTCGTTGTGCAGCGTGATGTAATAAAGCGCGCTTTCGTTCTCCTCGAACATCCGCCGCACGCCGTCCATGACGATCACGGACGTCTCGTAGGCATACGCGGGATCGTAGGAACGGATGGTCGGATAGGCCATCGCCAGCAGATGGCTATGCCCGTCTTCGTGCTGCAGGCCTTCGCCGATCAGCGTCGTTCGCCCGGCGGTGGCGCCGATGAGAAAGCCCTTGGCCCGCATGTCGGCGGCCGCCCAGATCAAATCGCCCACGCGCTGAAAGCCGAACATCGAATAGAAGATGAAAAAGGGAATCATATTCAGGCCGTGCGTGCTGTACGCCGTGCCCGCGGCGATGAAACTGGACATGGCGCCCGCCTCGGTGAGCCCCTCCTCGAGGATCTGCCCGTCGGTCGCCTCGCGGTAATACATGAACTGCTCGGAATCGGCCGGCTCGTACAACTGCCCGACGTGCGAATAGATGCCGAACTGCCGGAAGAGACCGTCCATGCCGAAGGTGCGGGATTCGTCGGGGATGATGGGCACGATATAGCGGCCGATCTCCTTGTGCTTCAACAGGCGCCCGAAATGCCGGGTGAAGGCCATCGTCGTCGAGACCTCGCGGTCGTCGCTGCCGGCGATCGAGTCGGGGAATTCTTCGATGCGCGGCGTTTTGGTTGACAGGGGCTGAGCGTTCCGCGCCGGAAGATATCCGCCCAACTCCTGCCGCCGTTTGTGCAGGTATTGAATCTCGGGACTGTCATCCGCCGGCCGATAAAAAGGCGCCTTCGAGATGGCTTCGTCCGGAATGGGAATGCCGAATCGACTGCGGAATTCGCGATACTCCTGCTCGTTGAGTTCTTTCTGCTGGTGGGTGACGTTGCGGCCTTCTCCCGCTTCGCCCAAGCCATAGCCCTTGATCGTGTGGGCCAGAATCACGGTCGGTTGACCGACCGTCTCGACGGCTGCTTTGTACGCGGCGTAGACTTTCGCCGGGTCGTGTCCGCCGCGGAGCAGGCCGTGAAGCTCGTCGTCGGAAAGATGAGCGACCAGCTCGAGCATTTCTGGATAGCGACCGAAGAAATGCTCGCGCATGTAGGCGCCCGGCGAGACGCTGTACTTCTGAAATTCGCCGTCGACGACTTCGCCCATCCGCTGGACGAGCAAGCCCGATTCGTCGCGGGCCAGCAACGCGTCCCAATCGCCGCCCCAAATGACTTTGATCACGTTCCAGCCCGCCCCGCGAAAGACGCCCTCCAGCTCTTGAATGATCTTTCCGTTGCCGCGCACCGGCCCGTCAAGCCGCTGCAAGTTGCAGTTCACGACGAAGATCAGGTTGTCGAGTTGCTCGCGAGCCGCCAACGTGATTTCGCCGAGCGTTTCCGGCTCGTCGCATTCGCCGTCGCCCACGAAGGCCCAAACTCTCTGGCGGCTCGTGTCGAGCAGGCCGCGGTCGGCCAGGTAGCGGTTGAAGCGGGCCTGGTAGATAGCCATGATCGGGCCCAAGCCCATCGAAACGGTTGAGAACTCCCAAAAGTCGGGCATCAGCCAGGGATGGGGATAGCTCGACAACCCGCCGCCAGGCGTGAGTTCCTGGCGAAAATTGACGAGTTGCCGTTCCGTGAGCCGTCCTTCAAGAAACGCTCGGGCGTAGAGGCCGGGCGAGGCGTGGCCTTGGAAATAAATGAGATCGCCCGAAGAACCGTCGCCTTTGCCCCGGAAGAAGTGGTTCAACCCAACTTCGAACAACGTTGCGGTCGAAGCATAGGTGGAGATGTGCCCGCCGATTCCATGATGCTCGTGGTTGGCCCGCGAGACCATGGCCATCGCGTTCCAACGGATCAAGCTTTCAATTCGCTGCTCGATTCCTCGATCGCCCGGATAGGGCGGCTGCCTTTCGGTAGGAATCGTGTTGACGTAGGGAGTGTTGAGCGGCGAGTGCGTCGCCAATCCCTCTTTCGCCAGAACCTCGTTAAGTCTGGAAACGAGCGCGCGGGCGCGTTGCGACCCCTCGGCGTCGAGTACGTATCGCAAGGATGCCAGCCATTCGGCCGTTTCCACGGGATCTAGTTCGCCGCTATCCAAAACGGTCGTCGCTTGTTGGAGGTCGGCCATGATTCGTGAACCTTTCTATCGCGATTTGCGGTTTTTACCTGGCGGCGCCCGCCAATTCTTCCAGGCGGCCCGCGTCGGCCAGCCCGTCGAGCAGCATGTGGAAGTACACAAGCCCGGCGTAAGGGCGCCAGCGGCGCAATCGCCGCGCCACGGCTGCATCATCGAGTTTTTGCGGCAGTTTCAACAGGTGCTGCAACCGGTTGCGAGCGCCGACGTCATCGCCTGGAAAAACGTGCGTTCGCCCCAGCCCGCGCAAGAGCGCATATTCCGCGCTCCAGCGGCCAATGCCGCGATGCGTTTGAAGTTGCGCGACCGCTGCTTCGTCGTCCTCGCCGGCCAAAGCTTCCAAGTCGGCTTGCCCTGAGGCGATCGATCGCGCCAGTTCGATCATGGCCCGGCCTTTCTGCCGACTGAATCCGAGCCGCCGAAAGTCCTCGAGCCGCCGATCCGCTAAATCCGCAGGACAAGGGAATGCAATCGATGAGCCGTCGTCGAGCGAGAGTGCGTAGCGAGCGGCGAGCTTGTTGAGAAGTTGAATGCCTAAACTGAGCGTTACTTGCTGGCACGCGATCGCGTTGACGAGCGTTTCGAAGACGGTAGGAAACCGTGGCGGCTTCATGCCGCGAAATTTGGCCGCCAATTGGTCGAGTCGCCGCTGGGAACTTGCGAACCGGTAAAAGTTGGCGAGATTGATTCGCAGCCCCAGCAATCGTTCCAGAGTGGCGGTCACGGCCGATTTCGTCGAGGCGCAGGCGCCGGGACCGTGAACGCGGACTTCGATTCGGGCCCGCTCTGCAGGTCCTGTTTGTCGAGTTGCCAATTCCACGGCGCCGCCGGCGAGCGGCAACACGCGACGATACGTCTCGCCGTCCCAGCGGTCGATGGCGTTTTCCGGCCGTCGGCGCAGCGCCCAGACTGTTAAATCGAGACGGAACGGCGGGACTGCCGCGAGCCAAAACCGGTACGAGTCCATGATTTCGACGTCAGCGCCTTCCTTGAGCCTCGCGATGTGCGGCGACGCGAGGTTGAGGCTTGCCTTGTTTGAGAAATTCCACAAGCGCGAGCGCTCCGCTGTGTTCCTGGTCGCGGGCCGCGTAGACGAGCGTGACGTTTCCTTTTCGCTCCTTGGCGCGCAAATCGTCCACTGCTTGGCGATTCGATCGCAACTCTGCCCAGTAGCGCCGGCGGAACTCGTCCCAGCGAGCCGGATCGTGGCCGTACCATTTTCGCAGCTCGCTGCTGGGCGCCACGTCTTTGAGCCAGACGTCGATCGCCGCCCGGGCTTTGCTCACGCCGCGCGGCCAGAGCCGTTCGACCAACACGCGACAACCATCGGCTGACGAAGCGGGTTCGTAAGCGCGTTTGAGTTGAAACATGCTCTCACCCCAGCAAGATCGTGACCAAAACGGAAGCATCCTCGATGCCGCGCAGCGCATGCGTTGCGCCGCCGGCCAAATACAACATCTCCCCTTGAGCCAGTTCGTGCTCGGCGCCATCGGCATCGAAAGCGATGCGGCCTTCCAGACATTGCACGGTGATTTCTCCCTCCACTCGGTGCGGCGGCAATTGCTTGCCGGCCGGAATGACGATGCGGATCACTTCCAGCGCGTCGGTTTTCACCAAGACGGCGGTTATCGAATCTCTTAACTTCGCTCCGAGCGGTCGAATGTCGATGACTTCCGCGGGGACGGCGTGATGGATGGCCATGATGGTCAACTCCTTTCACAAGGGACTGGCGAGTCGTCGGACGCGAATAAGACTGTTTTCCCAGGCATCGCGAAACCTTTCCATTGCTTGAGAGCCAATTCCATGCCTTTCGAAGAGAGCTTGTTGCAATTCACTTCCCGCCGCAAGAACGATGCCGATGCCGAGAATTGCACAGCCATCGGCGCTCTCAAATCCCTGCCAGCCCCGTGCCGGTCCAGCTTTGCCGTCGCTGCGGTCGCTCGGGACGTCGAAACCGAATTAGTGCGCCAACATCCGCTCGGTGCGTGCGTCTCGGCACAACATGCGGCGCAGCAAATGTGAACGCCCTAGCCCGTGCGCGCGACGCTTGCCACCGCTCTTCTTCGGACGGACAATCAATGGCACGCCAGGGAGATGGGGCGGCCAAAGCGAGGCACACGATTTGCAAGTTTGCTGTTCCTTAGTCGGAAGAGTATTCATCGTTTCTTCCGCAAGCCGCGTCTCCTCCTGGGCGGGGAGAGCCGCGCTCTCGCCAGAACTATTCGACGCTTGAATCGATCGTCGATGAAGCATCGGAGGAGTCGTTTCCGGCGAGCGATCCTCCTGCGTGGACCGATTGCACTTGCACTTAGCCGCGCGTCGAACTCGCTGGCAGGTAACTGAGGTGCGTGAGATGCCGACTCCTGATATCCACAGCACGTTGCACGAGTGGCTCGCATTTCGGCCAGGCCTCTCGCACGTGTTCACCGAACATCGCCTCGATCTTTGCCGGGATTCCGACAAGCCGCTGGACGAAGTGTGCCGTGAACAACGCGTGGACCCGCGAATTCTGATCGCAGAACTCAACCGGACGACCCGCCCCTCGCACTGCGAGCTGGGGGCCGATTGGGCCACTGCCCCTTTAGGCGAGTTGTGCCGGCACCTGGAAGAAATCCATCACGCATTCTATTTGCGCGAACTGCCGCGGCTGGCTGCACTTTCTTCCAAGGTTGCGGCCGCATACTCGGCAAGCCATCCCGAGACGGCGGAGCTCGACGAGGCCTTCCGGCGGTTCCGAGCGGCCCTCGAATCGCACCTTGAGCGAGAGCAGCGAGAATTATTCCCGGCCATTCGACGACTCGTGGAATTGCGCCCCCCGGCCGAACCGCCTGACATCGCCGGACTCCTCAACTCGTTGGAACGAGATCACGATGCCGTCGACGAGCAATTGTTGCGCATTCGCGAGCTGACGCACGGGTTTACCGCTCCTCCCGAAGTCTGCCAGACCTTTCAGTCGCTGCTCGACGGTCTTTGGGAATTGGAAATGAACCTGCACCAGAACGTCCATGAAGAAAACCAGTTTCTTTTTCCGCGCGCCGCACGGCACAAAGCCGCATTGAGCGCCGCGCGGAAACGAAAACTTCACGGCGGATAAAGACACGACAACCGGCGCCGCCTCAGCGTGAGCGCCCACCACTGCCATGATTGACCGGCGTGCTAGCCTGACGTCGGGCAAGGTCGATCCAGCTACTCGGCTGGCACAGCGGATTGGCAGCGGAAACGACGGCTCTGAGGAGCAATCGGTGCCGCCGGATGACTCGGCGGCGGTTGCGGATTGCGAAGCCCATAAAAGCGAAAACCCTTGCGAAAGCAAGGGTTATGACGCTATTCGTCTTTCGCTGTCGCCGGGTGACTCACCCGGCCATGAGTGGAGGCGGCGGGAATCGAACCCGCGTCCCGAAACATTTCCACGCCCGCTTCTACGTGCGTAGTCGGATGATTTCCGCTCTTCGCCCGCCGAGCCCCAACCGACGGGGTCTCTGGAAGGCTAGCCGGGCACGTTTTTTAGTCCCGGGCGTTCCCAACGTTGACCCGGGACGATTCGGATTTAGTGGCCGACTTTTGGACCTCTCCGACTAAGGTCCGCAGCCGGGGTTGCCTTTAGTTAGGCAGCCAAAGCGTAGGTATCTTCGGCAATTGAAGATATTTGGTCAGCTTTTTACGTGGCCAACTGACCAACCACGGCACGCCACTTGCGCTTCAGACTGTCCGGTCGAACCCTGTTCGCCCCCGAAAGCGCGAGCCAAGTTTTGGTATCGGCCTATTGTACTCCGCCCGTGAAGCTCAGCCAAGCTTGCCAATCGACGGCGTAACCGCCGAATTCGAGGCCGCGGGGCGCGGCAAGCTCGCAGTTTTCAGCCTCCAGGCGTGGTCCGTCCGGCGCCCGAAAAAACCGCTCGCGTCGATTTAAGCCCGCTAGCACGCGCATCCGATGTTAGTCTTGCATCCGGCGTGCAAGGACGCGACCGCGATGCTACGAGGCTGGAGCCAGACGGCCCGGCAACCGGCTGCAACCCGGTTTAAGTGGGTTCGACTCCCACCGGCCTCTTCGGAAGGTTGAAGTCGGAAGGACGAACAGCGGCTGCGGGCCGAGTGGCCCGCTTGCGCCGACGGCTGATCGGTCGCCGCATCTGCCGACGCCCTCTCACCCTCCGCCTGCTTGGACCTCGGTCCCGCTGCTTGCTGGCGTGCGATCGCGCCTGCGACGCGAGGTTTCGACCAGCGTCTCTTGTTGCAACCGCTTGACGATCTCGGTCGAGCCGATGTATTTCGTCCAGCCGTGCCGGTTGCCGACCGCCGACGACACGTTGATTTGCACGAGCTTCTTGCGATCGACGTTCGTACGGGCCGAGACCGGAAGCCCTCTTGAGCCCAGGGCCTCGCTCCCCTCTCCAGGCGCCAGAAATCGGTACCAGCGGAGCACGCGATCCTGCGGATTGACGAGCACGACCAACCGTTCGACGGCCGACAGGGCGCGGCCGTGCGGCCGCCCTTCGAGCAGCCAATCGTGGTCGACCGCCGCCGCCAACAGCACGGCGTGAAAGGGAGGCCGCGACGACGAGTCGCGTGGTTCCAGCTTTCGGCTCGCCAGGGCGCCTCCGCCGAGCAGGTGCAAAGAACCGGTGATCACGCGGGCGCCGAAGCTGTAGCCCACCAGGCTCACCGGGTACCGACCGCGCAAGCGATCGAGAAACGCGGCGAGGTAGTACGCTTCGACGTTCGTTCGCCGGGCTTTGGCGCGAGCGTCGGCCCGATACGAGCCGGGAATCTGATCGCTGGGCCAAGACCAGACGATCAAGCGTACGGGTTGTCCGTTCGTGGCGCCGCGCACGAGCGTGCGGTAGACCTCGAACCCTTTGCTCACCGCCAATTGACGATCGGTATGGTTGCCGTGGACCAGCACGCAGGTGGCGGCTTGCGGCGCTTCGGCGGCGAGCAACTCGTCGAGCGACGAATCGCTCCATCCCGCGCCCGATTGATAACGCCGCACTTCGGGCGCATCTTGGCCGTCGCGCGGAACGCTGGAAAGTCGTCGCGTGTTGACGAGCCAGAATTGATGTTCGTCGGCCGGGGTGGCGGCAGCGCTCTCGGCGGCCGGCTTAGGAGCCGAGTTTCGGTCGTTTAGTTCCCCCAGACGATCGTCTCGCACGAGGGGCAAGGGGGGCGGCGGAAACAACGCCGCATCGGCCGCGCTGGGCCCGCCGCCGCGCGGCAGACTCTCGGCGGCGCAGAGCGACCCGGCGGCCAGCCACGCCCAGGCGAGTGCGAAGCGGCCGTAGACTCCGATATTCGTCAATCCAAGACGCGAGCGGTGCATGATCGGCGCGGCGGCGTTCCAGCCTCCATGAGCGGGCGCATTCGTTTCTCAAATGTAACCTCTGTTCTGCGCTGCGGAGAAAAAAAGCCACGTAAGATGACGAAAAAAAACCGAGCGTTGCGTTTGCACATCCTGGGTTGTGTTGTAGAGTTGCTTGACCCGCAGTTTCGCCACAATGTGTCGAGCAATTCGCATGTCGAGAGGTGAGCCATGAAAAGGCTAATGATTTTGACGGCCGCGGCGATTCTTACGGTTGGCGCGGTCGGTTGCGGCGGACGTCTGTTCAACCGCGGCAGCGCTTGCAACACGTATCCGGCGGCGACGGAGCCGTGCGTCGATCCGTGCATGGGCGCCCCCGCGGCGACGATCACCGAGGGCGCTTTGCCCGCTCCGGTTGTGTACGGTCCGTAGCGTTCGCTCCAGCGCGGGGCGAGATGATCGATGGATTCCTTCCCCTGCCGCGAGGCCGTCGCGCCATCCTGATCGCGACGCCTCGCGGCAGGCCCCTGCCCGCCGGCGCCTGTTGGAACTGATTCGCGCAGTCGCGCGACGTCGGGCGTCTCATCGAGACGACCGTCGACCGGCGCGAAAGCTTGCGTTCCCGAGTTGAAAGGATGTGTTCCATGAAAGCTCCCGCGCTTCGCGCCCGGCCGCGCGCCGCCGGCCGCCAAATTCTGCGGCGATTGTTCGACGCGGCCCACTCGCGTCCGCATCCGCATTTGTTCTTGCAGATGAAACCGCCGGGTCCGGGTTCTTCGCCGGCGGCGAGCTGAAGGGCATTCTGGCCTGGCTGCTCGGCACGCAAAGCTGACGGCGTCGCTAGCGAAATCGTAGAGATCACCGGCGAGCCGGAGGCGTCAGCCTCCGTGTCATAGCGGCAAACCGTGCTCCACAGTCACAGCCAGCTCGCAGTTCAACGTCACCGGGGGGCTGATGCCCCCCGCTCGCCTTCACTGCCAAAACGGCAGCCTGCCGATCCCACTGCCTGGCCAAACTGCCGATTTGGTCCTTCTCGACTTGCTCCAGCCCGTCGCCGATTCTTAGCAAACAATTGAAAAAACACTGCTTACGACGCAACTCGCTTTTGGCCCGAGACTTGCTTAACCGGCCCTTGCCAGCGCTCTGGATGCGCATAAATGGCAGGCGGCGCCCGCCGCTCTGGCGTGCGGGCGCGAAGACCGAATCAAACCCACCCGTTATTTTTCGTGAGATTTGCGGAGGCAAGCAAGCAATGGCAGTCGCGACCAAAGAAAAGAAGAAAGCCGGCAAGGAAAACATCAAGCTGCAGCCCTTGGGCGACCGCGTGGTGGTCGAGCGCGAGGAATCGGAATCGACCACGGCCGGCGGCATCGTGCTGCCCGATTCGGCCAAGGATAAGCCCGCCCGCGGCACGGTCATCAGCGTCGGCGACGGCAAGCTCTGCGACGACGGCACGCGAAAGCCGCTGCAGGTCAAGGTCGGCGACCGAGTGCTGTTCACCTCGTACGCCGGCGAGCAGTTCAAGGTCAGCGATCGCGAATTGCTGTTGATGCGCGAAGACGACATTCTGGCCGTCATCGAGTAAGGTCCAACTCTTGGGAGTGCATTCTCTGTCGGAGACCTCTCCGTACCGTTCCGTGAGTTCTGTAGGGAACGCCCTCCGTGGCGTTTCGCAGCCCTCCGTGGCGTTTCGCAGAACCAAGCTTGACGCCCGGAACGCCGCAGAGGGCGTTCCCTACAGGGCGAGACTTCCAAACCACCACCCCAAAACACCAACCCACGTTGAGGAGAACACTCACTCATGGCTAAGACGATTGCATTCGAACAGGAAGCCCGCGAGGCGATTCGCCGCGGCGTTTCCAAGCTGGCCCGGGCGGTCAAGGTCACGCTCGGCCCCAAGGGCCGCAACGTGATTTTGCAGAAGAGCTTCGGCTCGCCGACCGTCACCAAGGACGGCGTCACCGTCGCCAAGGAAATCGACCTGGAAGACGTCTATGAAAACATGGGCGCCCGCATGGTCCGCGAGGTCGCCTCGAAGACCAGCGACGTCGCCGGCGACGGCACTACCACCGCCACCGTCATGGCCGAGGCCATCTTCAACGAAGGCCTGAAGGCGGTCGTGGCCGGCGTCAATCCGCTGCAATTGAAGCAGGGCATCGAGAAGGCGGTCGAGGACATCACCGACAAGCTCAAGAAGATGTCGATCTCGATCAAGAGCAAGAACGAGATGGCCCAGGTCGGCGCCGTGGCCAGCAACAACGACCAGGAAATCGGCAACCTGTTGGCCGAGGCCATGGAAAAGGTCGGCAAGGACGGCGTGATCACCGTCGACGAAGGCAAGAGCCTGAAGACCGAGGTCGAGTGGGTCGAAGGCATGCAGTTCGACCGCGGCTACCTCTCGCCCTACTTCGTCACCGATCCGCAAAAGATGGAGTGCGTGCTCGACGATCCGTACATCCTGGTGATGGAGAAGAAAGTCTCCAACGTCAAGGAAATCGTGCCCGTGCTGGAGGCCGTCGTCAACGCCAGCCGCCCGCTGCTGATCGTCTCCGAGGACGTCGAAGGCGAAGCTCTGGCCACCTTGGTCATCAACAAGCTCCGCGGCACGTTCAAGTGCTGTGCGGTCAAGGCGCCGGGCTACGGCGACCGCCGCAAGGCCATGCTCGAAGACCTGGCCATCCTCTCCGGCGGCCAGGCCATTTTCGAAAGCCTGGGCATCAAGCTCGAAAACCTGGGCATCGCCGATCTGGGCCGGGCCAAGAAGGTGGTCGTCGACAAGGACAACACGACGATCATCGAAGGCGCCGGCAAGAGCGCCGAGATCAAGGCCCGCATCGACCAGATTCGCCGCGAGATCGACAATTCGACCAGCGACTACGACAAGGAGAAGCTCAGCGAGCGGCTGGCCAAGCTCTCCGGCGGCGTGGCCAAGGTCAACGTCGGCGCCGCGACCGAGAGCGAGATGAAGGAGAAGAAGGCCCGCGTCGAAGACGCCCTGCACGCCACGCGTGCGGCGGTCGAAGAAGGCATTCTGCCCGGCGGCGGCGTGGCCTTGCTCCGCAGCTCGTCGGCCTGCAAGCCCGAGGGTCTCTCGCACGACCAGGAAGTCGGCTACAACATCGTCCGCCGCGCCTGCAAGGCCCCGCTGACGATGATCGCCGCCAACGCCGGCCAGGACGGCGGGATCATCTGCGAGAAGGTGCTCGAAGGCAAAGCCAACTTCGGCTACAACGCCGCCACCGACGTCTTCGAGGACATGGTCAAGGCCGGGATCATCGACCCCACCAAGGTCACGCGCACGGCGCTCCAAAACGCTTCGAGCGTGGCGATTCTGCTGTTGACCAGCGACGCCTTAATCGCCGAGAAGCCCAAAGAAGGCAAGAAAGCCGGCCACGGCGGCGACCACGACATGTACTAGACATTCCTGTCTGCCAATTCAGTAGGGCGGACATTCCTGTCTGCCAAACCGGGCGGAGCGTTTGCCGAGTGGGGCAGACATTCCTGTCTGCCGAATCGTGTGCGGCCTTCGGGCCGCCAAAGCCCCTCGCCCCTTAGGAGAGCCCTTGGGGTGAGGGCTTCCGGCGTAAGTCCCTCTCCCTTTGGGAGAGGGGTTGGGGTGAGGGCTTCTGTGCGGAGGCTTCTCTGCCGAGAGGCGCGAGGCAGCCTAGCCCCTGCATCTAAAAAACGATCCAATGCCCCTGGGCCGCAATTGCCCGGTGCATTTCTTCCCCCAACACCCCGTCGGGCCGCAAGGCCCGGCGGGGTTTTTTGAAGACGATGCCGACGTTTGATGCCTACCTCTCGTCGGTGAGGGCTGCCATTGCCTACGTCTCTGGGTGCATCTCGCGTCTAACTGGCTTTGGACGCCCATCGGGGAAGAGATCGCGGATCGCTTGCCCATCGGGTAAATCGAAGAATTCCCCATTAACGTAGGCGCCGTCTGACGCTGAGAGTCCCCATAGCCGGCGCAGGCGGTACTCGATCTCTCGGTCTTCCTCACCGCCGAGCTTCGCCTCCCCGGTCAGCAGACTTCGAACATTTGCAACTATAATGTCATGCGCTCGTCTCTCCGAAGCGCGCTGAAAGTCGACAGCAGGAATCGGCAAACTTGCCAATCGCTCGTGCGTAACCTTCGCATGCGCTTTTGCAGGATCAACCTCCGAGAAGCGTTTGAACACAAGATAGGCCATTGTGCGAGAAAGGATAGCAGCCAAAAGGTACTCGTGCGCATAGCCTTTCTTTACGAAGTCATCTCGCAGTCTGTAAATGTAAACGGATTGCGGGCATCGCGAATTCGTCTCATCCAGCGTAGCGCAAATGCCTACGCCAGCCTGCCGCACCAAAACCTTCGGACTTCGATATAGAGCCGAATCCTTGTATGCCCATCCCGATAATCCAAGCCTCATTCGTTTACCTGGAGTCACCTGAACGTAACGACGGTTTATATCGTCGCCATCGATGAAGGATACTATTTCATCCGTTAGTGCGGCCACAGAAACTAACTCCTCGACACGAACACTGGATATCGTTAAAATATGACCACATTTCTCGCACGGTTTGTCCTTGTAGCCGCCTCCTTTCTTTTTCTCGCCAGGCGTTGTTGGGCAGAGACAGCTTGGACATACCCATACCAGCCCGGCCTTATTGATTTCCTCGCCTCTTGCTCTTTCGCACATATCCTGCAGCGCTATACTCCTGCTCATCATCTGCTGAATGATGCGATCGTCGTCTTCACTTCGAAACACTTCTAATTCGGCAGTTTCGCTATCAAGTACGCGCTGACACGGGATAAAGCGGCTTCTTTGAGATTCGATCTGCGTGAGCGGTAGCTGCCCACGAATCGCGCGTGTACGCAGATCACCCGCAAGGACCATGCAACGGATACGCTGTGCAGCATTTACCGGGCCGCGTTTCACTTGGATCACCACGGTCCCCATCCTCACGTTCGGACCGAACCAATCGGGCCCCAGATTATGCACTTTCTCGATCGTAGCGTGCTGGCAAATAAACTTCCGGATACGCGCCTTTTGCGGATACAGGAAGCTATCCGGCAAAACAAGCGCCAGTCTGCCACCTTCTCTAAGTGCCCGAAGTCCTAACATGACGAATAATTCCCATGAATCCCACTCCGAGTCATTCTCGTCAATTTCGAAATACTTCAACGCGTTGTTATAAACGTCCGGGTCGATATCACCTCCCCAAGGTGGGTTGCCTACGACCAAATCGAACGTTCCTGACGCGGCACCGAGGCGGTCGAAAAGGTCGGGCAGCGCAAGACTATCAGCGGAGACTATGTTTCTACTGAGATCTAACACCTTCTCGTCTTTTCGAGCCGAGCGCAACCATATCGCAAGTTTCGCGATTTCCGCTGCCTGCGGAAGTCGGTCGACACCGAAGAGGCATCGTGGAATAGTTCTTGCCTCCTCAACAATGTTTGCTGAACTCAACAAGTCTACTTCATGCGGCGCATTGCGTGCTTTCAAAGACGCAATCGAGGAGTGAACACGGTAGAACTCCTGAAGCATCTCGCGATAAAGCGACGCAAGAAATGCTCCTGAACCGCAGGCGAAATCCACGGCGCGAAGGTTTGTCAACATGCTCACGCGCTTTTGAAGAGCGGCTTCGAGGCCGTCGTCGGCGTCGCCTCTCAGCGGAGCCATTTCATCGAGCGTTACTCGAATGGCGTGTGAGCAAAGAAAATCCGCTAAAATGCTGCTTGTGAAAAAAATCCCGCCGCTTTTGCGCTCTCGCAGCTTCTCAGCGAGCGCTGATTGAGCGGTTGTCCCGAGATCCCGCAAGTCAGAGAGCGATTCTTCAAAAATGTGGCCGAGCAAGTATTCGTTTAATTCAGACCAGAAGTCGTAACGATGCAGGCCCCAGACACCCTTTACGACACGATCGCCGCCCTGTTCGGCGGCGCTGTAAAATCGATTATTGAGCGAATCGGGAAGATCGATGTAGTCAATGACTCGATGCCGCTTAAAAAGTTCGCCATTATATGCCGCGACTTTAACGCCACTAGACGCAGGACTACCTACGTCGATTTCGCGAAATAACAGTTTTATATATTCGTAGATGCGCCCGCTCATCGGCCCAGGTAGGCCGCTAGCCTTGCTAATGACATCTTCAACCATTCCCTTTTTAATAAGCTGTTGAGGATGATCTTCGCAATAATAGATAAACAGTTGCCTATCTAGTAAGCGCTGAGTGGCTTCGAGCAATTCCTGACGATCTGGCGCTGGGGTGAGCGACTTAGCAGCGGCCTTTATCGCTTCGAAAAGGTCGGAGCGAATCTGATAATAAATCTCGTAGAAGCTATCCCTAATCTCAATCTGGCGATCGGCTGATTTTCCATATAGAAGTGATACCTGTGAGTCAGAGCCGTCTCGGATCAGATGGTCGTAATGAAATAAGAATATAAGTCGCCTAAGTTCTGCTGTTGAATCGCCGTGGTCATCTATGCAGTCGGCGAAAAGCACTTCCTCGTATTCGTCTTCTGATTCGACTGAATAGAGTCGAAGTCGCTCCATATCGGAGACGAGCACCCAACGCATTCCTAGGATATTTTTCCCGTAGTAGAAGCTCTGCTCGACCGGTGTTTCATAGTTGTAAGAAGCTTGGGGTAAGTCCAAGTCCGTGCCCGGCGATTTCAGTTCCAGACTCGCGATGAACTTGGCTTCCGATTCCTGGAATTCGCCGAGCACGGCGTCAGGTTGTCTCTTGATGCCAGTTATTCTAGACGACGGTTTGGGATAGAGCGTCGCGATTTTGTCGGCCGGCGCAGGATATGCTTCATAGCCGAGAGCGTAGCACATCACACGGCTTATGAATTTGGACTCAAGGCTGCTCTCTGTCGCCGTAGTCGCGTCAAGCGACGCAAGCCACTCGCGTAACGTTGCTGCAATTTCGAGTTCATTTGGTATCGGGGTTGTTCTGTGCTGCTCTAAATGCTTGTTCAGAACACCTTTTCCAAAGAGATGGCCTTTCCCTTGCCCAGTCTCAAGTAACGAAAGCTGAAATCCACGATGCATGGCTGATCCGTCAAGGGTTTTCCGTGCCGCTCGCGTTGGCGATAGATCTAGAATTCACCTCCTCGCTCCGCGCGGCTTTGAGCGGATTTTAGCATAAATTGTTCGCACGTCGAAGGAGCATTGCGAGCAACCACTCGCTGATCGTGGTGGGCGGCGCCCACCCTACGAAGCTGAATCGACGCTGGGCGGGCGATGATCGCCGAGAACAGTCGCCAATATTGCGCCATCGCAGGAGAATCATCTAGGAAAGCGGCGCCGGATCGTCCATTCGCCGGCCGTGGCGGGCGGCGCCAGGGCGATGAAGCCTGGGACCAAGACGGCGCAAAAACCACAATCGCCTGATGAGCTATCGTCACCAGTTCAGCCTGAAGGGGCTGATGATCGCGATCGGTTTGCTCGCGCTGGCGTTGTCGGGTCGAGTTGGCGAAGTTCGTTTCCCTCGGCTCGGCGCCCCTCGATTTTCTCACGGCTTGCATCGTGCTTGACCTGCTCGACAGCCGCCGCCGGCGCTCGCAGCGTCGCTGAGAACCGTAAGGTGGGCGCCGCCCGCCAGAAGCGCCGCGGCGGCAACAATCGCAAATCCGTCTGCGAATATTGAGCGAATCGTCGTGCGCATTGGCGATCGATCGCTCGTTCGCTACTCAGGGCGGGAGAGGTCCGCACGGCTGCTCGCTTAGCCACGCTCGTGGCGTGATTCATCAGCCCAGGGCTTCGCCCTCGCTGTTCTACACATCTCCGACGTGCGCGGTCGGGATTTCGAAGCCTTGGCAGTGGTTCCCTTGTGTCGCCCCTAGCGGGGCTAGGAAATGAAATTCCGACGCAATTCCACGCGGCTCGCGCCCCTGGCTACACTCTGCCGTCCCTACGGGACTAGCGCGAATCGGCGCGCCGGGACTTAAAGCAAAAACGTCAGCCGCGTAGCGGCGAAAGAATGTAGCCAGGGGCGCGAGCCCCTGGACACAATCCGGCGCGAAACCGCGAAAGCCCCGTTGGGGGCGACAGAAGCGGCGTGACCTGTGTAGAACAACGAGGGCTTCGCCCTGGGCTGATGAATTTGACCCATTCGGGGTCGAGTAATGTAGGGTGGCGCCGCCCGCCAGAAGTCTCGCGGCCCCAACCGTCGCAAACGGTCTGCGCCGCCGTTATAAATAGCGGGCGCTGGCGGGCTTTGCTCGCCCTACGAAGTTTGCGCTGATGTCAATGGCGTTGCGGGCGTCTCGGAGGAATCGAAACAGCAACTAACGCACGGGGAGCAGGTCAGTGTATATCATCATCTATAACGACAACGCGATCTTCGACATCGCGGTCGGCGTCGCCGGCGGTTTCGGAGTGTACTCGTATTTCCGCAACACGAACGCGGCCGTCCTGGCCGGCATCGTCATTCTGATCGCCTTCGACCTGTTCTTGCGTCTCAGAAACCAATCCGAAGACGCCCCGCTGATTGCACCCGACGCCGGCGGCCACATCTGGTACGCTCCGATGTGGCTCCTCGGGCTCGTCTCGGCCGGGATCGGCGGAGCGTTTTGGCTCGGCTGGCTGTGACTTTCGGCGGTTGACGCCGCGGCAGCCTCGCTAGGCGAGGCCGCCGCGTGAATCGCTTACGATTGCGAGCAAGCCGCCGGGGCGATAAGTTCGGTTTGCCGGCCGGTCTATCGCCAGCGCGCAGTCGTTCGACGGCCGGCGCAGCCGAGCCGACCGTCGCATGCCGAAAACGCACGTTGGGCGGCCGGAGAGCCGCGGCGTGAAAGCGAAAAATCATGATTTATACGCCTCACGAGACGATAAACCGCCCCGATGCAGGAAAACGGCCAAAACCTCGGCCCGCAGCCGAAAACGCCGATCGCGGTGATTTATCGATATGCCTCAAAACGGGCCTCAAGCGGGCGTCGATCGGGCATCAAACGCCCCTGTTTGGCGTCTCCGCCCTGGCCCCGCGAGGCGCGAAATGCTTGTTTTCTCGGAGCATCTCGCGATGCGGCGCCGATTCACGCGCGCGCACGCGCGGCGATATAAATCAATCGGCCGAAATATAAATCACCGCGGACGGCACACGGAGCATGCCTGCTACTTTGGCGCCTCTGGCAAGCTCATCACCACGTAGGGCTGGTCGCGATCTTTGTAGTTGGTGCGGTCGGTGCGCCAGACTTCCCGCTCCTTGTGGTAGGCCGCCAATTGATCGCCGTTCAGCCGAGCCAAAGCGTATTGCCAGCGGATTTCGTTTCCTTTTCCGAGGGCTTCCACGATGAGCAGCGCTTCGGGGTCGGTGCCGACGACGTACGCGAAGATGGCGCCGTCGGCGACGCCGCCGCCAGGGTTCTGATAGCGGTAGACGGGACTGGTCAGCAACCGCAAGGCCTGCCGCTCGCCGTCCGTGTTTCTACGGTGGTCGATCAACACCACCGAAAAGTCGGCCGCGATGTCGCGCATCTGCCGCAACCGCCGCACCGGCGTGTCGGCCGGAGCGGGCCCGTCGGGGACTTCGCGAAGCTCGACGCCCGGCTGATCGCATTTCCACGCGGCCGCCCCTTCGCGCCGGCCGACCAGATTCACGAGCGACAGCGAATGGAATTCGCCCGTAAATCCCCAGGCACGCCGCCAATCCTTATAGAGCGACATCACGGCTTCCGGCCGGCCGTTGAGCGTCCAGACATAAAGGTCTCCGTTGACGCGGCACGTCGCCGGGTTCGTCCAGCGCAAGACGGGCTTCGGCTCGAGCACGAGCGCAGTTCGATCCGCGCCGACCTCGAATCGCCAGCGGGGCAACTCGGCCTGAATCAACCGCTTCGTTTCGCGAAGCTCGAGAGCCTCGCGGCTGTCCGGCTTTGGTTGATCTTCGCCCGCCGCGGCGCCCGCATACGCCAAGAGCGCCAACGCGGCGGCGCCGACTCCCACAACGGCCGACGCGGACGATCGAGCGATCATGACACGCCTCTTCGCACGAGAACACCGAGGGGGCAATTGCCATCAGAATAAGACGCCATGTCTTATCCGTCAATCATCTTTCTGGCAAGGCGCCGACGCGAGCGGGTCAAGCTTGCGGCGATTTCCAAGGTTCTCGGAACGCCACGAATCTCGGAACGCCACGGAGGGCGTTCCCTACAGCGCAAAGCGTTTCTCCGCGACACGGCCACAGAGGGCGTTCCCGCGTGGCGCCGCCTTGATAAGCCCGAGCACCTGCTGTATTTTACGGTGCGGTTTTTTGGCTCGGCGGAGAGGCGCTTCGGACGCGGCCGCCGGCCCTGCTTGGTTTCGGCCCTCGGCCGCCGACGGTCTCTGGGAGAATCGCGACATGCTGACTCTTTGGGATGCGAAGCACGCGGGTCGCGGCGCTGGCTGCACTCGCCGCAATTTTCTCCGGGTCGGCGCCCTGGGGCTCGGCGGCCTGACGTTGGCCGACTTGCTGCGCCACGAAGCCCACGGCGGAAAGGCCGGCCGGCCCAAGTCTGTGATTTATGTCGTGCTCAGCGGCGGGCCGAGCCACATCGACATGTACGACCTCAAGCCCGAGGCGCCGCTCGACTACCGCGGTCCCTTTCGGCCGATCGCCACCCGCGTGCCCGGCGTGCAAATCTGCGAGCACCTGCCGTTGGAAGCGCAGATCTTCGACCAACTGGCCCTGCTGCGCGGCGTCCGCTCGGTAGAGAGCGATCATTTTCTCAGCGAGGTCTACACCGGGCTGCCGCGAACGGCCGGTGCGCGGCCGGCGTTCGGCTCCGTCGCCAGCCGGTTGGCAAAGACCGGCGCGGCGCTGCCGGCCTACGTGAGCCTGGGCAAGCAGGCCGCTGGCGGGTTCGACTTCGAGCGAGCGTATTACGTCGGGGCGGCGCACGGGCCGTTCCGGCCGTTCGGCGACGCGCTGGACGACATGAACCCCGTCAAGGATCTCGATCACTTGCACGACCGCAAGCGTCTGCTGGCGGCGTTCGACTCGCTGCGGCGGAAGGCGGACAAACAGCTCGACGGCGGCGCCTCGGCCGGGCTGGACCGGTTCCAGTCGCAAGCGCTGGAGATCATCGCTTCGCCCAAGGTCCGCGACGCCTTCGATCTGAGCCAGGAACCGGAGCATCTGCTGTCCGAATACGGCCACAAGGCGGGAAAGTACCCGCACCAGACGGTCAAGAACATTTTCTACGACTGGGACGCGCGGCCGTTTCTGCTCGCTCGCCGGCTGGTCGAGGCGGGCGTCCGCGTGGTCACGTTGCGAGACGGCGAGTGGGACCATCACGGCGGGCCGCGGAGCGACATTTTCGCCGCGCTGAAGATGAAGATGGCCTTGCTCGACCGCAGCCTCTGCGCGCTGGTCAACGATCTGAAGGTCCGCGGACTCGACCAGGACGTGCTGGTGGCGGTGCTGGGCGAGTTCGGCCGCAGCCCCAAGATCGAGGCGGGCCCGGGCCGCAATCACTGGCCCGAGGCCGGCTGCATGCTCTTCGCCGGAGGCGGCCTGCGGATGGGCCAGGTCATCGGCGAAACCGATTCGCGGGCCGAACGCGCCAAGAGCGGCAGGATCGGCTTCCAAAACGTCATGGCGACCGTGTACCACGTGCTGGGCATCGATCCGAAGGTCGCCCTGCCCGATTTCCGCGGTCGTCCGCAATACCTTCTCGACGACGGCGAGCCGATCGCCGAGCTGCTTTAGGCCGTTCTTGGCAATCAGCGCCTCACGCGGGAGGACCATCGCTCTGCATTGAAGCGTCTCGCAGGGCAGTTGCGGCGATTTCCCGATCGTGGGCGGCCCAGGTCCAGGAGCGGAGCAGCAGGATCAATAACAGCGCGACAATGGGAACCCCGGCGACCACAACCATGACAGGGAAAGCGCGATCGAGCACGGCGAATTGATGTTCGCCGGGATCGGGATGCTCGTGCATGAAGTTCTGCACGGCGAAGGCCGCGTAACCGCAGTAACAGGCAACCAGGCAGGCCATCCAGAAAAAACCGGCGGCCGACTTGAACTTCGCCAGCCGTGTGCCGCGCCGTCGCACGCCAATGACGGTCGCCAGGGCAAAGCCGAGGGCGATCTGCCCGACGAGCAACCATTGCGGCGGTGCTGTCGGGATCAGCGACAGACAGCCGAGCGCCATCGAGACCAGCGTCACCGCCCGCAGCAAGCAGCCGAGCGAGAACGTCTTGGCGTTTTCGGGGGTCGCGTTGTGTTCGGCGTCGCGCATGCTCACGGACAATGAACCACGGATTTCGCGGATGGCACGGATGGTAAACGGCGGATTTGACTTATCGTAGCCGGCGGCGTCGCGCGGGCGAAGCGCCGGGCGTTTCATTTGCCGAAGGGCGTTCTGCGTGGGGCGGCCTTCCAGGCCGTCGGTGTCACGACGGGCGAAACGCAGCCGGAATGCAAAGGGCGATGCAAACCGTCGAATCGCAGGCCGGCGGCCGCGGCAGATCGATTAAAAAGGCAAATCGTCAAGTCGAGCATCCGAGCAGGGCCCGGCGCCGTCGTCACCGGCGTCAGTCATCTCTTCGCAGTTGTCGACTTCGTCTCTGCCAATGCCCATTGCGTCGTCGCACTCGTCGAAGCGAGCTGCGCGCTCGTACATTTCAGGCGTTATGTACTCCCACATGCCGTTCTGGTGCAGCCAGATGGGATCGGCGTTGCGGGCGATGAATTCTTCGACCGGAAGTCCTTCGATCGTGGGCGGTCGCCGGACGCGCTTTTGCCGGCCGTTAATGAAGATGATCTCGTATTCCTTCCGGCGGCGGCGTCTTTGCTTGCGAGCCTCGCGCTGGCGCTCTCGCCAGGCGGCGTCATGCTTCTTGTTTTCCTTCGACATGCTTCCTTTCTAGCAAGTAGCGGCCTGCCGCCTCAGTGCGAACCGAGATTCTGCTTCATCTTCTCCATCGCCCGGAATCCAGACCATGCCAGGCGGCGCGTCGTCCGAGATTTCGTTCGTCGTTTCGCTCGATGTCTCGACGGCCGTATTGCTGGAAGGCGAGAGCTTGCTCGCAGCATGCGACTTCCAGCGCGTCGTCAAGGCAAACGCCAACGCGCCGAGCGCCGCGAGCGAAAAAAATCTTTGCATGAAGCGCTGCTCCTTGCCTGCAGAGTATCAGAACGACATGCCAGGCTGTCAAGCCGGCGGCGAGATGGGCGCTCGGTTCAGCGACCCTCGACGCAACTCGCCGAGAGGCGCATCATTTCAAGCTATGAGAGCGCCGCCGCGTTCGGCGGCTCAGGCGGCTTTGGAGGGCTGCGTTTTCACTTTTTCGCGATACGGCTTGCTCTCGCGGTAGAGTTCCAAACGCTCGCGACATTCGGCCTTGTCGTGCTCGTGCAAGAGAAGCTCGACGGCCTGGGTTTCGTATTCCTGCGCTTTGGCGAAATCGCCGGTCTCGGCGTAGGCCGCAGCCAACGTATCCAGAGTCCAGGCGTCCTTGCCGCCTTCGATTTCGTTGGCGCGCTCAGCGTTGGCCAGAGCACTTTTGCCATCGCGGAAGCGTTCTAGAGGGCAGGTTGCCTGCAGCCAAGCGAGCGATTCGAACGCCGCGGCGTCTTGCGGATTGACGCTCAATGCCTGCTGAAAATCGGCCAGGGCCTTTTCGAACTGGCCACTGATGCGGAAGGCTTTGCCGCGATTGACCAGGGCGCTGACCGACTTGGGGCTGATCGCCAGGGCCCGATCAGCCTCGGCGATGGCGCGGGCGAACTCGGCTTTATTCCTCAGTGCCCAACTGCGATTGGAATAGCCCTCGGGCGATTGAGGATCGAGCCGCACGGCCTCGTCGAAATCGGCCAGCGCTTTGTCGGATTCCTCCTTGCCCATCCAGGCGTAACCGCGCGCGTTGTAGTTATAGGCGTCCTTGGGTTGCAAGCGGATGGCGACGTTGTAGTCGGCGATCGCCTTGTCGTATTCGCCCTGGGCCTCGCGAGCATCGCCACGATTGGCGAAGGGGTAGCCGTTGCGAGGGTCGATGGCGATCACGCGGTCGAAGTCGGAAATGGACTTTTCGTAATCGCCTTTGCGATGCCAGGCCAGGCCGCGGCTATTCAACGTGAGCGCATTATTGGGATCGAGCCGCAGCGCTGCGTTGAAATCGGAGATGGCGAGATCGTGCTCGCCTTGGTGGCTCCAAGCTTCGCCGCGATTCGTATAGGACGTCGCGGTCGGTTCCATCTTGATCGCCCGCGTGAAATCGGCGACGGCCTTGTCGTACTCTTGCTCGTCAATCCAAATCTCGCCGCGGTCGTTGTACAGCGCCGCGGCTCCTGGATCGCGACGAATGGCTTCGTTGATATCGGCCAAGGCGTTATCGTAATTCTTCAGCACCAACCAAACCCAGGCCCGGGACTGATAGAGTTCGTCGGACGGGTTTTGGCGAATCTGCTGCGTGAAGTAGGCGATCGCGTCTTTCAATGGAACGACGTTGTTCTTGTGGATCCAGCCGGGCTTGCCGAAATTGACCCACAAGTAGTCGCCGTTGATCGCGCCCACTTGCGCTTCGGAGCCCGGATAGGCCTGGTCGACGACGTTGGCGCCGACCTTGATCTGGGCCTCGCGAATGACGATCACCGAGTCCCCGATTTCATGGGCCGCGGCCCATGCCGAGGCGAACAATACAATGGCGATGGCAAACAACGGACGTTTCATGGCGGGTCTCCGAAAGAATTTCGAACTTTGCTTTTGGGGGGCCGAATTCCTGCGTCGGGCCGTCGATAGCTACTCGCGATCCGCGCACGTCGGCGAAACGGCTGAACGCGGATAAGCTTCGATCCGCTGAACGCAACTCGCGTGCCGTGCGCGGCGCCCCGCCAACGCGGCAAGCGAGGGGAGTGCGTTTGGCTCGGAGTTGTCCTGGATGCGGACGGTTCGACGATTCATGCGTTCAAGCCGGGAATGTCCGAGTTGTGCCAAGGCGAGCGCTGAACGGGGCGTTACCGCCCTCTTGCGCTTCTTCGCAAGGCCGGGGGAAAACGCGACCAAGACATTTCCAAACTCGCAGGTGATTCCGCTGATCGGCGTAGGTGTGACAGCTCTGGACTTGCCGCACCGCGGCGGAGAAGATGAGGCCTTGGCGACTCGTCGTGCTTTGAACAGGTCCGGGACGCGGACGGTCGGATGGCTTGTATCCCAAACTCACGCTTGGTCTAGGGAGAACGCACATGCGCCGCTTTTCGATTCGCGCCTTTCTGCTGTCGGCGACATTTGTCGCCACGGTTTCGCCCTGCACGCTGCCGGGCCAGGACGCGACAGGCTCTGCACCCGGTGAGCCTGTGACGTTCACCACTCAGGAAGATCACCAGAACATGCTCCAGCAGTTGGGCATTACCGAACTGCGGCCGGGGCCGAGCGGAAATCCCTCGGCGCCGAATGCGGCGAATTACGATGAGTCGCTCGCCAATCCGTATCCCAAGCTGCCCGACGCGCTGACGCTCAACTGCGGCGAACGCGTCACGACGGCGGAAACGTGGCGAAACGAGCGGCGGCCGGAAATCGTCGAGGAATTCGAGCGCGAGGTTTACGGCCGCGTGCCGAAGAACGTTCCGGCCGTGACGTGGAAAGTGCTGGAAACCCGCGAAACGACGGTCGGCGAAATTCCGGTCGTCGAAAAGCAATTGCAAGGACACGTCGATAATTCAGCCTGCCCGTCGATCGAAGTCGACATTTCGATGACGCTGGCCACGCCCAAGAACGCCGAGAGGCCCGTGCCGGTGTTGATGATGTACGGGTTCAGCTTTGGCCCCCGCCCTGGCGCCGGCCGGCCAGGTCAGCCGCCCGCGGGCGCCGGCAATCGACAAGGCGCGGCGCCGCCGGGACGACGTTTCGGACCGCCCGGGCCGTCGAGGAGCGAGACGCTGCTCAAAGCGGGCTGGGGCTATGCGATGGTCTTCCCGGCGAGCATTCAACCCGACAACGGCGCCGGCCTGACGCGCGGCATCATCGGCCTGGTCAACCGCGGGCAGCCTCGCAAGCCCGACGACTGGGGCGCCCTGCGAGCCTGGGCCTGGGGCGCCTCGCGCGGACTCGATTATCTCGAGACCGATCCGGCGGTCGACGCCCAGCGCGTCGGCATCGAGGGCGTATCGCGGTATGGGAAAGCGGCGCTGGTGGCGATGGCCTTCGAGCCGCGGTTCGCGATGGTGCTGGTCGGCTCGTCGGGCGAAGGAGGCGCCAAGCTGCACCGCCGCAACTTCGGCGAAGCGGTCGAGAACCTCACCGGTTCGGGCGAGTATCATTGGATGGCCGGCAACTTTCTGAAGTACGGCGCCCAGGAAGCGAAGTTCGGCGCCATGACGGCGGCCGACCTGCCGGTCGATTCGCACGAGCTGATCGCGCTGTGCGCGCCGCGGCTGACCTTCATCAGCTACGGCATCCCCGAGAAAGGCGACGCCCATTGGCTCGATCAGCAAGGCAGCTTCATGGCCGCGGTCGCCGCCGGGCCGGTCTTTCGACTGCTAGGCGCCAAGGACCTTGGCACGTCGGACGATTACTTGACGGAAAAGATGCCCGCAGTGAACCAGGGCTTGCTCGACGGCCGCCTCGCCTGGCGGCAGCACGACGGCGGGCACACCGACGCCCCGAACATCGAGCATTTCATCGCCTGGGCGGCGAAGCAGTGGGACGGCATGCCGTGACGCGACCGAAGCGCGGTGGGCCTGGGTGCGGGTGCGCTTGCGACCGCGTTCCCTGAGTCGCCAGGCACGGGCCGAGGACGATTCGTCATCGGCGCGAAGAGCTGTCGGCAATCCCAGTAAGTGCGCGGAACTTGGTTGGCGCTTCCGCCGCGGGGAATGAGGATCGCGTTCATTGCATTCGGTCGATTTCTCCGACGCGCGCAAGTGCAAGAGGCTGACCTTCGTCGAGGTGTCGGCCCGATGCAGTTTTAACACTTCCGGTTTGCGACTTCGCCGGACGACCAAGGTAACGCGGCGGCGGGCCATCAGAAACCGCACCGAATCACCGCAAACTTTTCCAACCGTTTAACGGTTGAATCGCCGGAAATGTAGCCGCTCGCGTTCACCGATTTGTTACGGGCAGACTTCGGCTCCATTGTCCAAATCGCATGGATTCATCGTACCAAGTTCAAACTCTCCTTCGTGAAAGCAGCCGCACGGGAAGGCGTGGTCGCTCTTGAACCAACGGACATCATGGACGTCAGGGATGCCGCGAATGACGTCGTGGGCCTCAGATACAAACTGCCGAACGCGTTCAGAAGTGGCGTCTTTTTTGGGCTGGATAATGAACATCCATCCATCATCAAACTCCATGAGCGCCAATTCAAACAGGATCGTGGCGCCAATGCCCAGGCGGGCCGACAGCCAATGGCCCCAGACGGAAATGCTGATATCGTGAAGTTGCCACGACTGCCCAAGGTGATAGCAAATCGAATTGAATAATGGTCCACCGGCGGGTATGTCCTCGTCGATCGGTTCCGGGCGGTCGTCCGTAAACGACTCTTTGCCGGTACGGAAGAACACCTGGCTGCGAATTGCCATAGCCGCTAGGTCATTGTCGGGGATCAGATCGGTCGGAGACTGCCAAAGATTGCAAACGGTCTGAGGACGAAGCATTGCAGCGAACGCAACGCCACCAAAGCCACAATGCCACTGGCGACCATCACTGGGGAGATTTTGTAGTAACACCCTAGTGCCGCTAACGTCACTAGCACGATGAGTAGTCCAGCCTTCTTACGGTCGGTAAGCGTTTCCATCGGCCTGCTAAACCACAAGCACGTAACTCCGTGTTAGATAGTATCTGCCTATCATCCTGTAGGCCGCAACTTGTCGGCCTATACTGCCAATGGTTTCTGGACGCAAGTCTTATTCTATCATGGGGTTGTGCCAATTTCCTCGGTTTTTCGGCGTGATAGGCCGTTTCTGTCTATCCTGCCGGCGGTCGGGCTGTAAGTCCTTCAGCAAGGCTTTGCACTCCGCGACCGCCACGAATCAGGACGTGAGCGTCGCCCAATGCCTCTCGGTGGAACGCCATTTTGCGCGTCGGGGGCTCACGGCCAACGCGCCGAATCCGGCTCAGAAGGTCGCGACCTTCGCACGCAAGCGATTGAACCCCGAATGCGCCGAAACCGATGCCTTAAGGCATTGATGCGATCGCAATTCAACCCTTCGATGCCATCGTGCGACACGCGATGCGTGGCCGTCAAAATCGGCGGCGCCGCACCTCGATGCACTTTGGAGCGGGCCATAATCTGGCGTAGGTTTCGAGCTTGGTCGGACCGGCGCCCGGATCGCCGAGGCTGCGAGACGGCGCGACCGACAGGCTTGCGGGCCGGATTTCGGCATGCACAATGGCATTGCCCCGATCCCCGCGTACTCCAGCCCAGTTGAGACGTTGATGCACGCCCGTTTTCCGTTTTCCCTACTGCTGCTGCTCGCCGCTTCGCAACCCGCTCGATTGACCGCCGCCGAGCCGGACGCCCCGATTCCGCCCGAGCAAGCCGTCGAGCACATCACGCTGCCCAAGGGATTTCAGGCGACGTTGTTCGCCGGCGAGCCCGACGTGGTGCAGCCGATCGCCTTGACCTTTGACGACCGCGGGCGGATGTGGGTCGTCGAGTGCCTGTCGTATCCCGATTGGAACCGCGAGCCCGGCGCCGCCGGGGGCGATCGCGTGGTGATCTTCGAAGACGCCGACGGCGACGGCCGCTTCGACAGCAGAAAAGTCTTTTGGGACAAAGGCAGCAATCTCAGCGGGCTGGAACTCGGCTTCGGCGGCGTCTGGCTCTGTTCGACGCCCAATCTGGTGTTCGTGCCCGACGCCGACGGCGACGACGTGCCGGACGGCGAACCGGAGATCGTGCTCGACGGCTGGGACATCAACGCCCGGCACAACGTGTTCAACGCCCTGGCCTGGGGGCCCGACGGCTGGCTTTACGGCTGCAACGGCATTCTGTCGAACTCGAAGATCGGCAAGCCCGGCTCGGCCGACGCCGAACGGACCGAAATCAACTGCGGCGTGTGGCGTTATCATCCGACGAAGAAAATCCACGAGGCGGTGGCTCACGGCACGACGAACCCCTGGGGACTCGATTTCGACGACCTGGGCCAGATGTTCATCACCAACTGCGTGATCGAGCACCTGTGGCACGTCGTGCCGGGCGCCCATTTTCAACGGATGTTCGGCCAGGACATCGATCCGTACTCGTTCCGCCTGATGGAGAGCTGCGCCGACCACATTCACTGGGGCGGGGGCCATTGGACCAGTTCGCGCGGCGGCGGGGGCGAACACGACAAACCGGGCGGCGGACACGCCCATAGCGGCGCGATGATTTATCTGGGCGACAACTGGCCCGACGAATATCGCAGCGGCCTGTTCACCTGCAATATTCACGGCACGCGCGTGAACCACGACGTGCTCGAACGTCGCGGCTCGGGCTTCGTGGCCCATCACGGCGAAGACGTCTTTTTCATGCACGATCCCTGGTTCCGCGGCCTGGTCGTCAAGCAAGGCCCCGACGGCGGCGTCTATGTCAGCGATTGGACCGACAGCGGCGAATGCCACGACTACGAAGACATCCATCGCACCAGCGGGCGGATTTACAAGGCGACCTACGGCCGGCCGAAGCCGTTTAAGATGGACCTGGCCGCGCTCGGCGACGCCGAACTCGTCGAACTTCAATTGCACAAAAATGACTGGCAGGTGAGGCATGCCCGGCGGTTACTCCAGGAGCGAGCCGCGGCCGGCAAGTTGCAGGGCGAGACGCGCGCGGCGCTGGTCAAGCTGCTCGAAGAACAGCCCGACGTAACTCGCAAGCTGCGGGCGCTATGGGCTTTGCACGCGATCGGCGGGTTGATGGAAGCCGAGCTTGCCGAACTGCTCGAAAGTTCCGAAGAATACGTCCGCGGCTGGGCGATTCAATTGGCGCTCGAAGACCGGCAGGTAACAGCCGAGCAGTTAGCCCGGTTCGAAGCCCTGGCCAAGTCTGACCCGTCGCCGGTGGTGCGGCTTTATCTTGCCTCGGGCATGCAGCGGCTGCCGCTCGACGAGCGTTGGAACTTGGCCGCCGCGCTGACCGCGCACGGCGAAGACGCCACGGACGCCAATCTGCCGCTCATGCTTTGGTACGCAGTTCAGCCGCTTGTCGCCGCCGATGCGACTCGGGCCTTGGCCTTGTCGCAACAGGCGAAGATTCCGCTCGTGCGGCAGTTTCTGGCCCGCCGCGCCGCCTCGGGCATTCCGGCCGAAGTCGAGAAGCAGTCGGCCGACGCGCTCGATCCGCTGTCCCGCGTGCTTGGTCGGGTCGACGATCCTGCGGTCCAACTCGATCTGCTCTCGGGCGTGCGTGAAGCGCTCGCAGGGCGTCGCCGCGTGTTGACGCCGCAGGGCTGGGCCGAAGTTTATCGAAAGCTGTCAGGAAGCCCGAACCGCGAAGTGCGAGACCAGGCGACGCTGTTGTCGTTGATCTTTGGAGACGCCGGCGCCTTTGCAACCTTGCGCAAGACCATGATGGATCAGACCGTCTCGAGCGACGACCGCAGGCGCGCCCTGGAAGCGCTCGTTGAAATGCGCGACGCCGATACGGCCCCGCTGGCGGAAAAGCTGATCGCCGAGCCCGCCCTGCGCGGCGCCGCCTTGCGCGCCCTGGCGGCGTATGCCGACGAGCGGGCGCCCGAGATCATCTTGCGGAACTACGCTGCCTTCAACGACGCCGAAAGCGCGGATGCGATCCTGACTTTGGCTTCGCGGCCGGCGTTCGCCCTGGCGCTGTTGGAGGCGATCGAACGCGGGCAGATTCCGCGCCGCGACGTGTCGGCCTTTACGATCCGCCAATTGCAAAGCATGAAGGACGATCGGGTCAACGAGCGGCTGGCGAAGGTCTGGGGCGCGGTCCGGCCGCCGTCGAAAGACAAAGCCGCGGCCATCGGCAAACACAAGGCGCTGCTCTCGCCGCAGAGGGTGCAAAACGCCGACCGCTCGGCCGGCCGCGGGCTGTTCGTGCGGCATTGCGGGGCCTGCCACAAGCTGTTCGGCGAAGGAGGCCAAGTCGGTCCCGAACTGACCGGTTCGCAGCGGGCCAACCTCGACTATCTGCTGGAAAACCTGATCGACCCCAGCGCCATCGTCGCCCGCGATTATCAAATGACGGTGCTCCAAACGGAAGACGGCCGCATTCTCAACGGCATCATCGTGCAGGAAGACGACCAAGTGCTGGCCATTCAAACCCAGAACGAGCGGCTCTCGCTGCCGCTGGCCGAGATCGAAGCCCGCGAACGATCACCCCTGTCGCTGATGCCCGAAGGACTGCTCGACAAGCTCAGCGAGGCCGAGCTGCGCGATCTGGTCGTGTATCTATCGGGCGCCGAGCAAGCGGCGCTGCCAGGCGCGGGGCGCTGAACGCCCGAGCGCCTCGCCCAGATCGATCAGGCCGCCGGTCAGATCGACGCCGGCCAAAATATTTCGTCCGAGCAGGTCCGAAAACACTTCCGGCTGAAGCGAGACGCATGATCGCCGAACGCCAACGGGCGGCGCCGGTGATTTATGCTCCCGCCGCGCTACAAGAGCTTGATGCAACCTGGGATTGGAACGAGAAGAGTTGCAGCCGTAGTCGTGCGGCACGTCGCGTGCGTCAATCCTTCTCGGCGCCCGAAGCAAGGGGATCGCCTTCTGCTCCTTCGGCGAGCCGATGCGCCAATTCCTGATCGTCGTCGCTGAGCTTGTCAAGGGCCACGGTCAAGGTCTTGCCGCCTGCTTTTTCGAGCGTGACCGAATCGCCGCGCAGCTCGACGAATTTCGCTTCGATCGTGAACTTGCCACCCTGACTCGACCAGGTGCGCATCGCGGCGGCTTCGACCAGCGGAACCTCGCCGCTCTCAATCAGCCTCAAATCGTGGGGAGCAAACGTCCACGTCGCCTGCTCGCCGTTGCGGTCGAACCTGACTTCGAGGTTCCCTCTGTCGTCGATCGCCACGACTTCGCCGACGTGAGCGCCCCCAAAAGCAAATAAGACTTCGTCGCCTTTGCCAAATTCGCCCTTCAGTCCCGGCTCCGAGGTCAACAGTTTTTTGCCCTTGCGAACGGCCGGAATCGGGTTGTCGGGCGGAAACTTATGCGTCTCTGCGACGCCGTGATCGTCCTTGTACTTGACGAAAACCCAACCCGACCACTGTTCGATGCTCACGACTTTGCCCTCATGGAGTTTTCCCGCCCGTTCCACCAGCACTTCTTCGCCGGCCTTGAAGCGCGCTTTCTTCTTCCGGGCGTTCGACGACTTCTTTCCGGCGCCGGACGACGAGCGGCTTCGGCTCGACGAGCTGCTGCGGGTGATGGTCCTGCTCCGACGATAGGTCACGCCGCCGCTCGTGCCCGATTCGGTCACGGTGGTCGTGGTCGTGCCGCCCTCCTCGGCGTAAGCGGCCAAAGTTGCCAAAACAAGAGCGACCGCGGTACAGATCTTCACGGAAACGTGGTTCATCTGAGACTCCCCTTCGGACCAGGTGGACGCTTGACTTGGAAACGCCCCCGAAAAAGCCGTTTGGGGGCGCGACCATCCGACGCCTTAACATAGCCGTGATGCCGCGACGCCACAACCTATAACGCCGAGGTCGACGATTCGTTTCGAATTTTTTTTTGCCGCGGCGGATTGTTGGGCCGTGCCGAGCCAATCGGTCGAATACCGGCAAACCGCAATTTCGCCTGAAACGTCTTCCAGGGTTTTTACGTATTTTTATTGTCACAGGGCGCTCGATCGCGTACCCTAACACAAACACATCCCGATCGGACGGAGGCAACGATGCAAGCCCGTGTAGCGTGTCCGGCGTGTCAGACGGTCTTGGCGGTGGACGCGGCGTACGGCGACGGCGCCCGGTTCAGTTGTCCCCAGTGCGGCCACGAGTTCGCAGTTCGCTTGCGACGGCAGAACCCGCCTGCCGCCGCGCGGCCGGCAAACGACCCCCTCGCCTCGCCCTATGCCGGCGCGGCGCTACATCCGTCGTACCGCCAGCCAGTGGCCCGCCGGCCGGCGGCGTCGCGGTCGATGTTGTGGGTCGTGTGGGTGGCGGTCGGAGGCGGCGCCGTGTTCGGCGTGGGCTGCGTCGCGTTGATGCTGGCCGTGATGAATCGGCAACCGCCCGCGGACAATCTTCGAAACGGCGCTCAAGATGCGGGCCAAAACGTCGCGTTGGGCTCGGGCGCCGCGGGCTCGCCGGCCGGCGCAGCGCCCGTGGCGCCGGCGACAAGTCAACCCTCGGTTGCGCCGTCTGTCGCAGCGGCGCCGGGCAATTTCGCGCCGGCTCCGTCGGTTCCGCCCTCCGCGCCGCCGCCGAATACTGCGGCCTCCATCCCCACCGTTGCGACGGGCGTCTCCCCGATGGGATCTGCGCCGACCGGGCAGCAACTGGCCTATCGCTTCAACAGCGGCGAAGAATACGCGTATTCCTTTAGCGTGAAGGCCGACATCGCGGGCACGCAAAACAATGCCAGCGGCATGACTACGCTCAAGTTCAGCAACGAGGCGCCGCCGCCCGACTTTGCGGCCCAGATCAAACAGGGAAAAGGCAGCGGCAGCGGGTTTATCGTCGCCAGCGACGGTTATATCGTCACTTGCGCGCACGTCGTGGAAGAGTCGACCAACATTGAAGTCGTCGTGGGTGCGCAAACCTACCCGGGGCAAATCGTGGCCTTCGACCGCGAACACGATTTGGCCGTGGTGCGCATTACCGCGGCCAATCTGCCGACCGTTTCGCTGGCCAATTCCGACGCCGTGCAATTGGGACAGGAAGTCCGCGCGGTCGGGTTTCCGCTCTCGAACGTGCTCGGCGAAAGCGTGAAAATCACGCGCGGCACGATCGCGGGCGTCGTCAACACGTCGGGCCGCAAGCTGTTCCAGGTCGATGCCAGCATCAACCCCGGCAACAGCGGCGGTCCGCTGGTCAACGAGTTGGGCCAGGTCGTGGGGGTGGCCAGCGCGAAGCTCACGGGAGAAGACATCGACGGCGTCGGCTTCGCCGTGCCGGCGAGCGAAGTGCTGACGCTGTTGCGGAGCAAAGGCATCTCGCCGGCGGCCGGCGGGTCGGCCCAACAGCTCAGCGGCACGGAATTGGCGCGAATCGTGACGCCCGCCGTGGCCATGATCAAGGTCACGACCGGCCCCGCCGGCTTCGGCGCCGCCAACCGGCTGGTGCTCGACTATTCGGGAAACGTGACCACCAGCGGCCCTCCGCGCGTCGTCGGCCGGATGCGGCTGCCCGGCTTTCCGAACCATGAATCGGACCGCGGAAAGTTGTTGCTGAGCGAGCGCGGCGAACTGCTGAACATGACTGGCAACGGCAACGTGCAGCTTCCTTATCTGCTCGGTCCGCTGGGCACGTTCCCCCTCGAACCGCTGGGCGCCGGCGAACAGCGCAACTGGCAGGTCCAGCACGCCACGACGTTGACGCAGATCAGCAGCGAAGAATCGAACAGTCCCTTCTCGCTGCGGTTCCGCCACCGCTCGCGGAGCCCCTTCGGGCAAAACCAGACGAAAGTCGTCGTCACGCCGGCGATGGAAACCAACAGCTATGAACTGACCGGCATCAGCGGCGACTTGGCGACGATCATCAAGCGCTACACGTTCCAGACGCTGGATCCGGCCGGCGCGCAGCCGGTCGCCAGGATGAACGGCGAGGGAACGATTACCTTCAACCGTGCCAAGGGCTGCGCGGAGAAAATGACGTTTCGGGCGACCCTGGTGCGGACCGTCAGCAGCGTGACCGTCACGATTCCCCTGACGATGGAGTGGCGACGGCTGTCGAAAGAAGAACTCGAAAAGATGCAGGCCGAGGCCAAAGCCAGTTCGGATAAGGCCAAAAAAGCCCACGAAGAACGGATGGCCCGCGAGGCGAAGGCCGATATCGGCGAAGACACCGAGTTCGTCGGCGGCGACGGGGGCAGCAGGAACGGCAACCGCTACGTCGATGAAACCTCGCTGCTCTACGGCGTCGAGTGCCGCTTCGCCCAATGGATGGGCGAGGATTGCGTGAGCGATATCGTGCCGGTTTTCTCGCGCGATCGCGAGCGCAAGCTGCCCGCCGGCGCCATGGCGCGCGAGGGCTATGCGGTCGGCGCGGTCAACGTCAATGCACTGGAGTACGTCAACGGCATCCAGTTGATCTACATGCGCGTCAAGGACGACGGGCGGCTCGATTCCAAGGATTCCTACACCAGCGAGTGGCTGGGCGTTCGCGCTCGCGGCCGCCGCAAGCCTCACAAGCTGACCGGCGACGGCGATCCGATCATCGGCATTCACCTGCAGAAAGGACTGGTCGTCGCCGCGCTGGCGCTGGTCGTCAACCGCGAGGCGGAGGGCAATCCGTTCGCACCGGCCGAGAATGCTTCGCCGCCCGCCTCGAAGAAATCGGCCGCTTCGACCAAGAAGAAGGCTGCCAGCAACCGCGACGCGCCAAAACCCGCCGCCCAGCAGGCCGCCCGCACGATCACGAACTCGCTGGGCATGAAGCTGGCCCTGATTCCCGTGGGCGCCTTCAGCATGGGCAGCGACGAGGCGCAGGACCAGTTGGAGCGGGCCTTCGCGACGAGCGATGACCCCGACGTGACGATCCTGGGCGATCTGCCGATGCCGTCTTCGTTCGACCCGCCCGGCTTCCCAGAGTTTGCCAAGCCGAAAGGATACGCCGCCGAGCATCCCGCCCATCGAGTCAAAATCACCAAGCCGTTTCACCTGGGCGCCTTCGAGGTGACGAAAGGACAATTCCGCAAGTTCGTCGAAGCCGCGGGCTACAAGACCGATGCAGAGAAGGACGGCAAAGGGGGCTGGGATTGGGTGCAAGAAGCCGAAACTTTGGTGCAGAAGCCGGAATACAATTGGCGGACTTGGGAGCCCGACGAGGGCGAAGATCACCCGGTCGTGAACGTGACCTGGAACGACGCCACGGCCTTCTGCGCCTGGCTGAGCGCCAAGGAGGGCAAGAAGTATCGCCTGCCGAGCGAGGCCGAATGGGAATACGCCTGCGGCGCCGGCGGCGACGCGCGATTCCATGGCGGCGACGACGAGGCCGCACTGCTGAAGATCGGCAACGTGCGCGGCTTCCGGCTCGAACTCGTATCGGAAACCAAACAGAAGAATTTCACCCACACGAGACTGGCGCCGAAACCCAAGGACGGCTACATCTTCACGGCGCCCGTGGGGCGGTTTCGTCCCAATCGGTTCGGCCTTTACGACATGACGGGCAACGTGAGCGAGTGGTGCGCCGACCGGTTCGACGATCAATACTACGCCAAGTCTCCGGCGGTCGATCCGCAAGGGCCGGCTGGCGGCGCTTCTCGCGTGCTCCGTGGCGGCGGCTGGGACAGCGCGCCGATTCGCTCTCGTTCCGCATTCCGCAGCGGCGCGAAGCCCGATGCACGTTTTGGCAGCATCGGCTTTCGGGTTGCCTTGAGTGCGGAATGAAAACGTTATAACCGCGCCAGCCGTTGATTTTCGGGCCGTTTCCCGCCGCCTCGCCATTGAAAGACCGATCCCGCCCGTGCCGCAAAATGGTATTCTTAGGCAGATTCGCGCTCGCCAGCGAGGCGCAATCGCGCGGCGGAATAAGATTCTCGCGAGGGGGGGATGGCAACCACGAACGAGCTGTTGGCCCAGGGCCGGCAATGGCACCAAGCGGGCGACCTGCGTCGTGCGGAGCCGATCTACCGCCAGGTTATCGAGCAAGACCCGGAATGCTTCGAAGCGCGGCAGTTGCTGGCCATGCTCTGCCAGGCTCAGGGCCGGTTAGATGAGGCCGCGAGTCATTATCAGCAAGCTCTTCAGTTCAAGCCCGACGACGCCTCGACCTACAACAGCCTGGGCATCTGCCAGGCGATGCGGCAGGACCGCGACGCCGCGGCGGCCAGCTTTCGCCGTGCGATCGAACTCAAGCCCGACTTCGCCCACGCTCACAGCAACCTGGGCAACATCTACAAGGAACTCGGCCGCTTGCCGCAGGCGGTGGAATGCTATCAACAGGCGGTGCTGCTCAAGCCCGATTTCGCCGAGGCGCTCAACAACCTGGGCAACCTGCTCCGCGAGCTGAAGAACCTGGACGCCGCGGCGTCGTGCTGTCGCGAAGCGGTGCGGCTGAAGCCGGACTTCGCCGATGCCCAGAATAATCTTGGCGCCGTGCTCGTCGACCAAGGTCGCCGCGAAGAGGCCGAGTCTTGCTTCCGCCGCGCGATTGCGTTGAAGCCGTATTTCGCCGAGGCGCACAACAATCTTGGCAACCTGCTGCGCGAAGCGGGCCGCAACGACGAAGCGATCTTCAACCTGCGCGAAGCGGTGCGACAGCGGCCCGATTTTGCCGAAGCCCACGCCGGTTTGGCGATGGCCCTGCTCGATCGCGGCAGCTTCGACGAAGCGGCGGCCAGTTGCCGCCGGGCGATCGAGTTGCGGCCCGACCGTTCGGACTCGTACGTAACGTTGGGCTTCATCCGCTCCGAACAAGGACAGCGCGAAGCCGCCTTGGCCGCCTATCAACAGGCCCTCGATCTCAAGCCCGATCATGCCGAGGCGCACAAGAATCGCTCGCTCGTCTGGCTGCTGGAGGGCAAGCTGGCCGAGGGCTGGACGGAATACGAATGGCGCTGGAAGTGTCCGGAATTGCCCGAACGACCGTTTCCGCAGCCGCTCTGGGACGGCTCGCCGCTCGACGGCCGCACGATTCTGTTGCACGCCGAGCAAGGCTTGGGCGACACGATCCAGTTCATCCGCTACGCGCCGCTGGTGCGCGATCGCGGGGGCAAGGTCGTCGTTGTTTGCCAAAAGCCGCTCGTCGCACTGTTGGCTTCCTGTCCGGGGATCGAACGAATTGTTGCGCAAGGCGACACGCTGCCGGCTTTCGATGTCCATGCGCCGCTGGCGAGCCTGCCGCGGATCTTCGGCACGACGTTGGAAACCATTCCGGCCGACGTGCCTTACCTCGCGGCCGACGAACGGTTGGTCGAGCGCTGGAGCGATGAACTGCCGAACCAGCGCAGTTTCGAAATCGGCATCGCCTGGCAGGGTAGCCCGAAATACCGCTGGGACGCAAAACGCTCGATTCCGCTGGAGCAATTCGAGCCGCTTGCCCGCGTGCCGGGCGTGCAGCTTTACAGCCTGCAAAAAGGCCCAGGCAGCGAGCAACTGGCCCGAGTCGCCTCGCGGTTCGCCGTCGTCGATTTCGGCGGCCGGCTCGACGAATCGACCGGGCCGTTTCTCGACACGGCGGCGGTGATGAAGAACCTCGATCTCGTGATTACTTCCGACACCTCGATTCCGCATCTGGCCGGCGCTCTGGGCGTGCCGGTCTGGCTGGCCGCGTCTGACGTGCCCGACTGGCGGTGGCTCGTCGATCGCGACGACAGTCCTTGGTATCCCACGATGCGGCTCTTCCGCCAGCCTAGCCGCGGCGACTGGCAGAGCGTGTTTCGCCGGATGGCTGAAGAGCTGGACCGAATGGTCGCGGGCGGCAGTGGCGTCTCGCCCGCGGCGACGCCGCAGAAACGCCGCCGCCACGCACCAACCGCCGCGAGCACCACGATCGAAGTGGCGCCGGGCGAACTGCTCGACAAGCTGACAATCCTGGAAATCAAAAGCGAGCGGATCGCCGACCCGGCGAAGCTGGCCAACGTCGGCGCCGAACTGGCGACGTTGGTCGCGGCCCGCGATCGGGCGATTCCCGACTCCGCGGAGTTGGCGGAACTTTGCGGCCAACTGAAGTCGGTCAACCTGGCGCTGTGGGATGTTGAAGACGAGATCCGGCTTTGCGAGCGCGACAAAAACTTCGGCGCCCGCTTCGTGGAACTGGCCCGCAGCGTCTACCGCCACAACGATCGCCGCGCGGCGCTCAAGCGGCAGATCAACGAATTGCTGGGCTCGAAGTTGATTGAAGAGAAGGACTACGCGCCCTACGAAAGTTAATTGAACTCCGGGAGGTCGGCGCGAGTTTTCTCAAAACATGGAGCATCGGGCGCCCTCGCCCGAAACAATGGAGGCCCGGGCGCCCTCGCCCGAAACAATGGAGCATCGGGCGCCCTCGCCCGAAACGGTGGAGGATCGGGCGCCCTCGCCCGATTGCCGGCGATTTCGCCGGGCGAGGGCGCCCGGCCCTCCCTTGGCGATTTCGCCGGGCGAGGGCGCCCGGCCCTCCCTAAGATGAGGATTTCGCCGGGCGAGGGTGCCCGGCCCTCCCTAACGTACGACCAGGCGTCAGAGGAACCGCAAGCGTGAACCAAGTCAAAGCTTGTCGTTACGGCTTGATGATCTATCAGCCCAACGACGCTTATATCGGCCGCTCGCTCGATTTGTACGGCGAGTATTCCGAGTCGGAAGTCGCCTTGTTTCGCGCCGTGCTGCAACCGGGGCAAACCGCCCTCGACGTCGGCGCCAAGATCGGCGCCCACACGCTGGCGCTGGCCCGCCTGGTCGGGCCGACCGGACGCGTGTTGGCCTTCGAGCCGCAACGGAGCGCCTACTACTCGCTGTGCGGCAACGTGGCGCAGAACAATCTCGACCAGGTCGCCTGCCATCAAGCCGTCGTCGGCGCGGCGGCAGGAAAGATCAACGTGCCGCTGCTTGACTCTCGGCACGAACAGAACTTCGGGGCGCTCGACTTGTCGCAGGATTTCTCCAGCGCTGCGACGCATTCGGCGCCGGTCGTGCGGATCGATGACTTGGGCCTCTCGGCGTGCCACTTCATCAAGCTCGACGTCGAGGGCATGGAGCGACAAGCGTTGGAAGGCGCTGTCGAGACGATTCGCCGCTTCAGGCCGCTGCTGTACGTCGAGGACGACCAGGCGGCGAAGTCGCACGCCTTGCACGAACTGCTCGATTCGCTGGGCTACGAAATGTATTCGCACCGAGCGCCTCTCTACAACGTCGACAACTTCGCCCGCAACCCGGAAAACGTGTTCGGCAGCATCGTTTCGCTGAGCTTGTACTGCCGCCATCGCAGCGTCGCCGCGGCGATCGACCCGCGCCAGTTCGGCATGCAGCCAGTCGCTCCTCCGGCGGCAGAGTTGGCTCAGATGACGATCGACGCCAAATCGCTGCCGCAGGCGATCGACGAATCGCGGCGATTGCACCAGGCCGGCCGCGTCAGCCATGCCGAGCAGCTTTATCGCCGGATTCTCGAATTCGACGCCGAGCAGCCGCAGGTCTGGTACTTGCTGGGCGCCGCCTGCCAGGCGCTGGGCATGCCGGACGACGCCATCGAGGCCTTCGGGCAGTCGGTCGCGCGCCGCCCGCAGCATGCCGAATCGCACAATCACCTGGGCGTCGTGCTCGCCCAGCAGCAACGGCTCGAAGAAGCGATCAGCCATTTTCGCCAGGCGGCGGCCCTCAAGCCCGGCGACTCCGAGATCTTGAGCAACTTGGGGCTGGCCTGGTTGCAATCGCAGCAGCCGGCCGAGGCGGAAACGCAGTTCCGAGCCGTCCTGCACACACGGCCCAACGATCTCAAGGCCCGGCGGAATCTGGAGCAAGCCTTGCGCGCCCAGGGCAAGCTCGAAGAACTGTTGGAAGTGCAGCGGCAGTTGTCGGCCGGGCAGCCGGCTTCGGCCGAAGCCAGAAGCGAATTGGGACGCGTGCTGTTCGAGCAGCGAAAGCTGGACGAAGCCGAAGCGGCGTTTCAAGCGGCGCTCGAAATCAATCCGGCGCTGCCCGAGGCGCACAACAATCTGGGCCTGGCCCGGGTCGCGCTCGGCAAGCCGGCCGAAGCCGCGCCTTGCTACCGCGAGGCGATTCGCTTGCGGCCCGATTTCGCTCAGGCCCACAACAATTTGGGCATCGCCTTGCGGCAGTCGGGCAAGCTCGACGAGGCCGTGGCTGCTTGCCGCGAGGCGGTGCGCATCTCGCCGCACATGGCCGAGGCGCATAACAATCTCGGCACGGCGCTCGACGAACAAGGCCGCACCGACGAGGCGATCGCCTGCCTGGAACAGGCGCTGCGGATCAAGCCCGACTTCGCCAAGGCCTTCAACAACCTGGGCATCGCCTACTGGCATCGGGCGGACTACGCGCAGGCCGCGGCCAATTGCCGCAAGGCGATCGAACTGTCGCCCGAACTGGCCGAAGCGCACAACAATCTGGGCAACGTGTTGCGCGATCAGGGCGACTATGCGGGCGCGCTGGCGTGCTACGAGCGGTCGCTCAAGCTGTCGCCCGACGGCGTCGACGCTCATTGGAACCGTTCGCTCGTCTGGCTGCTCGAAGGCAATTTCGCCCAAGGCTGGCCGGAATACGATTGGCGCTGGAAGCTGAAGAGCTTTTCGACGCGAGCCACCAACCGCCCGTTCTGGGACGGCTCGCTGCTCGCAGGGCGCACGATCTTGCTCGACGCCGAGCAAGGCTTGGGAGACACGCTGCAATTCATCCGCTACGCGCCACTGGTCCAGCAGCGAGGCGGCCGGGTGATCGCCGTCTGCCAGAAGCCGCTGGTGCAAATCCTTTCGAGCTGTCCGGGCATCGACCGCCTGGTCGCCCAGGGCGAACCCGTGCCCGATTTCGACGTTTACGCGCCCCTGTTGAGCTTGCCCAAAATCTTCGGCACGACGCTCGAGACCGTGCCGGCGGAGATTCCTTATTTGCACGCCGACCGTTACCTGGTCGAACAATGGGGCCGCGAGCTGGCGCCGATCAAGGCCTTCAAGGTGGGCATCGCCTGGAAGGGCAGCCCCAAGAACCGCATGGACCAGCAGCGCTCGATTCCGTTGGCGGCGTTCGAGCCGCTGGCGCGCGTGCCGGGCGTACAATTGATCAGCCTGCAAAAAGGCCCCGGCAGCGAGCAACTCCAGGAGACGGCCAGCCGCTTCGCCGTGATCGATCTGGCCCAGCGGCTCGACGAGAAGGCCGGCGCCTTCATGGACACGGCCGCCGTGATCGAGCATCTCGATCTGGTCGTGACCTGCGATTCTTCGCTCGGACATCTGGCCGGCGCGCTAGGGGCGCCGACCTGGATCGCGCTCGCGTTGTCGCCAGACTGGCGTTGGCTGCTCGAGCGCGACGACTCGCCCTGGTATCCGACCGTGCGGCTGTTCCGCAAGACGTCGATCGGCGATTGGAACGACGTGTTCCGGCGGATGGCCGCGGCGCTGGAAGCGGCCGTTGCGGCCAGCAAGTCGCGCGGCTGATTCTTCAAGCGATAGCGGCCGGGTGGCTGGCGGCAGAGCCTTGGCGATGCCCCAGGATGCGAGCAATGGCAATCAAGGGCCGGCTCTAGGACAACATCATGAAGCACGAAACGATGAAGTTGTTCGAGTTGCTTCGCAAAGCCATCGATCGGTGGAGCGACGCGTCCGGGCATCGGGATGCGTATATCCGGGGAAGCCAAGCTCGAAAAGATTTGGCTTGCCAGATAAGCAGGTATCGGTTCATGTTAGGCCGCGATGGTTTTCTTGATAAGCTCAGGAAAAGCTTCGATAAGCCAACCGTCCACGACAAGCATTCCGAAAGTGAATGAAGTGTTCGCAGATCCCATAAGAGCCATTTGCAAGCTCTGTGCTTTTGACGACAGTCGCGCGAACACCGATCACGGGCCCTGTCCGATCTCCTCGGCAATGCCGGCCGAATCGTGAAACAGCGCGGCGGCAGGTACGGTGAAGTCGGTCGACAGGTCGCGCAGCTTCCAACTCAGCCGCACCCCGGCAGTGGCGCCGTACTCGTTGTACTCGATCTTCAAGGCGTGCAAGCCTTCGGTCAAATCGACCTCCTTGCTCTCGTCACCCGCGCCGCCCCAGCGGTCGAGCAGCTTCTTGCCGTCGAGCCAGAGCCTAAAGCCGTCGTCGGCCGTGGCGTGCAACACGTACTTGCCCGCTAGCGGCGGCTTCAGCCAACCCGTCCAGCGGATGGAGAAGTTATCGCCGCCGATCTTGGGGTCGGGCGATCCGAAGCCGAAGTTTTTTCGAATGAACGGATCGACGCGGCGCAGAACTTCCTGCTGAAAGTCGGCGCCGTTGAACAGCGCGGCGTTCAGCCCAGGCTCGGTGCGCGCCAGGCCGATGGCCGCACCCACCGCCGGCGGCGCGGCGGGCTGAACGGCCGGTTTCGAGAGCGAACGCAATCGCCAGTAATTGGCTTCGAGCAAGTAGTCGTCGTGGTCCGTCCCCGCCTGCGCGGCGGCCGCCTGCCATGCGTCGGCCAACGCCGCCCGCTGGCTCGGATCTGCCGCAGCGGCTTTTTCCAACCCCGCGAGCTTCGCCAACGTCGCGTCGGACGACTTCTCGAGCCGCGGCAAGCCTTGCTCCCAGCGGCCCAGATAGAAGCATTCGTAGCGGCCGACCGTTAGATTGGCGCCCGGGTCGTCGGGCGCCGCCTTGAGCCGTTCGAAAGCGTCGTCGTATTTCTCTCGCTCGTGCTTGCGGCGAGCGACGGCCGCCGTGCGTTGCCGAATGACCTGTCGAATGGCGAGATTGCCCGACTTCTTGGCCGCCACCGCGGCCGAGTCGATGAAACCGTCGGCCAACGCCAGTTGATCTTGGCGCAACGCGAGATCGGCCAGCGAGAGCGCCGTCATGATCGCAGCCCAGGCTTGCGATGCGTCGTGCAATTTGAGCACGGATTGCCGCACGGCCTCGAGGCGATCGGCGAGCGCATCGACGCGAAAATGCTTTTGCAGTTCGTCGATCGCCTCGCAAGTCGCCGCGGCGTCGCCCATGCCGGCCGCGCGCCCGGCGGCTTCGCGCAGCAGGGCGTATCGCATCGGCATCGACTCGGCGCCTCGGCTGTCATCGATCATCCTCAGAGGAATGTTGAGTCGGTCGGCCAACTTTTTAGCTCGCCGCCAATCGTTCTGATACCTGGCTTCGACCTTGCGGCCGGCATCGCGAACGAGCGCAGGATCGGGAATCCGCTCGCGAACGTCCGGCGGCGCGGGCGGTTCGTTGGGGCTGCCGGCCGGAATTGCGGCTGGTGCGCTCGCCGCGGCTGGCATCGATTCGGGCGGAAGCGGCCGCAGTTCGAGCTTGAAATCGCGGAAGCGGGTTTGTCCCGGGCTGTAGAAGTCGCCCCCGGAAATCGTCAATTTGAGCGGGCCGGTGTTCTTGCTGCGAAAGCGAACGACCGACTCGCCGTTGACATTGAATTGAACGTCGCGGCCCGCAAAGCGGCAAGCGACTTTCAGCGCCTCGCCGTTCGCGTAAGGGCGAGGTTTGCCGACGGCGCCTTCTTGCCCTTCGCCGTGAATAAACAGCGTTCGCTCGTACCCTTCGTTGCCGAAATGAAAGTTGCGGTCGCCGAAAAAGAAGATTCTAGGGCGCATGCCTTCCAGCACGTTCATCTGGAAAGTCAGCAGGCATTCGGCGGGAAGCTCGCCGCTGAACTCCAGCCGCGAATCGCCTTTTCCGAGAAAGCCTCCCTCGCGCTGCGACCATTGCCCGCTCAGCACCTTCCACGAGGCAAAGTCGTTCAGTTTTCGCGTGAGATCGGCAAACTGCCGCCGCACCTCCGGTAACGCATCGGCGTGGTCCGTGCTGCGGTTGCCGCCGGACGGAGACTCCTTCGGCCCCACGCGCGGCGAGACCGTTCCGATCGACGGCGCGTCGGCCGCCGAAACATCGACCACGGATTCGCCGCCAGGGCGCGTGAGCGAAGGCGGTTCGTCTGCAGCGTTTTCCGACGTAGCGCCTGCTTCGAGCCTTCCATTCGATCGCGTCGCCTCGGCGAGCGATGCGTCCTCAGCCCCTTCCGTCGCCGCAGAAGATTCGAGCGGCGGTTCTCCCTTGAACCTCGTCAGCGTAAAGATCGCCGCAAAAAAGATCAGCGCCGCAGCGACTGCGGCGGCGCCAATTTGCGCCGTCCGGGCCGCCGGCTTGGGCTGGCCAAGCCGCCTCAGCTTTGGGCTCGGGCGCGCGAGCGTCTTCGGCGGATCGAGCCCGTACTCGCCCAACGCGGGGCCAGCGGAGAGGGACGAACGCGGTCGAGCTGCAGAGCCAAGCGTGCGAGGCTGGGCCGGGGCGGGCGCCGGCGCATTGGATACCGGCGCACCGGACGCTGGCGGATTGGGCGCCGGCGAGGCGCGCAGGCTGCTTCGCAAGGTCCGGTCGTATTCCGCCTTGCGGGCGGGATTCAGCAGACAAACGCGCGCCGCCGACAATTCATTGAGCAGTTGCTGCGAAAGCGCCGAATGCGGCCCCGATTGAAACGTGCGCACGTGCGCCATTTGCCGATCGGCCGCATTCGAGATCGCGTCGAAGTCGCTTTCGAACAACCCCAGCCCGAGCAGCCGATAATGATTCGGCGGCAGTTCCTCGGGCGGAATGCCCAACCACTTGCGATAGGGGTCGAAGCCTGCAGACATGGCCGATCCAAAGTGCGGCGCCCCCGCAGCCATTATCGGCGCAAGCGACAACCAGGGCAACCGAGTCGGGGCCGCACGATGGGCAACCGCCGCCGCCAGATTCCATTGACGAGCTAATTCGCGATCGGCTGGAGGACCGATTCACCACGGCAAAGTGGGAAGCAGAAGGGCCGTGCCGCGGCCAGCGCTCAGCCATCCTGCGGTTTGCGGCGGCTGGAAGCCAACGTCGCTTGGGGTTTCGACTTCTGCCGCCGGGCGAACAGCCCGCGGCGCTCTTCGAGCGCCTTTTGGCCCTTGATGACTTGCACCGCTTTGACGTTCTCGACGTCGTCGTAGGTGACGACGACTTGCACCTGGGTGCCGTCGGCCAGAGTCTCGGCCGGAATGCCGACGACTTCCCACAGCCCGCCCGTCACGACGTCGGCGGCGCCATGGGCCAGGGCTCGGCTGGCTTTTATGCCCTTGCTGTAACCTTGTCGAAACGAGAACACGTCGGTGATCACGCCGTCTCGCTCGCGAGTCCACTCGGGCTTGCCCAATTCGGCGATGACGTGCGTGCGAGGCACGCCTTGGTGCAGCACGGCCACGTCCTTTTTGTCGGGCTGCCGGCTAGCCTTGATGGCGGCGCAACCGGAAACGCTTGCCGACGCTGCGGCGCAAAGCAAATACAGCAGAGCTAGAGAAAGGTTCAATAGACGAGGCACGAAGGAACCTCCACCGCGGTCGCTCGACAGGGCGGCGAACTATACCCGCCTCCCTTATGGTCGGTCAATGCGAAACCCTGCCTGGAGACGAATCGAGCGCACCTTGCACTTTGCGCTAGCCAGTACGTGCAAGCACACGTGGCGGGCAAATCTCTCGCAATTCGGCGGTCAGTGGCGTGAAACTGAAGGGTTTGCGAATGCTGGAGCGCAAAGAACAACGTGAAATGGAGTCGTCGGCGCTAGAACGCAGATGGCCGGGTTCCCTCACTAAACTAGCTCAATTACCCGCTTCAACGCGAAATCTGAAATCAAGGCCGATTTATACAAACCGCGCGGTGCGCTCGACGAATCCGCTCGGCCGATACCAGCTAACGCGGCGGCCTGGAATCGCAATGCGCCTGTGAAAATAGGTAAACTAGAAAGACGGCCGGCGGGGTTCGAGACGGTTTCGGCGCGGCGTCTCGCTATCGGGGGCTGATTTTGGCCAGCTCCTCACGAGCGCATTTATAAACTTCGGAATCGCTCGGCGATTGTTCCACGATCTTTCGGAACAACTCGGCGGCGCGTTCGGGGGCGTTTTTTTCCAGCAGTTCCGCGGTGTGATAGATGTGGTGGCACTCCTGGATGATGCGGCACTCGGCGGCGTCGGCGACCACTTTCGGGTCGGCCTTCAGTTCCAGATAGCGTTCTTCGGCCACCAGGGCCGATTTGGCCGGAACGAGCTTGGCAGCCTCTTCATAGATGAGGTACGCGCAGCACAACTCCTGCTTGGACTCGTGTCTTTTCGCTTCGGCCAGCAGGGCCGACGCGTCGACCTCGTTGAGGATCGCCTTGTTTTTTGGATCTCGATGTAATTTGCCGACGTGCGAGGCGATTTCTTCATTGAACTTGGGCACGTTTTCGTAGGCCCAATCGAGATAATCGAGCTTTTCGAAGGCTTCGATCACCTGGCCCTTGGCCAGCAGATTGTCGGCCTTTTTCATCTCGGCCCGGCCGTCTTCGGCCATCGAGGCCAGGGCTTTCTTGGCGGCGGCCCTGTTTGATTTATCCTGCGAGAGGCCCGCTCGCAGATAAAGCGTGGCCGCCAGCCGGGGCTTGCCTTCCTTGCGCGCCTTTTCGGCGTAGATCATGCGCTCCTTGTTGTTCTTGATGCGGCGAGCCGTTTCGGCGGCGCGTTCTCGCGCCTCCCAGGCTGCTCGGGCCTTCGCCTGCGCCATCGCGATGCCGAAGATTCCACCGCCTCCCCGAGGCGAACGGCCCGACATGTGCCCTCGGCCTTCCGCTAGCTCGTCAGGCAGCGCCAACAATGCCGCCGCCAAGAAGATTAATGCAATCGAGCGCCACATTTTCATGGCCGAAAGTCCCTCGTTAAATTCGAGCGCCCCTGGTTTGTCTATTATCGAGTTCCGCTCGATTTCAAGCAATCTGGCGGCGACGGCTAACGAATTCTTAATGAAATTCGCCGAATCCTGTGCGGAAGCATGGAGCAACTCGTGCACGGGCAATTACTTCGCCAGCAGTTCTTTGGGCAACAGCCGGGCGACAAGCCAAGAAGCAGCCATGAATCCGCTGCCCATCAGCAGCATCAATTGAAACGCTTGCATGCCGCCCCAACGATCGACCGCCAGTTGGTACATGCCGCCCCCGACCCAGATGGAAAGCAGCGTGCTGATATTGCACACGGCCATGAAAGCGCCGAAGATCGTTCCCGCCGCGCGGACCGGACAGGCCCGGGCGGCCAGGTCGCATTGAATCATATTGGCGGTCATGTAGGTAAAACCGACGACCACGCTCACGATTTCAAGCGATTTCTGCCCCGTGAGCAGCCAATAGACCATGTTGCTGGCGATGCCCATCACGACGGACAACGGCGCTAGCCTGCGCATCGGCACGCGCCGGCAATAGACGCCGTAACAGGCGCAAGCCAGGACCGACCCAATGGCCAGCATCGACATCGATTGGCCGTAGAGTTCTTCGCTCAGGCTCTGGCTAAAGTTCATCGTCTTGGTCACGTGCAAGTACAAGACCGCCTGCGTGAAGGGGTTGAAATGCCAGACGAACAAGAACAACCCGGTGACGATGACGGCCCGCGATCGCAACGATTCGATGAGTGCGGACTTCAGCGACGGCAGATCTTCTTCGACCTCGACGGCTCGCGGCTCGCGGACCATCATGATCGCCAAAAACAAGCCCGCCGCCGCCAACGCGCCGCAGATCAGAAACGCCAGCCGGTGCTGGTTGCTCTGGCACAGCTTTCCGCCCAAAAATCCGGTGAGAATGGTCGCTGCGTAGCTGGCGCCCCAGCGCACGGATTGTAATCGCCCGGTGATCTCTCGCGGCTGACCGATCTCGATGATGAGCGCGTCGAGCACGACGTCGGCGAACGTCACCGCGACGGTTGGCACGAACAGGCCGACGAGCAACAGCCCGCGCAAATCGGCCGACAAGGGCAGCAAATACAGGCCCAGGAAACAAACAGTCGAGGCGAAGCCCGCTGCAATCAGATAGCTTTTGCGGCGATATCCGGCGAAGCGTATGAAATCCGATGCCAAGCCGAACAACGGTTTCAGGCACCAAGGCAAGCCGAGCAAGGCCACGTAGCTCGTGATCTGGCTGGGCGAGCTGCCCCAACGTTTCAGCAGTGAAAGAAACGGCTGGTTGACGAGGCCCGTGGCGGTTTCATTCACTCCCTGAATGAAATACAGCACGCCGAACAGGCAGAACAGCCCGACGATTCCCTCTCGCGCTTTGGAGATACTGGTAGCGACCGACGACATATATGGGACGCGCCCTTCCCGCTAGTGAGCAAGGTTTTGCCTTCGCAGCCAAGCTGCTACCGAGATAGGGGCGTCGAGAGCGAGTCGCTTCGCTCCGGCCGAGCGCTGCCTATTGAACACCGCCCAGCCGTTCCCCCTACATGGTTAAGGATACCAGGCGACCGCCATTCCGTCGTCCCCCCGATTTGTTTTCCGAGGGCGGACCTGCTTTTTCGAGTTGGATGGCACATTCAATACCACTCAGAAGAACTGGTTTTTTCAGTATCGCAGCCCCCTCTGCGAAGGGTGCCATGACCATCTCGATTGCCCATAAGTCTATACTTCAAAAAGCCTTATGATATATGCGTCAAAACGTCTTGCTCTGCGGATAGAAGTTCCTCAGCACGTAGGCTCGCAGCACCAGCAGGGCGGCGAGATTGACGCCTTTCGCTGCGATCAGCCAATTCTCCAGCGCGTAGGCTTCCCGGAGGTCGCTGGCGCCGAAACAGGCGAACGCCAGAGCATAGCCGACTTCGAGCGCACTGTGGCCGCGTTTCATGTACCGGCGAAGAACGAGGATTGCCAGCCCGCACCAGGCGAGCCCTTCGCACAAGTTAAAGGCGTGATACACCGCGGCAAAAAGCGAGTTGTCCGCCGCATCATAAATCCACCACGATTCAAAGAGCATGGCTTTGAGCATTTCGGCGCAAGTTCCATCATCCAACATAGGGCGCTTAATCGATGTCGCTCGCGTTTGAGCAGGTTTTTGACCCACCACAACTCGTCGTCTGGCTCGTCGAGTTCGGGAATCGGCTGGCCAAAGCCCGCCAGATGGTCGAACTCGCCGGCCTCCTGGGCCTCGCGAATTTGCCGTTCGACGAACGATTCCCAGGACATGCCGGGCGGTTTCTTTTGGGTCCAGCCCACTTTCTCCACTTTAACAATTCTGGGCAGTTCTTAATTGACTTTCGAAATTCGGCGAAGATATACTAAAGTCACCGTTCGGTGATTCTATCTCTCGTTGCTCGCACTGGTTGGGATTTTTTTCAAGCGGCCCTCGCGCTTGGCGCTGAGGGCCTTGTGCGCAGCCAGCGTAAAGAGCAGCGAATTTAGAGAATCGTCGACGGGCGGCAAAATTGGAATCAAGCGAACATTGCGGCGCCCAGTGGGATTAGGAGAGAGGTCCAAATGAACCTTCTCGGCAAGATTTTCGTCGTCCTGATCACGGTCATGAGCATCGTCTTCATGGCCTTTTCGGTGATGGTTTACGCAACGCACAAGAACTGGGTGGCGGTCGTTAACCGCTCGCAACAGGAAGTGAAGCCCGGCGAGCCGCTGGGCCTGAAGTTTCAGTTGCAGGAAGCCAAGTTGAAGGCGGACGACTTGCAAGCTCAGCTTAATAAGCTCAAGACGGAAGTCGACAGCGAAACGGCCGCTCGCCGGGCTCAGCTCGCCAAGCTGCAGTCTGAGCTGACTGACGTCTCGAAGGAACGCGACCAGTTGGTCATCAAAGAAGCGGCGCTGACGCAAGAGAACCGCCAGGCGTTGGAAGCGACCCAGCAAGCTCAAAAAATGCTGGACGCCAAAATCGCCGAAATCGACACGCTACGAGAGCAGATGTCCAAGGCTTACTCCGACCGTGACGCGCGGTTCGACGACCTGGTGAAACTGACCGACGAATACAACCAGGCCGTCAACGAGCGCGAACGGCTCAAGGCGAACAGCTTGCAGCTTGCCAGCAATCTGGCCCAATACAAGACGGCCGCCGACCGCAAGGGCGTCGATCTCGACGAGCCGGTCGATCACATTCCGCCCAAGCTCGACGGCATCGTGTTGGCCAGCCGCTCGGATGGTCTGGTCGAGATGTCGCTCGGCGCCGACGACGGGCTGCGAGCCGGCCAGCGGGCCTTCGTCTACCGCAATCACGGCGGCAGCAGCAAGTTCTTAGGCGTCGTCGAAGTCGTGAAGACCACGCCCGACAAGTCCGTCGGCAAAGTGCTCCCGGAATTCAAGAAGGGCCCGATCGAGAGGGAAGACCGTGTCGCTACCAGACTCAACTGATCCCGGACGCGGCGTCGTCGTTCACAAGCCGAAAGCCGACGTTTACACGGTGCTGCTGGGCATCGCCTTTGCGGCGATCCTGATGGCAATCACGCTTCTGTGCATGGAATTGAGCCGCTACAACTGGGACGTGAAGGCCAACGGCGCCAAGGCCGTCGGGTTTGCGCCTGCCACGAGCTCGCCCGCGACCGGTCGCGCGATCGTGGCGGTCTAGCTCGAGAAGAAACGCTGGAGGACCGGGCGCCCTCGCCCGGCGAATTGAAAACAAGGAGGGCCGGGCGCCCTCGCCCGGCGAATTGAAAACAAGCAGGGCCGGGCGCCCTCGCCCGGCGAAGTTACTGATCGTGGGGCGACCTTCCAGGTCGCCGACCTTTGACGACGGCCTGGAAGGCCGCTCGCACGAACGGCAAAGCGTTGGAAACGCACTGCCAAGTGGATCCTAAAACTAACGAAACGAGAGCAAGGATGCTCAATCGACTCCGCGGCTTTCTCGGCTCCGACTTGGCGATCGACCTCGGCACGGCCAACACGCTGATTAGCGTCGCGGGCGAAGGCCTGGTGCTCAACGAGCCGTCGGTGGTGGCCGTCAAGGAAGGCACGCACGAGATTCTCGGCGGCGGTTGCGCCGTCGGTCGACTGGCCAAGGAAATGCTCGGCCGCACGCCCGGCTCGATCAGCGTCGTTCGCCCGCTGCGCGACGGCGTGATCACCGACTTCGAACTCTGCGAAGCGATGCTGCGCTATTTCATGCGCAAGTGCCAGCGGCAGCGTTTTGCCGCCCGGCCGCGCGTGCTGGTGGCCGCGCCGGCGTCGATCACGCCGGTGGAAAAGCGGGCCGTTTACAACAGCGCGCTTCGCGCCGGCGCCCGGCAGGTGCTGTTGGTCAGCGAGGCCAAGGCGGCGGCCATCGGCGCCGGACTGCCCGTGGCCGAACCGGTGGCCAGCATGATCTGCGATATCGGCGGCGGCACGACCGAAGTCGCCGTGTTGAGCATGACCGACGTGGTGGCCGCCGAGTCGATCCGCGTCGGCGGCGACGCTATGGACCGGGCCATCGTGGATTACCTCCGCCGTCACTATAGCCTGCGGATCGGCCTGAGTGCGGCCGAACGGCTGCGGATCGAGATCGGCAGCGCCTACCCGCTCGCAGAAGAACTCGTCGAAGAAGTCCGCGGCGCCGACACGATCAGCGGGCTGCCTCGCAAGGCGACGATCACCAGCGAGGAGATTCGCGAAGCGCTGGGCGACCCGCTCGAAAAGATCGTCGAGGCGATCAAGACGGTGCTCGACGGCTGTAGTCCCGATCTGGCCGCCGACCTGGTCGACCACGGGCTGGTGTTGGCCGGCGGCGGGGCGCTGACGCGCGGCCTCGACCGCTTCGTGACCGAACGCACCGGCCTGCCCGCGCGCGTTACGCCCGACGCGCTGGAAGCGGTCGCCAAGGGCGCCTTGATCTGCCTGGAACACCTCGCCGAATGGCACAAGACGTTGGAGTCGAGCGATGACGAGCGCTAGCCGTCTGCCGCTCGCTCGGCGTTGGCGTCGTGCGGGCTCGCTGCCGCTGGCGAAGTTGGCGCCCGTGTTGGCGGCCGCGCTGGTCTTGATGCTCTTGCCCGATCGGGCGACCGCGCCGCTGAAGCGCGTTGCGGCCGCAGTCTTGGCGCCCGGACAAACGCTGGCCGCCGGCGGCCGGCAGTGGGTTGCGCGGCGACTGGAACTGTGGCAATGGCGCCTGGCGAGCGCCGACGAACAACGAGCGACGGTCGAAGAGCTTGCCGAACTGCGGCGCCGCAGTTCGGAACTCGAAACGGCTTTGGCGCTGGCTCTCGCCCGCGACTCATCGCCGCCTGCGGCGCCTGGCGAAAAAAGGTGCCAGGAACCTTTGATACCTTACGGACGCCGCGGGGCGTTAAACGTTCTCGGGCGATCAAAGGTTCCTGGCACCTTTGTTTCGGGCGAATCGCCGGCCGCCGGCGCGCCGCTGTTGCACGCCGATCTGGTTCGAACGCGCGTGCTCGGGCCGCAGGCGCGAGCGTATCTCGAGCGTCTCGATGTGCTCGGCGCCGGAAGCCGCCAAGGTTTGCAACCCGGGGCGACGGTCTTCCCGGCCGCGTCGTCCGCCGCCGGCGATCTCGCGCTATTGGATCAAGGGCAAAACGCGGGGTTGGACGTCGATGACTTGGCGCTGGCCGGCCGCTCGATCGCGGGCAAGCTGATCGAGGTCGGCCCGCAAACGGCGACCATGCAGCGGCTGACCGAGCCGGGCTATCGCGATCTCGTACAATTGGCCCGCGCCAGCGGCGAGCGGCTGCGGCTGGGCGCCAATGGAGTGCTGGAAGGAAATGGCGAGAGGCTCTGCCGGATCTCGATGATCGAAATCACCGAGCCCGTCTCGGCGGGCGATCTGGTCGTGGCGGCCGACGCAAGCGGCGGATCGTTGCCAGGCGTTTACGGCCGCGTGACGCGCGCCGAGCGGCGGCCGGGCGATGCGCACTGGCAAATCTGGATGGCGCCGGCGATTGGCGACGAGTTGCCCGGCGAAGTCGACGTCTTGCGGCTCCGCCTGAATCCGGGACGCGTTGCTGCCGCGCAGCGTGAGGCGCCATGATGTCGCCTTACGTCCTACTCGCGCTTGCGGCGTATCTGGCGGCGGCGCTCGACACGGCTTTGGCCCCGGCCTGGGCGATCGGCCGGGCGACGCCCGATCTGCTGGCCCTGACGGCCGTGCTGTGGCTGTTGGCGCCCGGCCGGCCGCGCCCGTTGTGGCCCGCGGCGGCCCTGGGTTTGCTAGCCGACTTGCTGGCGCCCGGCCGGCTCGGCGTCGGCTTGGCGTGCTTTGCCGTCGCGGGATATACGATCGCCGGTTTGCGTCCCAGGCTGGCCTACGCGGCGCCTTGGTTGAAGGCGGCGGTCGTCGCAATCGCCGTGGCCGCGATTGCGCTGGGGGGCGGCTTGTTGCGGCGGTTGCTGGGCGAACTCGATGTCTCGGGGCTCGCGATTTTGGGACGCAGCGCGGCCGTCGGCGTCTACACGGCCGGCGTGGCGCTGCCGATTCTGATGGTGTTCGACTGGCTTCCACAACCTCGGTGGCCGTGATGGGCGCCCGCCGCGATTTCGACTGGCGCCGCTTGGCGGCGAGCGACGAGGCGCAGGCGCCCGGCGGCGATTCGCGCGGCCGGCTGCGGTGGGTGTTGGCGATGATCGCCGGCTGCGCCGCGATCGTCATGGCCCGCGTGGCCGCGCTCGAAACGTTCTACGGCGAGAGCTATCGCGCCAAAGCGGCCCGGCCTATCCGCCGCGTCGAACCGGTCCCGGCCCCTCGCGGCCGAATCCTGGCTCGCGACGGCACGGTGCTAGCCTACGACCGCCAGCTTTCCGCGCTGGCTGTTCACTATCGATATCTCGAACAGCCGTCCGACGCGCGCTGGCTCGAACTGCAAGCGCGCCGCCGGCTGCTGCAATCCGAGCGGCGCGACCGAGCGAAGCTCGACGCCGAATGTCAGCGGTTGCTGGCCGAACGGGATGCCATGCACTTGCGGCTGGCCGCCCTGTGCGGCCGGACGCCCGAGGGATTTCGCGCCCGAGCGGCGGAAATCCAGAGGCGCGTCGAACGCATTGCGGCGAGCGTCAACGAGCGCCGGCGCCGGCTGCACGACGAACGGCAGGCGAATTCCGGATCGGTTCGCCAAAGCGCTTCGCCCGAGAGCGAAGGGCGGCTGGCGCGGGCCGCCCGCTGGCTCGTGTCGCTCTTGGTCGTTCCACAGGACGAAGCGCCGTATTCGCCGATTGCCGTGGCCGAAGAACTTGAAGATCACGTCGTTTTCGAAGACGTGCCGCTGGAAGCGGTGGCGGAAATCGCCGCACATCCCCAGCGTTATCCGGGCGTGCGGATCGTCGAGCGGCGCCGCAGGATTTATCCCGCCGGCTCGCTCGCCGCTCACGTGCTCGGTCATCTCGGACCGAACGGCGACGGCGGCTGGGCCGGCCAATTGGGCGTCGAGCGGCAATTCGAATCGCTGCTTCGCGGCCGCGACGGGCTGTCGGTCGAACTCACGAACCGCAGCGGGCAAACGCTCTCGACCGAACGCGAGCGAGAGCCGCTAGCCGGTCGCGATCTGACGCTCTCGATCGATTCCGACTTGCAGCGCACGGCCGAGATGCTGCTCGATCAGACGCTGGTGCGCAGCGCCCGCCAAGCCGGTCAGGAGTCGGGCGGAGCGATCGTCGTGATGAACGTCGCGACAGGGGCGGTGCTGGCCTCGGCCTCGGCGCCGCGGTTCGATCCTGGCGCGTTCGCCGCGCGCGACCCGACGGCGCTCAGGGATCTGCTCGCACACCCGGCGCATCCGCTCTTCGATCGGGCCAGCCGGATGGCGATTCCGCCGGGCTCGACGTTCAAGGCGCTGTCGGCCATTGCGCTGTTGGAAAGCGGCGCGACGACGCCCGACGAAGCGTTTTATTGCCAGGGCTTCCTGCACCAGCCGACGCGGCAGCGGTGCCCGATCTACCGCCGCCATCGGCGAGGGCACGAACGCGTGACGCTGTGCGACGCGCTGGCCCAAAGCTGCAACGTCTACTTTTTTCACTACGCCGAGCAAGCGGGCCCCGAGCCGTTGGTCGCCTGGGCCGAAGCGTTCGGCTTCGGCGCCGCGACCGGCATCGACTTGCCCGACGAATCGCCCGGCCAATTGCCGATGCCTGCGGCAATTCGCGCACCAGGCCGCGCCTGGCGCGAAGGCGACACGCTGTCGCTGGCGATCGGCCAAGGCAGCTTGACCGCGACGCCGCTGCAAATCGCACGGTTGTTCGCCGCGATCGCCAACGGCGGCCGGCTCGTCACGCCGCGCATCGCCTTGCGCCTCGCAGCGGCCGCCGATGAGGCCGAGCCGGGCGCCAAGTTCGACGACGAAGCATCGCAGTTACAGCGAGCGTCGCCGCAGGCGATCTCCGGCTTGCACCCCGAGACGCTCGCGGCCGTGCGTCGCGGGCTGGAGCAAGTGGTGGCCGATCCGAGCGGTACGGGGCATCGCACCGTCTACAACGAAAACGTTTCCATCGCCGGCAAGACCGGCACGGCCGAAACGGGCGGCGGCCGCGAAGACCACGCCTGGTTCGCCGGCTACGCCCCGGCCGAATCTCCGGTTGTGGCCTTTGCCATCGCCTTGGAACACGCCGGCTCCGGCGCCGAAGCCGCCGGACCGATCGCTAAGCGGCTCGTGCAGAAGCTCGACTCGCTCGGGTATTTTCGCCGCGTGCAGGCGAACAAGGCCAGCCGTAAACGAGAGTTCGGCGAGCCGCAGGCATTGGGCGAGCCGGAGGCGTCAGCCTCCGCGTCCAGACGCGGCCGCGAGGTCTCGCGGTGAGATGGCACGCAGCGAGTGTAAGACGTATTCGCGGCGCAACGTCAACGGGGGGCTGACGCCCCCCACTCGCCGAAGAGCGAAACTCTTTAGCTTGCGTTGGCGAGCGCGCTTGGGCATGATCGAGTCGGAACAAATTATTGGTCCGATTTAGTCGCCGAGGGCAACGAAGATGGCAGGCTCGCGGACAATTGCTGATTACGGCCGTAATCTTCGATCGATTCGTCTCGCCTTGTTAACGCTTGCCGCCGGTCTGTCGGCGTTCGGCTTGCTCAGATTGGGATTCACCGTCGGAACTTCCTTTGGAATCGCCGGCGGCGCGATCACGCTGGTTCTCGCACGGCGAAGCTTGATCCACTTCGCCGGCGCCTCATGCCGACGCGTCGCGCAGCTCGCCGTCGCGATAGTCCGAGGCGTTTTCGATCGCCGCACCTATCGTTTCCGGCTCTCGACGCTGCTGCTGACAATTACGATCATTGCCGCGGTCTGCGCCTGGTACAGCCACCGGTTGCACGAAGTGCGGCTTGAAATAAGGCGGCTGGCTGGAAAGTGGCAAATGTTCAATTCGCGAGGCGAGCCGCTCGTATTGAACGGCAAGCCGTTGATTGAAGATTTCGAACAAAGCATTCGCAATGGAACGTGTACCATCGATCCGGCGCATGATCCAAAATGGATCGACTTTCATTCCTCGACCGGAGTAAGTCGGGGAATTTACCGCTGGGAAGGCAATCGGCTGCGGGTCGCTCAGTCCTCGGAAAATGCGCTGCGGCCAACTTCCTTCGATCCTCGCCATGGTCCCGATGTGGACCCGAGCGCACCGCCTTTGCCTGGAGGCGGATGGCGTGTGAGTTGCAGCTATTGGATTTACGAACCGGCGGTCGAGGAGTAGACGCTAGGACTCGACCGGCGTCAGCCTCCGCGTCCAGACGCGGCCGCGAGGTCTCGCGGTGAGATGGCACGCAGCGAGTGTAAGACGTATTCGCGGCGCAACGTCAACGGGGGGCTGACGCCCCCCGCTCGCCGAAGAGGATGAAGACGTGCAGTTACTTGGCGGCGTTGGCTTGCGCCGTCTTGTCGCTTTGCGACTGATCGAAGGCGGCTTTTTCGGCGGCGGCCTGGTCAGAAGCGGCTTTGGCCGCGGCCGCCGCGTCGGCTGCGGCTTTGGCTGCGGCTGATTTGTCGGCGAAGACTTTGTCGATGGCGGCTTTTTCAGCCGTCTTCTTGTCGACTTCAGCCTTAGCAGGCGGGAGCATATCGGCGGTCGTCTTGGCCAAGGCGGTCTTGGCGGCAAAGTCCTTTTCCGCAGCCACGCGAGCGGCCTCGGCCTGCTGCGCCGCGGTCAGCGACGCGGCAGCCTTGTCGGCGGCCGCTTTGGCAGCGACGGCCTTTTCGTTCGACGCCTTTTCGGCCGCGGCAAGTTCGGCCGCGGCCTTTTCGGCAGCTTGTTTGTTGGCGTCGTTCTGCTCGGCGGCAAACGCATCCGCGGCGGCTTTGTTGGCGGCGGCCTTTTCGGCGGCCAGCTTCGCCGCCGCGGCTTGCTCGGCCGCGGCTGCATCCGAAGCGGCCTTATCGGCGGCAGCCAGATCGTTGGCCGCTTTGACGGCAGCCGTCTTTTCAGCCAGCAGTTTTTCAGCGGCGACGCGCTCGCCCTCGGTCTTGGCAATCGCCGCTTGGACGGCGGTCACTTTCTGGTTGGCCGCAACCAGGGCGGCGGCAACGTCTGCGGCAGCCTTCTGGGCGGCGGCTTGTTCGGCCGCAGTCTGCTGGGCTGCGGTCGCTGCAGCGGCCGCATTTTGGGCGGCGGCCGAGGCGGCCATTTCCAAGGTCGGCGGGTTCACGGCCAGATTCATCAGCAGCTTGCCGTCGGCGAAGTTCCACATCCGCACGTCGCCGGTCCAATCGCCGGAGATCACGCGGGCGCCGTCGTGCGTGAACGTGGCTCTCATTCCCACGTCGCCGAAGGCGTCGAAGGCCTTAAGCTGCTGGCCGTTTTGATCCCAGACTTTCGTCACGCGATCGCGGCCGGTCGAAACCAGCCGGCCGTCGTGCGTGAAATCGACCGAGAGACTGCCGCCGCCGTGGGCGCCCCAGTTCTTGAACTGGCGGCCATTTTCCATCTCCCAAAGCTTGATCGTCGAATCTTCGCTGGTGCTGGCCAGCGCGTTCGAGTCGAGCCTCCAACTGACGTCGCTGATCGCCCCCGTGTGGCCGGCCAGGTTTTGATACTCGCGGCCCGTATCGGCCTCCCAAACGAACAGCCCGCCGTTGCGGTCGCCGGTGGCCAGCAGCACGCCATCGGGGCTGAATTCGATGGCTGTGATCCAGTCGGTGTGTTTTTTCAATTCATAGACCAACGCGCCGTCGGCCGCCGAATAGACGCGAACCGTGCGCCGCGGGCCGCCCAGGGCGATCAGCGTGTGGTTGTTGTTGATGTCGGCGGCCAGGACCGTATCGAGTTCGTCGCCCGCCGTGAACACGCGGGCGCCCGATTTGACGTCGTACACGGCGACAAGCCCCTGCTTGCCGCCGCGACCGCCGCCGGCGAGCAACAGCGCGCCGGATCGGCTGAACTTGAGCGTCTGGGCGATACCCTCGGGAAACGGCAGCACGCCAAGCAGGGCGCCCGTGTCCGAGTTATAGAGCACGATCTGCTTCTGCCCGGCCAGCGCCACCAGCGGCGCCCACGGACTCGAGGCGATCGCCGTCACGGCGCCGCCGCGCGACGTGTACGCCACCGGCTGCCGCGAGAGGCCCGCGGGCATGGCCACGGGTCCGCTGGGCTTGCCCGAACCGGCCGACATCTTCAGGTCGATGGTCGGCTTTTTCTTGACCTGGGCGGTCGAGCCGGCGTTTTCCAAGGCGCCGCCGAGAATCCACTGCTTGATCAACTCCAGCTTGGCGTCGGCCAGCTTGGGCTGCTGCGGGGGCATCTCGGGCGTCTCTTTGTGAGTGACGAGAGCATACATGCGAGAGCTGTCGGGATCGCCGGCTTCGATCACTTCGCCGCTGGCGCCGCCGCGCATCGTTGCGGAGTAGTTATCGAGCGCCAAATCGCTCTTGGCCGTATCCTGGCTATGGCAGGTAAAGCAGTGTTCGCGAAAGAGCGGCTGGATGTGCTCGGCGTAAGTGATCTTCGCCGGCTTGGCCTCTTCAGCCGCCGCCGTGCTCGTCCCAAACGCAGCCATCGGCGCGAGCAAGCATGACCAAATCCCGATCCGCGAAATCTTGGCAATTCCAACCGTCATCGCTGTTCCACGCTTTTTTAAGGGGATAGGGGGATGAAGAGGAGATGAGGGGATACAAAGAGAGTTTTGGAATTCGAAGAATCCTTATCTCCCCGATCTCCTCCGTATCTCCACATCCCCTTTCTAAAAACCTTGACTATCGTGTTCTCATCTCATTAGTGATTGAACATGAACTCGCGCGAGTTCAGCACGGCCCAGAACACGTCTTCCAGGGCGCGTTGCGGGTTGGTCTCGGCCGCGACGGCGGCCTTGAGTTTGGTCAGTTCGTCGGCCGTCGGCTTGCGACTCAGGGCGCGAACGTAGATCGACTCGATCACCTGGTCAGGCGTCTTGCCGGCGGCCAATTGCCGCTGGATCGAGCCGCCGCCGCGAATCTTGCCTTCGGCCGTGTCGCCGTTGATCATGTGCAACGATTGCGACAGCGTGGGCTCGGTCTTCACTTCGCACGAGCAGACGGTGGCCCGCGTCGAGCGGCCGAAGGTGGTCAGAAAGTAAGTGCTGGTGCCGCCGTTGGCGATCTGCACCGCTCGCGAGCCGAGCGGCAAACCGCCGAACTTGTCCTTGGTCTCGGTGACCTGGCTGATGCAATCGAGCAGGTTTTCGGCCCGGATGCGGCGGATCCGCGAATGGGCGAAGTTCAATTCGTCCGATTCGTTGCTGGCATTCCGCTGCGTCGAGCGCTGGTACGCGTTCGAGTTGCAGATGTCGCGAACGAGTTGCTTGAAGTCGTAGTTGTAGCTGGTGAACTTCTGGCCCAGCGCCTCGTACAGTTCCGGGTTGCTGGCCGGGTTGCTGATCCGCACGTCGTCGACCGGTTGCACGATGCCGATGCCGAAGAAGTGGTCCCACACCCGGTTGGCCACGCTGGTGGCGAAATACGGATTCTCCGGCGAAGCCAGCCAAGCGGCTAACTCCTGCCGGCGGTCTTTGCCTTTGACGTCGGGCTGCGGCCCGCCGAGGAATTTCGGCGGCATGGCTCGGCCGCCCACGGGGTGCTTCACTTCGCCGCCGCCGGAGTTGAAAACGATGATCTCGCGATAGTCTTCGCCCCGCTTGCGACCGATTTGAGAAAAGAAAGCCGCGAAGCTGTAGTAGTCGTCCATCGTCCAGCGATCGAACGGATGGTTGTGGCACTGGGCGCACTGCGTGCGGATGCCCATGAACACCTGAGCTACGTTTTCGGCGGTCTTCAGCGTGTCGGTCTCGATCTGGTAGTAGTTCGTCGGCGGGTTCTTGAACGTGCCGCCCGTCGCGCCGAGCAGATCCTGCACCATCTTGTTCAACGGGACATTGTCTTGAATCTGCGCCGAGAGCCAGTTGGAGTACAAAAACGCCGACTTCACGCTGACTTGGTTCGTCGAGCGAATCGTGAGCAATTCGGCCCATTTCATGGCCCAGATTTCGGAGAACTCCTTGCGATCCAGCAAGCGGTCGACGAGCTTGGCGCGTTTGGCCGGGTCCTGGTCGGCCACGAATGTCTGATATTCCTCCTCGGTCGGCAGCACGCCGGTGATGTCGATCGTCACGCGACGCAGGAAGACTTCGTCGCTGCAGCGCTCGCTGGGCAGAATTCGCAGCTTTTGCAGCTTGGCGTTGACCAGTTCGTCGACGTAGTTGACCGGCGGTTCCTGGGACGGCGTATATTGCAAATCCTTCGGCAATACCAGCGCCTGGCTGCCGACGGTGTGCGTCTCGAAGCGGGCCATCACGAACGCTTCGCCGCGGTTGGCCGCCGTGACCAGCCCCTCGGGCGAAATGGCCGCCGAGTTGTCGTTGTTGGTGAGAAACACCGCCAGGCTCGTCACGTCGCGATCCGTGCCGTCGGCGTACTTGGCCCGGGCGATCATTTGTTGCGTGGCGCCTTCGCCTTCCAGGACGATCTGCTTGGGATAAAGTTCGACTTCCAGCACCTTGGGCGTCTCGGCGGCATCGAGCGGAGCGCCGACCTCCAGCCAGCGCAACAGCGTCTGATACAGTTCGCTGTCGCGCTCGTAGCGTTTGCCGCCGGTGTGCGGAACCGTGCCGTCGGTCTTTTCCAGCAGCAGGCTTTCGGCAGGCAACGCCAGATTGATGCGGCGATAGGCCAGCTCGTGCGTCAGGCGATAATGGTCGCCGACCGGGTCGAACCCGAACAGCGACAAGCGGAAGCCGTCTTTGCCGCGCGCCGCGCCGTGACAACTGCCGGTGTTGCAGCCGGAACGCATGAAGACCGGCATCACGTCGAGCTTGAAGCTGATCGGGCGGTCGACCGTGGCGTCTTTCACCGTGACCGGCGCCTTGACGGCGTGGCCGCCGAAGGCCACGTTCATGGTCGTGGCGCCGTCGGCTTGCGGGTAGAGCGTCGCCGCCTCGAGTTTTGCCAGGGCCGGATTATCGAGCGACACCTGGGCTTGCGCCGTGACGTCGAGCGTGACGCCGTCGGTCCGCGTGGCCACGACGATGAACTTCTGCCGGTCGCGCGCCGTCGTCAGGTTCACGTCGGGCGGGAAGACTTCGATCTTGGCGATCGCCGCGTCGGCTCGCGCCGATTCAGCGCCGGCCGAAACGGCCAACAACAACGCTGCCAAGGCTCGCATGGTCCATCCGTAGCTACTCACGGTTCTCTCCAATCGTCCAGGCGGTTTTGTTTGCTTGATGGAGGGCCGGGCGCCCTCGCCCGGCTTATGCTTTTTCTCTTACGGCGGGGCGGGCGGCCTCGCGGCGGGCGAGGGCGCCCGCACCTCCATTGTCTTGGCTCGCGGCGGGCGAGGGCGCCCGCCCCTCCATTGTCTTGTGGTTAAATCGCAATCACTTGTCCGGAGGGTCACTGCCCAGCCGGCTTCGCTTCGGCGGTCTTGAGCGCCTTCTCGCGCTCCAGCCGCAATTGCTCCAACCGAGTCAAGCGTTTCTCGGGCGCGGGCGCCGGGGCTTGGGCCACGGCGGCCGGCATCGGCGCCGGCGGCGGAGCGTTCGGCTTGGGCGGCAACGGCACGTCGATCCGCAGTTCGCCCGGCCCCAGGCCGTGAACGATCGGCTCGCCGTTGGCCGTCACGACGGCCTGGCAAAGCAGCGTCTTGTGACGGCCGGCGGGAGATTTGGCCGTGGTCTTGACCTTGAACACCAGTTCTTTCGTGTCCTTGGTGATCTTTTGCAGTTCGGTCGTCACTTCGAACGGCAGCCCGAGCAATTGAACGGACGCCTCGCCCTCGAAGGCCTTGTTGCTCGTGACGTTGATGACCAGATCGGTTTCCTTGCCTTGCTCGACCGCCGCCGCGTTGAAGGCGAAGCCGACGAACGGCTCGGCAACCTCCAGATTGGCCAACTGCGACGAAACCAGCACTCGGCCGTTGCCGACCGTAGCCTCGCCCATCACGGCGATCTTCCAGACTTTGACCTCGGCGCCGCCGTTGGCCGTGAGCGGAATGATGGCTTCGGTCTGCCCTTCAGGGACGACGATTTCGCCCGAAGAGCCGACGCCGGGCGGGTTGTAGAGCATGCGAACGTTGATCGGGGCCGTAAAACCTTCCTTGCGCGTGGCGACGACCTTCAAGCTCATCGAACCGTTTTTCACCAGCGGAACTTTGGGTTCGACCACGTTGATCGCAAAGGGGGCCTCGGCCGTTACGGCCGTGGCCATGCGATGGGCCGTGTGGCCCCACACCAGAATGTTGTTCTGGCCGCGAGCCAGCCCGGTGACTTGCTCGAGATGACCCTCGATTTTCTGGTTCGGATCGACATGCCGCCCGATCACGTCGACCAGCGTGCCGGCCAGGGGCGTGCCGGGCGCGGCCGATAGCAGCACGGGCACGATCGTCTGATTGGCCGCCAGCGGCGCGGTTTCCAAGGTCACGCCGGCAGGCAGGTCTTTCATCTCGAGGTTCAAATCGCCGCCGAAATCGCGGCGGCTGGCGCTGACCAAAAACGCGGTGCGATTGCCTTGCGGCACGGCGACGGTGACGTCGACATATTGCTGCCGCTCCGGCAGGCCCATCACCAGCGCCGGCTGAATCGGCTTGAGCTCGATGCGATAGGCGTAATCGACGCGTCCCTTGCCGAGGTGATCCTTGACCGTGATGACGTAAGTGTCGTCCTCGGGCGCCGAAAACCTGAGATACGCGTCGGGGCCGCCACTGTCGTCGTTGGCGCCGACGCCCGCCCCGCCAATGCGATTGATGTACATCACCGGGTCGAGCGGCGAGCGGATGCCGCGAGCCAGCACGCGGATATCGAAGGCCTGTCCTTTCTTGGCGGCGAACTTGAAGCAATCGACGTCGCCGTCTTGCGAGATGACGCCGCCCAGCGCCATCGGCGCCTCGAACGGCGTGGCGTTGGCGGCCGCTTCGTTCGGCTCGACCTCCATCACATTGCCCAGATCGCTGATCAGGAAGGCATTGGGCGAAGGAGCGACGCCCTTATCGTCCTTGGCGAACAAGCCGAAAGGCTCGCTCGGCGCTGGCACGACAAACGGTTCGGCCCGTTCGCCCAGTACGTCGCCCAGCCAGCGAAGATTGACGGTCTCGCCCGGCTTGCCGCCCGCCGGAATGGCGGCCGTGGGCCGCGGGAAACGGCCGACGTGCAAGCGGTAGGTGCAGGCGCCATTGCCGCCAAACGCGCTTTCGCGGACTTGAATGATGTAGGCGCCGTCTTCCGGGGCCACGATCGAAGCCACTGCGTCTTGCCACACCAGTGCGGCGTCGTCGCAACTGGCCAGTTCGAAACGCTTGGCGTCGAGAATCGCCAGGTAGGGATCGAAGAACGTGTTGCCCAGGCGAATGCCTTCGATCTCGGCCGTGATTCGCTCGCCTTTCTTGGCCTCGACCTGGTAATAGTCGACGTCTTCGTTGTTGACGAAGCCGTTGACGGTGCTGTCGAGATTGACCTTTTGCGGCGCCGCGAATTCGTTGTTCGGCTCGACTTCGGCGACTTCGGGCAAGGCGCCGACGTTGAACGTCCGCAAGTTGGTGATGCCGGTCGCCGTCCGCACGCGCATCGCATGGATGCCCAGGCGGCAATCGGGAGCGATCTGCAGCTTGGTTTTGACCGTGTTTTCGTTCACGGCCTCCAGCGACACGACCTTGATGCCCGGATAGTAGAACATGATCTCTTGGGCGTCGGCTAGGTTGGCGCCGTTGAAGTTGACCTCCAACTCCGTGCCGCGCTGGGCTCCGTAGGGAGCGATGCCGCCCAGCGACGGACTGGCCGCTTGAAGGTCGCCGGCTCGAAGGCACACCGCCGCCACGGCGAACGCGGCAAGCCGGCATCGGTACGACAAACGCAAGCGGCGGAAAAGGCAGGCAGACATTGTTACCTCTAGCTCTCGAAGTCGTTCCCCAATCTGTAGAAGCGGCATCTTGCCGCCTCCGTTGCAAACGCGGCAGGATGCCGCGTCTACCTTGCCGCTCGTACAAACGCGGCAGGGATGCCGCGTCTACTAGGCCAACAGGCCCTTGCGGACCTGGCCGTCCTTGACGATCTCGATCGGACGATCGCCGGGCGCCATCAGCTCCTTGTCGGCGACGATGCCGAGCTGGTGATAGACGGTCGTGGCCAGATCGGCGGGTCCGATTTCGTCTTCCTCGGGCTCGCTGGCCGTCGAATTCGACATGCCGAAGATCGAGCCGCGCTTGATGCCGCCGCCAGCCAGCACGACGCTGAACACCTTCGGCCAGTGATCGCGGCCGGCGTTGCCGTTGATCTTCGGCGTGCGGCCGAATTCCGACGAGACCATGACCAGCGTCGTGTCGAGCAGGCCGTTTCGGTCCAGGTCGGCGATCAACGTGGAGAATGCCTGATCGAACTTCGGCAATTGCTGCCGCATGCTGCGAGTGATCTGGTTGTGCATGTCCCAGCCGCCGTAGGTCAGCGAGACGAGCCGCACGCCGGCGGCCACCAGGCGCCGGGCCATCAGCATCCGCTGGCCCGCGTCGTGCCGGCCATACTCGTCGCGGACGCCCGGCGATTCGGCCTCGATATTGAACGCCTCGCGGGCGGCCTGCGAGCTGATCAGGCTATAGGCCCGTTCGTAGAACGTGTTCATGGCGCCCAGCGAGTCGGACTTTTCCTTGGCGGCGAAGTAGTCATTGACCGCCTCCAGGGCCGTGCGGCGGCGCGTGAAGCGGGCGTCGTCCACGCCGCTCGCCAGGTTCAGATCGCGGACCTTGAAACTCTTCGAGGCCGGATCGGAACCGAGGCTGAACGGGGCGAACGACGAGCTCAGGTAGCCGGTGCTGGCGAACTCGTTGGGAATATTCGGAATGCAGACGTAAGGCGGCAGATTGTTGCGCGGCCCGTACTCGTGGCTGACCACGCTGCCCATGCTGGGGAAGATCAAGGCCGGGCTGGGCCGATAGCCGGTGAACATGTTGTGCGTGCCGCGCTCGTGGGCCGCCTCGCCGTGCGACATCGAGCGGATGACCGTGATCTTGTCGGCGATATTCGCCGTCTTCGGCAACAGTTCTGAAAACTCGGCGCCAGGGATCTTGGTGGGAATCGGCTTCAGTTCGCCGCGGTATTCAATCGGGGAGAACGGCTTGGGATCGAACGTTTCCTGGTGAGCGGCGCCGCCCGGCAGATAGATGTGGATCACACTCTGGGCTTTGGCTTCGATGAAATCGTAATTCTTTTGCTCGGCCTGGGCGTGCTGGAGCTGGAAGAAATCGGCCAGCGTCAACCCGGTTCCCGCTAAAGCACCGACGGTCAAGAATCCACGACGACCCATCCTAACGGCAGGCATGCATCTTCTCCCAAGTTGACATTTAGGTGAATTTCTTCGAAGCGCTACTAACGAGTGCGAAGCGATCAGTCTGGGCATCAAGCCGCTTCTTCATCGATCTTTCTTCGCAACTGGCGCCGGGGCAGGACGTCATTCGTTGACGCGTCCGGCATCAACCAAGCGCCGGGGTGGTCGGTGTGGCGCTTGACTTTTGGGTGGGCGGGCGAGCCATACGAAGTTCCGCCTCCGGAACGCCCGGTATTCGCTCGCCCGTGTCTCCAGGCGATTAAGTTACCCAAGGCCCATCACGAAGTCAAAGAAATTCGCAGAAATATATGCTGCTGCTTTGATCGGTGAAGAGCGGAGGCGAATCGGAATGTTTCGGGGCGGCGCGGACGCACCCGCGCGTCAGCCGGCCGCGATTCGCTCAGAAGAAGGCCCAGTATATCGGGGGCGGATCCCGATTTGCATCCCTTTTAAACCAGGCCACCCGCTTGGTGGGGGGGTTGGGTTTAGGGGCTCGGCGTCGGCGCCGGCGGCTGCCGTTCGGTATGGATTCAGGCGTTACGCAACTTTTCCGGATACAAATTCCTACCCGCAAAAATCTGGACCGTTTCCGTTCGGCAGCGGAGAGGCGTTGACGACCGCCTCGGCGCCAACAGTCCCCTTGGGGGCTGTTGGCGCCGATGGCATCCATTCGATTCGGCGTATCACATCGTTCACGGCCGAGCCATCGCCAGCGGCGATGGCGTACACGATGAGCTGCTACACGCCTCGTTGAGCGTCGATTCGGCTGGTCCGCTAGCGGCCAGCGTCTGCAACTCGTCTCGCAGTACGACAATGTCGGCGGGCGCTTCGATTCCCAGACGCACTTTGTCGCCCGAGAGCCGCACGACGGTCACCACGATCGAGTCGCCGAGTCGAATCCGTTCGTTTTCCCTTCGAGAAAGCACCAACATGAGCCAACCTCCATGTGTGATAGATTAGTGTATACATGTATACATACAGCGGCTTGCGGAGTCAAGGCCGGAGGACTTTGCACCTCCGCACCGGGCGAGCCTGCGCTGGCGCTCGCCGGCGGTTTTCAAGCGGCTGCAAGTTCCAAGGCCGGAGCGGCCACAAGCTGGGTCTTCTGAAATCGCTCTCCGCTGGAGCTGTAAAACAGCACCATGTTCCGCTGCGTTTCCCAAATGGCGGAAAACTTGACGGCTCGCGGCCCGTGCAAGCAAAAATACAGGCCGCAAGGTTTGCCCCCTCGAAGCAGAATGCGCTCCGTCATTCGGAAGGCGCCGGTTTCCAGTTGGTCGAATTCGCACAAAGTTTCGTGGACGTAAGTTCTTAAATCATCCAGTGCTTGAATTTGTCGTTCACTGATCAGCATGAGCGCGGGAATCTCCTTACCTGAGTAAAGGGTTGCGGGAGAGGCAACCCAAGTACAGATCAGAGAGTCTGGGTTGAATGCGAGCAATGAATACTATCGGCAAGCAGGCGAAGCTACTTCGCCCTTAGATGGGCTCGGCCGACAGAAGCGCGAATGCGCGGGCGCAGGGAAATAGGTTGAAGACGCTTCCGCCAAAGTAGCAGGCACACTCCGGTGTGCCGTCGCGGGCACTAAGATGAAGTTCAAAACTCGCTTCGGGCGACGGCACATGGAATGTGCCTGCTACTTTCGCATGCGGCCGAAGGCCGCGCTGGGTTTTATCCGTGGCTCGCTCCGGTGGCACGTTGCACCAGGTTGAATGTCGAGCTTTGAAATCGCTTAGCGTGTGATCGGGAAACCAACCTCAACGCCGTCGTGAAAACCGTAATCTTTGCGTTTACGCAGTATCTCGTAATCGATCATTCCCAAGATCTGAGCGTAGTCGCCGATCATCCGCTCCACGCTCTTGGCCAATTGCAAGTTCCAAGCTGACAAAGAATTCAAGGCAAACGCGCTGCAACCGCGCGGGCGAAAAACGCTATTGAACTCGGGGCGCTCAGACTCGCAATGATTGGCCTCCGCCGGTCCATTCTCAGGTGGCAAAAAAATCGACGTTTGCTGGACTGGTGCGGTTTGGTAAGGAACAAGCTCTTCCTGCAAAAAAGTCCGAGCGTCGCGGCGCAACTGGTCGGCTTGGCCTCGCAACTGGTCGGCCCGCTCGAACAGGTTCTGCTCTTCCAGCACGTCGGCCGCCTCGTCCAATTGCCGGCTGGCCATCCGCAGGGCCGAAATTGCCGCGTCGTGATTTTCCGCAGGTTCGGCGAGGGCCGACGGCAAAGGCTCCAAGAGCGGCGCCCGGTCGAACGAGTCTTGTTCCTCTTGCTGGGCTTCCCGGTCGAGCGCCCGGATCAGTTTGGCCAGCGCGTCGGGTTTGACCGTGAATTCGCTCCCTTCAAGCGCGCTCGTGCCCAGCCGTTCGCGCAGCTCCATAATCACCTGCGCGGGTTCGCCGGGCGTCAGCTTGGCTTCGCCTTTGCTCGTCTCGTCGCCGGGCAACTCGCCGACGTCAATCTGTTCGAACAGCCAATGGGCCGCCGGCTTGCGCGAACGCCCGCCGAGCGCCTTTTCGAAGGTCAAGTCATTCCGGCCTTTCACCGCCGACCCGCAGATCGGGCAATTGCCGGCGCAAGTGTCGCGGTTCAACGCGCCCGGGTTCCACAAACCGGTCCTGCCCGACCGTAATTTGGCAGGTTTCCCCGGTTCTTCGGCGTTCAGTTGCTCGTTCAGCCGGCGCGCGAACTCCTGCACGTCGGGGCTTTCTTCGAGCATACGCGACGGGCTTTCGGCGTCGGCGTTCGACGTCCGCAGGGGATGTGCAAAGCGTTCCGCCGGGTAATTCTTCGGCAAAGCGAGTTCGTCGGCAGGAACTGGTTCCGGCGCCGGCAATTCTTCGTCGGCGCGGACTGCAATGCAGACGGTCCAGCAGGCGCATCCCAAGACAGCTACTCGGATGGGCTTACGGATCAGAAACGGCATGGTCGCCTCCTTGTGAACCCGCCGGGCGGCAAGACGCGGGCCGCATGGCTCGCTCACTCGCCGCGGTGCGATTTGCGGCGCGGATTATAGGGGCCAACGGCGTTTTTCGGGAAGCTCAATCTGCGGCCCAAGCGAAGCGAATCGCATTGACACCGCCAGGCAGGGCCGACATAATCCGCGGCCTCTTCTTCTGCGAGTTCTTCGGCTCCAAGCGGCGGCAGATGCCGTAAAGCGGCGAATGGCATATCGATGCCCACTGGCGACGTGGTTTTTCGCGCTTGCGCTGAGCGTGGCGCCGCGCGCCGCGGCCCAATCGCCGCCGACCAGTCGGCCGACCAATCCTTTGCGCGAACCCGCCCCGGTCGAAGCGCTGGAAGCGAGCGAATTCTCGTTGCCTCCCCCCGTCGAGGACTCTCCTGCGCTGCAATATGCCTCGGCGGCGGAAAAAGAATTCGCTCCGCCCGAAGCGGAACTGCTCCCCAAGCCCACCGGACCGCGCTGGCAGGGTGAACCGCCGCGCTGGGTCGGCCGCGGCGCCGCGGCGCCGCTGACCGGAAGCGAATTGGTCCCCGACGCACTGCCGCCGGGTATGCTTCCGCCGGCCTCGCCAGCGTTGTCCGAACCATTGTCCGAAGCCTACGCTCCAGCGTTCAAGGCGCCTTTGATGCGCGAGAGCTGGATGTTTCGCCCCTATCACATCGACGGCTTCATGGGCACGCTCCTGGTCGCCAATCCGCTGCCCGATCGCGTGAAGGCCGGCTCGGCCTTCTACATCGGCTTTCGCCTCGGCTGGGACGTTTCTAAAAACTTTGGCCTGGAATCGAACTTCGGTTTTGCGAAAGTCGGCAACAGTTATCCCCAGCTTCCCACTAAAATGGGAGACGAGAAGCTGTTCCTGTGGGACATCGATTGCCTGTGGTATCCCTGGGGCGATACGCGGCTGCGGCCCTATTTGCTGATCGGCACGGGCCTGAACGACGTCAACTTCGTGAACGAACTCGATCAGCAATTGCACTCGACGCTATTCAATCTTCCCTGGGGGGGCGGCGTCAAGTATCGCTTGGGCAATCGCGTCGCGTTTCGCTTCGACATCCGCGATAACGTCACCTACGGCGCAGGCAACGGCACGAGCCTGATGCACAATCTGGCGATTACGTTCAACATCGAATGGCACTTCGGCGGCGGCGCGCGGCGCAGCTATTGGCCCTGGAACCCCAGCCGCGTCTGGTGGTGACGGCCTTACGATTTCAACTGGATCGGCAATTCGTCGATCTTGGCGGCCAGGATGAAATCGTTTTCGGAGAGACCGCCGATGGCGTGCGTCCAGATCTCAATCGAGAGCTTGCGGTAACTTTCGAGGTGCAAGTCCGGATGATGGTTGTCGTCTTCGGCGACTTGCGCCACGCGATTGAAGAAGTCGACGCCGGTCATGAAATTTTTTACGGTCCAATCCTTGCGGATCCGCTGGCCCTCGTGCGTCAGTCGCCAGCCGTCGAGCTTGGCAAGCTGCCGCGTCGCTTCTTCCAGGCTGTAGGCGGGGATTCCGCCCTCGCAAGGCAGACACTTCTTCTGCGTGAGCTGCCTGGCCGTGAGCGTTTCCATGTCGACCTCCTCTACTTGCAGCAAACAGCGCGTTTTCGCTCCGCACGGGCGTCTCGCCGATTATCCCAGCGATCGGGGATTTGTGTCAAATCAACGCGCGCCGGCCGATTGAGCGACGGAGCGATGCACCAGGTGGGGCATCCAGAGGGCCTTCTCCGCCAGTTCGATCAAAACCTCCGGATCAAAGGGCTTGCGCAGGTAATAGGCGCCCCCCGCAGCGTGCGACCGCTTGACGATGTCCGGAATCTGAGCGCCCGACAAGAAAATCACCGGCGTGTGCGCCAGGCCCTCGATCTGCTTGAGCTGGCCGCAGAGTTCCAGGCCGCTGGAATTGCCGAGATTGATATCAGAGATTATCAAGTCAGGCTTCAACTCGCGGGCCATCATCATCGCCGCCCGAGGCTCTTGGCAGCAACGGCAAATATAGCCGGTTTGCGCCAACGCGGAGGCGATTTCGTCCAGCACGTCGGGTTCATCGTCGATCAAGAGAATAGACGCGGAATGAGGGGTCACTAGGGGCATGACGAATCGGTGGTTGAAGAGTGTCGGAACTTGGTCCTGGCGCGGCGCCGCCCGGTGCGTATCGCCGAGGGCGCCTCGCGATGCTGTCATGCAGTTTCGACGTTCTCCAATTTGCGCAATGACGAATCTTGCCTCGCCCGCTGCAACGCTTGCGATGTGAACGGCAAGCGTAGTGCGGCGAATCCTAAGAATTCGTATTTTAAGACGGCATTCCGCTGTGCTCTGTCAGCCAGGCAGCAATTCGCGGCTCACAGAGCACTCGCCCGAACCGACGCGAACAGACGGGCGATTTTGCATTCTGCAAGAACCGCGTAAATCGCCGAACTTTCTCGACTAGAAAACCAAAAGTCGTTGCAGGCGCGGTTGGCGGGTGTTACGATGCGTGCTCGGAAAGCGGCGGTTTCTCGTTGTCCATTTTCGCGGTTAAATACGCTCGCATCCAACAAAGAGGGCTATTTGGTCATGGACCAACATCTCGCCTGCCCGCACTGCAATCAGACGGTGGCGGTCTCTTCCAGCCTGGCAGGGCAAGCCGCCCAATGTCCGTATTGCGGGGGAGAATTCTCCGTCCCCGGCCTGGCCGCCGAGCCTCAAACGGCGCCCATGCGGCAACCCGCGAATCGCAATCCAGCCGTTCGCGGCGACTATCAATCGCTCGGCGGCGGAGCGCCGCGTCAGCCGGTTCCCCGTCAGCAGGGCTCGCGACGCCCGATGAATCAGCCAGTTGCCGCAGGCGAGGGCGGATCGCGCTTGCTGATTGGCGTGATCGTGGCGTTGGTCGCGGCGTGCATGCCGATTTTCGTGTTCCTCGGCTACCGTATGCTCCGCAGAGCGCCGGCCGTGGCCGCCGCGCCGTCGGTTGACTCGCCCCAAACGGATGCCGCCGCAGGCGGGCCTTCGTCCGACGGCGTCTCGGGCGCTGGCGCGCCGACCAACGCGGGCGTGCCTCCCAAGGCGGAGCAACCTCTTGCGGTGCAGCCGACGAATTTGCCCAACGCGACGCCAAGCAATAACTTCACGCCGCCCGCGGCCAGCTCGCCGCCGCCCAGCGTTTCGCCGTTTCAGCCCGCGCCGGGGGCGTTTCAAGCTGCGCCAAATCCCGTTCAACCCGCGCCCGCTCCGACCAATCCCGGCTTTGCCGGCCCAGTCGCGCCGCCGCCCGGCGCCGGCTTCCCAATGCCGCCGAGTAACTCGTTTGGCGGATCGTCGTTCGGAAACAGCGCTCCCGGAAGCACCGCGCCGCAGCCGAATGGTCCGCGGCCGGTCCTAGGGTCGACTCGCGACGTCGTCCAAGCCGTCGAACCTTCGGTTGTGGTCGTGGAAGTGCCGGGAGTCGGCCTGGGCAGCGGCTTCGTCATCGACAGCCGCGGCACGATCGCCACGAATTACCATGTGATCGAGGGCGCCAAAAACGCCACGGTGACCTTTCCGACCGACAAAGCGAAATTCGACGTGACCGGGTTCCTGGTGATCGCACCGGGCAAGGATCTGGCGCTGTTGAAAATCGAACCCCGCGACCGCATCCTGAAAGCGTTGCCGTTGGCGGAAACGCCGCCCGATAAAGGCGAATCGGTGCTGGCTTTCGGCGCTCCCAAGGGGTTTGCCAGCTCGGTCAGCGACGGCATCGTCAGCTCGGTGCGCGCAACGGATCGGAACTGAGCCAGATGCTCATGCAAGGCGGCCGAGCCGACATCTACAAGGACTATCTGGGCTACGATCTCGATGCCGTCTGGATTCAAACCACGGCGCCGATTTCCGGGGGCAATAGCGGAGGCCCGCTGGTCAATATGCGCGGCGAGGTCGTGGGCCTGAACACCTGGAACCGGACCGACGGTCAGAACCTGAACTTTGCGATCTCCATCGAGCACTTGCGCAAGATCATGCAGTCGGTGCAAAGCGGGCCGAGATCGCTGGCCGAGTTGCCCGCGCCGCGCAAGCATGCCGGCGGCGGCGACGGCTCGGGGGCCCCCGGCGATCCCCAGAAGACGCTGGCGTACTGGGAGCAAGTCGGCAAGATCAACCGCTCGATGTACAAACGGGTGAAGAAGATCGGCCGTCCGGCGTTGCCCGTGGGCGGCCGCAATCCCCGCGGCTTCGCCATCAAGATGGCCGTATACTACCGCAAGCTGGCCGAGGTGCTGCCCGACTATGCCGCCCGGCTCAAGGATATCGACGTCAAGGACGTCGACTTGGAACTCGTGGCCCTGGTTACGGCCGACGCAATGATCATGGAAGGCATCGCGGAAGATTTGCGTTCGATGGCGCTATCCGCCGAAGTGCGCGGCAGCGTCCGCGTCTTCGACACGGAACAAATTGCCAAGAAGTCGTACGGGGGCGGCGGCAAGACCATCGGCCAGGCCTTTGACGTGATGCGGATCAACTTCAACCTGAAATATGGGTTGAATTTCCCCAGCATCGCCGGCGACGCCTCCCCTTCCAAGGCGCCGGTTGATGAAAGCGACGATGAGGCCGACGACGACAAGTCGAAGTCGAAAGCCAAGGCGGACGACAAGTCCGACGATCCGGATAAGGCCTCGGCCCGCAGCCTGGCGCTGGCCAAGCAAATGCTCAAGAATCCGATCACGCGAGATAAGGGCGTCGAGAAGCTGGAAAAGATCGTCGCGGATTACCCCGATACCCCGGCTGCGGAAGAAGCCAAGAAGCTGTTGAAACAGTTCGGGCCGGCCAAAAAGTCGAACTACGGGCGTTAGCGCGCGGCATGCGCACGGCGGCAGATTTCATCTCTCAATTCGGCAGGAGCGAAACGCTAGCCAACCAGTCGGACCAGCACGACGCCGCTCGGGCGCTCGAAGCGATCGGAGAAATCGCCGAGCCGGCCGTGATTCCGCTGTTGACCCGCGCCGACCAGCAGGTCCGCTACAACGCCTGCGCATTGCTCGGCAAGATCGGCGGCGCGAAGTCGGTCGCTACGATCAAGAAATTGTTGCTCAGGGAACAAGAGCACCACGTCAAGTTCGGCGCCGAAATTGCGATGAAAGCCCTGGGAAAGAAAGGGCTGTAAGCGGCGGACAATTCGCCAACGGACGTATCTCAACTGAGCGCGGCAAGAACTTCGTCCAGTAAGCGAAAGCTGTCGGTCACCGCCAAACTGCTGGTTTCTTTGCGTTCGGCATTGACATGCACGATTGCATTCCGGCAATTGCGCAATTCGTCGAGTTTGTCGTCGGCCGACGGGACGATTCCGGAAATGATTTCGGCGATCTTCTTGAAGCTGTCGGCGTCCGGTTGTCCCTTTACGAGCCGTCCTCCATGCTTGTTGAAAGGGACGGACTCCCGCGCAAGCCTGTCTTGTAAAATCGACTTACCCTTTCCGCTAGCATTCTTGAATTTGTCCATGAATGCGTCTTCGAACGCGGCAACTGCGGCGACGATGAATAATTCGTCGATTCTCCGTTGCAAATCATCGATTTGATCGCTGACGTTGGCTTCACGCTCTCGTTTATCTTTCCCCAATACGCGAAAGCCGATTCTCTGGGCATAATCAACGTTGCCGCGGGTCGTATTGACAACATGCTTCAGGAGATCCCTGAGTAAATCGTATCGCTCCATTTCAAGAGCTAGTTTTCTATTTTCCAGCTTCGGCTCAGCCATGAGTGATCTCGTTCAACCACTCTTCGATGATTTCTTCCAACGCTTGCTTATCGAACGGGCGCCTGTCACGAGCATACTTCGATTTCCACAGTTCCCAGACGGTGCCGGCATTCGCACGGTCGACCAAGATCAGCATGTATTTCTGGCCGTACAAGCCGCGAGGGTAGACATCGACTCGACCCAAGGCGCCCACGACATTTCGGCCGATCGGGTCGAACACAATCTCAATCGAGGGCTCTTTCGGCAAAGCCAAGATCAGTTGCGGAATTTGGTAGTCGCCGATCATAGGCTCCGAGCGAACAACTGAGTGCGTGTCGAAGCTCATCAAGTCTTCATTCTTCAAACCATCAAGCCATTCCTTGACCTCGTGATACAGCCGATTGACGTTATTGACCCACTCGTCCTTGCGTTGTTCCCAGTCAACGTCCTCACGGTGAGATTCCTGGACTTCTTTGAGGCGGTCTTTGAGACTCATCGTCGAACTCCTATTCGGAACTCGTTCATTCTAAGGGCCAAGGCGACCGCCAGGCAATGCTCGGAGGGCCTGCAATGGAGTTCGCAACGAACCTTTATCGCCAGGCGAAGTCGCCGGCGCCGGCGCTGGGCAGATGGGTGACGCCCATCAGGTGCTTGTCGACCGCCCGGGCGGCCTCGCGGCCTTCGTGAATGGCCCACACGACGAGCGATTGCCCGCGACGCAAGTCGCCGGCGGCGAACACGCCCTCGACGCTCGACATGTACTCGGCGTTGCACTTGACGTTGCCGCGCGGGTCGAGTTCGAGGTTCAGCTCTTCGATCGCGCCGCGTTTTTCCGGGCCCAAAAAGCCCATCGCCAACAGCGCCAATTGGCAGGGCCACTCGCGCATCGTGCCTTCGACTTCGCGGAACGTCTGCCGCCCGGAATCGTCCTTGTGCCATTCGATGGTCACGGTCACCAGGCTCTGCACGTTGCCGTCGTCGTCGCCGCGGAACTCCTTGGTCAAAACGCTCCAGTGCCGGTCGCAGCCCTCTTCGTGCGAAGAACTGGTGCGGAGCATCATCGTCCAGTAAGGCCAAGGCGAATGTTCCGGCCGTTGGTCGCGCCGCGGGAAGGGGCCCAGGTCGGGCGGCGTTGGCAGCAGTTCGAACTGCGTCACGCTGGCCGCGCCTTGCCGGTTCGAGGTGCCCGTGCAGTCGCTGCCGGTGTCGCCGCCGCCGATCACGATCACATGCTTGCCGGTCGCCGTGATCGACGCGTCGCCGGGGATCGCGTCGCCCTGGTTCCGCTTGTTCTGCTGCGGCAGGAACTCCATGGCGAAGTAGACGCCCTTCAAGTCGCGACCGGGAATCGGCAGGTCGCGGGCTTGGGTAGAGCCGCCGGCCAACAGGATCGCGTCGTATCCTTCGCGCAATTCGGCCACCGGCACGTTTACGCCGACGTTGGCATTCGAGCGGAACTCCACCCCTTCGGCCTCGATCTGCTTGATCCGCCGCCAGACGCGCGACTTCTCGAGCTTGAAATCGGGAATGCCGTACATCAACAAGCCGCCGGGCCGGTCGTTGCGCTCGAAGACCGTCACCTGATGCCCGGCCCGATTGAGCTGCTGCGCGGCGGCCAGGCCGGCCGGTCCGCTGCCGACGATCGCCACGCGCTTGCCGGTGCGCTCGGCGGGCGGTTCGGGCTCGATCCAGCCTTCGGCAAAGCCGCGATCGGCGATCGACATTTCGATTTCTTTGATCGCCACCGGGTCTTCGTTGATGCCCAGCACGCAGGCCGCCTCGCACGGCGCCGGGCAGACGCGGCCCGTGAACTCCGGAAAGTTGTTGGTGGCGTGCAAGCGGTCGAGCGCATCGCGCCATTGGCCGCGATAGACCAGGTCGTTGAAGTCCGGGATGATGTTGCCCAGCGGGCAGCCGGTATGGCAGAACGGCACGCCGCAGTCCATGCAGCGCGCGCCTTGCTGCTTGAGTTCCGCCTCGGGCAGGACCTTGATGAACTCGTTGTAGTGCTTCAGCCGCTCGGCGGGCGGCTCGTTGTCGTGGTGCTTGCGGCCGAATTGCATGAACCCGCGGACGTCACCCATTGGCCACCTCTTGCAATTCTCCCACCGGCGTTCCTCGACTTGCGGCTAGTTCGTTGGCTTTTTTCAACTCGGCCAGGGCCCGCTTGTAATCGCGCGGCATGACCTTCACGAATTTCGAAATGATCTGCGGCCAGTTGTCCAGTACGTAGCGGCCGCGAGGGCTGTCGGTGTATGCCACGTGCTTGCGCACCAGTTCGAGCACCGCCTGCTGGTTGTCGGGATTGCTCAGGTCCTCGAGATCGACCATTTCCATGTTCACCCGTTTGGCGAAGCGGCCGTGCTCGTCGAGCACGTAGGCCACGCCGCCCGACATGCCGGCGGCGAAGTTGCGGCCCGTCTCGCCGAGAATCACCGCCTCTCCGCCGGTCATATATTCGCAGCCGTGGTCGCCCACTCCTTCGACCACCGCCTTGGCGCCGCTGTTGCGAACGCAGAACCGCTCGCCGGCGATGCCGCGCAGATAAACCTCGCCGCGGGTGGCGCCGTAGAGCACCACGTTGCCGGCGATGATGTTTTCTTCGGCCTTGAACGCGCTTTCGCGCGGTGGATAGACGATCACCTTGCCGCCCGAAAGCCCCTTGCCGCAATAGTCGTTCACGTCGCCTTCCACGCGGACCGTCACGCCCGGCGCGCCGAAGGCCAACAGGCTTTGGCCGGCCGTGCCGCGAAAGTCGAGTTGGATCGTATCTTCCGGCAAGCCGTCGCGGCCGTAACGCCGGGTGATCTCGCTGGAAAGAATCGTGCCGACCGTGCGGTTGACGTTGCGAATCGGCAAGTCGAGCTTGACCGGCTCGCGGCGTTCGAGCGCCGGCTCGCACTTGCTCAACAGCGTCGTCACGTCGAGCGAATTTTCGATGCCGTGATCCTGCTCTTCGCAATGATAGGTCTTCACGCCCGGCCGGGCCGCGGGCTTCTTCAACAGCGCCGAGAAGTCGAGGCCGCGGGCCTTCCAGTGGGCGATCGCCTGGCGCGTTTCGAGCCTGTCGACGCGGCCTACCATCTCGTCGACCGTGCGGAAGCCGAGCGAGGCCATGATCTCGCGCAGGCCCTCCGCGATCAGGAAGAAGTAATTGACCACGTATTCCGGCTTGCCCGCGAATTTCTTCCGCAGCTCGACGTCTTGCGTTGCCACGCCCACCGGGCAGGTGTTCAAATGGCACTTGCGCATCATGATGCAGCCGAGCGTGACCAGGGCCGCAGTGGCGATGCCCCACTCTTCAGCCCCGAACATGCAGGCGATGGCGATATCGCGGGGCGTGCGCAACTGGCCGTCGGTCTGCACGATGATCCGGCTGCGCAGATTGTTCTTGACCAGCACCTGGTGCGTTTCGGCCAGGCCGAGTTCCCAGGGAACGCCAGCGTGCTTGATCGAGGTATAAGGGCTGGCGCCGGTGCCGCCGTCGTGGCCGCTGATCAGCACCACGTCGCTTTTGCCCTTCGAGACGCCAGCCGCGACCGTGCCCACGCCGACTTCGGCCACCAGCTTGACGCTGACGCGTGCATGGCGATTGGCGTTCTTCAGGTCGTGGATCAATTGGGCCAGGTCTTCAATGGAATAGATGTCGTGATGCGGAGGCGGCGAGATCAGCCCCACGCCGGGCGTGCTATGGCGGATGCGGGCGATTTCCTTGTCGACCTTGTGGCCGGGCAACTGGCCCCCTTCGCCCGGCTTGGCGCCTTGGGCCATCTTGATCTGCAATTCCTCGGCGTTGACTAGATATTCGCTGGTCACGCCGAAGCGGCCGCTGGCCACCTGCTTGATCGCGCTGTTGCGGCGGTCGCCGTTGGGGTCGGCCGTATAGCGAGCCGGGTCTTCGCCCCCTTCGCCCGTGTTGCTCTTGCCGCCGATGCGGTTCATGGCGATGGCCAGCGTCTCGTGCGCTTCCTTCGAGATCGAACCGTACGACATGGCGCCGGTGGCAAACCGCTTGACGATGTTCTTGGCCGACTCGACCTCATCGAGCGGGATCGCCTGGGCCGGCTTGAAATCGAGCAAGCCGCGAAGCGTGAGCAATTGCCGCTCTTGCTTGTCGATCAGCTCGCAGTATTTCTTGAAGTCGCTGGCGCTGTTGATCCGCGTGGCGTGCTGCAGCTTGGCCACCACTTCGGGGTTGAACAGGTGGGCTTCGCCCTTGCGGCGCCATTGATACTGCCCGCCGACGTCGAGTTCGAGGTTCCGCGGCACGTCGGCCCTCGGAAAGGCCAGTTCGTGCCAGCGGAGCGACTCGTCGGCGATCGTCTCGATGCCCACGCCTTCGATGCGGCTGGCGGTCCAGGTGAAATATTCCTCGACAAAACCGCTGTTCAGACCGATGGCCTCGAAGATCTGCGCGCCGCGGTAGCTCTGCTGGGTCGAGATGCCCATTTTCGACATGACTTTCAGCAGTCCCTTGCCGATCGCCTTGATGTAGTTCTTTTCCAGCTTTTCGGCCGAATAGTCGGCCGGCAAATAGCCGTCGGCCTGCATCTGGTGCAGCGTGTCGAAAGCCAGGTAGGGGTTCACGGCGCCGGCGCCGTAACCGGTGAGCAAGGCGAAGTGCTGCACCTCGCGGGCGTCGCCCGTCTCGACGATCAGCCCGCAATGCGTGCGCGTCTCTTCGCGAATCAGATGATGGTGGACGCCGCTCGTGGCCAACAGCGCCGGAATCGGCGCCATGTCAGCGTGTACGCCGCGATCGGAAAGAATCAACAGCGTGACCCCGTCCGTCATGGCTTGCGAGGCTTCTTCGCGCAATGCCTGCAAGCGCCGCTCCATCCCCTGCGGGCCTTCCGCTCGCGGAAAGAGGGTCGAGAGCGTGCGGGCCTTCAGCCCAGGTTGGTCGAGAGATTTGATCTTGGCCAGTTCGGCGTTGGTCAAAATCGGCTGTTCGAGCCGCAGCAAGCGGCATTGCTCGGGCGTCTCTTCGAGCAGGTTCCCCTCGGAGCCGACGGTGGTGATCAGCGAAGTGACGATTTCTTCGCGGATGGCATCGAGCGGCGGATTGGTGACCTGGGCGAAGAGCTGCTTGAAATAGTTGTAGAGCAACTGCGGGCGGTCGGAGAGCACGGCCAGCGGCGCGTCGTTGCCCATCGAGCCGATCGGTTCGTAGCCGTCCGCGGCCATCGGCGCCAGGATGATCCGCAAGTCTTCGAGCGTGTAGCCGAAGGCCCGCTGCAGACGGCGCAAGCCGCCGTTGGATTTTTGCGGGCTTCCGCCATTAAGTTGACCGTTTGCAGACGCGCCCTCACCCCGGCCCTCTCCCAGCGGGAGAGGGAGGCTGGTTTGGCTCCTCTCCCTTTGGGAGAGGCTGGGTGAGGGCTGCATTACGCTTGGTTCGCCCTCACCCCGGCCCTCTCCCAGAGGGAGAGGGAGAGAGGCGAGCGTGACCTGGTTTTCGTTGAGCCACTTGCGGTAGGGATGCTGCGAGGCGAATCCGCGTTTGATCTCTTCGTCGTCGATGATTCGCCCTTGCGACGTATCGACCAGGAACATCCGGCCGGGGCGCAAGCGGCCCTTCGATTCGATTTCGCCAGGCGGAATGTCGAGCACGCCGGCTTCGGAGGCCATCACGACCAGCCCGCTCTTGGTGACCCAATAGCGGCTGGGCCGCAGGCCGTTGCGGTCGAGCACGGCGCCGATCACCGTGCCGTCGGTGAAGGCCATCGATGCCGGCCCGTCCCACGGCTCCATCAGGCAGGCTTGATATTCGTAGTAGGCTTTCCGCTCGTCGGACATGCTTTCGTGCCCGGCCCACGGCTCGGGGATCAGCATCGACATGGCTTGCGGCAGCGAGCGGCCGGTGACGACGAGCATTTCGAGCACGTTGTCGAAGTTGGCCGAGTCGCTGGCGCCGGGCGTGCAGATCGGCAGAATCTTTCGCAAGTCGGCGCCGTACTTTTTGCTGGCCAGCATGCTCCGCCGGGCGTGCATCCAGTTGACGTTGCCGCGGAGCGTGTTGATTTCGCCGTTGTGGGCCAGGTAGCGGAACGGCTGAGCCAGATCCCAGGTCGGAAAGGTGTTGGTGCTGTAGCGCTGGTGAACCAGGGCCAGCGCCGAAACGAAGCGTTCGTCGGCCAGGTCGCCGTAAAACCGCTCGACCTGGTCGGCCAGCATCAGCCCCTTGTAGATGATGATTCGCGACGACAGGCTCGGCACGTAGCAGTATTTCCGTTGCACCAGCCCGCTATTGGCGACGACCCCTTCGAGCTGCTTGCGGATCACGTACAGCTTCCACTCGAACAACTCGCGTGGCGTGTCTTTGCCGCGGGCGATGAACGCCTGCCGGATGTGCGGTTCGACCTCGCGGGCCGTCTCGCCGATGTGCTCGTTGTCGATCGGCACGTTGCGCCAACCAAGGAGCTTCTGTCCTTCAGCGGCAATCAGCCGTTCGAATTCCTGGCGGCAGAACTCGCCTTCGGCGAAGTTCGGCGGCAGAAACACGGCGCCGACGGCGTAGTCGCCGGGCGCCGGCAGTTCGAAGCCGCACTCGCGCGCCGCGGCCTGGAAGAATTCGTGCGGGATCTGCGTCAAAATCCCCGCGCCGTCGCCGGTCAAGGGATCGCAGCCGCAGGCGCCGCGATGCGTGAGATTCACCAGAATCTCCAACCCCGAGCGCACGATCGCATGGCTCTTCTCGCCGCGCATCTGGACCACGAAGCCGACGCCGCAAGCGTCGTGCTCGTTGGCCGGATCGTACAGGCCGTCGCGCGCGGGGAGTCCCGGGTTGTGTGAAGCGTGTTGCATGATGGTCTACCGTCCGTTTCCGTTGACTTGCGCCGGCGATTCGCCGGCCAGGACACAGCCGTTTTCGTCGCGGTTCGCCGCGCCGCCGCCCGCCTCCGTAGACGCGGCAGCCCTGCCGCGCTGGCAAAGCGGCAAGGCTGCCGCGTCTACCGCCGCCGCAGTCAGGGCCAATTCGGTCGCGTCCGCCGGCGCCGGGAACGAGGCGTCGGCGCTGCGCGAACCGCCCGTTCGCGCCTCTTGCTGCAAAAGTTCGATAAAACGCTGCACGGTGATGTTCAACTCCTTGCCGCGGCGATGAATCATGCCCAGCGGGCGCACCAATTCGTCGCTTTCCAGCGGCACCGTCACGAGCGTGCCGGAGTTGACTTCGCGGACCACCGTCGGTTCGGGCAGCAATCCTACGCCGGCGTCGATCTCGATCGCCCGCTTGAGCGTTTCGATGTTGTCGAATTCCATCACCACGCGCACGTGCGCGCCGTGCAGGTGCAGCACGCGGTCGATCTCGCCGCGGATCGTCAAATCGCTGTCGAAGCCGACCATCTTCTGGCCGTCGAGTTCTTCCAAGGCGATCGAACGCCGCGCGGCAAACGAATGACTGGGCGCGCAGGCCAGCACCATCGGCTCGGTGCGCCACTCGATGGCCTTGACCGTGCGCGACGACTTGGGATAGCTCACGAGCCCGAGATCGGCGACGTCGTCCTCGACGCTTTGATAAACCCGGTTCGGGTGCAGGTATTCGAGCCGCACGTTGGCCTTGGGATGCTGCGAGAGGAATTCTTGCAGGCAGCGGTTCATGTGGTGCAACCCGACCGAATAAATCGAAGCCACGCGCACCCGGCCGGCCACCTCCTGGTGCAGCGTGCGGACTCGCTCTTCGATGGCAAAATATCGCTCGACCACCTCGCGGCAGCCGTCGTAATAGACCTCGCCCTCGGGCGTGAGCACGAACGGCCGTTTCGAGCGGTCGATCAGTTTCACGCCTAAGCCTTCCTCGAGTTGCTGCACCAGTTGACTGGCCCCGGATTGAGAGATGCCGTTCTCGTCCGCAGCGCGCGAGAAGCTGCGCTGGCGCACGACGTCGCAAAACACCTTCAAACCTTTGACTTGAACCGCCATCGTCGGAATGAAAAAAGCAAATACAGCGCAAGGCCAGTATTGAAATGCGAGATAATAAGTTATTGGCGGGCGAGCCCCGCGTCAAGCAACTAGCGGCCAAATGCGGCAAAAAAGGCGATTTCCGCCAGGAATTGCGTCGCAAGCTATGTGCTGTAACTGCTTTGCGTTTCGTGATTGATCTGTAAAAAACTGGCCCTCACGCGAGTTTTTCTAGGGTTTGAGCCCAATTGACTGCCTGTAAATCCGGCTGCTAGCAGCCACTGGGATGCCCGTGAGATCTATCTGAAACCCCTCGCCAGCTACGCCCAAGGATTGTTGCGCCTGTCAATTCAGTATTGCTTGAGCATCAGGCAAATCTCGCGAACGGCGTTTGTTCAAAGCTAGTGCCTATTCAAAGCCATTTTGACAGTCGGGTGGCTGGCGGCTGGGCCTTGGCGAAGCCCCAGTTCCCTGGGTCATCGCTTCGCTCTGCCGCCAGCCACTCTCACCTATCAACTCTCAGACTTGAAGAGACACAAGCCCGGATTATTCATCAGTCCACACCAACCCGAAGCGCAAGCGAGGCGGAGCAACGCACTTACCTCGCTGGCGCTTCGGGTTTGCATGGAGCGCTTTGTCAAGTAATAGCTGGGCTGATGAATAATCCGGGCTAGGGCGATAGCGATGGCTCTACGAACCTCAAGCGACATGCGGCCGCCCGGCTTCCATCGCATGCGCCCATGGCGATGGCGCCATCTCTATGAGATAAATGGCATTTTTCGGAAAAGATGGTTGACATGGTTGTAGGTTTGGGCTTTAGTGGGTTCCGTTTGGGAAGCGGGGGGCTTCCTCAAGTCGCCCGGGCGTCTCTGCGAGCCAGTAATTCCTTTCGGTGATGATGCGCCGCTTCAAGCGCGCCGGCATTCGTACCGGCACTCGCGCTCTTGCGGCCGGTTGCCGGCCGCAGCGGCTTCCGCGTGCTGCTTTGATACCCCAGCTATGCCGAATTCGGGAACAGCGAAGAGCGGCAGGCCGATTGGCGTTGGGTTGGTAATCAAGTCAAGCACAGGTCGATGTCATGAAACGCTCTCAACGGACGAGCCGCAAGTCGCGGTTCGCGCGCTCGCGGTTCGCACCCTCTCGCGGTTTTCAACATGAGGCCTCGCCGTGGACGCGTTCGTCCAGCCGCGTTGAGGCGCTTGAGCAGCGCACGCTGCTCTCGGCCGATTTCGGCTACGTGCTGCCGGGCAGCGGCTTCAGCTACCAACAAGGGCAGGCCATGGTGGCCGATTCGGCCGGCAACGTCTATCTCATCGCCAGCAACAACGACGTGGCGAAATATGATTCTTCCGGCAACCTCGTCTGGTTCACTCCTTTCACGGAAACGGGAACCGGCACGCAGGCGAAAAACAGCATTGCCATCGACGCCTTGGGAAACCTTTACATTTCGGGATCGTTCAGCGCTTCGGCCACGTTTGGCTCGACCACTTTGTTCACCGGCAGCAGCACCAATACGCTGCCCGACGCTTTCGTGGCCAAGCTCAGCCCTGACGGCGTGTTTCAATGGGCCAAGGGGTGGATCAGCGCGAGCGGTTCCGACGGCAACGCCGTGGCCGTCGACTCGTTGGGAAACGTCTTTGTGGGCGGAACGTTCGTCGGCGCCGCCATCCCGGGCGGCACGAATATCTTCACCGCCAGCGGCGGCGGCTCCAACCAGGATGCCTTGATCGCCAAGTACGACACCAGCGGCAATTTCCTCTGGGCGAAACAAATCGGCGGCGCGGGGACGGATGACGTGCGCGGGCTGGGGGTCGATAGCTCGGGCAGCGTTTACGCGACGGGGCAATTCTCGGGCGTAGTCGACTTCGATCCCGGCGGCGGCGTTTACAACCTTGACGGCGGATCTAACTACAGCGCCTACGTGCTGAAGCTCGATTCCTCGGGCAACTTCCGCTGGGCCGAAGCCGACGGTTCGATCAACAGCAGCACCAGCGCCGGAATGAGCCTCGCCGTCGACAGTGCGGGGAACGTTTACACGACGGGCGTCTTTTCAGCCACCGTCGATCTTGACCCCACTTTGACCGGCGTGAGCACCTTCACTTCGCCGGGGATTTTCGACAACGACGCCTACGTGCAGAAACTCGACGCGAACGGCAAATTCATTTGGGTCCGCCAGCTTCATAACCTGGGTTCGAACAGCATCAACCCGCAAAGCATCGCCGTCGACGGCACGGGCGACGTCTACACGACCGGCATTTTTCAGTCGAGCGTCGACTTCAATTCCGGCGGAGCGAGGCACGTTTTAAGCAGCGCGGGGTGGAACGACGCCTACCTCTCGGAATTCGACAGCCGCGGCAATTACGTCTGGGCCACTTCGTTCGGCTCCACCAGCGACGACGGCGGTGAAGGAATCTTGGTCGATGGCTCGAACAACATCTACTTGACCGGTTACTTCTGGGGCACCGTCGACTTCGATCCGGATCCCACGACTACGCAATTCAGGACCGGGTACGGCACGAGCTTCCTGTTGAAGCTGACCCAGGCTTCGATCGGCGGGCAAGTCTTCAACGACCAGAACGGCAACGGTTTGCACGACGTGGCCGAGCAAGGCCTGGGCGGCGTCGTGGCTTTACTCTATCAGACCGACGACGTGCTCGTCGCCTCGGCGGTGACCGACTCGCAGGGCCGTTACAAATTCGTCGGCGTAGCCAGCAACACGAACTATTACGTGAAGTTCCGCACCCCGGTCGGCTTCACAGGCTTCAGCCCGCAGTTCGTCGGCGGCAATCCGAGTCTCTGGAGCAGCGCCACGTCGGCGGGCGTGACGGGCGTGATTCCGGTCATTCCGCAAACGAACGACGTGGAAAACGTCGGCTTGTTGGGGACTTCGCCGAGTTTCGGCTTTGCGCTGGCGCCCAGCGCCACAGGTTCGAGCCGGCCGAACGCGGTCGCCACGGACGCCTTGGGCGACGTGTACTACGCCGGCGCGTTGACGGGCACGTCCAATTTCGATCAAGGCGCCGGGACTTACAACCTGACGGGCTCGGGCGGCGCCTTCATCGCCAAATACTCGCCGGCCGGAGCGTTGCTCTGGGCCGAGCAGATTCCGGTCGGCTCCAGCCAGGGCATTACCGGCTTGCGGGTCGACGGTCTCGGCAACGTGTTCGCTTTGGGCATGTTTTCCGGCGATGTCGATTTCGATCCCAGCCCGGCGTTTCAGACCGTCAACGCCGACGCCGCCTTGAGCCCGTTCATCTTCAAGATGGATCCCAACGGGGCGTTGGTCTGGGCGCAAGAATTGGCCGCGGGCGCCGTGCCGACGGCGGGCGGCTTGACGTTGGACTCGTCGAACAATGTTTACGTCACCGGAAGCTTTTCGGGCACGGCCAATTTCAACCCTTCTGGCACTACGGCGGCGAACCTGATCAGCCAAGGCAACACCGACGCTTTCATCGCCAAATACGACCGCTACGGAAACTATGTGTGGGCGGAGGATTTCGGCGGCTCGTTCAACGACGCCGGCAATGCGATTGCGGTCGACAAGGCCGGCAACGTGTTCACGACCGGTTCGTTCACCACGGCTGCGTCCATCACGATCGGTACATTCATACCGAAGACCTATACGTTGACGGGCGGCGGCGGCGCAGGCACAAGCTTCATCTTGGCGCTCGATCCGACGGGGAATTACCTCTGGTCGCAGGCGTTCGTCGCAGGGGTCTCGAGTTCCGCGACGGGAATCGCCATCAATGGCGCGGGCGACGTCTATTCGACCGGCCGCTTCAGCGGGCCGGCGACCTTCGGCGGAGCGACGCCGCTGGCGGGCAAAGTCTACGTCGCCAAGCTCGACAACTCCGGCGCCTTCGTCTGGGCCGACGCGCTCGATTCGGACGCCAGCATTCAGTCGTCAGGGCTGGCCGTCAGCAGTTCGGGCAGCGCCTATTTGACCGGAGCTTTTACGGGCACGGTCGACTTCGATCCCGGCCTGGGGGTGGCGGACCGTACCAGCCAGAACGCCTCGGCCGATCCCTACCTGCTGCAACTCGCCAGCGACGGCACGTTCAGCTCGGTCACTACGGGCGGCGGCCCCGGCGCCGATCAGTCGAACGCGGTGGCTGTCGACGGCTCGGGCGACGTATTCACGGCGGGCGTCGTCACCGGCACGGCCAACTACAATCCGGCCGGAACTCCACCCTTCCCCGCCGGTCAGGCAGGCGTGCCGAACCTGTTCCTCTGGAAGCAATCGCCGGCGTCGAACGTCGCTCCGAGCTTCACGCCCGGATCGAACATTTCGGTGGGCGAAGACACCGGCTTGAACACGTTCCCGCTCTGGGCGACGAACATCAGCGCCGGCCCGGCGAGCGAATCGGGCCAGCGCTTGACGTTCAACGTCACCAACGACAACGTCGCCTTGTTCACCGTGCCGCCGGCCATCGATCCGAGCACCGGCACGCTGACGTTCACCCTGGCGCCGTACGCCGTGGGCGTGGCGAACGTGAGCGTGCAATTGCAAGATAGCGGCGGCACGGCCAATTCCGGCGTCGATACTTCCGCGTTGCAAACGTTCACCATCACCGTCAACTTCGTCAACCACGTGCCCACGTTCGTCAAGGGCGCCGATCAGACGACGAACGAAGGCGCCGGTTCGCGCGTGGTGAATGGCTGGGCGACGGGCATCAGCCCCGGCGCCGGGCCGAACGACGTCGGCCAGACTCTGAATTTCATCGTCACCACCGACAATCCCGGCCTGTTTGCCATCCAGCCGGCGATCAGCGCCGTCAACGGCACGCTTACGTACACCCTGGCGACGTACTCCAGCGGAGTCGCGAACGTAAGCGTTCAATTGCACGACGACGGGGGCACGGCCAACGGCGGCATCGATACCTCCCCGGTGCAGACCTTCACGATCACCGCCAACTTCGTCAACCACGCGCCGAGCTTCACGGTCGGGCCGAATTCGACCGTCAACGAGGACGTGGGCGCCGTCAGCGTCAACGGCTGGGCGACGAACATCAGCCCCGGTCCCGGCGCCAACGAAGCCGGACAGAGCCTGACCTTCATCGTCGCCGACGACAACCCGTCGCTGTTCTCCGTGCAACCGGCAGTCGACGGAACCACCGGCAAGCTGACTTACACGGTGGCGCCGAACGCCGACGGCATTGCCCACGTGACGATCAAACTGCAGGACGACGGCGGCACGGCCAACGGCGGCGTCGATACTTCTGCGGCGCAGAACTTCACGATCACGGTGAATTTCGTCAATGAAGCTCCCAGCTTTGCCGCCGGGCCCAGCCAGGTGCAGGTGGAAAACAGCGGCAGCGTTTACGTTCCGGGCTGGGCGACTGGCATCAGTCCGGGCGTCGGCGCCAACGAAGCCAACCAGACGCTCGGTTTCATCGTCACGCCCGACAACCCCTCGTTGTTTCTCGTACAGCCGTCGATCGATCCGCTCAGCGGCGACTTGAGCTACGTGCTGGCCAACAACGCCAGCGGGGCGACGACCGTCTCGGTGCAACTCCAAGACAATGGCGGCACGGCTCATGGCGGCGTGAATATCTCGCCGGTGCAGACTTTCGGGGTGACGGTGACTGCGGTCAATCAGGCGCCTTCGTTCACGGCCGGCCCGAACGTCGCCTCGCTGGAAAATAGCGGTTCTCAAACCGTCCCGAATTGGGCCACGAACATCAGCCCCGGTCCCGCGAACGAAATCAACCAGGCGCTGAATTTCATCGTCACGAACGACGACCCATCGCTGTTCGCGGTACAGCCCGCGATCGACCCGGTGACCGGCACGCTGACGTATACGCTGGCGGCGAACATGAGCGGCACGGCCAACGTCACGGTTCAATTGCACGACAGCGGCGGCACGGCCAACGGCGGCGTCGACACGTCGGCGCCGACGACGTTTACGATCACCTCGACCTTCGTCAACCAGGCGCCCAGTTTCACGAAGGGTGCGGATCAAGCGGTTTTGGAAGGCAGCGGCGCTCACACGGTGGCCGGCTGGGCCAGCAATCTCAGTCCCGGCCTCGGCAACCAGGATGCCACTCAAGCCTTGAACTTCATCGTCACGAGCGACGACCCCGGCTTGTTCGCAGTCGAGCCGGCCATCAATCCGATTTCCGGCAACCTGACGTATACGCTGGCGCCGTATGCCAGCGGCGTGGCGAACGTCTCCGTACAATTGCACGACAACGGCGGCACGGCCAACGGCGGCCAAGATACCTCGGCCCTGCAGAGCTTCACGATCACGGTCGCCTTCGTCAATCAAGCGCCGAGCTTCACGGCCGGCGTGAATCAAACGGTCGACGAAGACGCGGCGTCGCAAACGATCTCCGGCTGGGCGACGAACATCATCCCGGGCCCCGGCGCGAACGAAGCGTCGCAAACGCTGACCTTCACGGTGACGAACGACAACCCCGCCCTGTTCGCCACGGCGCCGGCCATCGACCCGACCACGGGCGAGTTGACCTACGCGCCCGCCGCGAATGCCAGCGGGACGGCGGACGTGACGGTTGTTTTGCACGACAATGGCGGCACGGCGAACGGCGGCCAAGATACGTCGCTCACGCAGACGTTCACCATCACGGTCAACTTCGTCAACGACGTTCCGAGCTTCGCGGCCGGCGCCAACCAGACGGTGAACGAAAACACTGGGCCCTACACCGTGAACGGCTGGGCGACGGCGATCAGCCCTGGCGCCGGCGGCAACGAAGCGACGCAAACGGTGAACTTCATCGTCGCCACCGACAACCTGGGCTTGTTCTCGCAACAGCCAGCCATCGACTCGTTCACCGGGGCACTCAGCTACGCGCTGGCGGCGAACGCCAGCGGCGTCGCCAACGTCTCGGTCCAGTTGCACGACAACGGCGGCACGGCCAACGGCGGCGTCGATACGTCGGCCATTCAAACTTTCACCATCACGGTCAATCTCATCAACTCCGCCCCGAGCTTCGTCAAAGGCGCCGATCAAACGGTGAACGAAAATTCGGGGCCGCAAAGCGTCGCCGCGTGGGCAACCTCAATCAGCCCCGGAGTCGCGCCGGCGGAAGCCGGGCAGACGTTGAACTTCCTGGTCACGAACGACAACTCTACGTTGTTCTCCGTGCAGCCGGCGATCGATCCCCTCACGGGCGCGCTCAGCTATACCCCGGCCGCAAATGCCAGCGGTACGGCGCACGTCTCGGTCCGCCTGCACGACGACGGCGGCACGGCCAATGGCGGCAAAGATACGTCGGCGACGCAGACCTTTGCGATCAACGTCAATTTCGTGAACAACCCGCCGAGCTTCGCCAAAGGCCTGGATCAAACCGTGAACCAGGACAGCGGCGCGCACGCGGTGATCGGCTGGGCGACCAACATCAGCCCCGGCCCCGGCGCGAATGAAGCGGGAGAATCGGTCGCCTTCAGCATCACGAACGACAACAACTCGCTGTTCGCCGTTCAGCCGACCGTTTCGCCCAGCGGCGCCTTGAGCTATACCGTGGCGCCCGGCGCCGTAGGCAATGCGATAGTTTCGGTCAGCTTGCAAGACAACGGCGGCACGGCCAATGGCGGCGTCGACACGTCGGCCGTTCAGACCTTCGATATCGCCGTCAACCACGTGAACCACGCGCCGACGGTGGCGGCCGCGCTGCCCAACCAGGTGCTCAACGAAAACGGTCCCGACGTGCAACTCAGCCTGGCGAACGTCTTCGCCGACGTGGACATCGCCAACTTCAATGACGCGCTGACCTACACACTGGCCGCCGACGACAATATCGCCCTGGCGACCGGCAGCATCAACGGTACGACGCTCTCGCTGCACCTGCTGCCGGATCAATTCGGGACGGCGCACCTGAGCGTGCGCGCCACCGACCTGGCCCTGGCTTCGGTCGACGATCTGCTCACGGTGTTCGTGAATCCGGTGAATCATGCGCCTAGCTTCATCCCCGGCCCGAGCCAATTGGTGAATCTCAACTCGGGCCACGTCAGCGTGCCGAATTGGGCGACCGGCATCAGCGCGGGCCCGGCGAACGAAGCGAACCAGGCGCTGAACTTCGTCGTCACGAACGACAACAACTCGCTGTTCTTCGTGCAGCCCACGATCAGCGCGAACGGCACGCTGGACTATACGGTCACGCCGGGCGGATACGGTTCGGCGCACGTCACGGTGCGGCTGCACGATAGCGGCGGCACGAGCGATGGCGGCGTCGATACGTCGGCCCCGATCACCTTCCTGATCCAGGTCAAGGCGCCCCCGGTGGCGAATAACGACACTTACGTGCTGAGCGTGACCAACAGCAGTTCGACGCCCGACGTGGGCGGCGTGCTTGCCAACGACAGCAATCCCTATGGCGATCCGGTCACGGTCAGAATCACGACCGCGCCGACCCACGGCACGGTCGTACTGAACCGCGACGGCTCGTTTACTTATACCCAAGGCCCCAACTTCCCAGGATTGGATCGCTTCACGTATCGCATCATCGACGGCACGGCGGCGAGCAACTCGGCCACGGTCGAAGTCTTGTCGTACCAGGCCAGCACGGTGGTCAAGTTGTACGAACAGGTGCTGCACCGGGCGCCGGACGACGCGGGATTGCTGTATTGGACCAATCTGGTGAACAGCGGCCAGCCCTACAGCATCGTGGCTCAGGGCATCTTCGAGAGTAACGAGCGGCTCGATCCGATCATCCAGCAATACTTCCAGCAGTTCCTGCTGCGGCCTGCCGACGCGCAGGGCCTGGCGTATTGGCGAGACCAGGTCTGGAAGCGCGACGGCGGACCGGAAAACGTGATCGCGGGGATGATCAGCTCGGTCGAGTTCTTCCAATCGGCGGGCGGAACCAATGCCGGCTGGGTCACCGCGCTCTACCAGCGGCTGCTCCATCGCAATCCCGACGCGCAAGGGCTGTCGTTCTGGCTCCAGGCTTTGAACCAGCAGCAGGCGACCAAGCCGCAGGTGGTGCTGGGCTTCTTGTACAGCGACGAGAACTTCCAGAACGAAATCACCGGGTTCTACCAGGAATACTTAGACCGCACGCCCACGAGCAGCGAACTTGCCAACTACGTTGCTCAGATGCGCGCCGGCGCCACCCAGCGCGACGTGCAACTCAGCCTTATCGCCAGCCAGGAGTATCGCAATTCGCCGTTGCCGCCCGCCGCGGGCAGCATGTCGAAACTAAGCTGATCGCTTTACTCGTCCTGCTTCTCGGCGCTTTGATCTTGCTTTTCAGCGGCCGGCGGGGCCGGGTCGCCCACCTTCACGACATGGTATTCGTGATCGCGCTTGCGCAGCACCTTGGCTTCGATGATCTTGTCCTTGTCGTTGTTGGTCGGTTCGCCTTTTTCGTTCTCGGTGCGCCGAATCTTGGCCAGCACGTCCATCCCGTCGACGATGCGGCCGAACACCGTGTGCTTGCCGTTCAGATCGTAGCCGGAGATCGGGCCGGAAGGACGAAACATCATGAAGAACTGCGAGCCGCCCGAGTCGCGGCCCGCGTGGGCCATGCTCAGGCTGCCGCGGAAGTGCAGCCGATGCTCGGGCTTGTAGCACTCGCAGGGAATTTTGTACCCCGGCCCGCCCGTGCCGTCGCCTTTCGGATCGCCGCCCTGGGACATGAAGTGCGGCAAAACGCGATGGAACAACAGGCCGTCGTATTTGCCCGCCTCGACCAAGCTGATGAAATTGGCCACGGTGTTCGGGGCTTCGTTCTCGAACAGCTCGACGACGATGTCGCCCTGCGAAGTTTTCAGCAGCACGCGCGGCAGGTCGTCGGCCTTGGCTTCGGCCTCGCGAATCTTGGCCTCTTTCTCCCAAAGTTCGCGGCATTCGGCGAGCTTGCTCAAAAAGAGCTGTCCGGTGTTGTCGAGCGAGCTGGCCTTTTGGGCGTCGTTGAGATACCGTTCCGCTTCGTCGAAGTGGTTGGTGGCCAACGCGGCGATGCCCGCCAGGTTGTAAATCCGCGGATTGTCGTAGGCGTGCTCGATCAGCAGTTGGGCCCGCTTCAAGGCGACTTCATAGTCGTCGTGCTCGACCTCGTCGTTGACCAATTCGGCGAGAAACTTGCCGAATTCCTCGTGCTTGTTCGGATCGGCGGCATAGGCGGCTTCGGCGCCCGCGATGATCTTGGGCTCCAGCTCTTCGCCCTGCTTGACCAACTCCGCATATTCGTCTTCGATGGCCTTCCGATCTGCGGGCTTGGCGCTGAACCACTTTGCGCGCAAAGCCCGCAGCTTGGCCAGCAGCTCTTTCCATTCGGCGAATTGCTGTTCGAAATCGCCCGCGGCGCCGGCTGCCGGCTTCTCAGCCTCGGGCTTTTCGGCCGCCGCCTTCTCAACCGGCGCCTGATCGCCGGTTTTCTCGGCAGTTTCATCGCCGGTTTTCTCGTCCTGGGCGGGCAGCCCCGTCGCAAACCCCAACAGCAGTGCAAGTGCAATCCATGAACGTCGGAACATATTGAGATTTCCCATCTTCTTTGAACAGCAGGGCCGAATTTGACGTCGCTCGCGGGCCGTCTTCGGTTCAAATCGGGGGCGACGGCCCGATGCTATGAATGTAACATACGTCTAGGGCCGTGCGTAAGTTCTTGCGACGCCGGCCTTGGCAACCCTGGAGGCGATTCGAAACGCGGCCGGATGGCGCGGGCGTCCCGCCTGCCGCCCGTTTTCGGATCAGCTCCGCATTCCACCCCCACAGCGACGAACCATGCCGCGAAAGCCAGGCTCGAAGGCCGACAAAACCAGCGCTCGCGGCTCGACCGGGCCCGCGCCCGAAAACGCCCGTCGCGGCCGCCGGGCCAAAGCGGCCGCTCCGCCCGATCGTCAACCGAGCGTGCTGCGCATCATCGGCGGCGTCCACCGCGGCCGGAAACTCGAATACAGCGGCGACCCGCGGACGCGGCCGATGAAAGACCGCGTCCGAGAGGCGGTGTTCAATTTGCTCGGTTCGGACGTGAAGGAAAAATTCGTCCTCGACCTGTTCGCCGGCACCGGGGCGTTGGGGCTCGAAGCGCTCAGCCGCGGCGCCTCGGCGGCCTTGTTTCTCGAACAGCACTTCCCCAGCGCCGCTGGTGTCCGCCGCAATGCCGCGTCGCTCGGCCTGGCCGAAGCCGTCGAAGCCGTCGCCGCCGACACGTTCATCTATTTTCGTCGCGGCGTCAATTTGCCCGCCCTGTCGCAGTCCGCGGCCTGGGTCGTGTTTTGTTCGCCGCCGTTCGAGTTCTACGTTTCGCGGCGCGACGAGATGCTTGAGCTGATCGGCAAGCTGCTGGCCGCGGCGCCCGCGGAAAGCCTGTTCGTCGTCGAAAGCGATGCGCGGTTCGATTTCGGCGCCTTGCCTGCTGCGGAAAGCTGGGATGTGCGCGAGTACCCCCCGGCGCGCGTGGGCATCTTTCGCAAGCCCGCGACAAAACATCCGGCAGGCGAGGCAGGCTAAGAAGAAGGCTTTCGAGGCGCCGGCCTTGTTCGGCGAGCCGGTGGCGTCAGCCTCCGGGTGCGATGCGGTTTGACCCAGAGGCTGACGCCACCGGCTCGCCTCGGGATCCCGTAATGCCGAAAAAACGCCCGCTGCCGCTTGACTTCGCCGAACTGTATTAGTAGTATTAGTACAGTTCGCGAGGTCCTATGGAATTCAGCATCGACCCAACCAGCCGTTTGCCGATCTACCGCCAACTCGGCGAGCAGATTCGCGAGGCCGTGGCCCGCGGCCGGTTGCAGCCCGGCGAGCAACTGCCTTCGGTGCGCGACTTGTCGCGGACGCTGGTCGTGAATCCCAACACGGTCGCCCGCGTCTATACCGAGCTGGAGCGCGACGGCGTGTTGCACACGCGGCAGGGCCTCGGCGCGTTCGTCGCCGAGCCGAAGGCCGAGCTGACCAAGCGGGCCCGCAAGGCCCGGCTGGAAGAGCTGCTCGACCGCTTGCTGACCGAGGCGGTGTATCTGGGCTTTTCGGCGGAAGAGGTCGTGGCGGCGGTCGCCGAGCGCGCCGGCCAGTTTCAGTGGAGCCAAGCCTGATGAGCGACGCCATCTTCACGCAACGCCTGACCAAATATTACGGCCGCCGCGCGGTGGTCGATTCGCTCGACCTGCGCGTGCCGCAAGGCAGCGTCTACGGCTTTCTGGGCCGCAACGGCGCCGGCAAGAGCACCACGATCAAGATGCTGACCGGCATGGTCCATCCCGACTCGGGCAAGGCGTTCCTACTGGGCGAAGACGCGGCCGAACTGACGCCGGCCACGCGAGCGCGGATCGCCTACCTGGCCGAAGGTCACCCGCTCTATCGCTGGATGACGGTCGGCGAGATGGCCCGCTTTGCCGCCGCCTTTTATCCAACGTGGAACGAGGGTTTGCTGGAGCAAATTCTCGACCACTTCGCTTTGCCGTGCCGCACGAAAATCCGCCGCCTCTCGAACGGCCAGCGGGCCCAGCTCTCGCTCGCTTTGGCCGTGGCGCCCGATCCGGAACTGCTGATTCTCGACGACCCGACGCTCGGCCTCGACACGGTCGTGCGGCGAGACTTTTTGGAATCGCTGATCCAAGTCATCCAGCGCCGTGGGCGGACGATTCTGTTCAGTTCGCACATTCTGGGCGACGTCGAACGCGTGGCCGATCGCATCGGCATCCTGGTCGACGGCGTGTTGCGCGTCGACTGCCCGACCGACGCGTTCAAGGATTCGGTGAGAAAGGTCGTGCTCAAATTCAGCGGCGCGGCGCCCGAGCTGCCTGACCTCGCCGGATTGGTGAGCAGCCGCCAGGCGGGGACGAACCTGGAATTGATCGTGGTCGGCTATGGGGAACGGCAGCGGCGGTCGTGCGAAGCGCTCGACCCGCAGGCGATTGACGTGATGGAATTGAACCTGGAAGACGCGTTTATCGAATACACTCGCGGCCCGCGCCGCGCACTGCCCGAATTCACCGCGGAGCATCGCGATGTTGAAAGCCTTGACGCTCAAAGAGCTTCGTGAAATAGCCGTGTTCGCCGCGATCAGCGTGGCGGCCTTCGGCTACTGCCTGGCAAGGGGGGTCGGTTACCGGCTTCCGCCGGGGCCCACGGTGGCGCCGGTTCCCTTCTTGGGCGATCGCTTTACCGTCGAAGCCGCGGCGATCTCGTTTTGCCTGGCGGTGCTGTTGGGCTTCGAACAATCGTTTTTGGAATCGATGCGGGGCGCGTGGACATGGCTCTTTTACCGCCCTATCTCCCGACGGAAATTGATTGCCGCGAAGCTCTTCGTCGGAGCGGCGGCTTACTTGCTCTGCTCGGCGCCGCCCCTGGTAGCTTACGCCTGGTGGGCCTCTTTGCCCGACAAGCACGCCGGGCCGTTTGAGTGGTCGATGACGGCGGAGGCGTGGCGAAGGTGCTTGTGGATGCTGGCGATCTATTTCGGCAGCTTTCTCTCCGGCATTTGGCCCGGCCGGTGGTTCGGCACGCGACTGCTGCCATTGTTCGGCGTGGCCGCTCTTTCCAGCCTGGCTCTGGCGGGGCCGAGCAAAAGCCTGCAATATTTGATCCCCGGCTGGTGGCACTATTGGTCGTGGGCTTGGTTCGCCCTGATCGCCGCCGGGACGATCTATTCCATCTTGTACCTGGCGAAATCGCGAGATTTCTCCTAGTACGCTTCCTCTTCCCTGTTCCGCTCGGCCACCAGCAAAGTTCGGAGAATCATTCCGTGAAGCCGCAACCCGAATTCTTACCGCGCCTGATCATGGCGGCGTTTGTCGCCTTCGGCATCGCAATGCCCTGGGCCATCGTCACGGCAATTCTCGTGGATTCAATTCCTTCGGCATTTTTTGGGACGCACGACGAAGAAACGCTCCGCATGTTGCCTGACGCCGTCGTCATCAAATGGCGTCGCGACTGGAAGAATTCGCGCGCTGCGGACGCATACCGCTTCTCCGACGGCCGGCCTGTGCCCGCAGAAGTCTTGAAGCGCGGCGGTTGGCTTGGGGTCGAGTGGCTGTGCGAGCCGATGCGCCGAGAAGAAGCCGATTTGGTTCCGTTCCCTTGGCAGGAACGCTTGATTCCGTTGTGGACCGATAAAGACGCTCGTGATGAACACTGGTATTTTCTGCACGACGGACGACCGGACGGACGGGCCTATTTTGTCGGCTATCAGCCTGATACCAAGGAGTGCGTGGGCTATCTGAGCCGCAGCGGCTTAAGCCTGACGCCGCCGGCGCCTGAGGATCAATTCGCCATCGAGGGCCGAAGGCCGCCCTGGCACGGCGTTATGGTCAGCCGCAGGTACGCTGGCGTCTTCAACTTCCCCAACGCCAAGCTGCCCGAATCGACGATCTTATTGCTGTCGGGCGACGCGCTGTGGCGCATCGATCTCCAGCGGCGGACGGCTGCCCAGATCGGCGAATTCCAAAGCGCATTCAGCATCGGGCTTGCCCCGTCGCCGCCTGGCGCAGCGGCCGACGAGTCGCCGCGTGAAAAGATGCTCGTTCGCACGAAGACTGAAGTCATCGAGACCGACCTCGGCGCGAAACCGCTGCGGCGCTGGCCCATTCCCGTTGAAGCGCAGGCGGAATTGATCGAGTGGTACGATGCAGGCGAAGGCAAGGCGGTGTTGGCATTTGGCCGCCGCATTGTCGATCGTACGCTCGAGCGGCAATTCTTGTGGTTGAATGCCGAGGGGCAGGTCGTTCGCCGCGAGACGGTCAGGCAGTTGTCAGGGGGCTGGGAACCTCACGAAATCTGGCGATACACCCCGGCCGTGCCGATGCCGGCGGTGCTGCCGATCATCTTCTACGCCGCCGCCTCCGAAGTCCGCGGCCCGGATTACGCCGGTCCGCTCTCGAAGATCATGGCGATGTTCTGGCCGGAGCTGTTGATCGTCTGCCTGCTGGCCACCGTGCTGGCTGCGCTCGCCTATCGCCGGCAAGTGCGGTTCGCTTTGCCGGGCGCGGGTGCGTGGGCGATGTTTGTGTTTCTGTTCGGCCCGCCGGGCTGGCTGGCCTACCGCTGGCATCGGCATTGGCCGGTGCTGGAAGCCTGCGGCGAATGCCATCGCCCCGCGCCGCGCGATCGCGAAAGTTGCGCTTCGTGCGGCCGCGTCTTCGCCCCCCCGCCGCTGACGGGGACGGAAATCTTCGCTTGAATCAGGTTCATCCGGAAGCGGCGTACCTCGCGGCCGGTAGTCGGACATGGATGGATTTTCTTAGGCATAACTCCGATGTCCAAAGGTAGTTGTGGCAAATCGCAGAACGGCGGCCTGCTGACCCGGCCCGAAGAAACGCCAGTCAGGCTCCGCAGGGACGCAAGCAAGGCAAGGGATATTCGGGCATCCGATGCGCCCAAGGGCGCTTCAGGCCTCTGGCGGCGCCCATCGCCAGAGGCCGTTTTCTTCCGGCCCTTTGGACATCGGAGTCATGCCTCGGAAAATCCAACCGCGAACCCCAGTGAAGGCAACGACTTGCGGGATAGGTATGCAACTACCGGATGAACCTTGAATTGCAGGGCCAAACGCCTTGCAAGGCGGCGGCGCCCGCGAGAAAGTAGTAGGCATGCTCCGCATGCCGTAACCAGCCCGACGCAAGAGCGGTGCAGCGCGACGGATCAAAGCGGCGGAAAGCCGCGGCATGCGCAACATGCTTGCAGGCTAGGACGGTCGCTCAACGCGAGACGGTTTGTTGCCGCATTTCGGGCCCCGCAAGAATTCAAGGAGCGCGAACTTGGACATTCGCAATATCGACGAGGCGCCGGCGTTCACCACGATGGACGGCTCGGAGATCCGCGAACTGCTGGCCTACCGCAATTCGTCGATCCGCCAGCAAAGCCTGGCCGAGGCTCGCGTCGCGCCCGGCCAGACCACGACGCCGCACTATCACCCGCGGACCGAGGAAATCTATTACATCCTCAGCGGGCGAGGTCAGATGCGGATCGGCGACGAACTGCGCCGCGTTGGTCCCGGCGACGCAATCGCCATTCCGCCGGGCAAGACGCACGCCATCGCCAACGACGGCGGCGAAACGCTCAAGTTTCTCTGCTGCTGCGCACCGGGCTACGAGCACGAAGATACGGTGTTGGCGGAGGCGACGCGGGGCTAGACGGAGCGATGAAGCTTTAAATAGCCCAGGCATTTATGCCTGGGAATACGTGCGCCGGGCCGTCCCCTTTGCCGAACGGCGCCTCGCCGGCCGCTGAAGCGGCCGGCGAGGCGCCGTTCGGGAGTGGGGTTAAAAAGGTTCGTGGGTTCCAGGCATAAATGCCTGGGCTACGCAAAAACGGGCGCCGCCCAACTAATTTTGATGCCGGGCTACCGCTCGTACAGCAGCACCGTCGCCTTGCCGTCCTTGGTGATATAGCCGCGATACAGGCCTTCCGAGTTGAAGGCGTCGGCGTAATTGCCCATCGCGTCGAGCGCGATCACGCCGCCTTCGCCGCCGGCTTGTTTCAGCGTCTCGTTGACGACCCGATCGGCGGCCTGCTCGACCTGCAAGCCTTGATACTTGACGAGCGAATTGATTTCGTGCGAGACCGCGAAGCGGATGAAAAACTCGCCGTGGCCGGTACACGACACGGCGCAGCCGGCGTTGTCGGCGTACGTGCCGGCGCCGATGATCGGCGAATCGCCCACGCGGCCGAATTGCTTGTTGTTCATGCCGCCGGTCGACGTGCCGGCCGCCAGGTTGCCGGCGGCGTCGACGGCCACCGCGCCGACGGTGCCCCAACCGTGCTCGCCGCGGGTGCGAAGCGGAGGCGCCTGGCTCGTTTTGTCCTCTTTCCACGAATTCTGAATTTGCTGCCAGCGCGGCAACGTCCAGAAATAGGCCGGATCGACGATCTCCAGCCCGGCTTGCGTAGCAAACACTTCGGCGCCGCGTCCGATGAGCATCACGTGTTTCGAGCGCTCCATGACGGCCCGCGCCGCGGAGATCGGGTTCTTGACGATCGTCACCCCCGCCACGGCGCCAGCCCGCTTGGTCTTGCCTTCCATGATCGAGGCGTCGAGCTCGTTGCGGCCTTCGTGCGTAAACACGGCGCCCTTGCCGGCGTTGAACAGCGGCGAGTCTTCCAGCATGCGGATGGTTTGCTCGACGGCGTCGAGGCTGGTGGCGCCAGGCTTGGCCAACACGTTTCGGCCGGCTGCGAGCGTTTCGGCCAGCTTGGAGCGAATCTCCTTTTCCAGTTCGGCCGTCAGAGCCGCTTTCGGCATCCCCAACCCGCCGTGAATGGCCAGCGCCACGTGCGGCGCCCGGGCCGGGAGCGTTTTTTGCTCGGCCTCGGCCGCGGGGGCCGCCGTCGCCAGGCCGAGAGCCATTGCCGCCGCCGTCTTCATCAACCATCCTCGTGCCGATATCATCGATTGCCCGTTGCTCGGATCCTGCGATTCAATGTCCTGCGATTCATTGTTCTGCAACTCATGGGCGACGCCTGCAAACTCGCCTTGCATGCTTGACCTTACTCCCGGAACTTTCGGAGTGCAACTTGGCCGTTGGGTTTTGCGCCGGCGGCGGAAAAACTGCTACAATTACAGTGCTCGTCTGGGCTTCCTACCGCTTTTCAGGATCACGATGTTCGACGCGACGGGTTGTCGTTGGCTCATTTCCAGCATCGCCCTTGGGCTGCTTCTCGGCGGCTGCAATCGCTCTGAACCGCCCCCCGCGCCGCCCGATGAAGAACCTGCGGCCGCCGCGGTCGAAACGACCGCTCAGTCGCACGCGGATGAAACTCCCCCGCCCGCGCCGCGCGAGGCCCGTCCCGACGATTGGTTCGAAGACATGACCGAGCGTTCGGGCGTCCGCTTCGCTTATCGCAACGGCGCAGAAGCCCGGCAGTATACGATTCTCGAAACCGTCGGGGGCGGCGTGGCGATGATCGATTACGACAACGACGACGATCTCGATCTGTTCTTTCCCGGCGGGGGCTGCATCGCCTCAGCGCCGCTCGAAATCTCTGGCATGTCCGGAAAGCTGTATCGCAACGACGGCGATTGGAAATTCGTCGACGTCACGGCCGAGGCCGGACTGGCCGAAGCGGCCGGCTACACGCACGGCTGCGCCGCGGCCGATTTCGATCGCGACGGTTTTACCGATCTGTTCGTGAGCGGATATCGTTGCAGTCGGTTGTACCGCAACGACGGCCGCGGCCGTTTTCAGGACGTCACCGAGAAATCGGGGCTATCGCTGGAAGGCTGGAGCACCGCCGCCGCTTGGGCCGACCTCGATCGCGACGGCTGGCCCGAGCTGTTCGTCGCCAATTATCTCGACTGGCGGCCCGCCGACAACAAGCCTTGCAGCGAGCCCGATTCGCGCGTGCGCGATGTCTGCGCGCCGCAAAGCTATCCGGGCGTGTCGGATCAATTGTTCCGCAATCGCCAGGGCGCCGGCTTCGAGGAGATCACCGACGCCGCCGGCATCCGCCGGGCCGACAAAGGTCTGGGCGTGCTCGCGGCCGACGTCAATGAAGACGGCTGGATCGATTTCTACATCGCCAACGACGTGATCGCCAATCGCCTGTATCTGGGCCGGGGCGACTTGCGCTTCGAAGAGCAAGCGACTTTGTCGGGGACGGCCGCCAGCGAATTTGGCGCCCCGGAAGGGAGCATGGGCGTCGACTTCGGCGATTACAACGGCGACGGCCGCGGCGACCTGTGGGTCGTGAATTTCGAAATGGAAGACAATTCGCTCTATCGCAACGACGGAAACGACTCGTTCACGCACGCCAGCGTGTTGGCCGGCTTGGGCGGACGCTGCCGAGCGCTGGTCGGTTTCGGAACCGGCTTCGCCGATTTCGATTCCGACGGCTGGCTCGATCTGTACGTCATCAACGGGCACGTTTACTACCACGTCGGGCGTTCGCCCTACCGCCAGCCGGCGTTTCTGTTTCGCAATCTTGCGGGCGGCTCGTTCGCCGACGTCAGCGACTCGGCCGGCCCTTACTTCAGCGCGCCGCACGCGGGGCGAGGCGCCGCCGTGGGCGATTTGGACAATGACGGCGCGGCCGATCTGGTGGTCGTCCACCAAAACGATCCGGTCGTGCTGCTGAAGAACCGGCGACCGTCCGAGCGTTGGCTGCGGGTCAAGCTGCAAGGCGAAACGTGCGATCGCGAAGCGATCGGGGCGAAAGTCACGTTCGAGCACGACGGCCGGTCGCTGGTGCGCTTCGTGCGCAGCGGTGCAGGATATCTTTCGCAGTCCGACCTGCGCATTTTGTTTCCGGTTTCCGCGGCCGACGCGCTCGAAGTCGGCGTCGTCTGGCCGGGCGGCCGGCGCGAAGTCTTTCGCCGACTGTCGGCCGGGCGAACCAACGTGCTGGCGGAGGGAACGGGTGAAAACCCCTAAAAAAGCCCCTAAAAAAAGCGTCCAGCCCCCGCCGAAAAAGGAGCGTCCGTGGGTGTGGCTCGTGTTGGCGCTATTGGTTTGCGCGGGCCTGTTCTACTGGAGGCAAGGCCGACCCCGGCGGTTGTTCGAGGAAGCGCGAGCGCAATTCGACGCGCATCCCGAGCAAGCCGAGCCGCTGTTGGAACAGAGCGTCATCGCCGCGGGGGGGAATTTTCCCGCGGCCCAATTGCTGAGGTGCCGGGCGTTGGGCGCCACGGGCCGCTGGGACGAAGCCCTCGGCCTGTTCAGTCTGATCGAAGACGCGACGACGTGCGAGCCGCGCGAACTGCTGCGGCTGGCGCAAGAGGCGGAACGAGCGGGCGTCGACGCGTTGGCGCTGAGGGCGCTCGCCGCAGCCGATCGAGCGGGCCCCGAGCAGGCCGCCGTGCTCAAGCAACGCATCCGCTTGGAACTGAAAAACGGCCCCCAGGGCGAAGTCTTGGAACAATGCCGGCGTCTCGAACGGATCGCTCCCGACGATCCGTTTCCTTGGCAGGTCGAAGGTCAGATCCTGCAAGGGAGCAAGGAATCGCTGGCCGCCATTCGCGCCTACCGCGAAGCATTGCGCCGCGAGTCGAGCGAACAGGGAAAACTCGCCATCCGCGTCGAGTTGGTTGGGCCGTTGATCGAGTCGGGCGAGTTGGCCGCGGCGCGCCAGGAGACGGACGGGCTGTTGGCTCATCCGGCGGCGGCCGAGGCGGTGCGAATGAAAGACGCATATCTGTTGCGTCTGGAGGGCCTCACGGGCGAAGCGCTGGCTCAGATCGATCGGGTGCTGGCCAAGACGCCCGATTCGGCCGGCGCTCTGATGCTGCGGGGCATCCTGTATTTCGATCTCGGGCGGTACGCCGAAGCGGCTGAGGATTTGAAGCGAGTCGCGGCCGCTCAGCCTTACAACAAGGAAGCCCGCTACAAGCTGGGCCAGGCTTATCTGAAACTGAACCAGCCGGCGGCAGCCGCGGAGGAACTAGCCGCCAGCCAGAGCCTGACCGAGGCCGAGATCGAGATCCTGGAGCTGGAACCGCGGCTGCGGCAACATTCCGGCGACCGAGAGCTTTTGCTTCGGCTGGCAAAACTTTACGAGCAGGTCGGGCGGACCGCGGACGCCGAGCGACTGCTCCGTTCGGCGTCAACCGAATGACTTGGCGAAACCCTGGAGCAAAGCCCGCGGCGCCGAATCATTTCTTATCCTGCAACACGATGTCGATCGCGTTGTCGCCTTCCTTGACGTCGAATTTAGCGGGCGTGGTCGTGACGCTCCGATATTGGTCCGGAATCGTGGCCTCTTTCTCGGGTCCCTTGACGGGATTGGTTTTGGCGTTTTCACCCGGCATCGACGCCTTCATCGCCTCTTCGGGAGAAAGCGTGGGGGCGACCGGCGGAGTTATCATGACTTTGTACGTTCCGGCGGGAATCCGGTCTCCGTTCATCGATCGCAATTGATAGCTTCCGTCGGCGCCGACCGTTCCGGCCGCAGAGCCGCCTCCCCCTTCGGAAAGGAAGGAAACGGTCGCTCCGGTAACGATGGGACTGCCGTTGTATGTCACTTTGCCGCTGACTTTGCCTTGAGGCCCGCCGGTCCCGCCGCCGCAACCCGACAAGAGCGGCAACGCCAGACAGAGAGACCCCAGGGCTGCAATGCGAAGCGAATGACGGAAAAACGCACCGCCGCAAGAAACGAGAGCATCGCCTGTTTTCATCGTGATTCTCTAAGTTTCGGGTAAGAGATGAATTGAACGGCCCGACCTATGATACGGATTCTTGGCTGGCACGCCAGCATTCAATGAAACGAGTTCGAAGCCGAACTTATTGACGCTCGTTTGGCTTGTGAAAACAATCATTCCCGCTTGCGGCGGTTCGCAAGCGGGAATGAGGAAATCGATTCGCACCTTCGCGGGCGACCCGCCTGCCCAAACTCGTCGCCCGCGGACTTTGCCCTCGATAACTCGCGGCCTCCCGATAACTCGCGGCCTACTGTCCGCCAATTCCCGTAGTTCCGGGGATCGCCGCGTTGGTACCGTCGTCGCGGGTGGCAATCCGCAGCAAAGTCACCATATTGATGGAGTTTGCCATCGTGCGAGCGCTTCCGTCGGCCGCCAAGACGTTCGTCACGCCGGGGTGCGCCGAAATCAGCGGATTGTTCGGCCCGTGGTTATTGTCGACTCCCGGAAGGCTGTAATCGTTGGTCCCGGGCTGGTACATGATCGTGGTCAGGTTGAACATCCGCTCTCCCCAGTAGCCGCCGCTCGTGCCAGGACTGCCCACGCCCATCATCCAGGAGTGAGGATAGCCGGGAATGATGTACTGCCGTTGCGGACCGGCGCTCGGGTTGCTGAGGTCCCAAGCCCAGTCCGAAGTTTCGCCTACCATGAGCACGTTCGATGAGCCGTCGCTGGCGTCGCCCATCGAGTGCCACTCGTTGGCCGTCAGCAACCCGCCCCACGAGAAGAAGCCGGTCCAAGTCTTGCCGCCGGTGCAGCACGCGGCGCCGTTGCGGCTGCGCGCCTCGTAGAACAAGGGCGGCATCGGGGCGCCGCCGCAAATGCCCGCGTAGTGAGGCAAAGTGATGGAATAACCGCCGCCAGGGTCGCCTTGACCGGGCACGGGGCTTGACGGGCAGGTCATGTACTTGAGGTATTGCCCGTTGGCAATCTGCCCGTTGTTCGGGTCGGTATAGGTCCAGCCGTTGTTATTGCTGATCATGTCGAAACGCTGGTAAATCGGCACTTGTTCCATGAAGGCCATGTGCCCGACCCACCACGAAATGCCCCAACTGTTTTGAAAGATGCCGCCCGCGGGAAACACCTTGTGGACGTCGTGATAGTTCTGCAAACCGATGCCGATTTGCTTCAAGTTGGCCACGCACTGCGAACGCCGAGCCGCTTCGCGCGCCGCTTGCACGGCGGGCAACAACAACGCGATCAGAATACCGATGATGGCGATGACTACCAGCAACTCGACGAGCGTAAAGCCGCCTCGCCGACGTCTCGAACCGCAAGGCGAAGACCGCCTTGTCACGGGCGTTTCGCCCGAATAATGAATCAGCATTTCACTCAACCCTCATGGAAATTGAACGCCTTTGGAAATTCGTGAAGAAAGCGGTTCTCAACTCGCGACATCAGCCATCGTTTGCGCACTTCCAATCCACAATCGACCAATGCTTGGACCAGCTTTCAACGACCCACAAGCCCGAACTGGAGACCTTGATCACCCTCAAATTTCAGTCTTTCAAAAATGTTTCAATCCTGGCAGCGTGAAGTATAATTTGAGCGAAAACCACTCTCGGGAACTGCACGTAGAATTCATAATATGGAACTTGCTTGACTTGAAGTCAACAAAAAAACTCTAATATTTGTCACAGACGGATTCGGGCGCCCCGGCGTCAGCGAATCCCGCAAAGCTCAACGCCTCTGACATGCAGGTTCCCAATACGGCCGGTCATGGCCCTGATTGAGCCACGGCAAAACGCTCCCACGCCCTTCCGCCCTGCTCGGCATCGACGCGGCGGAGATCGTAACCTGATCCGTTATTAGAGTCACGATCAAGGCTAAGTGGCCAGCAGAACCTTAAAGGTTGCATGCCACGATTGGAAATAGGGCGGCAGCTCTCAGGATCGAGCCGCTTCGACGGCCTTCTCTCGCGCCAGCGAATACCTCCAGCGCGCCGTTTGCGGCCACGATCCGAGTGTTTGAGCAGGCGTAACGAGCAATTCGCCCTGATCGCAGTGCAGTTCGCAACTCGGCCGCCCCTGGACCGCGTCGGCTTGCAGCCAGCACGCTCCTTGCAGCCAGAGCGCCGGCGACGGTTCGCCGGTCGATTGGCCGCTAGGATCGCGGTGCGTGCAGGCCGAACGATAGCGGCTGCCCAGGCGTTCGGCCGCCGAACGCACCCGGCAGGCCGCGTCGAACGTGATGGTCGCCGCAGCCGAGTCCAGTTCAATGCTCAGCGACCAGTGGCTGGCGCCGGCTCGCCCGACCAACAGCGCCAACTGCCTCTCGGCGCCGCGATGCTCGAAGTGCAGTTCTTGCAGCGGCGGGCTCGGGGGCCAGTCGTCCTCGGCCGTTCCTTCGACCGATTCCAACAAGCAAATGGCGCCCTCGCTGTGCGTCAATTCCACGCGATGCGCGTAACGGTCGGCCAGCCGCCGGAATACGACCCTTAGACCGCCGCTTTCGATCGCCTGCTCGTCGCTCACGACGACGAGACCTCTTTGCCCACCCGCCAGCGCAGGAAAGCCTCGAGAAAGCCTTGTAAGTTGCCGTCCAACACGCTTTGGAAGTTGCCCACGAGATAACCCGTGCGGGCGTCTTTGACGCGTTGATCGGGATGCAAGAAGTAATTGCGAATCTGCGAGCCGAAGCCGGTCTTGGCTTGCGATTGATACTTGGCCGCCTGCTCGGCCTCGCGCTTCTCTTCTTCCATCCGCGCCATGCGAGCCCGCAGCATCTTGAGCGCGGTGGCCCGGTTCTTGTGCTGGCTGCGCTCGTTCTGGCACTGCACGACGATTCCGGTCGGCAGGTGGGTCAGGCGGATCGCGCTCGACGTCTTATTCACGTGCTGCCCGCCGGCGCCGCTGGCCCGGAACACGTCTTCGCGAATATCTTCGTCGCGCAGATCGATTTCGACGCTTTCGCTGATTTCGGGCGAAACGTCGATGGCCGCGAAACTAGTTTGGCGCTTGCCTTCGGCGTTGAACGGGCTGATCCGCACCAGGCGGTGCATGCCCGTCTCGCCTTTCAGATAGCCGTAGGCCATCGGTCCGCGCACGGCGATCGTGGCGTTCGAGATGCCGGCCTCTTCGTTGTCTTGCCGATCGAGCACTTCGGTCTCGTAGCCCTGCTTCTGGGCCCAGAGCAGGTACATTCTCAGCATCATTTCGGCCCAGTCGTTCGCGTCGACGCCGCCGTCGCGCGCATTGATCGACAGCAAAGCGTTGCAGGCGTCGTGCGGGCCGTCGAGCAGCGCCTTGAGTTCCAGCTCCGCGAGGCGCGATTCCAGCCGCTCCAGTTCGCCGGGCAACTCGGCGGCGATTTCGGCGTCTTCCTCCCCCATTTCCAGCATCACTTGCACGTCGTCCGACGCGCTGGCGAGTTCGGCCAGGGGCTTGACGAGCGCGCTGAGCGCTTTGAGTTCCGCCACCGTTTCCTGGGCTTTTTCCTGACGATCCCAGAAACCGGGTTGGGCCATGCTGTTTTCAATCGCCGCCGCGCGCTGACGCTTGGCATCGAAGTCAAAGAGAGTCCCTCAGTTGAGTAATTCTCTCCTGAATGGCGCCCGCCCGATCGGTCAATTCTCGCTCCATCGCAATCTCTCTTTTACTAGCACCGTCGATTGAACCAGCTTTTTGGCCGCGGCCAAAAGACCGCACGGAATTATACCGGCCCGCCTCTTTGGCCGGGAGTGACGATTTTCTTGGCGCTTTTTTTCCGGCCAAGGCGCGCTAAGTCTCTGCAAACGGCCGGAATCTGGCCGATTTTCCTACGCCTGGCGGCGGGTTTCGCCGACAGCGGCTCAAGCGGCCCTCTCGCTACAGCCGATAGGTTCGATACTACCCGCATTATCGGCGCCTTTTTACGGAACTCGACCCATGCATGTTTCCCCACGCCCGACGCTCTTACGTGGCCTGCAAGGGGGGCGCAGCCCGCGAAATACAGCCTTGGCCCTCGTCCTGGGGACCATCGCCGGTTTCGTCACCGGCTGGAACCTCTCGGCGGCGGCGTTGCTGCTGCTGTTCGTTGCGCTGAACGTCCGCACCAAGTTGTTTGCCGCGGCCTGGGCCGTCGCCGCCGCGACTTCCATCCTCGCCTCGGGTTTGACGTATCGCATCGGCGTTTTCCTGCTCGACGGCACGCCGCTCGGCGCCGCCGCGGGCAGCCTGGGCGACAGCGTCTTCGTCGCACTGCTCGATTGGGATCGCTACACGCTCGTCGGCGGCGCCGCCTTGGGACTCTTGCTCTCGCTGCCGGCGGCGAAATTGACGGCCAAAATCGCGCGGGCCTCGATTCCGCCAGCCGACGGCGAGCCGCGAGAAGCCTGGCTGCGGCCCTATGGCCTGCTCGGGGCGCTGGCGGTGCTCGTCGCCTGCGGCCTGGCACCTTGGACCTTGGGACCGAAGCTCGTCGAACGCGAACTGCTGCGACGCCTCTCGGCCGCCAACGGCGCGGCGGTCGAAGCGGGCGACGTCCGCTTGTCGCTCTGGTCGGGCGAATTGGAAATCAACGATTTGCAGTTCGTCGATCCCGAACGCCCCGATCGCGACCGCTTGCGAATCGGCCGGATTTCGACGACGGTCGCGCCGGGCGCCTTATTGCGCGGCCGCTTTCAGACCGAAAGACTGTTCGCTTCGCAAATTCGCGCCGACGTAGCGAGGCGGCAACCCGCCTCGTCCTCCGGGCGCGGCCCGCACCGCACCGCATCGCCCGCCTCGCACCGCGAAGATTTCGACCTGGCGGCGCAGGAACTGGAGTTGGACGGCTACCTGCGCGCCTGGCCCGAGTTCCGCGAACGCCTGGCCTGGCTCGGCCGCACGACCGCCGGATTGGAACAATTGGCCGACCTTGAACAGCCGGCTTCGGCCGCCGGCCCTTACGGCGAGCGCAGCAATCTCGGCCGGCCGCGTCCCCGCGTGCAGGTCGATTTCTTGCGAGCCGATGACCTGGCCGACGATTGGGGCCTCGGCCCCGACGCCTTGGTCGAACTGAGGCGGCTTTCGAGCCAGCCGCAGGATTCCGAGTCGGCGACGCGGTTGAAGATTGCCGCGCCGGAACTGGACGCCCAGATCATCGTGGATTTGCAGTTGCAAACGGAGAATCGACGCCATCGGATTCAAGCCTCGGCCTATAACTGGCAGCTTGCCGATTTGCTCGATCCCGCGTCGATGGATCGCGGTTTCGTCGTTACGAAAGCCAAAGCCGACCTCCAAGCCGAGGGCTGGCTCAGCCGCGATCGCCTCGATCTGAAAGTACACGTTCAAGCGAAGTCGCTCGATGTGCGAGTCGAAAGCCCCTCGCGAGTTGCGGGCGTCGATGCCGGCGCCTGGAACCTGGGGTTGGAGCGGCTCCGAGCGTTGCGCGTCGAAGCCAAACTTGCAGGAACGTGGTCGGCGCCCGCCTTGACCGTCGACCGTCAGCGATTGGTCGAGCTCTTCAAATACCAATTGCGAGCCGCCGGCGAACACGAGCTCGTGCAGGCCGTCGAGCGGCAATTGGCCGAGCCGTCGCCGGCCGAACCGAGGACGGAAGGGTCCGTGGCCGCCAGGCCGGACGAGCCGGATGGCGAGTTCTTTACGGTCAGCGACGACGCGGCGGCAACCGTCGCCGAGAAGTCGTTCGGAGGCTGGCATCGGGCCAAATCCGCGCCGCCCGAAGCCTCCGAGCCATCCGATCCGTCCGAGATGGTCGCGCCCGCTTATCCCAAGACGAACGCTCCCGATACGGATCCGGCCGACCGCCTGCTGGCCCGGCTGGCCCAACCGTCGGCGACCGACGAAACGACGCCGCAAGCGCCGAGCGAGTCGCAGTCGCCCGTGCAACAGGTCGCCCGCCAAGAGCCGATGCCGAGCCGCTCGTCCGGGCCGCCGAGATCCGAACGCCCGTTGCCCGGCCCGATCAATCTGGTCGTCGGGCAATACGATCGTCTGCCGGGCCGCCAGGACGAACGCCCCCAGTGGCCTCGGGCGGACGGCATGAACGACGAGTACTTCGCCGAGCCGGCGCCGCAGCCAGGCTTTTTGGCGCGCATGGCCCACGGCGCCAAAGACGCCTTCCGCCGGATCGTGCCCAAGCGAAAAGCGGAGTTCGAAGGGGAGCTTCCGCCGGAGATCGACGAGACCGAAATCCCCGAAATGCCCGAATTAGGCCCCCAAGAACCGATCGACGAGGTATTGGAACAGCGGCCTCCGGCCCGCCAGTCGCTCCTGCAGCGCTGGTTTCGGTAAGGTGAAATGGCATTTAGTAGTCCTCGATTTCCTCTGGCGACACGCCGAGCGCTTGAGCGATCTTGGCAAGCGTCTCGCCATGAGGTTTACCCGTTTCGCCTCGCTCTATCCTTGCAATCGTTTTCGAGGCAACGCCATGGATCTGATCTTGATTCAAACCCCGAAGCAGTCGCAGTCGCAGTCGCAGTCGCTTCAGTGATGCTCCGAACCCCGTTTCTTCCTCAGTTCGCTGCTTATTCACTCGACGGCGGTACTCACGATCGAATTCGTACAGAACTGAATGGGCTGATGCCTCATAGTTCCCGAAACGGATCGTATAGCCATAGTCGTCTAGCTCTAATGCTTCGAAATCCGGCTGAGAGTCAATGGTTGGCTGGAAAAACGACAATGGAACGGTGAGCAGTTGCAGATCGCCACGTGCGAGCGTCAGGATTCCGCTTTCCACATCCACGGCCCCGCCAATCAAGAGATCTTCTCGATTGTCGCTAGCAAGGACCTCAGCCAGTTGCTCTCTTGGCAGCATCTTGAATGACGGCACTTCGCCTATCACCCGGCGAAAAACCGCATGTAATGAAGGAAGAACCTCATTTCGAGTCGGTGCTTCGCAAAGAATCAAATCGCCTAGAGTCGTTTTGTCATTCCGTTGTAGGTAAAAGGCCGGCATGGCCTTCAGTAACTGGTCGGTCCACGATCTGTTTTGCACGATCCATAGACTATTGGCGGACGATTGTGTGAGAGCAGTCGCAAGATCGTTCTTCTTGGACACTTGATGCAGAACCTGGTGAACTCCGAAGCTCTTCTGAAACGTTAGGCCGGAACTCAGCACAATCCAGCTAGGACTCGGAGTCTTTGCTTTCTTTTTTGCGGTCTTACTCATCTTTTTTGCCCTCAACCGGATTCTTATCATTACCGTTATCCCAATATTCAATCATCGCATTCCAATTCTTATCTTCTTCAACGGCTTCAAGTAGTTCATCGGGGAGTTCGCTTCTCTTTCCGCCGGGAAACAAGAATTTGCCTGTGCGGAGCGACATCCGCCACGTCTTCGTCTTACACAGGATAGTTAAGTGAGGAGTTTCTGGGCCTTCCCGGTCAAACACCTTGACCTTCCATTTCTCTGGAAGCAAGCTTGATGCACTTGCGTCAATTCAAATTGTCACGCTGGCCCTTGCCGGGGCCTGATATTTCTCCTCGAGGAGCAAAGGCGGGAGAGGGGGATGAGGAGGAGATCAAGGGGATGGGACTTTCATAGCGGCCTGATCTCAAATCATAGAAATCCGTCTTTATCTCCCTTATCTCCTCCTCATCCCCACATCCCCTTGCTCAAAACGGTTGCTTCGAGCCGGACGGGACGTTGTTCATCACTTGCTATCGCACGTCGGGCGTTCGCGGTTCGTCGGAGGGCGCCAGCCCGAACAGGAAGTGCATCAGGTCGCGCGTGCCGAGCGTCGACGGGCTGGTGAACAACTCGCCGGCCTCGTAACCGGCCGCCTGTCCTTGCTGCAGCGCGAAGGCTTTGACCCGCTCGAACAAGTACTCTTTCGCCGGCGGAAACTGCGTTTGGTAGCAGCGGATGCTGCCCAGCTTGGCTTCCAGCGTGTCGCCGATATCGACCACCAGATGCCCGGCGCCTTCGGGCAAACCGAGCGAACGGAACGCCAGCGAGTAATACAGGTGCGCCGAAATCGTGTGTACCGGCAAGCCGTCGAAATACTCGTCCCACTTCGTCAGCCGCGAGTAGAAAATGGCCGCATCGGTGATCTGCATCGCTTGCCAGTGATCGGGCGACGCCAGCGGCGTCTTCTCGCCGAAGCCCAGCACCAGCTTCGGCCGGTAGCGGCGAAACTCCTTGGCCAGCGCCACGCGGGCCTCGAAGTTGTCGAATAACCGGCGGTTCGTCAGCCCGAGTTGAATTCGCGTGTGTACGCCCAGCGCCTCGGCCGCCTGTTTGGCTTCGGCCAGCCGCACCTCGGGGCCCGGCGAGAGCGGCGTCGGCTCGCCGTCGGTCAAATCGACGATCCCTACTCGGTAGCCCTGCCGCACGAGCTTCGCCAGCGTTCCGCCGCAGGCGATTTCCACGTCGTCCGGATGGGCGCCGACGGCGATGACGTCGAGGGTGCTCATTTATTCCTCACTGCCTGGAAACGAGAGGGCCTGGACGCCTTGGCTTTCACCGCGTGTGCTTTCAACCCTACTTCTCCTAATTATTCTCTACTTCACTTCTCAAAATCAGTTCGCGACACTCCCGTAAATTCCGATTGTCGGGATCTCGCTCTATTGCCTTTTCGATGACCTTCAACAGCGAAGGTACAGCGTCCGGGTGTCGGTCGATACCCGAGTACTCGCCCGGCCTCCTGACGCGATCCAACGCAACACCGCGGACGTTGGAAGCAAGGCGGGACTCGGTGCGATCAATCAGCAAGGCCTCGCAATAGTCGGCTGCGGCTTTGTCACGCTCGCCCATCTTCTCATAGACGCGGCCTCGATCCGCGAAGGCGAGGTATTCCCGGAGCGAAACGACTTTCGTGTAGTCTCGAATCGATTCACGAAAGTCGCCGCGCGCCTCCAGCACCTCCGCACGAGTGTCATAGGTTATCCAAAAGTCGGGGCTGCACTCGACAGCTCGATTGGCAAATGCCAGAGCGTTATCCAGATCGCCGCGCATCAAGCATTTCCGCGCTTTAGCAGTCAATGGCACGGGACCCCAGATAACGTCGAGCTTACTCCTAAGCGCCCAGGCCGAATAACAGGCACAGGCCAAGGCAATCGCGCCGAGGCTGAGAACCACGTCATGGCGAACGATTTTGTATTGACGTATTTCAGTCTGGCTTTCCGGCTTTCTACTGAGCATGTGCAACCTATGGATTCGATTGCGTCTGGCACACCGTATCCAAGAACAAATGTTCCCTGGAGCTGTTTGTCTTTACTATAATGCGCTCGTTACTCCTCGCTCGCCGTGGATTCATCCAACATGGCTCGCAGCCGCCGGATGGCGCGCAAGTAGCGCATGCCCGCGGCGGGCTCGCTGAGGCTGAGAATTTGGGCGGTCTCCTGGTTCGAGAGCTGTTCGAAGTGCCGCAGCAAAATCACCTCGCGGTCGGTCTCTTCCAATTGCTCGACGGCGGCTTGAAACCGCCGGGCCAGTTCGTGCTGGGTGGCCGCGGCGGCGGGCGTCAGTTCGCGATCCAAAATCTGCGCGGCCAGGTCCAACGTCGAATGGTCCAAGTGCGCCGGGGCCACGAGCGATTGCTCGCGGTCGACGCTCCGCCGGGCGGCGACGCGGTGGCGGCGATGGGCGTCGATCAGGCGGTCTTTGGCGATGTGCCGCAGCCAAAGCTGAAATGGCATTTGCGGATGCTTCAGATACTCTTCCAGCCGCCGGCTGGCTTCGACCAGCACGTCCTGCACCACGTCGCTGGCGTCGATCCGCTGCTGCAAGGCCCGGTCCATCCTGAGCGCCACCATCCGCCGCAGCGCCTCGCGGTGCCGGTCCAACAGACCGTTCACCGCCGCCGCGTCGCCGCTGCGGGCCTGATCGAGCAATTCGCGCGTCCGTTCGGCGTCAGGCCACATCGTTTCGCTTCGCTCTGCGTTGATTCGGGGGTGGCTGGCGGCAGAGCGCAGCGATGCCCCAGTGCCCTGGGGCTTCGCCATGGCTCAGCCGCCAGCCACCCTGAATTCCAAAATTCGCCACGATCGACAAAACGCTAACCTACTTGCGGATCATACAACAGCGGAAAAAACTTACCGCCCATCTTTTCGCCGGCCGGAACTGGCGGCACGCTGGCCAACAGCAGCTCGTTCGAGGCCGAGCAGACGCCGTCGCGGAAGACATTGATCACCGCCGCTCGTCGCGGGCCGTCGGTGCGGTTTTCGTACGAGCCGTGGACCATCAGCGGATGATGGAACGCGCACTCGCCGCGTTTCAGTTCGATCGCCACGGGCTTGAAGGCCGCCTGCTGCTCGGGCGAGAGCACCGACTGGATAGCGTGCATATCGCCGGCCAGGCCCGTGATCGGCAACAGCTTCCAGCGATGGCTGCCGGGCACGTACTGCAAGCAGCCGTTATTGCGCGTGGCGTCGTCGAGCCCGATCCAACAGGTCAGGTGGGCCATCGGCTGGGTCCGCGTCCAATACGAGTAATCCTGGTGCCAGGCCACGACGCCGCCATGATGAGCCGGCTTGCAGAACAACTGATCGTGCCAAAACCGCACGGCGCCGCCGAGCAATTGCGAAGCCGGCACGGTAAACGCCGGGTTCCAAAGAATGTCGTGAAAGCCCGGCGCAATCCGCCAGGCGCCCAGGGCGTGAAACAGCACCTTGCTGCGATCGACCGACTCGTTCGAGTTGTATTCGTAGAACAGCGAATTGCCCGGATGCGAAGGGTCGGTCAGTGCGTGCAGTTCCTCGCGCAGGCGATCGACCTGAGCCTCGCTGTGTACTCGCACGCCGGCGACGTAGCCTCGCTCGTGGAAGGAGGCGACTTGCTCGTCGGTCAAACGATATTTTCGCCACCCCTCGGCCGTCTCGGGCAATGTGAATAAATCGGAGACGAGCCCATGACGCTCGGCAAGATCGGCAACCATCCTCGAAGACGCTCCGGAAACGACGACGACTATGAAAGCGGCATTTTCGATTGTCCATCGGCCGGCTGGCGACGGCAAGAGGCAGGCGAGCCGCGAGCGGCGGCCGATTGCCCATTCGCAGCGAATCGGGTATGCTTCGCGCAAAGGTTGAACCTGAGGAAAATTTCGCCGCATTCGGACCCGTTTGCCAGGAGGACTTTGGCCATGGCTTATACCGTTCCCCCGCTGCCGTATGCTTTCGACGCGCTCGAGCCGCACATCGACGCCCGCACGATGGAAATCCATCACGACAAGCACCACGCGGCTTATGTGAATAACGTCAACAACGCCATCGCCAGCACCGATCTGGGCAATCAGAGCGTCGAGTCGCTGTGCATGAACATCGACAAGGCGCCCGAAAACATCCGCACGGCGGTCCGCAACAATGGCGGCGGGCACGCCAATCATTCGCTGTTCTGGACGATCATGGCGAAAGGCGCCGGCGGCGAGCCGACGGGCGCCTTGGCCGCCGCCATCAAGGCGGACCTGACCAGCTTCGACGCATTCAAAGACGCCTTCACCAAGGCCGCGATCGGCCGCTTCGGCAGCGGCTGGGCCTGGCTGAGCGTCGATAAGAACCACAAGCTCGTCGTCGAGAGCACGCCCAACCAGGACAGCCCGCTGATGCACGGCCACACGCCGATTCTGGGCTGCGACGTTTGGGAGCACGCCTACTACCTGAAGTATCAGAACCGGCGGCCCGACTACGTGACGGCGTTTTTCAACGTCATCAACTGGCCGGCCGTCGCCGAGCGTTGGGCCGCGGCGAAGAAATAACTGGAGAGATCGGCGAGCCGGAGGCGTCAGCCTCTGGGTGCGTTGCGGTTTGACCCGGAGGCTGACGCCTCCGGCTCGCCTGGCGCGTGAACGCTCCTATTAACTTAGCCGCTCGATCACCGCTGCGGCCGAAGGAATCCGCTCGCTCGGATCCTTGGCCATCATGTCGGCGATGACCTCGACGAACTCGTCGCACAAGTCGGGGTTCAATCGCCGCGGGTGCAGCGGCAGTTGTTCGCAGTGGGCTTGGGCCTTTTCCAGCGGCGTGCCGCCGGGAAACGGCACCTTGCCCGTCACCGCGTAGTACAGCGTGCAGCCCAGCGCGTAAATGTCGCTGGCCGGCAGCGGGCGGCCGGGATCGCTGAACTGCTCGGGCGCCAGATAGTCGGGCGAGCCGATCACGCGCGCTTCGGCCGTTTCCGCCAGGTCCGCCAGGTCGAAGCAGCCCGCCAGACCCAAGTCGGAAATCTTCGCGTGCCCTTCCGACGACACGAGCAGGTTGGTGGGCTTCAGGTCGCGATGCACCAGGCCCCGCTCGTGAATGTACGCCAGCCCTTCGGCGGCCTGGCAAATGATGTCGGCCGCCGTTTGCATGTCCAAACGGCGATGCTTGTGGCGGCGGACCATGTTCCGCAAGTCGGCGCCGGGCACGTACTCGGTCACCAAGAAATGGGCGTTGCGATCTTGGCCGGCGTCGTACGCCCGCACCAGGTGCTTGTGATCGAGCTGGGCGTGCGTGCGAATCACCTCGGTGAAGCTGGCGATCACCGTGGGCGTCGAATGCTTGGGCGGCAAGACCTTCAGCGCCACCAGCCGCCCCATCACCGAATGTTCGGCCTGAAAAACTTGCCCCAGCGTGCCTTCGCCGATCTTGCCGATGATGCGATACGGCCCGAGCATGAAGCTCGTGCGCCCTTCGCGCAGGCGGGCAGCCTGCCACGAATTGAGTCGTCCCAACTCGATCAGCTTGCGAGCCAACCGATCGTCGCTCACGGCGTTGGCCGCATCGCCGCCGGCGCGCAATAAAGAAATCGCCTCGGCCAAATCCTGCGGGCCAATCAAACCGCTGGCTAACGCCGATCGTTGAAAGAGCGATTCCGTCACGACAGTCCCGGGCCCCGGCGGCAAAGCGAAATGTTCCGCGAAATGCGTTGCCTAGCGGCAACAGCTTTTAAGTTAGCCGTCCGCCGGAGTTAATCAAGGTGCGGCGAGATGCGGCCCCTGTTCGGCACAACGCGAGGGAGGGACGGGCGCCCTCGCCCGTCTCAAAGAACTGACGGTGCGGGCTCTCCCGACCCCCGACGGGCGAGGGCGCCCGTCCCTCCATTTCCGCCGACGGGCGAGGGCGCCCGTCCCTCCAGGTTCGGCGGCGATGATATACTGAGATGGTTTGCACCGGCCCAAGGAGAAGCTTCGATGTCCGCTTTGCCCCTTTCGGCCGCCGAGCTGGCGGCTTTCGACCGCGACGGTTTTCTGCTCGCGCGAAAACTGTTCGACGACGACGAAATGGCGACCTTGCTGGCCTATGCCAAGAACGACGCCGCCCTGGCCGGCAGCGCCTACGGACGCCGCGATTCGACCGGCCGCGAGACCAGGCTGGCGCTGTGGAACTCCCCGGGCGACGACCTGTACGGCATGTTTTCGCGGTCGCCGCGGATCGTCGACCGCATGGAGCAACTGCTCGGCGGCGAGGTATATCACTACCACACCAAAATGATGCTCAAGGAGCCGTTCGTCGGCGGCGCCTGGGAATGGCACCAGGACTACGGTTACTGGTACAACAACGGCTGCCTGTTTCCGCTGTTGGCCAGTTGCCTGATCGCCGTCGACCGGGCCAACCGCGAAAACGGCTGCCTGCAGGTGATCCGCGGCTCGCACCACATGGGCCGCATCGATCACGGCAAAACGGGCGACCAGACCGGCGCCGATCTGGAGCGGGTCGAAGCGGCGCTGGAACGCATGGAACTGGTCTATATCGAAGCCGAGCCGGGCGATGCGCTGTTCTTTCACTCGAACCTGCTGCACCGCTCCGACCAGAACCTTTCACCCCATCCCCGCTGGTCGCTGATCTGCTGCTACAACGCCGCCCGCAACGATCCCTACAAAGAATCGCGGCACCCCCGCTACACGCCGCTGGTGAAGGTCGCCGATTCGGCGATTCGGGAGTGGGGGGAAAGAGGAAGTAGGCAATAGACGCAGTGAACGTGGGGCGCAATAGGTCGCTTTCGACGTGGGGCGGCCTTCCAGGCCGTCTGAGCGAATTCACGGCAAGCCGTCGCGAGTTCGAAAGTCAAGTTATGAGCGAGCCGGAATCAAGCGTCTGGAACCTCGCGGCGCCGCCCGGATTTCGCGGCTTCGACGAACAGCGAGAAGTCGCCATCTATAGTCGCCGGCTTCCGCACTGGCGACAAGACGGCGCCACCTACTTTGTGACCTTCCGGCTTGCCGATTCATTGCCCGAGGCAAGGCTGCGCGAACTCGACGCTCTGCAGGCAGCCTTAGAGCGACGATATCCGCCGCCGAGATCGCGCGCGACGTGGGACCAAATCGTCCGCGCACGAGCCGAGCGCATCGAACGCTGGCTGGACGAGTCGCACGGCTCGTGCCTATTGGCCGATTCACAATTAGCCGTACAGTTGACCGACGCCCTGCACCATTTCGACGACGAGCGTTACGTGTTCGGGTGTTACGTGGTCATGCCCAATCACGTTCATGCTCTCGTTCGTCCGCTTGAGCCTCGCCATTTTCCCCTTGAGAAAATCGTGGGCGGTTGGAAGCAGTACAGCGCGCTACGAATCGGGGCGGCGACTGGCCGCCGCGGCAATCTCTGGCAGCCCGAAAGCCACGACCGAATCATCCGCGACGAGGAGCAACTCTATCGCGCTTTGCAGTACATTGGTCGCAATCCGGCCAAGGCGGGGCTCCCGTCGGACCGGTGTCTCCGTTGGGTCCGGCAGGAATGGGCCGCCTTAGGCTGGCGATTTGAGGAAGCGTGACAATCGACCGGACAAGGCGTCGACGTGGGGCGGCCTTCCAGGCCGTACTGCGTGCCGGCATGGCT